>ERZ1740067.50-NODE-50-length-91473-cov-18.721422_pt1 | contig 91473 bp, 72 predicted proteins | sample MGYA00581736_ERZ1740067 | MGnify/ENA primary metagenome ERZ1740067 (study PRJEB43018, sample SAMN04849236) | marine metagenome | isolation source: floating plastic debris | place: Pacific Ocean | collected 2008-08-27 | study: EMG produced TPA metagenomics assembly...
ATTGGTGGCCTGCATAACTCTCAATTTGGGGTTGAAAAAGCGGATTTCGTATGACCACGCTTCGACTCTGCTCAGCCTTTGCCAAATTCCAATGTCTCATTTTTGGGTCGAATGGCCCTAACGAGGACGTTGGAGCCTCGGGTGTTTCAACGCGCTGTCCAGGGAATTTTACAGGGCAAATTCAGGCGTCCGTGGCTTGGATTTTTTCAGTGGGCTGCCAGTAGCTGGCGATAATTGCCACCATTAGCCACCACGCTGTTTGCACTTGGGGACGGTACCACACCGTGTCCACAGCGCCGTGGGCCATCATGCCTAAAATTGCTGCCGTTGCCCCCAGAACCCAATAGCCGTCAGCATTCCATCGCTGTTGCAAGCGACGGGCGTGCTGCCATGCCTGATGGAGAGTCACCACCACCAGCCAGAGGAAAGCGATCGCTCCAATGAGCCCCGTTTCCACGCAAATTTCCAGAAAGACCGAGTAAGCACTGAGGGCGGTGTATTTGGGGCGTTGATAGAGGGGATAGATTTTGTTGAAAGCGCCGTTGCCTGGACCGATGCCCAACCAGGGGCGATCGCGAATCATTTCCAGCACCGCCGTCCATACATTGATACGGAAGTTGTTGCTGCTGTCACCTCGCCCGGCAAAAATGCTGACCACCCGCGTACGAATGGGAGCGACGAATAACACTGCGCCCACTAGCAATGCCGCGCCGGACCCTAGCAAAATAGGCAAGGCCCATTGTTTCCAAAAGGGAGAAAACCGCACGGACCACCACGCCACCAGCAGCACGGCGATCGCCCCCAACGCCACCACCAATCCAATCCAACCGCCGCGACTGTAGGTCACCACCAGGCATGCGCTGTTTACCATCACCATCACCGCCGCCAGCGCCTTTGCACCCCACCGGCGCCAGTTAAACAGCGCCGCCACCGATAGGGGCACCGCTGGCACTAGATAACCTGCCAGTAAGTTGGGATTGCCGAGGGAGCTATAAACTCGAGTGGTTTTGGCGAGGGACGATTCAGCATCAACCCAGGTAGCCAGGGCAGGGGCGCCATGGAAAAACTGGTGAATGCCGTAGCTGGCAACTCCCAGGGCAGCGTACAGGTACACAGTAATCACCACGGAACGCCACTTGGGTGCTCGCAATACCCGCGCCATTAGGGCAAAAAGCACCAGGTACAATGCCAGCTTGATTAATCCCGACAGAGCCGCGCGGGGCACGGGCGATAAGCCAGTGGCGGCAATCGCGATCGCGGCGTACAAGAGTAGAGGCAGGTGAATGGGCGTAAACAGGGATTTAGCCGCCGCCGCATTGAATCGATGATCTTGCCCGTCGGCGATCGTTAACAACAACCAAAACCCCGCCGCTGCCGCCAGCCCAATACCAATAGGTCCCGTGCCAATAAACGGCGCTCCCGCAAAAATCAGCGCCACCATCAACGCCCCTACGGCGTCCCCATGGCTAATTAAAAAGCTGCCCGATTCCCAGGATCCCAACGCCCCAATCCAGCGTCCCAAAAAACTATCCCGCCGCCATTGCCCCAATGCCGTCTGGGATAGCAACAGTGCATCTCGCCAGGCAGCAAGCATTGGAGACTCTGGAAAACCCATGGAAGTAAAGGCTGTTTGAACGTAAAAGTTAGAACTGATCGTGGAATGTCGGCTAACGCACCAACCCTTGAAAAAACCGCTTAAGAAACTGAAAGTTGCATCAAGTGATCCCCTTAAAAGCGTTGATGGTGCCTTGTCATGCCTCCGGCGAACTCCAAGCAGGATGATTCATCAGAGCTTCCATCACCCGAACGCCTCGTAGTTGGTTAGTCAGAGGCAGGTGTCCCTTCGGTGCATCGAGGGTCCACTGAAATTCGCCAGGGTATCGGGTCCAATGATTGCCCTCTTTCCAGTCAATTTTGGGCCACAGCTTTTCCCAGTCTTGCTTAACTCCCAGCCACAAATCCCGCTGCACAGAAAATCCAAATTTGCCCGACGAGTACAGCAGCCACAGTCGATCCAGCACCTGTAGCTCCAGGGGGGCAAACAGCTTAACTTCGGTGAAATATAGCCAGTTACGACCGGCGGCGGTGGGACTCGCCAGCTCGCACATTTTTTTCAGGGTGCGGCGATCGCCCTCTTCAAAATCCTGAACCATCAAGCAATCCTGAATGCTTTGATAGTCCACCTTGCAAGCCTTAGGCAACTGGGCAATACCGCTGGGGTAATGCTCCGCCAGAAATCCCTTCACATGTTCGCTATCCGCCGCCGCCAGCTGATAGTAAATCGACCCCAACGCTAGCTGATCGTCCGTTAAGTGCTGATCTAAAGCCACCGGAGTCGGCGAAATCGCCAGCGCCCGCTCCATCAGCAACGCCCAAGCCTCTGCCTGGGTTGCTTCAGCGATCGCCGCCAGTTGTTTTTTCAGCGATCGCTCCGCCAGCTTTGCCTGTAATTTTCGGTGCAGTTCATCAGAGTCTGGGGAACTATCGCAAACGGGAGCACTGGAAGGACTCATAGTGGGCAGAAAAGGTCTAGGGATTTGGGCCGACAAGGAGGGCTCAACTTAAAGCCCCTCCCAGCAAAGTTTGCTTGGGGTTGGTCGGTTGTCGGTCAGATAGACGAAACGTTATGTTTTGCTCCAGACGATTTTATCTGAAAAATTCATCTTCCCCTTGAAAAGCCGCCTTAAAGCCACATTACCAAGGGCTGAAGTGGGAAAATCCATCAAAACTGGTAAAGAACCAGTAACAAAACGCCCCTACCAGTCTTCCCAATCTTCCCAGTCGCCCTCTTGGCGATCCCAATCATCAGGCGATCGCCCATCGTAGTCAGGATCCGCAGGGCGAATGACCCGATAATCCGCATCCATCACCGACTTTCGGGGCTGAGAGGGTTTAGGCGCCTCCGACTCCGGAGGCAAATTAAGGGGGGGGCGCTGGGCGCGTTGTCTTGGGGAAATTTCAGGACGAGATCGCTCCGGTACCGTTAAAGGCTCATCGTCATCGTCTTGGTTAATCGCCCTAATAGGCGGTGTAGGGGATACCGGCGGACTGAACGATGAGTGGGGCTGGGCTGGCGGCGGAGTGATCAGCGGCTCTGGGCGACTTGTTTCTTCTGACTCACCGCCGTTAGCCCCATTATCCTTGCCTTGGTCACCTTTATCGGCGCTGCCATCAGCGCGATCCCCCGACCCATCATCCCTATTTTGGTAGCTGTAGGAATAAATGGATCCCGTCTGTTCCCCTCGCAGCGGTCGTTGCTTCTCAAAATTTCTCAGCTCGGACGGCGGCGCTTCAGCTCTTCCTCGGTTATCCCCCTCTCGGGCAGGAATAGGGTTGGAGACAGCATTCTTCGCCCCACTCTCCACGGCGCCATTCACTGGCAAGTTATCTGACTGACGATCCTTCGGACGCGGGCGATCGCGAGGAGGTCGCCGCCGCACCCCAGTTCCCGGCTGAGTCCACGCTTCATCCTCATCCCATTCCGGCTCATAATCCCAACCCTGTCGCGATCGATTGGGCTCATTCCAACCGCCAATTACCTCTTCTAATTCTTCATCGCCTGCTGATTCTGATTTAGGAATACGACGCGATCGCCGTCCCGAACCTCCCCCAGCGTCAGCAGTCTGCGCTGCAACACTCCACTCATCCTCTTCCTTCGCTGCTCCATCGCTGGCCGATCCTTCCTCATCCCAAATCTCCTCAGCCATGGACTCCACCGTTTGCCGCCGCGAAGATTCTCGACGCCCCGGCGATCGCCCAGGACGCAATTCCGGCTCTCGACGACGCTGGGGCAGTGGCGAACCGATTAGCACCAACAGACCATTGGTCAATACTCCGGTGGCGATCGCAATACCCATCCAGACTCCCACCGGTAATGCCACCACCGGCTGCCCCAAAATCACCAGCGGCAACACCACCGACAAATTTTGCAGCACCAGTATCGCTAATGCCCCCAAGGCTCCGCTAACTATAACCAGTCGCATCACTTCTGCCTTCCCTGGCTGATACCTATCGCTTCAACCCATCCACCACAATTCACCCAACCATTCCACCAATCAATGACTTAACCAACACTATCGGAGCACCAACACCCTTCGTCACCTCATAAAATTTTGGTTGGTAGTCTTCCTACATTTTGGATTAATGAGTATTTGGAGTCCAGAAAAATATTTACAGGCATGGCAGTTTGCAGCGATCGCCCACCTAGGTCAGCGTGAGCCGGGGTCAGAAATTTCGTACATAAAACATCTCGGATCAGTGGCAATGGAGGGTATGACGGCGATCGCCCTTGAGCCGACGATTGAACAGCCCGACTTACTAATGCAATGCGCATTACTCCACGACACCATTGAAGACACAGCCGTCACCTTCGACGACGTGGAGCAAGAGTTTGGCTTAGCCGTCGCTCAAGGGGTATTGGCCCTGACTAAAGACTCAAGTCTGCCGACGAAAAAAGAACAAATGCACGATAGCCTCACGCGAATTCGCCAACAGCCTCGGGAAATTTGGATGGTCAAGCTGGGCGATCGCATCACCAACTTGAAAGCACCGCCCCACTATTGGAAACCAGAGAAAATCCAACGCTATCGCCAAGAAGCAAAACTGATTTTAGAAAGTTTAGGAGACGCTAACGAATACTTAGCCGCGCGACTGATGAAAAAAATTGATAGCTATCAATCCTTTCTGTAAGACGCCTTGCTTGTCTGTAAGACGCCTTGCTTGTAGTTATCTGTAGAAAGAAGAATCGCATAGCTCATGTTCAGAGGAGTAAAACCCAAATTTTTGCAGCCCTAAAGCTTTCCGTGGGGTCAGACAAGAATCTCCCTAGCCTCATAGACTTTACGCATCCTCGACCTTTTGTGTTTCGCCGACACAATCGTGTAGTTCTGCGACTCAGCATGGAGTCATCGTCAGCCAGCCCCAAGAACATGACAATCCTGATAAGCAATCCTTGATAAAATGCGGGTCGGGATATTGAATATATCTAAGAAAAAGACTTTAGAGGTTGACCATGAGATTCCGTGCCTTGATCGCCGCACTGCTCGCGATCTGTCTAGGCGTTCTCACCGCTTGCTCCAGCGACCCCGGAGACAACGGTGCACCCTTGACCTACGAAGAGATTCGCAATACCGGACTGGCCAACAATTGCCCGTCCATCACATCCGTTAGCCGAGGCAGCATCACCCTCAATCCCGGCGCTGAGTATTCGATTTCTTCCTTATGCCTTCAGCCAGAACAGTATTTTGTGAAGGAAGAAGGACTTAATAAACGTAAAGAAGCAGAATTTATTAAGGGACGTGTTTTAACCCGTAAAACCAGCTCCCTAGACCAAATTGAAGGACCGCTGCAAGTGCAAGCAGACGGTAGCTTGAAGTTTACGGAAACCGATGGTTTCGACTTCCAAGCCATCACCGTATTGCTACCTGGTGGCGAAGAGGTACCTTTCCTGTTCACCATCAAGAAGTTAATCGCGACTTCCCAGGGCAATGATCCTGTCATCAACGCCTCTACGGACTTTGAAGGCGACTTCTTCGTTCCCTCCTACCGTGGCGCGACGTTCTTGGATCCCAAGGGTCGCGGTATTGCTAGCGGCTACGACAACGCGGTGGCACTTCCGGCTCAGGCAGACAACGACGAGCTAGAGAAAGAGAACATTAAGAGCTACGACCAGGGCGAAGGTCACATCTCCCTACAAATCACCAAAGTTGAGCCTGACACCAGCGAAATTGAAGGTACGTTTATCAGCGTTCAGCCTTCAGACACGGATTTGGGATCTAAGGAAGCTTTGGACGTGAAGATTATCGGTTCCTTCTATGGCTTGATTGACGAGGCGTAAATACGACTTGTCTAAGCGGCATTAAGGACGAATCACTGACCAACATAAAGCGCAATATCAAAGCCAGGTTTCTATGGGTTCTCAGAGAACTCGAAAGAAACCTGGCTTTGGCGTTTCCTAAGGATGATTTGCAGGTCCTTGAATTAAATCTGCTGAATTAGACCTGCTACACAAACCTGAAAAGCAGTAGCTGGCTGATCCGAGAATAGCCTTCGAGAAGCGTTGGCAAATGCTTCTCGCGCAACGTGCCTGTGACGCTGACGCTGCACAAAGGGCGCTCCTCATCCCTCAATTGCTGCCGCCGAAAATTTGACGGCAAAGGGTCATGTTTTACCGCTCTGCTCAGCCCGCATCAGCGAACCGACAGCCTTCCATCTTCTATGAATTGAGACTTGCCTCTATGAATTGAGACTTGGAACTCAAAAATCAGCCCGCACAACAGCCCCTAAGATCTCTCGCGCTGACGCAGAAACGGTTAATCGCCCTTATTTTTTGTGATCTAAGCCCGCCCAAACCCAAACACCTCAATAAAATTTAATAAAAAACATCGAGCAGTTTGTTGCGTAAGGGGCAATTTTTTATACGGGGTGTGACCCTCTGGGCTGTAGGCTGGCTCTCGTGAATCTGGCAATTCTGGATGGGGGCGATCGCCGAGGCTGTGGATAGAAATTACAGATCACCTGTGATGCGAAACACACCTGTGATCCAGCCACCTGAATAGGATTTAGAGCAGTGCAACCCTGCAAGGTTGTTCAAGTTACGTTTCCGCGATATTTAATTCGCTGTTCGAGACACTGCTTTCTGACCTAGTGATTATGGCCGCCGCACAATCCCAAACAAAGACTCAAGCCCTCAAGACCCAGTCTATGGAGCTTCTGGCAAGTTACCGCCAATCTCCTTCCACATCGGTGCGTAACCGCTTGGTGGAAATGAACATTGGCTTGGTACGCAAGGAGGCCTACCGATGGGTTAGCCAGTGCAGCGAGGGGTTTGATGACCTGATGCAAATCGGAAGTTTAGGGCTTATTCGTGCGATTGAACGGTTTGACCCCACCAAAGGCGCAGCATTTAGCTCCTTTGCGTTGCCTTATATTCGCGGTGAGATTCAACACTATCTTCGCGATCGCAGCACCTCTATCAGGATTCCCAGACGCTTCCTAGAATTACATCACCGCGCTGCCCAGATTTCCCGCAAGTTCCTTGATGCCCACGGGCGATCGCCCAGTGAGTCTGAAATTGCCGACGCCTTGGAAATCACCTCCAGCCAATGGCAAGACGTACGTCTGGCGTGTCAAAACCGGTCTTTGCTTAGCCTAGATGCTCCCCTGACGGACAGCGACAACGGAACAACTTCCCTGGGGGAAACCGTCCTAGATCGCAAATATCACAGCTTCCAGCTAGCGGAAGAGGATCGCATCCGTCTTCAGCAGGCTTTGGTGCATCTGGAGTCGCGGACACGAGATATTTTGGAATTTGTCTTCCTGCAAGACCTCACTCAAAAAGAAGTTGCCGACAAAATGGGCATCAGTGCCGTCACCGTATCGCGACGGGTGCGTAAAGGCTTGGATTCCCTGCAATCGTTGATGGTAAAAAGCGACGATTAGGTGACGACTGAATATTATTGGTTACAATTTGGGCGTATCCCTTGGAGAAGCGCTATGGTATCTGGCTTCGCTCGATTTGCTGTCACGGCCGCCGTTCTTGGTCTAATTACCGCCTGTGGCGGATCGCCGGAAACCACCCCGGAATCTTCGCCTTCCCCCACAGAGGAGGAAGGTGCCTCTGTGCCCGTTGAAGAAGGTGTCCCCGCCGCAGATTTTGATGCGCCGTTGGTGCCTGGAGAAGTTGAGGAAGGCACAGCCGAAGGAGCGTCGCCAGTGCGAGTGGCACGGCTAATTGCGCCCACCAATCCTGATGCGCGAGCGCGGCAAACGGAGGCGGAGCTAAAGAAAACACGCACGGCGGCCAATCGCGATCCGTTTTCAATTCCCATCAATGTTTCGCCCTCGGTAGCAACCCCCAGAACGGCTGCTGAAGTGGAAGCAGCACGGGCGGAGGTAGAGCAAGGTGAAGAAGGCACAGGGCCAATAGCCATTCCCCGCCAAGCACCTCCAATTGTGACTAATCCCCCTGCACCGCCACCTAGCGCCCGCAGTTCTTCTCAGGCGTCCCGATCCTCCAGTGGTTCAGGATCTTCCTCTAGTTCCAGCAGCGCTTCTTCTAGTACGCCGTCTCCAGAACCGGCGCAGCCGGCACGCCCTGCGGGTCCTCCGGCACCTTCCGGTGCTTTGGGTATTCGAGTGACTGGGGTTGTGCAGGTGGGTAACGACTACAAAATTGTGCTCGAAGTGCCTGGGGAGCCTACCGCTCGCTATGTGTCCGTCGGTGATCGCCTAAGCGGTGATGTGCTGGTTAAGCGCGTGGAATTAGATGATCTTTTGGATCCCATCGTGGTCTTCGAGCAGTTTGGGCAAGAAGTGTTAAAACCGGTAGGAGAGGAGCCGTCGGAGCAAGTGGCGATCGCCCCTAATACCGGCTCTGAGCCTAGGTTTTAAACCTCTTTATGCAGCGTAAGCTTCATTGGGTTTGAAATTAGGTTAGCCCCTAGAAACAGCATAGAAATAACGTTGGGAGAAGGTGAGGCCATGGCAGTTTCCAAGACGCTTCGTTCAATTTCGGCGGCTTTGGCGGGCTGTCTTGTGGCCTTTGGCGGCGGCACCCTAAGTCCGGTGGAAGCGCAATCAACTTGGCCCCCTGGATTCTATCGCCGGGTCAATGAACGGCGGATTCGATATATTTCCGAAGATGGTCGCATGTGCCAGGTGCTGAATAGTCAGCAAATGCGGGCGTTTGGCGGTGCAGATCAGGTTCGGCTTGTGGGATCGCGATCGCAGTATGACCAGCGACGCACCAGCACAGGCACCTGTCCTTGGCCCGACGGCATTTACCGTGAGTCGCGCTGGAACGGCATTTGGCAATACTTATATACGGCAGACAGCGAGCGCTACTACTGCAACATCACCACATTCCCTCATCTCCAGGCTTACATTCCTGAGGGTGGTAATGCGAATTTATATATTCTGGTGGTGCCCAATCGTTCACGACTGGGGCTGAAGCGCAAGTGGGGCGGCGACTGCGCCTGGCCTGCAGGTCCTGTAGAAATCCAAGAAATTCCGGGTAACAGCTAGCAATAGCCAGGGCTGCTTAACTCATTTCAACCCCCTATGACTTCCCTTCTTTGGGACGTACCGCTGGCGTTTCGAAAGCCTATATTTCTATAAGTTCTGAGGGATTGAGCTGCCTGAGAGCGATAGGGATATGACTCGGTGGTGCCCCCTAGAATCTTGTAGAAATATAGAGTTGGCAATAAAACTTAAACTGTCGATTTTTCGGGAGCGCGTTTTGGGATATTAGACCTAGAGCCTTAAGGTTTAAACAGCTTTGAGCGCTTTAACTTTACTGACCTAAAGTGACCTAAATCGTTAAGAGAGGAGAGTAAAACCATGCCTAAGCGCGGCGATACGGTTCGTATCCTACGTCCTGAGTCTTACTGGTATCGGGAACTGGGCACCGTTGCATCAGTTGACCAAAGCGGTACTAAGTATGCTGTGATTGTCCGTTTCCAAAAGGTTAATTACGCCAATATCAACTCGAACAACTTCTCCATCGCTGAGTTGGAAGTTGTGGCCAGTAAGTAAGCCTGTGACCAGAAATCAAATACCAGCAACTAAAGCACACGCGCGAGTTGGGCCACTGTCCGCTAGCGTTTGATTTTGCATTTTGCTGCTTTGTTTTTTAGGAGCCGAGGATCATGCCAGAATTGCCTGAAGTCGAGACCGTTCGACGGGGGCTACAGCGGTTGACCCTCGGTTTTGTGGTGAATGAGGTGGATGCCTTATTGCCCAGGACGATCGCCGCCCCAGAGTCGGTGGACGCATTTGCCGCTGGCGTTGTGGGCAGTGGCTTAACTGGGTGGCAGCGACGGGGTAAGTATTTGCTGGGAAAGCTGGGGGATGATGAACAGAGGGGCGATCGCGGTTGGCTAGGGGTGCATTTGCGGATGACCGGGCAACTGCTGTGGGTGGCTCCCGATACGCCGGTGTCGAAACATACCCGCGTGCGGTTGTTGGGGGTGGCCCAAGATGGGGCTGGTGAAAGACCTTGGGAATTGCGCTACGTGGATCAACGCACCTTTGGGCGACTATGGTGGGTGCCGCCGAGGGTAGAGACTGATGCTGTGATGACGGGACTACAGCGATTAGGTCCAGAGCCATTTTCTGATGAGTTTTCGGTGGCGTATTTACGGCGATCACTTCAAAATCGCAAGCGCAGTATTAAGTCGGCGCTTCTGGATCAGGCGCTGGTGGCGGGCATCGGTAATATTTACGCTGACGAATCGCTGTTTTTGAGTGGGATTCATCCGTTAACCCAGTGTGCGACGCTGGCGGAGGAGCGGGGCGATCGCCTAGATAAGCTGCAAAAAATGGTGGTGCAGGTGTTGCGCACTAGCATTGACGCTGGGGGAACCACCTTTAGCGATTTTGTGGGGGTGACGGGGGTGAATGGTAATTACGGCTGTGAAGCGTGGGTTTATGGGCGGGACGGGGAGCCTTGTAAGGGGTGTGGTGCAACGCTAGAACGGTTGAAAATTGCGGGGCGATCGTCCCATTTCTGTCCCAGGTGCCAGAAATAGGATGCTGAATCAAAGCTGATGGAGATTACGCCAGCGGTCAGGCGACAGTTACAATCCCTAAAGCTACAATCAATTTTTGATTACGTCACGACTGCGTCACACCTGTCCCATTTCAGTTTTTAGACTATGCCAGCAAAGAAAATCAAAAAAGGAACCATGGTTCGGGTAATTCGTGAGGCGCTTGAGAATAGTGTTGAAGCAACGTCCAGCGATCAGCGTTTTTCAAATTATGTGTTTGAAACCGACGCTGAAATTTTAGAAGTGGATGGTGATTATGCCCTGATACAGTGGGGTGCCGTGCCGACGCCCAACGCTTGGCTGCGGGTGGATCAGCTGGAAATTCTGTAACGCTATTTCACCGTTTCACCATGAAAATTACCACCTGGAATGTGAACTCCATTCGCACCCGTTTGGAGCACGTAACCGATTGGCTGGGCGAAAATCCAGTGGATGTGCTGTGTGTGCAGGAAACGAAGGTGCAAGATAAGCAGTTTCCTGAGGCGGCGTTTCGCGATCGCAACCTCCAGGTGGAGTTTTTTGGGCAAAAATCCTACAACGGCGTGGCGTTAATTAGCCAAGAGCCGCTTACTGCCGTGGCGAGGGGATTTAGTGCCGTATTGGGGGACTCGGTATCTGAGTGGGATGAACAAAAGCGGGTGATTTCTGGAATGCTCGGCGATGTACGGGTGGTGAATTTGTATGTGCCCAATGGGTCGGCGATCGCCAGCGAAAAGTACGAGTACAAGCTGGGCTGGCTGGCGGTGCTGAAGGATTACCTCGCTAAGCTTTTGGAAGAGTCACCGAAGCTATGTGTGTGCGGCGATTTTAATATTGCCCTGGAAAACAAAGATATTTACAAGCCAGAAAAAGGCGGCAACCACATCATGGCTTCTGAGGCGGAGCGGGAGGCATTGCAGGAGATATTGGGGCTAGGGCTGCGGGATTCCTTTCGCAAATTTACCGACGAGGGCGGTCATTATAGCTGGTGGGACTATCGCGCCGCCGGATTTCAGCGCAATCGTGGCTGGCGCATCGACCATTTGTATCTGTCCGACGCCCTTTACGATGACGCCGCCGATTGCACCATCGACGCAACGCCACGGGGTTGGGAAAAACCCAGCGACCACACCCCCGTGACAGTTACGTTTTAGCCGGGTGATTCTGGAAAAGGCGAGCGTTACGGACCCGCTTTAAGGGGCTCTTTAGGTGCCCTGAGTTTTGCCCTGGAGTTTATTTATTCTGGTTCTGCGAGACTTGCATTTGCTGGCGGGCTTTATTGAGCCCCTCAACGGCGCTGTTGGGATCTAGCCCCAGGGCAATTTTGTAATAGGCGATCGCCTCGTCCGGTCGGTTCAAAGCTAGGAGGCGATCGCCAACCCTTTGATAGTGCCCAACGTCATCGAGGTTGCCATTTAGGGCAAGAAAATCGCCCTGAAGCTGCTCGTCCAAGTCCCCTTGCACCGACTGGTGATAGGACTGTAGTGCCTGCTCGAGGGTGATATCCGTTTGCTGCGCCAGACTTTGAATGAGCTTTTGGGACAGGTTTGGCAGCTTGGCATCGATGGCGATCGCCTGACGATACGCGTCGCTAGCTTCGCTCCACCGCCCCTTCTCCTCTAGGATTTCCCCCAACGCCACATAGTTCCAGGGGAAATCGGGCTTTAGCTCAATGGATTTTTTAAACGCCGCGATCGCTGGGTCCCATTGACCAATAGACCGCAGGCAATGACCCCGGTGGTGGGCTGGCCAAGGATTACGTGGCTGAATTTCCTCCGCCTGCTCAAAGGCCACAATCGCCTCTTCCCAGGATCCGTTGCGCTCTAGCTCCTCCGCCAAATCCTGCCAGCCCCAGAAAAAGTCGGGAGCCAACCGGGTCACCTGTTGGTACGCATCTAGGGCAAGCTGTCGCCACAGTTGCGATCGCCCCCCGTCCTCCTGACTGCGCCGATGCCAGAGTTTGCCCAGGGCGTAGTGGGCCCAGGTGAGGTCAGGCTCCTGGGCAATTGCTTCCCGATAGGCTGCCTCCGCCCGGGAAATATCTCCCACCTTCTCCAAATTTTTGCCCAGATCATGCCACGCAGCACCGTAGTCGTTGGCAAATCGAGCCAGCTTGTGGACATATCGAAATACCGTTTTTAGCTTGCCCCGCCCCAGGGCTTTTAGCATGAGCTGAACGTAGCAGCGGCGCGGATTGGTTAGGGGCGCGATCGCCGGAGCCTGGGCATAGAGAGCCGTGGGAAGAGGAAGGGCAGCAACGGTCATAGGGGCAAGTTGGCGTGGTAATGAGCATTTAACAGGAACTCGAGCGCCCTTTTATTGAAGGAGAAAACCCAAGGGAAAACGCGGAATTGAGACAGCTAGGTAGATTCGCCAAGGAGCATAAAGGCAGACCAATTGTACGGCTGAGGATAAGCGTCGCGGGTGGTCAACATGGCATGGCGCAGGGCATCGGCTTTTGATTCTCCCTTCTGGAGCTGGCGGTAAAAATCCGTCATTAATACCGCCGTTGGTTCATCGGGCACTTTCCAAATGGAGACCACGGTGCTGGTGGCTCCCGCCGCCGCAAAGGAGCGCGCCAGTCCCACAACCCCGTCACCGGTGACGCGCCCATTACCGGTGTTGCAGGCACTCAGGACCACTAAATCTGCTTTCAAGTTCAAATTGATGATTTCCGGCGATCGCAACAATCCAGCGTCATCTTCCGTGGGGGTTAGGGCGATCGCCCCCGGCACCCCGGCGGTACCCAAATCGTCCAATAGTCCGTGGGTGGCGAGATGAATGGTTTTCGCAGTGCTGATTTTTTCTAACACCGCGTCCTTAGTGGCCGATGCTCCCAATAGCGCCTTGGACTGTAGCATCTGGCTAATGGTTTCCGCCTCTCGCTCCGCCCCCGGCAGCGGCTCCAAAGGCTCCGGCGGCGCACCCACTCGGGGAGGCACCGACGGCATAATGGGATTACCCACCACCAGAGCACCGGGGTCAGCGCCTACGTTTCCCTGGGGGGTGCTGTGCTTGGCCGTCAGCACCGATGCCTGAATTGCCGGCGAAATATAAATGGCATGATCCTCAATCAGGTAGCTCCCCGTTTCAGATTTCAACGCCGCAAAGGGCAGCAAAAATAGCTTGCCCTGGGGCACAATTAGCATTGGCTCGCGGGGATCCTTGGGCAAGTCCCCTTCTAGGGGGGCAATTAAGTCGTCATATAGGTACCGCAGCAGCAGTGCTGACCGCTCTTCCTCAAAGAAATTTCCCGGCACCGTTAGGCTAAATCGGGCGTCAAGCACCCGCTTTTCCAAAAGCTCCTTGGTGGACAGTACAGTGCGCATGTCGGGGCGATCGCCTCGACCAGAACGCTTCGGCGGCTGCACGGTCAACGGATGATACTTCACCGTGCCATTGGGCTTCACCACCCAACTGTGGAGGGTTTGGTGCCCAATGGCGTACTCTACTACGGTGACATCCCGCTCCCGAGCCAACTGCTTAATTTCTTTGAGGGTCAACGGCTTCTGGGGCAAAGCAGAGGTATCCATTGAAGGCAGCCCCGCCATCATTTGTGCAGTTTTGCCAATGGGTGCCCCATTTAAACGATTCGCCAGCAGCTCCACAAACGCCCGCGCCCGCGCCCGTTCCGCTGCCACCAGCGCCGCTTCCGGTTCGTTGTTGCCCACTAGCGCCTCCACCAGCCAGGTGTAGGTGTCCGCCTGGGTGTCCGCCAGGGAAATTTTATTTTCGTCGGTTAATCCCGGTCGCAATGCTTCCCACTGGGTGGCGGCGGCGCGCAGTTGATCAATGGCTTTTTTCTTGTTTTTGCGCTCAATAGATAACTGTCCCAAGGCAGTCAGCGCTTGCCCAGCGGCCACTTGAGCACCGCTATTTTTTGCCAATGTGGCCGCTTGGTTAAGGGCTAAGTCCGCCTGATCCCACTGTTTTAGGGTCAGGTAGGTGAGTCCTTTTTGCTGGAACACAAGGCTTTCCCCCGGGCGATCGCCCATACTCTGGGCAAACTTTAGCGCCTCCTGAAAAGAGTTCAGGGACTGTTCCGGCTGGTTGAGCGATCGCTGCACTTCCCCCAGCAGGGTCCACGAGCGCCGCAGTCCCGAACTCTTTTCCGGGTAGCCGTCCGGTAAATAGCCGTAATATTTCAACGATTCCTGAGCTTGCCTTAGGGCCTCCCGCAAATCCCCCTGGCGCAGTTGTAACCGCCCCATCCATCGGGCAATTTCCCCCTGCAGCCGGGGCAGTTCGTACACCCCACCGTCTAGGGGAATGGGATCCGCCTCCTGCTTTTGGGCATTTGCCTGGGCTTGAAAGAGCCATGACGCTGCCTGATCATACTGTCCCAGCCGCTCGTAAAGCTCCGCCTGGCTAGTCATCAAGGTGCCAATTAGGGGCGTATCTTCCAGATCCTGGGCCTTGGCGTAAGCTGCCTGATAAATTCGCAGGGCTTTGGAGAAATTTCCCTGCTGGGTAGCCACGTCCCCCAAACGGTCAAAGGTACGGGCAAGACGACGGTTATCTTTTTCCTGCTCGTAGATAGCCTTTGCTTGGGTGTAAGCAGCGATCGCCTCATCAAAATCCCCTTCATCAAGGGCCCGCTCCCCCGCTTTAAACTCCGCCTCGCCGCCGTCAGAAAATTCGCAAATTTTAGCGGGACGCAGGGGGCAAACTTTTGACTTAAGGGGATTATTTAGCAGGTTGAGTCGCTGGAGTGGCGGCGATTTAAACGTATCGGGAATGGTTTCAATTTGATTGCCTTCCATGATCGCCGTCACCAGGCTGGGCATTTTCCCTAGGGGCGCAATATCCCGCACGGGATTCATGGCCACCATTAAAAATTCCACGCTTTTAAGGTTGACCAGAGGCTCCACGTTTTCGATGCGGTTGCCCACCAACATTACCGAAGTCCAGTGGTCCAGCAGGGTAATGGGATACACGTCCCGTAGATTGGGATCCTGGGAATTAAAAGTCGGACGCTGGCTTAGGGTTTCAGCGGCGGCGGTGCAGCTTTGGGTGTCCGCCTGTTTCAGCATGAGTTCCACGGTGTAGCGGGCGTCAGCGTCAGCAGTGGCACGGCTTTCGCAAAAAGCCACAAAGACGCTGGTGTCGGTGGCGGCGCTAGGGTGGAATATGCCGGGGGCGATCGCCAAACAAAATCCTAGGGCGATCGTCGCCACCCACCACAGCTGCGGCCAATTACTACTAATCAGCCGACGACTACCCAAGCGACTCCAGCTCATACGCTGCTTCACTCGATACGCCATATCGCCTATCGCCCCTTACTGCCTCTTATCACCCCGTTGCTGCAGGTGATTTTATTTACGTCAATCTCCTCCCACTGTAGCGAACCCAATCCGGTTTCTTGCCGAGGCGACCGCCCAGGTGACCCCGCCCCTGGATTGAACCCTCTCTGCGCCTCCTACACCCGCTTATCGAGCATGTCCGCCAGCAAGGCAAAAAGGGTGACCTGAGTCGCGAATACAAACAAAATTACGGTGGTGTCCGTCAGGTTCCACTCTACAAATATGTCGTGCGCCAGGGACGCCAGAGAGCACAGGTAAAAAATGCTGGCAATGGGCAGAAACACCCGCAGCGGCGCAAAATACACCCCCACCCGCAGAATTAGCTGCACAAACCGAGCGGTGTCACGAATGGGTTTAATTTTGCTCCGCCCCAGCCGCGCATGGTAATCGATGGGCTCGTAGCGCACCCGGTACCGGTTGGTGAGCATGGACAAGGTAATGGTGGTGGTAAAGCTAAAGGTGTCCGGCAGGATTTTGAAAAATCTCTCCGCTACATCCTTACGAAACACCCGCAGACCACTGTTGAGATCGGGGATAGGGCGCTTGGCAATCCATTGGGCAAAGCGCACCAAAAAATACTTGGGCACCTTGCGAATAAAGGGATAGGTAACATTTTCCCCCGTGCGCGATCCCACCACCATATCCGCTTCGTCCATTAGGGCAACCAAGTGGGGAATGGCGTTTTGGGGGTAGGTACCGTCGCCGTCAATGATGGCAATAATTGGATAAGTGGCACTACGAATACCGGTTTTTAATGCCGCCCCATAGCCCTGGTTTTGCTGGTGATGAATGATTCGGCAGTCCGTGCGGCTGTCCAGTAGGTCGGCGGTGCGATCGCCCGATCCATCATTAACCACCACCACTTCGTAGGCGCACTGGGCATTCCGCAGAACCTGGTGCAGATCATCTAGCGTTTGGGCAATTCCCAGCTCTTCGTTATAAGCAGGAATAATCACCGAAAACGGCGGGCAGGTGGAAGCCATGGGAGAGATAAATTAGACAGCGGCTGGTGCCTGCATATCGTACCGGATACCTGCTTTTTCCAACCGGCTTAAGGCTTCTCCCAGGCGATCGCAGTCAGCAATCAAACTCACCCGCACGTATCCTTCGCCCCCTTCTCCAAAAGCATTACCCGGCGTCATCACCACGCCCGTTTGCTCCAGCACCGACAGGGCAAAATCTGTGGATCCCATCCCCACCGGACAGGGTACCCACAGGTACATGGTGGCGCGAGTTTTGGGCACATCCCACCCCAGCTTGGCAAAACCGTCAATTAGAAAATCACGGCGGGTACAATAGCGATTTTGCACTTCCGTTAAATAGGTGTCAGGAAGAGACAGGGCGGTTTCGGCGGCCGTTTGCAAAGCGGAAAATAAGCCGTAGTCCAGGTTAGTTTTTAAGGTGCGCAATCCTTGAATAATTTGGCTATTGCCCACCACAAAGCCCACACGCCAGCCAGCCATATTGTAGGTTTTCGACAGGGTATGGAACTCTACGCCGATATCTTTACCGCCGGGAATTTCTAGCAGGCTGGTGGGCTGGTAGCCGTCAAAAGCAAGCTCCGCGTAACACAGATCGTGCACCAGCATAATTTCGTAGTGCTGGGCAAATTTCACCACCTCTTCAAAAAATTCCCGCGGGGCGGTGGCAGCAGTGGGGTTGCTGGGGTAGTTGAAATACAGGATTTTGGCGCGACGGGCCACGTCTTCAGGAATCGCCGACAGGTCAATTAGCCAATTATTTTCCGCCGTTAGTGTCAAACTGTGCACTTTTGCTCCGGCAATTAGCGGTCCGCGAAAGTGAGCGGGATAAGCGGGGCTAGGCACCAACACCGTGTCCCCTGGGTTTAAGTAGGCGATCGCCAAATGAGCCAACCCCTCCTTGGACCCCAACAGCGGCAGCGCCTCATTATTCGCGTCTAGGTTTACCCCGTAACGTCGGTAATACCAGTCGGTAATAGCTTTACGGAAATTCGCCGTCCCTTCAAAGGGAGGATAGCCGTGGTTGCTGGCATCGGCCAGGGCTGCCTGGGCCGCCTCAATCACCGGCGCAGGGGTAGGACCATCCGGATTACCCATCCCCAAATCGATTAAATCTAGCCCCTGCTCCCGCGCTTTAGTCTTTAGCTCATCGAGACGGGCAAATACATAGGGGGGCAAAACGCGCACCCGGTCGGCAGTTTCAAAGGTTACCGGCTTTGCTGTATTGGGCACCGTCATAGGGTTATCTCCTCAGAATGGCGATCGCCATCGGCGTCATAGGGTTGAACGGGGTGAGCTGATTCTAGCGACGGAGGGGACACACGGGTAGGGGCATTGGTAGAAACCATGGCGCCCATCACCACCGATGGCGATACCGGGAAGGGCAAATGGTGAATATCGGACCGCTTGTGGCAGGCAAACGTTGCCGCTGCATCCAAATCCTCTAGGGTAATCGCGCCCATACCCATGTCCGCCAAGGTTGTCGGCAGATGAATCGCCCGATAAAACTCTAGCAGTTGCTGTCGGGCGGTTGCCGCCAACTGGCTACCCTGCACCATTTCCTCCAGCCGCAGCTGAACCAAAATTCCGTAGGCTACCTTTTCTCCATGCAGCGTGCCGTGACTGGCAGGCAACTGAGTTAAGCCGTTGTGCACCGCATGGGCTGCCACCGTTCGACATTGGGCACCACCCACACCGCCAATGACCCCAGCCATCAGCACCGAAGCATCCACCATTTGTTGCCAAGCTTCACCCCCCGGCTCATCCAAGGCCGTAATGGAATATTGCAACAATAGATCTCGCAATACTCGCGCCTGCTGCACCGCCGACACAATTAGAGTGTCCTGGGATGTGCCGCTGCTGATGGACGCTTCGTACCACTTCGCCAGGGCATCACCAATTCCCGCCGCCAGCATCCGATTGGGCGCCGTCGCCACCAGGTTGTAGTCCAAAATCAACAGATCAGGACATTGGTCCAACGGCACGTCATACAAAAACGCCCCGTTGTCAGAGTAAACATTAGACAGCGCTGTCCATGCGGCACAGGTCGCTCCCGCAGTGGGCACGGTGACGACAGGAAGTTGACGCTGGTGGGCTAGAAGCTTCGCCGTATCCAACGCTTTACCACCGCCCAAGCCGATTACAAAATCCGCCTGATGGGTAGCTGCCACTTGGTTAAGACGTGCCAATACGGATTCGCTGCAGTCGGGGGCGGTGCTGGCGGTGGTGGCAGTAAAGCCTGTTAAAGCAGTGTCTAGGCTGGCTTGGGCTGCGGCGATCGCCCGTTCTCCCCCCACCACAATGGGACGGGAGCCAAATTTTTCCAGCGCCGACCCGGCACCGGCCAAAATCCCTGAACCACGCACCACTCGACCTGGTGCGATCGCCAATGCGCCCGAGAAAGCAGATACGGGAGCCGATTGGGGCAAGGTGGAGGTGGTGGGGTCTGGAAAGTTGGACATAAAAGATTTAGAGCAATAAATCTGAACGGCTTAATGGACTGTTAGAAATTCGCTGGCATCAATTTGCGGAGGCTTTTTAAAACTGACTGATCACCTGTCTGATTACTTGTTGTTCATCTGGATGGTTGCTTGCGAAACCGAGGGCTGTCATCGTTTAAATCTCAAAGCCAGTAACTAAAGAGGTTTCAGCCCCTCATATACTTTGTTTTAAAAGGGCGTGAACTCCCTACTGTGTAAGGCTTCTGATGCTGAATTGATGACACGTTCTAAGTTTTGCGACACCTGTTTTCCAGTAACGCTGGAAGTCACAAACTGATCGCTAACTCCTAACAGTTGATTCACTATCGTAGCAATTTCAGCCAACCAAGAAGACGGAAGCCTACCCATTAATGCCGCCCCTAGCAAGGAGCATTAACGGGGACTGTGGTCATTTAAGCCTCAAAGTCTTTAGCTCAAAGCCCTTAGCTGCAAGGGTTCCAGCCCCTAAAACTTTTTACGCTAAAAAGGCGTGAACTCCCCACCACGTGAAGCTTTTGATGCTCAGTGGATGACATGCCCTAATGGGGATAGATAGTTACCGTTGGGTTTTCGTCGATGCGCTTAGTGAGCGATCGCGAAATTTCTCCCACATACGCCGGCTCGGAAACTTCATCATCTAGGTGCCGAATTTCCCGTGCCCGCACCACCAATGGAGCCACCGCCGCCCCCAAACGACCGGGCGAGTATAGGTCTAACGCCGCCTGCCGCAACGTGGCATCCAGGGTGTCGTCATCTAAGTCCATGGGCACGGCAATCACCGTATCAACGCCGCCAGTGTCGTAAACCAGGGAATAGCGAGCTGCTCCTTCGATGATGGGACGCTGGAAAAACGCCAGCCCAAAGCCAAACAGCCCCGCCACCAAAACACCGGTAAACGCGGTGATTCCCACCATACGAAAGCGAAATCCCCAGCCGAAAACAAAAGCCAAAATCGTAAACAAAAGGCAGGCGATGTCAAACAGCCCTAAGTATTTTGCCCCTTCCAGGGACAGGGCAGTGACGTCAAGGGAGCTAATATCCATAAATTTAAATACGGCAGTACACGGGATTAAATGCGACGGAAACGAAGAATTTAAACAGCTTTAACCAGCAAGCTTTATTTTTCTAATTTTCCATCAGTTTGTCTAGGCGCTCTCGCAATTGCAGGCGAATCAGCGATCGCACAAATACAAAACCGCCGACGCCGGCGATCGCAAAAGCAAAAATCGCCCAGTTCATCAAATTGCCGCTCACCAGCACCGCCCCCACCAACGCTCCAAATCCAGTGATTACCCCATAAATTAGGGACTTAATGCCCATATTGATTCGGCGCAGGGCGCGATCGCTTTCCAACGCCTGCACCCGAATTTCCAGCTCCCCCTGCATTACCCGCTCTTCCAGGCGCAACACCGCCATTTCCAGTGGGCTGGGCTTGCGGATTTTTTCCGTCAGAAACAAGGTCGCCTGCTTCGCCACCTCCAACAACCCGCGACTTCCCGCTTCCTGGATTCCCGCCCATCGCTTCACAAAGGGTTTTGCCGCTGCCAACAGGTTATAGCTGGGATCCAACCGTCGAGCGATGCCATCCAAAGTGGTCAGAGATTTCAGCGCATAGGTCATCTGCGCCGGCAATCGAAAAGGTTGCTCCTCAAACAGGGATGCAATTTCCTTTTGCATTTGCACAAACTCGCCCACCTCCACTGGTCGTTCGGCAAATTTTTCCAGCGTAAAATCCAACAATTTACGCACCGGTCTCATATCAGAAACCGGCTCAATAAATCCCATTTCAATTAAAGTATTCAGCACCCCTTCTGTGTCTTTTTTCAACACAGAGAACAGGGTTTGAACCATTTGCTCTTTGGCTAACGACTGCATCTCCACAGCCATACCAAAATCGTAGAAAATCAGCTCGCCTTCAGGAGTCACTGCTAAATTTCCCGGGTGGGGATCCGCATGGAAAAAGCCGTCCTGTAAGAACTGTTTTAAATAGCAGCAAATCCCTAGTTCATTAAGGGCTTTCACATCAACACCCATGGACTCCAGGCGGGGCACATCGTCTACTTTAGTGCCCGATAAATACTCCATTACCAGAACTTTAGACGTGGTGTAAGGCCAGTAAATCTTAGGGACAATTACGCCTGGATAGTTCTGGAAGTTACCGCGAAATCGTTCAGCATTTTGGGCTTCTTGGAGATAATCAATTTCCCGAAATAAGATTCGGAAAAATTCATCATAAATTCCTTGTAAATCGTAAGTCTTAGCCCAAGGAAAGCGCTTGTTGCAAAATTCAATTAGCTGCTGAACAACGGTGGAGTCTAACTTAATCAGCGGCTCCAGCCCCGGGCGCTGCACCTTAACTACCACTTCTTCCCCGTTGGGCAACATAGCCCGATGCACCTGACCCAAACTGGCGGCAGCGATGGGGTTGGGGTCAAAACGCTGAAACAGTTCGCCAATATGCTGCCCCAACTCCTGTTCCACTCGGGCGATCGCCTCAGCGGAACTAAAAGGAGGCACTGAATCTTGAAGTTCGCTTAGGGCTGAAATATAAGTTTTTGGAAGTAAATCAGGACGGGTGGACAACGCCTGCCCCACCTTAATAAACGCTGGTCCCAACTCCACCAGCTTTTGCACCAGCCACCGGGCTCGCTTTTCCTGGCGCCGTTCATTTTTATGGCGCCCCAGCGCAATATCTAGCCCAAGCCCGGTAAAAAATCTGGCAAAAGCGCTGAATACGCTGATGCGGCGGGACATCAACGAATACCGCGATCGCTGCCAAATAGGTTGAGGGGGAAGTTGCCGAGCCAGCATGCACCAAAAAGCGAAAAACCAACGAACTCTAATCTAGGAAGAACAAAAATTCAGGAAAAACAAAGGCATTCAAACACTAGCAAGCACACCGTCACTAAGACGTTAAATCTCAAAATGCTTTTCTTTTGCTGGTCCTAGTGTACGAGATTTCAGAGCCTAGCCCATAGTTATCCGCCACCTTTTCGGTATCTCTACCTATCCGCCAGCAAATCCCCCGCTTTTCCGTTGAACCCTTGGGACACCGGCATAAACCCTGTTTAGCTTCCTTCAAACTCAGCGATCGCCTTTTAGCGTCGAATATTGACCAAACTTTAGTCAGCATCAGTAACATCCTTGACCAAAAACACCCTCCGCGTCACTTTTTGAGACAATAACGAAAGGGTGTTCTACGGCTGTCCTTTGCACTTTTCCCGCCTCTATAGGGCGATATATCGGGCAATATAAGGAAACAGAAAAAGTGGCATTGGGTGGTCAATATACGGAAAGTCAGAGTGCGTTATTAACAAACCGCCAGACGTTACTACGAAGTTAGGAATCCCATGTCCACCACCACACAACCGTCCACTTCAGCATAAACACGAGGAGCCATCACCATTTCAGCCTTAACGTCTTTAGCCGTGAGGGTTTCAGCCCCTAACCAATGTTTTTTGGAAAGGGCGTGGAATCCCTGCTGCGTAAAACTTCTGGCACTCAATGATGACACGCCCTAAACTTATGACGCTTAAACTCGTGATGCTGAGCTGGTCCCCTTACAGCTCTTGGCTTCGAGATTTAATGGGTCACAGCCCTCAATAGCAAGTTGATAGAAACAACACAGGATACGTGGACAAAACGCGCGACATGGAAAATTCCGGCGACGGTCAACAGCGAATTAAGCAATGGATGAGCCAGGTGAAGTGCCGTAGCTGGCGGGCGTTGGCTGAGCGATCAGGCGTTTCGCTCTATCAAATTCGTCAGCTTCGCGAGGGGGAAGTGGCGCGAATGCGACTGGAAACTTTGGGGCAGCTAGCGAAGGCATTGGAGGTTACCACCGTTGATTTGCTGGCCGCCGTTACTGAAATTTCTCCAGACCTAGGCACAGATGGAGAGCTGGAGCCTGATGAGGACGGGGCAGAAGCCCTATCGGGTGGTTTGGTGGACAGTGCCCGAGAACTGGCGGCAATTCAGCAAGAATACGATCGCCTGAAGGACGAAGTTCAACATAACCAGGACCAGGTTTGGGAAGGGTTTCAGAAAGATTCCCTGGCGATTTTGGAGCCGTGGTTGCTGAGCTGGTATAAAGCGGTGGAAGCGGTACAGAAAAATCCGCAGATTCCCGCTAACCGATTGCTTTTATTGCTGCGCCCCCTGGACGAATTGCTGGAGCATTGGGAAGTGGTGCAAATTGCCCCCATCGGCGAGGAGGTGGCTTTTGATCCCCAGTGGCACCAGGTGTCCCAGGGCAAAGCAGAGCCCGGCGATCGCGTCCAAGTCACCATGCCCGGCTTCCGCCACCACGGAAAACTACTGCACCGTGCCCAGGTAAAACCCGTTAATTTGCTGGACTAGGGGCTTAATCATTTAACCTTTTAACCTTAAAAGCCTCTAATGACAAGGATTTCAGCCTCTAGACTGTCTTGCTTTGATAGCCCCCTAGGCAAAGTAATTAGCGTGCCAAGGTGGGGTCTAGCCATAGCAGCAGCTCATCGAGTAGGCGATTTAAATCTCGGTAAACAATTTCATCTTTGACCCAATTACCAATGGCGTTAAAGGAGTCGCCAACATTGCCGAAGCGATCGCCCAACCCGGCTAATCCAGAGGCAGACAATTCCATCTCCTGACCAATGGGCGTTAAATGGTTGCCTGCCAGCAATTGAATTGAGCTTAAATGCCCAAAGCGTTCTGAAAAAATTGAGTACAGCTCCCGCGACTGATCAATTTCATCAGTTTTAAACTTGACGATTAAATTGCGGCGAATATGATATTTCTCCTCAATTAATTGAAAAGTTTCATCGGGCGTTGGATCAAATTCCAAGTTGTTAGAAATTGGGCTAAATCGACGCCCTAAATTTGGATTTTCCTGGCGGCGATCGCCCAGCCATTGATTCACTGACTGGTTGATCGACTGGCTAATCGACCGCCCTAATTCCCCCGGCAAATTGACATTAACTCCCTTGTCCAACCCATCCTGCATATTCCGCTCCATCCGCTGCACTAGGGGCGCAAACTGATCCATCAGCGGCACCGCCCGAGTGGCTGGAAAATTATTGAACGAAATAAACATATTCCCTGCCCGCTCCACCGACATGGCGCTCCCCAGCAACAAATGCAGCTTGCAGCCCATACTGTGCCCAAGACCGTACACTGGCAAAGTGCGCCGCCGCAGTTTACCCAGGCGATATAGGTGATCGCGAGTTTGCTCAAATTCTGTAAATACGTCTCGGGCGATCGTCCAATGGTCAAAGGTATTAACAAAGGGCGTCGCAACAATCGCATACCCTTGATCCGCCAAATGCTCCAGCAACCAGCGATAGGTAAACTGAGGAGCCGCTGCGATAAATGCCCCGCCGAGGAAGTGGATTAGGGCGATCGGTCGAGGGGGCAGCAATACCCAGTTGCCATTAATTTCTTGCCAAGACGTAGATGACGCCATATGAGGTAGAGCTTATTAAAAAACTACGTACTATGGTATCGACTCTGTTGGTCAAAAGTTGCTTTCTCGAAACTTGCCCAGTTTTTAAGACGTTTCAACCAATCTCTCTGAGCTAGCTGCAAGAACTCGCTGACGCTAATAGCCAATGGCACATCTTGCTCTAAATTTCTTTCAGAAGCGTACCACCTGAAATAGCTTTTTAAATATTCTTCAACTTGAATAATTCCATCCTCAGGCACGCCTCTGAGAGGACTTGAGGCACCTTTACGAAAGCGTTTCGGTAGACGTAAGCATTCGACCGTTCCATCCAACGTTGAGTAAAGCATTTCCATTTTCAAGATTTTGTCGCTCCGTGGAAGGTACGCAAATAGCTTCACTCGATCTGGTTGTCCGAGTCCCTGGACCTTAATACAAGAACGCCAGTCACCAGGATATATTTTATTTCTCCCTCGACTCTGACCGAAAGTAATCCCTAATTTAGTAACTTTCGAACCCATTGCTGGATGTAAAGAGAAACATTGCTCACGCAAATTCAAAATCCATTCAACCAACCTCCTATCTTTTCTCTGAAGAGCCTTCCTCCAAGTTTCTCCATACTGATCTATCTGAATTTCAGACTTATTCTCTAAGTTAATGCTAGGAAGTTTTAATCGCTTTCCAACAGCCTCACTTGCATTGGCATCAGTTAGCTGAAACAAAAACTTCTCATTTTCTGGCACTACTGAGAAGCAGAGAAGCTGGAATTGGAGGGTGGAATATTTTTGATCAATAAAGTTATGGCGGTGAAAGACAGGAGCGATCGCAATCAATTTTGGTTGACGCAATAAATCAACGCCAGGAAGATTAGGAGCTTCGTTAATCAAGTTGTCGTAATAACGAGTCAACTGCTGAACAACGTATCGATCTTCCGTATTTTTCAATTCCAGAATGACTATTGTCCCATCAGCATCAGCCGCCACGATATCGCAGATTTCCCCTGCGATTCGAAGCTGCTGAGCGACAGGACAATATCCTAAACACTCCTCTAAATTCTGGAAAAGAAACTTCTCTAGCGCTGCCTCATTTTCAAATTGCCACTTCCCATCAACCAGCTTAAGCATTGACTTTTAACTTTTTAGTCAAATCCCAACAGGTCAAAAATCTCGCGATCCTTGAGGGGCTCAGCCAACAGCGGCTCTACGTTGTCTAACATTCCCTGAGCCAATTTGAGATACTCATCTTGCACAGTGGAGACTTCCGGCTCTTCGTCCATTTCAAAAATTGTGCACTTCTTCAGGCGACTGCGGCGAATGGCATCAACGGCACGGAAATGAGCCAACGTTCTTAAACCAACCCGCTCGTTAAATTTATCGATCTGATCCGTACCCTCGCTGCGGTTAGCAATAACGCCCCCTAAACGCACCTTGTAGTTCTTAGCCTTAGCCTGAATTGCTGCCACAATCCGATTCATGGCAAAAATCGAATCAAAATCGTTAGCCGTCACAATTAAGCAATAGTGAGCATGCTGCAAAGGTGCAGCAAAACCGCCGCAAACTACGTCTCCCAACACATCAAAAATCACCACGTCTGTATCTTCCAAAAGGTGGTGTTCTTTTAATAGTTTCACCGTTTGACCAGTTACATAGCCACCACATCCTGTGCCCGCCGGCGGTCCCCCCGCTTCAATGCACATAACCCCGTTGTAGCCCTCAAACATAAAGTCATCAGTTTCCAATTCTTCCGAATGGAAATCCACCGACTCCAACACATCAATAACCGTCGGCACCATCTGCTTGGTCAAGGTAAACGTGCTGTCATGTTTCGGGTCACAGCCAATTTGTAAAACCCGCTTACCTAGACGAGAAAACGCCGCCGATAGATTAGAAGAGGTGGTGGATTTACCGATTCCACCTTTGCCATAAACCGCAATTACCAGCGCCCCCTCAATTTTCATACCCGGATCCTGATGGACCTGGACGCTACCTTCACCGTCTTCGTGCTTATTGGCGTACTTGCTGGCAATGTTAGGGCGAACTTTTGAAACAACCATGGTCAAAATTCCTAATTACTGTTGGCGGGGACTGGGTAAAAGACTGGAGAAACGATAAATTGCTTACTTACCGATACGGGCTTTTGCCTCATAAAGGGTGTCAACGGTGATTTCTGTAATGCCTAAACCTTGGGCAAATTTTTCCGTATTTCGTTTCACTTTGCCGCGCACAAAAAACGGTATTTTCTTAAGCTCGGCAAGACCACTAGGAGCCCAGGTAACACCCGACTCTTCTTCCGGTGCAGATTCCGCAGGTTTGGCTTGTTCTTCGGCAGCGATCGCCACCTCAACCGCCTTTTCCATATCGGCACTGTTGGATTCGGCAGCCGTATGCAGATGGCTCATATGCCCTTCCGCAAACTCGAAATCATCGCGGAACATACCGATTAAATGCTCTTCCAAGCCCATCATTAGCGGATGGACCCAGTCATCAAAAATGACGTTTGCCCCTTCCCAACCCATCTGCGGGGAATAGCGAGCGGGCACGTCTTGCACATGAATCGGCGTTGAAATTACGGCGCAGGGCAGCCCCAGCCGCTTGGCAATATGGCGCTCCATTTGAGTGCCCAAAACCAACTCGGGTGCAGCTTCAGCCACGGCGGCTTCCACCGCTAAATAGTCGTCCGTAATCACCGCCTCCAAATCGTGTTCTTTTGCTAAGGCGCGTACCTGTCGAGCAAACTTGCGGCTATAGGTGCCAATGCCCACCAGCGTAAAGCCCAGCTCCTCCGTAGTGATTCGGGCGGCGGCAAGCACATGGGTGGCATCACCAAAAATAAACACCCGCTTACCCGTCAAGTACGTGGAATCCACGGATCGGGAATACCAAGGCAGCCGCGACGCACCGGGAGCTTCCGTCGACGTTATCCGGGACGCACTCCAGTTTCCCAACGTATCGGAGCGCGATCGCACCAGCACCGCCCCCACGTCAATGCCCGTTACGTCGCCAATTTCCTGAATAAAATCACGGGTAGCGCCTACGCCCAGAGGCACCGTTTTCACCGTGGGCTGCTTAAAGGATCGCTCTAGCCAACTGCAAACGGTGTTGGAAATTTCTGGGTAAAGGGAAATATTAAAGTCCGCATCGGGCATCCGGCGAATATCGTCAGGCGTCGCCCCCAAAGGAGCCACCACGTTCGCATCAACGCCTACTTCCCCCAGCAGCTTAATTACCTCCTGAATATCGTCCCGACACCGAAATCCCAGTGCAGTGGGACCTAAAATATTCGCCTTGGGGCGCACCTGGGGATCCCGCTCGGGGCGCTGGAATCCTGGCTCTGGCACCAGCGGCAATAGGAGGGTTCGTATCAGGTGATATAAGGTCTCGCTGGCACCCCAGTTTTCCTTTTTGGAATAGGCGGGCAGCTCCAAATTCACCACCGGCACCGGCAAATTCATCCCTTGCGCTAGTGCCCCAGGCTGATCCTGAATCAACTCCGCCGTACAGCTTTCCCCCACCAACATCACCTGGGGCTGGAAGCGATCATAGGCATCCTGCACCGACGTTTTCACCATTTCCGCCGTATCGCCCCCGAGGTCTCGTGCCTGGAAGGTGGTGTAAGTAACCGGCGGACGGCGATCGCGACGCTCAATCATGGTGAACAGCAGGTCGGCGTAAGTATCCCCCTGGGGGGCATGAATTACGTAATGCACCTGCTCCATGGAAGTGGCGACGCGCATAGCCCCCACATGGGGCGGTCCCTCATAGGTCCACAGAGTTAATTCCATATCTCAAACCAAAATTAAAAAATCGGCGGTTAAAAGCGGGCTGAAAAATTGACATCACACCGAGAGCCGCCGTCGTCGCTCCGTTGGTCGAGCAAATAATTCTGCTAGATCCGCCGCCTGGTCATAACCGTGCAGGGGCGAGAACACTAATTCGATGGACCATTTGGTGGACATCCCCTCCGCCTCCAGCGGATTCGCCAGCCCCAATCCACACACGGTAATATCCGGATGCGCCTCCCGACAGCGGTCCAACTGCCGCTCCACATCTTGCCCTTCCGCCAACGCTGTCCCTTCCGGCAGCAGCGCGATTTCTGCATCCATCAACATGCGGTCAATGTAAGGCGTACCCACCTCCGTTAGCTCCATGCCACACTCCCGAGATAGGAACCGCGCCAGGGGAATTTCAAGCTGAGAATCGGGGAAGAAAAAGGCTTTGCGCCCGTTCAGCGTCTCTCGGTAGCGCGCCAAACCGGTTTCGGCACGGGATACGGCTGGGGCGATCGCCTCCTCAAAAGCCTGCCCGCCAATCCCCCACACATCCGCCGCGGCCCGCAACCACGCCGTTGTTCCCTCAATACCGAAGGGATAGGGTGCAGGCAATAATTCGGCACCACGATGGAGGAGCGATCGCACCGTCTCGCTTAGGAACGGCTGAGCCACCAATAACTTCGTACCCTTCCCCACCTCAGGAAGCTCCGCAGCACGGCGAGGGGGGAAAAACGACACCGGACCGACACCCAACCGGTCAAACAGCCGCTGGAACTGATCCTCCACCACATCCGCCAAACTGCCCACCACCATCAGCGCTGGCTCATCCGTCTCCTTCTCGGGCAACACCGGCACCATTGATCCCAAACAAGCATCCTCCCCCTGGGTAAAGGTGGTCTCAATACCGCTGCCGGAATAATTCAAAATGCGCGTTTGGGGAAAATACTCGCGATTTAGCTTTTCTGCCGCCGTCGCCAAGTCCAGCTTGATCACCTCCGACGGACAAGAACCCACCAAAAACAGCGTTTTAATATCGGGACGCCGCCCCAGTAATTGGGCAACAACTCGCTCTAATTCGTCGTTGGCATCGGCTAGTCCTGCCAGGTCGCGATCGCCCAGAATTGCAGTCCCAAACCGAGGCTCTGCAAAAATCATCACCCCCGCCGCCGACTGAATCAAATGGGCACAGGTGCGCGACCCCACCACCAAGAAAAACGCGTCCTGCATCTTTCGGTGTAGCCACACAATCCCCGTCAAACCACAAAAGACTTCTCGCTGCCCTCGCTCTTTTAAAACAGGCAAATTGGGACTTGCCACTTTTGCCTCTTTTGTCGTGGCGGTACAGGGCTTTAATGCCATAAGTTATTCTCCTTTTGGGCAAAAACCTAAGCTTTCAAGGTCTAGCCTAAAACAGTTTTTATTGGCGCTTTTATGGGCACTTGTTAATCAGACTTCCGTCAAATCACTGTTTTTTTTACAGTCCTTCAATTCCCGTTAAACACTTTCATAAACGGCAAAAAGTCTGTGCCCTAATAGCTCTACTTTGCTGTCAATCATGTCAGTAAAGACTCTAACCATCATGGCGGAAAATCGAAGAAAAACCCTGTTCCGCGACGTTGCTTAATGGTTTGCAGTACAGCGCAATAGTTAGGCAGGCAGCGCATCAGCGATCGCTGATTCACCATCAAACAATAAAAGTCTACTTTTAATATCTTCCGACAGCGAAAGCCCAGAACCAAAACAGAACCAGGCATTTACACCTAGGAATTTAATCCGAAAGTCAAAGAGAAAAGACACTTTTTTATCTTTCAATCCCTTGAAAAAACCACCGATAATTTTCCATAAGAGAAGGAGTAATGGATCTATTTTCTACACCTTTCTCAACAAAATCTTTTTGAATCAGCCTTTATGACTGTCTTTTCGGGCGATCGCCACAAAGATTACTGAAAAACTTTCTTTGAAGGCTTGCCAAAATTCATAACCGCGATCGCTCTATTGCCGCCTATTTTATTTTTTGATTTTTGTCTTAAATATTGCAGCCCCAATCTACGTATCTTCCTTGAAGCATTGACCACTATCGAGGAAAGACAAGCCAAGAAACACTATTCAAGGACGAAACCGGAAAAAACTGACTCCACAAGTCCGGTATATTTGCGCACGGCGGGGCGATCCTTACTATCAATCGATCCTGCCTTAAGTATATTCTCGTAGTAAAACTGAGTAGGTGACACAACACTATTCTCCGCTGGAGCTGTGGTCACGAGATGCTGGTTTAGTCCTCGAAAAGTGTCTGAATTGGGACTTTCAGGTTTGTTAACTAGGGAGCCTTCAGCAAAACTTTTCTAGCACAATCTTCAACATTGTCACGTCCTGAGCCAATATCTCTTTTGAAGTAGTTAAAAAGGAGATAGAAACCGGAGACACCTTGTTGCTTAACGCACCTTCCCCATAGTTGTTAGCGTCACCCACCACAGGTCGTCTACTACTCGTTCACTAAATAGCACCATCCCGTTACTGTGGGAGTCCGCAAATGCAACCATCTTTCGAGAACACTCGTCCCTTTCCCATTAACAGCATCGTTTGCCATGCCGATTATCCAGAGTCAAAGTTCCGTGTGATCGGACATCTAGGACCCGACTTATGCAAGCTGACCTGCATGAACACTCCAGGTCGCTTCGGACAAATGGCAAATATTCGCCAGCTCAGCCTAGTGAAGGTGATTCCACCGTCCCAACCTGCCACCCGCGCTGTATACACGCCCAGCATCCTAATTCGTAACGTTTAAGTCGCAGTGGTCTAGGGGCTGTCATCATTTAAGTGTCAAAGCCTTTGACGGCGAGGGTTTCAGCCCCCAGCATTTCTGCGCGTTAAAGGCTCTGCGTTAAGGGGCGTGTATTCCCCACTACGTAAGGCTTCTGGTGCTCAATGACGACACGTCCTGGGCTTCAAAACCTCAAGAGTCTGAAGTGCACAGCATTCAAGGCGCAGGCGAATCAATAACAAGGCGAATACAAGGCGAAAAAGAAGCAAAAATAAACCGCTATTCAAAAAGCCCCGGCATCGAGAGTTTCTCTACGATGCCGGGGCTTTACTTTTAAGCTCGTTTGCCCAAACCTTTCTGCTTAAGCTTTAAACATCACGTGCGTTTATTCACACACAGGACCTGCCAGTTCCAGACCCGTTTGGCATTATTACACCAAGCGCAGATCTGGGTAGTAAGCCAAAATGTCGTCTTTGCTAAGCACATCGCCGTTGGCTTGGGGGCTCCACAGAATTTCCACAGCCACCAGGTCTTCAGGGGAAATTGATCCCAAGCTGCTTAAGGTTTGGCGCAGTTCCGTTTCACCCGTAATGGGCGTGGGGAAATCCAAACGGCGCTCAGCGGCGACCAAAATGGTAACCACAATGTATTCGTTAGTGGTTTCAGTGGTTAACAGAGCATCAGCACCATCTTGGGTGTTACCTCCCTGGGAAAGGGATTTTTGACTTTGGGCGCTGTTGTAATTGGACAGGGTTTCCTGAGTGAACTTTGATCGTTCTTCTAGGGACAGGCGATTGAAACCTACCTCAGCGGCATCAAGGGAAACCTGATCAGACTCAGCGTTACCGTAAACCCAGCAGTCTGGGTGGCGAAGCAAGGAGAGGGTGGCTTCCTGGAGTACCTGCGATCGCCCCACAGCGGTTCCGGTATCAGCAGTTTGAGCCATGCGGTCCAAGTCCGTTTGCAGACTGCGCGCTTGGGCCAACAGTCCCACCTGCACCTGAGCGACCGATACCAAGGATCGGGATCCCCGCTGCGATCGCTGGGCAATCATCGGCGCACCATCATCGCTGGTGGCATTTCGCAGGGCATTGGTGACGTAGTTAATTAAGGCAAAGCCAATCATCAAGGCAAACAGGGAGCCAAAGCCGCCACCGAAACCGAAAAACGGAATCAAAAACGGAAAGCCCACGCCGCCGCCGTAGCCGCCACTGCGATAGCCCGATCCGCCATAGGAGCGTCCGCCGCCAGAATAGCTGGGGGTTGAGCGCCGGAAGGAGCCACCGCCAATACGTCCACCGCTGCGGGCTGCGAGGGCACTGCTGGCAGGACCGAAGGTAAGGGCGGCCACAAGGCCGACTACAAGTAGGCGTTTCAACATAGGACGAAGGGCGACACTAAGGGATCGCAGACGAGATAAAAAAGCTTCTGGTAGGGAAATTTTCTTCATCAACGGTTGTTACTAAAAGTTGGCAGAAAGGGCGTTGTCAAAGTTGGCAAGAAAGTCGGCAAACTCAATTAATGGAAACAAGCAAGGAATTTGGAACATACCCACAAAATCGAAGTGATTTGGGCTTTAGCTTTGTCCTAAACTTCCTTACCCTCCTCCAACAATTGTAACGACCTCAAAAGAGTCGCCTGCCTGTACTGGTGTGGTTTCCCAGAACTGTCGGTGGAGAATTTCCCCGTTGTACTCCACCGCAATCAGCCGAGGGTTTAGGTTCCAGTGGGTTAAAGCGCCGTACACCGTTAGCCCCGCGCCACAGGTACGGGATTCCCCATTCACCTGAACCTTAAGGGGTTGAGCTTCTGTGGGAGCACCTTCCACGCTGTTCTCCAATGTTTTGACTGATTAGTGACCATTGATTCAGTCGCCGCCCCGATTATCCGAATCCGACCGCATAATTTAGCCGCATGAATTGTTGCAGGGCAGCGACTATTTTGATCCTAGTGCCAATTATTTTGAGTGGGGTCCAAGGGCAATTTTTTAGTAACCGTTTTTAGCAATTGCCTTGAACTTTTATTGTGATAAGCACGATTATTTTGAAGTTTTAAAGTTGCTTCAGGACCCGAGGTCGCCACTGGCTGGGCACTTGAGCCAGCACGGTTTGGGGAGAAGAACCGTAGCTTCCCCGCAGTAACGTTTTAACCGTGGCAATTAAACCATTTAGCAGGGGATGCTCGCTTGCGCCTTTAGACAGGTGCCGTAAGCCGTGGTTATAGGCTTCCACAGCGGCGCCTAGGTGATAGTCGGCGGAGGAGCGATCGCCCATTCCACTGGCACTTTCGCTGGTGAGTCCATGTTGGGCAAGGTACTGGTGAAGCTGGGCTAAATGGCGAGCGGTGGTGGCCCGATCAAAGGTGACGGGAATATGGGATTCAATGGCGAGGGCTTCGTTATAAAAGGCGATTCCCTGTTGGCAATAGGTCCACTCGGCGTGGGGATCCTGGCGCTGGGCAAAATGTCCCAGGGCGCGATAGGCAATGCCCAGGTTATTGCAGGTGGCCGCGTAGGCGGCGGGATACTGTTGGCGATCGCGATAGTTCAACGCCGCGTGATAAGCAGTCACCGCATGGTCCAGCCACTGGGGATTGCGATCGCCCCGGTGCAACGTTAAATAAGCAGTGCCCAGGTTAGTTTGCAAGGTGCCGTAGTGGTAGTCGGTGGGTAAAACGCTGTCAGAGTAACGGCGGTTCCCATAGCAGCCCAGCCCTTGCAAATAAGCATGGACGGCGCGTTTAAAGCAACGGTGCGCCGAAGCCGCGTTAGAGCGATCGCCATTGCCCTGCGCCCAGTACGCCATTCCCAAGCTGTTATAGGTTTGCACCAGCCATTGAGCATCGCCGTCAGTGAATTTCCGGCGGCGGCGAATTTTCAACCACTGACTGGCGATTCCCTGGCGATAGTTTTTCACCGCCGACTCTTGATACTGGTCAACTTTATCGGTGTTGGAAGCACCCCCGTAGCGCACCAGGCTTTGCTGGGTTTCTGCCAAGGTGCGCAATAGGTTGGCGCGACGCTTAAGAAGCTGATTATTTTGCCCATCGCGACGCTCCAGAGCCCGGTTAGCCAAAGACTTATCTAAAGGCTCCAATGCCCACTGGAAACAGTCGCACGCCTTTTGCAAATCTCGCGCGATGGCGCGATGGTGGGCATCTCCCAACCGTCGCCGCTGGTCTCGGGTAACGGTTAAGGCGCGGGCGCTGTGGCAATGCCCCAAGGTTTCGTAAATTTGCGCCTGTTCAAACAGAGTGGGGCGATGATCCGCCAAAAGCTGATGCCCAATTTCAATGGCCCGATCCATCAGCCGGCGATCGCCCGGAGCACCCTGGGCGGACTGGGCCAGCACCAACCAAGCATCCAACGCATTGGGCACAGGAGCATCGGTAGGAAATTTAGGGGAAGCGTTGTTGAACGCCCGTTGGTTGGGTGCAGGCTTGTTAGGCGCAGGTTTGTTAGACGCAGATTTATTCAGGGCAAAACTATTCGGTGCAGGCTGACTAGATACAGGCTGGCTAGCCGATTGAAATGCCAACTGCGAATCTTTCACCTGTTCACCTCGCTGAGGAAGTAGCTTTTGAGACAGGAGCGCAGTTATTTCAGTGGAATCAACCCCAGCGGCATCACCGCCAGGGGAGTCTTGCCAAGGGAACGCTTGGATAGGATCAAGCTGGGGCTGAAACGATGGCTGGGAAGACACATCGTCATCAGCCTCAGGATCAAAGGGACGGGGATCGCCGTCAAACTCAAAAAATCCTGTGTGCCACTGCCAAAAATCGGGTGCCGATTGACAAATGGAATTGGCCCACGGACGGGTCACCCACAGGATTAGTGCGCCGGCAGCGGGGAGCGGACGCTTCGGCAGTTGGTTGAGATTTTGAAGAAACTGGCGCTGAATATGGGCCGATTGTCGGGTCAGGTCTTCAATGCCAAAAAGCTGAACCACCGGATCATGGTTTGCGGCGGAGCTGGTTAAATAGCCCTGAGGCATGGGGCGATAGTGCTGATTCGTGTGCCGATATTGCTGGAATCCATCAAAGATCGATTGCTGTAGGCTGGGACGCTGGGCATCCAAAGTGACCGTGACCACCTGGGAAATCAACTCTCCTCGATGGGTGCCCATGGCGCGATCGCGAATCAACCGCTGAGACAGATGGGCGCGCACCACCAAATCATCACACACCGCCACAAACACCTGCCGTCGTAGATCCAGCCCTAAGGATTGCTTAAGGCGATCGTAGGTTTTCTGGTTCCACTCTGATAGCTCAATGGGGCGCCCCAGGGATGGAAACCCGGCGCCATAAGTTGAATCGTTGACGCCCATCGATAAGCCCGATGCAGAGTTAGAGGGGGCGGTTGAAGGGCGAGGAGAAGAACCGCCCAGCTTCTGGTATCCAGCGAATTTTTGATGTCCGGCAAAGTTGCCTGCCGCAGGACTGCTAGTGAGCTGATTCCCGGAAAGTTGGCTTCCCGAAAGCTTATTGAGAGTGGGCATTTGCTGAGCAGACATGGGGCAACCGGTGATAGTGGGGGACCTGCGGTTGGCGATAAATGCTTCCCTGGGCGAGTTATCCAACCGTTCATATTTCCTTTTTCTGACGTTGATCCCAATTTCAGGATGTCCAAACGGTAGAAATTCCTATGAACCCCCGGAGAAAGGGGGCGATCTCCCGGCGATCAGAGAGCGATCTATTTCCCGTGGCGATTATTGCGGTCCCAATAATCTGTGTCACCCTAGACAGTGCCCAGGGCAATTCTGGCGCAGAATATTTGCATTTACCACGGACAAGGCAGTGTCAATTTTTGCAAAGGCTTCGTCAAAATAACCGAATCTACATCCGTTATTTCACGGAGTGTATACGGTTGCCAAACCTTTAATTGAAATTGCCAAAACTTTTCCCTATTGCATCGAGAGTGATCCCAATTTTGGCTATTTGCTCCGTCAATCGCTGTCTACGGCTATTTCCTGGAACGGCGATCGCCAAACTTAGATTCAAACCTAAGTCCAAATAAAATCCAAACTCAATTCCCTGCCCAAAATTTTCACCACAGTGCCCCATTTTGCGTAATGCTGGATTCGTGATTGAAACTGACGTCCACCAACAGTTAAGAGCCTTTTTACGGTCCCAGGGGGAGCTACCGTGGCTACACCATCTAACGATGGCTCGGTTGGTGGCGCGATCGTTACGGGTAAAGCGCACTGCCATTATCCAAGTGGGATCAGCAGCGGGTACCGGTCGCCATCGCCTTAGCTACCTCACCCCGGTGTTGTTGGCACCGGAGTCTGTGGTAATTGTGGCGGCATCGGACGTGCAGCGGCGGTTAATCCACATTGAGCTGCCGCGCCTGCGCCAATGGTTAGGAAATCGCCCCCACGCCCAACGCCCTATTATTCAGTGCCAGGATCGATCAACCCTGCCTGATTTAACCCGCACCGCCGCCCTGGTTCTTGTGTCTCCTGAAATCTGGCTGGCCAGCACCCTCGCATGCTCATCATCCAGTTCGTGCCCCTTTCGCGGTATCACCACAATTATTGATGGCGCCGATGATTTGGAACAATGGGCGCGACAGATTTTGACCCTAGACATTCAACCGTCCCACTGGCAGGGGCTGATGTTGGCCTACCCTGATGCCGCCGACACCATCCGCGATACCCGCGTTGCCCTAACCCACCATGTGCTGCGCCATCCCCCAAGCCCTTACGAATGTTGGAACCTCGATAACCAAGAACGCCAATGGTTGCAGGATTTGTTGAACCGTTTGGAGCATATCGGGGACCTGGGCGATCGCGCCTTACCCCACTGGAAACAGTTGTCCAATACCCTTGCCACGCCAGATCATCCGGTGCTGGTGCATTTGGACCGGCGCATGGGGCAGTTTCATCTATCCTGTAGCCCTCTCCATTTGGCGAATCGCCTGGCTCCCCTTTGGCATAGTCAAACCACGATTCTTATCGGCAGCTGTCTCGACGGTGACGCCCAAGCCTCCATTTTTCAGCAGCGAGTGGGGCTAGACCGGCTGCAAAATTTGGACACTGCCAAGCCCCCCCATGGGAGTGATGCTCCACAAAGTCAAACTGGGGAAAATGGAATCGCCCCAGATATGCCCCATCCCACCCTTACCTGCCTAAAATTTTCTCCGGATCGCCAACAGGAATCGATTCAGCTTTACTTACCGGATCGCCTGCCCCTACCTAACACTCCCCAATATCAACAGGCGCTGTTGCATCATATTCACCAGCTTTTAAGTCGCTACGATGCCCTTGATGGCGATGTTCAAGGAGAGCCCGGCACCACCGTCATCCTCGTTAGTGATCTTCCCCTTAAAAATCAGCTTGCCACCCGATTAGCGGCTAATTTTGGTTCGCGGGTACGGGTCGAGGAAACAGGCTTGGACGACAACGGCATTTTGGTGTGTACCTGGGAATTTTGGCGATCGCACCAGCAAAATCTACCGGTGCCCCAGCTATTGGTGATGGCAGCCCTTCCGATCCCTTCCCTGGAAGATCCCCGCGTCGCCAGCTATGTGGCGTATTACAAACAGCAGCGCCAGGACTGGTTCCGCCTGTACCTGCTGCCCACCGCCCTCAGCGAACTGCAACGGGCGATCGCTCCCATCCGCCAAGCTGCCGCCCAGCCTAATGCTCCTGAAAGCCTGGTGGCTCTACTGGACAGCCGCGTCGTCCATCGCAGTTACGGTCAACAGGTGTTAGCGGCCCTAAGCCCCCTGGCGCGCATCAGCTATATAGACGAAAACTGTCCCCGCCCGTAAGACGAATAAAACGCACCGTTTCCAGAGCGCCAAAGACAAGCCCAAGAAATTTACGGCAGGGAGCCGGTGGGGTGATCACAATTGCAGCCTTCAAAATCAGCGCAGTTAATTGCATCTTCAGACAAGGCAGTGGTGGGATGTACCGTGCATTTCAAATGCATATCATTCGTAAAGTATTGGCATTTTGCGCAGGGAATTTGATGCAGCGTTTCCAATCGCTGTCTCCCATCTCGCATTAAATGAAAAAGATTACTGATTAAGGATCCAATAAATAGCCACGCCGCCACAAAACAAATGGGTCTCAGCCACACTTCTCGACCAGTCCAAAGATCCGCCAGCAGCGTTGCACCAAAACGATAAAACTGCGCCGATAGACCAGAGCTATCGAGGCAGAACCAGTTCAAAATCCAGTGAAAAGCGCCCATCATAAGCTCAGCGGTTCATCACACAAAAGCCATAGTCATTAAATCCCAAGAGCTTTGGCTGTCAGGGTTTCAGCTCTTACTCTTTTCCGTTTAAAAAGGGCTGTTACTCCGCACCCAGTAGGGTCTTGAGCGCCCAATCGACACACACCCAACCCCATAGAGAAGGCCGTGAAAACTGTATCTTTTCACCCGTGCCAGCCACCTATTGCCAACCACTGGCAACTACAGACATCAATTTAGATCTCCTATTCCCGAAGCAGGAAGCGCCGTTACGTTTTGACAAAAATATTTTTGGATTGTCTTGATCCAAAAAATCTCCTGCCCTGCCGCTGCGTACCCACTGCACTGCCCCCTGGATATGGGGTTTTAATACGGCTACTTCGCAGAGATGTTGGGCTCAAGCACAACGGAGCAGTAATGGCTATTGGCTAAATACTTGTCAGCCACCTGCTGAATCAAATCTGCAGAAATATCCTGCACCTGCTGGGGGTAGGTTAAAGCGTCCTCGAAAGATCCCATAACGCTGTAATACCCGTAGGTGGCGGCCAACTGGCTGGGTGTTTCCCCGGAAAACTGGTGATCGTTAATGAGTAGTCGTTTCGCCCGATCCAGCTCGATCGCCTCCACAGGAAGCTCCCCCAGCGATCGCAGCTGATTCCGAATAAATGCCTCCACCTGCGCCACCTGGTCCATATCCAGCCAGGCAGTGATTACAAACAACGTGCTGTCCGTTTGCACATCGCACTCACAGGCAATGTCATAGACCCATTGGCGTTCTTCCCGCAGTTCCCGCACCAGACGCGACATTCGCCCCGTTCCTAAAATCACCGCCAACATATCCAAAGCATTGGTAGTGTCCTGCTCCGCCCAACCAGGACACCGCCATCCCATCATCAACCGGGACTGCTCCAGATAGGGCAGCTTTAGATGCTGTCGTTCGCTGCGAGGCAATGTGGGCGCGATCGCCGGCACCTTCACAGGACAAAACTCTGGACGCGGGAACCGACCAAACATGTCATCAATCCACGACATAGCAGTATCGTGATTGACCTGACCGGTTATCGCCACGGTCATATTTGTAGGCTGATAGTGACACCGGTGGAACTGACGCATTTCTTGAGGGGAGCGCTCCAACAATGTTTCTGGCGTCCCTAAAATCGGACGTCCGTAGGGATGGTCGGGATACACCATGCCTAACAGCGCCTCGTAGCCCAGCCAATCAGGATTATCCGCTGCCTGACGAATCTCCTCCAGCACCACGGACCGCTCCCGATCAAATTCTTCATCTGGAATCGCTGCCGCCGTTAACAGCTCTGCCAAGGGCTCTAATGCTGTTCTACCCTGAGTCGCTGCCACCGTTACGTAATAGTGGGCGTAATCATAACTAGTCGCAGCATTGGTAGATCCCCCTACCCCTTCCACTAGCTGATCAAAGACGCCGGGGGCTAGCGCTTCGGTGCCCTTGAAAATCATATGTTCTAAGAAGTGAGCCATTCCTGACCAAGGCTCCGGCTCCAACCGCGATCCCGCCCGCGTCCACACGTCCATGGTTACCACTGCGCTGTCGTTGACGGCATGATGAATAACCGTCAATCCGCTATCCAAAGTGGTCACAGTGGGCTTGGTTTTAGCCGCCAGGGTCAAGGGCATACGGATCTCCTAGCCAGTGTGGCTGGGTAAAACGGGTGGTGTCGTGTAATGGACACGCCACGATGAAAACAGCAAACAAATGCGCAATCACCAAAAGACGCAAGGAAACACCGGAAGAAAAGAGGTGTTGTGATGGGGCGGAGCCTTCAAGCTCCAGGCACCCACAAAAATCTAACGGTTCCACAATCTAACGGTTCCACACTGTACCCCTTTGCCAAGGAAAAGCTAGAGAAAGTTAAAAGTTGCCAACATTTCGTGCCCCAGAAAGCGATGTAGGTGAGGGTCGACAGCGATCGCCACACACGGTCCTTTCATCTGCTTATCGCCCAATCACCCCTTAAGTCAAAATTTCATGACATCCAAAACAATCCGCAAAGTCAATGTCATGGTTTCATGACTAGCATGGGTCGCAACACCAGGAAAACCGTTGTTTTGTGGAGAAGCGATCGCAGACCCCCCTTGATCCCCACAAAGACTTTCGGCAATATATAGCCAAGCTTAAAAAGCGTTCTCCGCAGTGCTCTCAGGGTGTTTCTTTGGGTGCTGATTTGGGGGATGTGGTCGTAAGAGAGGCAGAAAGCATGAGTTCTAAAAATCCGAGACCGCCCCTAGAGGAAATGACCTTGCGTCAGCTTCGCCGCGTTGCCAGTGAGCTAGAAATTTCTCGCTATAGCCGTATGCGCAAGCAGCAGCTTTTGGAAAGTATTCGCCAGAAGCTACCGGAATCGAGCTTGCCTGAAGTAGCGCCAGCCACTGCCCCGCCCACGGAGGTTAGTGCTCCCCCAGCAGCTTCAGTGCCAGCAGCAATGTCCGAGAGCACGCCCGAACCGGCACCAGCAGATTCCACCCCGGTGTCTAAAGTTGCCGAGTCAGCGCCCGCACTTACCCCCCCGCAAACCACATCTACACTTCCCGAAAGGATTCCCGCCATGTCCAATGTTTCTCCTGGAGTATCCCAGTCGTCGTCAGCATCGATCACTTCAGAGTCAGCGACTCAAGAAGCCGTGGAAGCAACCAAATATGACGTGGGCGTACCGGCATCGACGTTGACCATGGAAGAACTGGCGACCGTTGATGAGGATTTAGCAGAGCTGCCGGATGGTTACGGGAAAAGCACCATTGCTCTGATGCCGCGAGATCCCCAGTGGGCATACGTGTATTGGGATGTGCCCAACGACCACAAAGATGCGATGCGCCAGCAGGGGGGGCAGCAGCTTGCGTTGCGGATCTATGACGTAACCAGCATTGATATCAATAGCCAACGTCCCCACAGTTTGCAGGAGCACGCCTGTGATGAGCTGGCGCGGGAATGGTATTTGCCTCTGCCGGTTAGCGATCGCGACTACGTTGCCGAAATTGGTTACCGTTGCAATGATGGACGCTGGCTGATGTTGGCTCGGTCCGCCACCGTACGCGTACCGCCCGTGTTCCCCTCCGATTGGATTGAGGATATTTTTGTCACGGTTAACTGGGATCAGGAATTACAAGGTAGCCAGATTGCTACGTTGGTACCTCCCAGCGAGAAAGCGTTGGCCGATGCGGCGAACCGCCAAGGTGAAGGGGCTATGCACGGTAATATTTATGCCCTGTCTGAGGAGGCGGAGGCAATGCGCGTAGCAGGGTCCCTCCCCTACGGCTCTCATGTGGTGGGCTCCCTTCAGCACTTAGACACCCTCAGTTCCTATGTGTTCCCCTCGGGAGTGGGCATGTGGGCGTCAGGCGCTGGCTTAGCTGGCGTTGGCGGTGTAACGGGCATGTCCGGTGCTGGGTTGGCGAACTTCTCGGGCGCAGGTATGTTCAGCGCGTCGGCGGCTCCCATTCGTCCCCGAAGTTTCTGGTTGGTGGCTGATGCAGAGTTGATTGTTTACGGTGCAACGGAGCCGGATGCCACGGTCACCATTGCCGGTCGCCCCATTAAGCTGAATTCTGACGGTACTTTCCGCTTCCAGATGTCGTTCCAAGATGGTGTCATTGACTACCCAATCATGGCTGTGGCCGCGGATGGGGAGCAAACGCGTTCGATTCATATGAAATTTGAGCGTCAAACCCTATCACGGAATACAAACACGAAGGCGGAAGCACCGATAGAGTGGCTGGTGTAGGGCAAAAGACTCGGTTTTGTCGAGACACTGGTGCTCAACTTTTCTTCTTTCCTAAGACTGCGATAAGGGCCTCATTATGGGGCTCTTTTTTTGTGGCTTATTCCTTGTCCTTTATTCCCCGTTTGACACAAGGCTGTCAGATATTCCCCGTTACATAGACGATCGCGGGTGCGAAATTCTACATAAATCCTACAAAAACGAAAGATTTTGCCCCTGGGGAGGCGATCGCCGGATATAGCTGTTTTAATCGTGGTGAGTATGCCGGTTCTCAAGGGTAGAGCCACTCGCCTTTCGGGGACCAATGCCGGCAGCACCTAGTGAAAAAATTGCCTCAATCATCAGATCAAATCGCCAGCAATGTTATTTGAATCCCTTACATTTCTACTGCTCTGGATTTTTATCGGATGGCTGATTTGGTATCTCCTGTTCAAGGTAAAGTTTGTTCCCGTCGCCTATTACACTGGGCTGGGAATTATTACCGTGGCGGCGCTGTTGACCATTGCATTTATGAGTCCCACGGGGCGTACGTCAGAAATTTTAGGCAGTTTGCTGTCGTTGCTCTTTACGCCCCTGGGGCTGGCACTGCTGCTGTTATCTCGGTTTAATCTCAAAAGTGGCTTGGCAAAGTTCGCGGGCAATGGGTTTGCGGCGGCGGCATTTTCGATTTTGCTCTTTTCCAGCGTTCCGGTGGTGGGCTTTTCTTTGGCCGAGCAGTTAGAGCGCAGTGCCATCCGTGACCTCAATACGGACCAGGTAACCCAGGCGATTGTTCTGTTAGGGGATGGAACCACCCGTGTGGCTGGTATTGGCGATCAACGCATTGAGCTAACGGAAAGTGGCGATCGCATTACCGAAGCAGCCCAGCTATACCGGCGAGGCGTTGCCCCTCGCATTATTGTCAGCGCTGGATTTCGCCCTGAGCGTAATGCTTATTGGCTGTCGGGGCGCAGCGGTTGTGTGGACGGCGAAGTGGAAGCATTCCGGGAATGTCGCCAGGGGGAATCAACGGATATTCGAGCGTTGCTAGAGCGCACAGGGGTGCCTGCCAATGCAATTTCGGTGCCCGAAGGAGAAATCGTTAACCGTCGGGAGATTGTAGATATTCGCACCAGTGCCCTGGACGTACAGGAGGAGTTCGGTGGAAATGTAGAGGGTGTGCGTATTACGTTGGTCACGTCGGCGATTAATATGCGCCGCGCCGTTTTGTCCTTTGAAAGTCTAGGGTTTACGGTGGTTCCCGCTCCTACAGACTTTTATACCCTGCCCTATGATGCGCCTGATATTCCCCCGGCGCCGCTGCGCTATTTAGGTATTCCTGGGCTAATTCCCAGCGTTGAGGGATTGTCAGTGAGCACCAAGGTGGTTAGTGAATACTTGCTTAGCGTGTTTTATTTCCTACGGGGATGGATTTCGCCGTTCCGTATGTAACGTGGCGGAGTTTTCCCAAGGCTGAGGCGGCGATCGCACGGTTGCCTTATCCTACTTAAGAAGCAAAGTGTTGCCTACAATCCGCTCTAGGTATCACTAGCTAAATTCCATAGTTAAAGTCCATCATTTCAACGCTGTAGGGAAATTCACCTTGGGTCGCCCCCTCGAAAGCAAAGCGTTCTTCGAGCCTAGCCCCATGCAGTTACTTCCTTACAGCCATTAATTCTGAAATTTATGGTCAATTCGATAAAAAACAGGATGATTTTGAGTCCCGTAATCGAAGCTAAATTCCCATTATTGGCTTTGCCAACCCTTCGCGGACGACTGTACTCAGCGATCGCTGACTGTTCTACTCATTAAAGGGTCGACCATAATTTAGTAGAAGCTTCCGGAAATCACAGCCCCAGAAATCACAGCCCCAGAAATCAAGCAATCCATGATCGAAGCAGACGGCTTAACCAAGATCTACGGCAGCACCACGGTGTTGAACGACGTAACGTTTACCGTTGAGCCAGGTCAAATTCTGGGCTTTTTGGGTCCCAACGGTGCAGGAAAAACCACCACGATGCGCATCCTCACAGGATACCTACCTGCGACAGAGGGCACAGCTCGTGTGGCAGGGTTTGATGTGCATGAAAAATCCATTGCAGTGCGCAAGCGTATTGGCTATCTGCCCGAGGCGCCCCCCCTATATCCAGAGATGACCGTCGAAGGATTCTTGCATTTTGTGGCACGTATTAAGGGGGTGTCTTCGGGGAGTCGCCGGGAACGGGTGCAATGGGCGATCGACCGTTGCAGTCTGGAGGAGAAGCAAACGCTGCAAATTCGCAAGTTATCTAAGGGGTTTCGTCAGCGGGTAGGGATTGCCCAGGCGATCGTCCACAATCCGCCGGTCATTGTGTTGGACGAGCCCACAGTAGGGCTGGACCCACGGCAAATTATTGAGGTGCGGAACCTGATCAAAAGTCTGGCAGGGGACCACACCATTATTTTGTCCACCCATATTCTGACGGAGGTAAGTGCCACCTGCGATCGTGTGGCAATTATCAACCGAGGCAGCCTGGTGGCCACGGACACCTTGAGCAATCTGACCGGAGCGCTGGGAAATCAGTGGCGTTATACCGTCGAAATTGCCCATGGGGAAGCTCCATTTTTGATGGAAACGGTGGTGGAAAAATCCGTTAGCGAAATTGCAGAAGAGGATGGGAGTACAGAAGAGGTAAGCTCGGAGCACAGTCAGGAGACAGACACTAAAAACGAAAATCCCGACGACGCCAGCAGCGAGATTGAGAACGTTAATGACGAAGTGGCGCTGGAAGAAGATTGGACAGAGTCTGTAGATGCAGGAGACGTTGAAACTGAGGAAATTCGCTGGGAGTTAACGGAATTTGGACAACAGTGGTGCGATCGCCTCAAGGAAATCCCTGGCGTAGCAACGGTAAACCCAGAACTAAATCAGCTATCTAGCCCTGACGACGTTGATCCAAAGCGGTTGCGCCTACAGATCCACAGCGAAGCAGAGGCGGATCCGGGGCAAGGAATTGCTGCGATGGCTATCCGGGAAGGGTTAGGGCTTTGTGAAATGCGGCGCGATCGCCCCAGCCTAGAAGAGGCATTTTTGAGGTTGACCACCTCTGGATACAGTGCGCCACCAACCGAAGCAGAATGACCGCCGAGAGCGCTGACACCGATAAATTTCCTGCTCGCCTCCACGTCATCATTGCCCGTAACGCCAATCGGGCGATCGTCTTTAGGCGGGGTCCTTCCAAGTATGTCTGTACAGTGCTGTGGAATATGGACAACGATGAGTTTTCCGTGGGGCAGTGGCTGAAAGGGCGTATTTATGAGCGGCGATCCGATATTTCCCCCAATGGACAATATTTGATTTATTTTGCTCTAAACGGAAAATGGAGTTCACCAACCGGCGGTTCCTGGACAGCCATCTCGCGTACTCCATGGCTCAGGGCGATTACGCTGCTGGGTAAAGGAGACGGCTGGCATGGCGGCGGACTGTTTGCCGATAACCGTTCCTACTGGCTCAACGATGGGTACGGTCACAAAGTCATGCGGCAGAGCAACGAGGTCAGCCGAAACAAGGAATTCAGCCCTGAGCAGTACTTTGGGGGCGAATGCCTCAGCGTGTACTACCCTCGATTGATGCGGGACGGTTGGACCTTAAAGGAACAAGAGAAAACTGAACAAAGCTGGCACAGCATTACCGTATTTGAAAAAAGTATTCCTTCGGGCTGGGCTCTTAGAAAACTTGCCCATGCACAGGTGAATTCTCCCCAAGGGAAGGGATGCTACTGGGATGAGCACGTGCTTATTGATGGGAGAAACAAGACTGAGCAGGCTGAACCGCTGTGGGAGTGGGCAGATTTTGATGGGAAAAGCTTGGTTTACGCTGAGGGGGGGTGTCTGTATCGGCGATCGCTGATCAATCCCAAGAAAATCGGCGAGCCAAAATGCATCTTCGACTTCAACCCGATGACCTTTAAAGCAATCAAAGCTCCCTACGATTAGCCACAATAGTTGCGCCCAAAACTGCGCCCAAGGCAAGCTGTGAAACACACTGACCAAGTAAAAAACTATCCAGGCAGCCACGAAGAATTGGCAGAAAACCTCGGCGATTTGTACTACGGTTCCCTTGCCGAATTTCTTCACCAGCTATCCGCAAAGCTTGAAAAGGATGGACATGCAGACAAGGGTCGGGGACGCTCCCGATTAGCCACAGAACTGCTTGCCTGTAGTCAGCGTTTGCAGGAAGCCGCAGCCCATATTGATCGAGCGTGGGAAATCTGTGAGCCCTACGTCAAAAAATAAGGGGGATACCGAAAACGGCTCCCCCTCAAGGATTTGGTATTTCGCTATGGATTCAAATTAGCGAATGTACTCTTTTAAAATGCTGTTGCGGTTGGGATGACGTAGCTTACGCAGCGCCTTCGCTTCAATCTGACGAATCCGCTCACGGGTCACGTTGAAGATTTGCCCGATTTCCTCCAGGGTCTTCATGCGACCGTCATCCAAGCCATAGCGTAGGCGCAACACATCACGCTCGCGAGGGCTCAGGGTATCTAGAACGCTTTCTAGATCTTCCCGAAGCAGGCTCTTGGCTACCTGATCCTCAGGGGTTTCACCGTCGGACTCGATAAAGTCGCCTAGGCGAGAATCCTCTTCCTTACCAATAGGCGTTTCCAGTGAAATAGGCAGCTGGGCCGACTTGGCGATGAAACGCAGCTTCTCGATGGTCATTTCCATACGAGTTGCAATTTCTTCCTCGGTGGGCTTACGACCCATTTCCTGGGAAAGCAGTTTGGTGGTCTTCTTAATCCGTGAAATGGTTTCGTACAGGTGCACCGGTAGGCGAATGGTGCGGGACTGGTCCGCGATCGCCCGAGTAATCGCCTGACGAATCCACCAGGTGGCGTAAGTGGAGAACTTATAACCCTTCTCGTGGTCAAACTTCTCTGCCGCCCGAATCAAACCGAGACTACCTTCCTGGATTAGATCCTGGAACGACAGCCCCCGGTTCATATATTTCTTGGCGATCGACACCACCAGACGCAAGTTGGACTGCACCATCTTGTCCTTGGCGCGGCGCCCCCCATGAAGGCGACGACGGAACGCCGACAGCTTCATCTCCATGGCGTCCGCCCATTCTTGGTCGGTGGGAGCTCGATCCAGCTCCTCATCCAGGGCGTCATAAACTCGCTCCATCTCAAGCAGATCAGCGATCTTACGAGCCAACTCAATTTCCTCGTCGGCACGCAATAGACGAATCCGCCCAATTTCCTGCAAGTACAGACGAATAGAATCTTCGGTGTAGTGCTTCTTTTTCGCAGCGGCAGCTTTGCGGCGCGCAGCAGCCTTACTTACCTTCGTGGGCGTGCTCTCAGGGGCAACCTTTGCCGCACCGCTGCCGTCAACGTTGCCATTTCCGTCAACTGCCTCCATGTCGGGCTTTGGATTTGCCTTTACTGCCTTCTTCGGCGTTTCCTCCAGAACATTCCCCTTCTTGGTAAGTACTTTGGCTTGGGTCATGCTGCGTTCCTCGCTCTCCTGATAAAACTAGGTGGACTATTTGGGATGGAATCGAAAGCGGTGTCTTATTCAAGGACCTCCGCCATGGTGAATCGATCTCAAAAGTCCAACCCTATATTGTGCAGGTTGATACCAATGAGACCAATCTGTCTACAGAATAACTTCGGATTTCAGAAATCCGCCACTAGACTGTAGCTTGTTTTACGAAAAAAATCTGGAATCTCTGGACATTTGTCGCCAACTGTGCGCCTGAAGAGGCTAAAAGGGGATTTTTTCAGAGTTCTCGATCTACAACCGGAGCGAACTTGCTTCCATCCTGACCATCTTAATGTTGGTTTTATAAATTTGGGGACGGTGGGTTGCACTTTACAGTCTTGCAACAGTTCAATCTAATTTGAATTCTAGTCTAAGTTTCGCACTCTGACAGTGAGTGATTATCCCTAGTCAGCCGATTAGGGCTGATCGCCCTCATGTGGCATCCACAGGCGCTAAGTCAGAAAAAATGCGGTCCTCAGCCATATTGCGAAATCCAAAAGCCCGTCTTTCCAAGATCTCTTGCCGAGATCATTGGCGCATCAGAAGTGCATCAAAATAAGTCTTTTCGTCCCCGCAGCCGCGCAAAGGTGCGGACGGGATCGTCGGGGGTTCCCATCGCCTGCTGTACCTGAGGATCATCCCACCGGAGAAATAAGTTGATTTCTTTTTCTGTGGCTAAACAAGTGGGTAGCGTTGCTTCCCGGCGCTGCCGTCGCTTCTGGATTTCTCGGCGATAGCGGATGACGTCAGGATCATCGGGAACGATGGAGCAGGCGAAATTTAAATTGCTTTCAGTGTATTCGTGGGCGCACCAAATGCGAGTGTTGTTGGGAAGCTGGCGGAATTTATCCAGCGATCGCACCATTTGAACTGGCGTGCCCTCGAAAAGACGCCCACACCCCGCCGAAAATAATGTGTCTCCACAGAATAAGTCCCCAAACGCCCCTGCCCCCACCGCTTCATCCGGCGCAGCATCCAGTGCGGGAGGAAAGTAATAAGCCACATGTCCTAAGGTATGTCCTGGCACTTCCATCACTACGGCGGTGCGATCGCCCACGGTCAAAGAATCACCCTCCGCCACAAAGTCTGTCAGCGTAGGAATACGCTCAGCATCGTGGGCACTCCCGAACACCCTGGCATTGGGATAACGGGCAAGCAGTTGGCGATCGCCCCCAATGTGATCATGGTGGTGGTGGGTATGCCAAATGGCTGTCAGCGGCAGTTCCAGCTCTCCCAATCGTCTCAACACTGGATCCGCCTGACCCGGGTCAATCACTACAGCACCGTCGCCAGCCGAACTAATCAGCACAAAAATATAGTTACTTTGTAGAGCGCTTAGTCGTTCAATTTTCATCGGGTTTCGACGGCAAGGATTTGGGTGGCGAAAATTTAGGAGGCGAAAACCTCGACAGCAGATGGGACAAGGTTGCCTCTTAAAACCATTAACGCAGAAAATAGCGAAACAGGGGATAGTAAAACAAGGGGGGATAGACGCCCTTCTTTTTCGTCACGCCAATTTGTCACGCCAACTCCTCTATAGCCACCGCCGCCCCGATACTTTCCCATTCACGCTTTACACACTCTTTAAAACCCATGGCAGCTCCCCAAGCAAATTTAAACCTGCGCCAAACCCTAGATCGCATTGACAGCACTAGCCGTATGTCTCGCCAGGACTATTTAAATTTGACCCACGCGCTCTTGGGTGGCTATGCCATGACGGATGACGATTACCGCCGCGTCAACCGCTGCTTGGATAGACTACAAAATGGACGCGTCACTTTAGCCCAAAGTTGACCTCGGCGATGGACCGACCTTAGAGTCTGGACTCAGCGCCTGGATTGTTCATTGGTTTTCACTGGTTATTGATTTCTAAGGGATCTGGCGCCTAATGTTCCGGGCATGTTTCGTCAATTTGTGAACGTGATAGAACAGGAGTCAATACTTACGAAGTCGGAATGAAACAGCGATCGCCCCACTCCAAAACCGCCCCATCCCCCCTCAATCGCCCTAAAAAAATTTCGATTCTAGTGAGCGACTTTTCCCAGGAAAGCGTTGGACGGTGGGGAGGTAGCGTTCGCACATTTATTTTGGCGGAGGCTCTGGAAACTCTCGGCTACGACGTTGAACTGGTGGGGGCAAATTTTGGTGACCACTATCCAGCGCTGGAAGCGATGGGACGACGATGGTCTCTAAAGGTGGAGCCTGGAACTCGTTACCCCAGCTTTTTTAAATCCGCATGGCGCATTTCAAACCACGTAGATGGCGACATTATCTACGCCCATAAACTAAAGCCCTCCAGCTTTGGCATTGCCTTGCTGCAAAAGTGGTTTAAGGGCAAGCCCGTAATTCTCGATATCGACGATTGGGAAATGAGCTGGCACAAGGGGGATAACTTTCGATATCGTGTTCGCCCCATGAAGCTGCTTAGGGACTTATTTGGTAAGGATGGCTGGCTACAGGATCCTAACCACCCTTTATATATGAGCTGGACCGAAAAGCTGGTTTCCCAGGCAACCCAGGTCACGGTTAACACGGAAGCCTTGCAACAGAGGTTTGGAGGTGCCCTAGTGCCCAGCGGCAAAGATATGTCCGCCTTCGATCCCACCCTCCACAATGGTGAGGCGTCCCGTGCCCACTATGGGTTAAGCGACTATAAAGTGCTGATGTTTCCAGGGGCGCCTCGGGCTTACAAAGGGGTTGAAGATATTTTGGAGGCGATGAAAATCCTGGGATGGCGCGATTTAAGGTTGGTGATTGTGGGGGGTAGTCCCTATGACCGCTATGACCAGGAACTGCAAAAAAACTGGGGAGAGTCTTATTTGATTCAGTTGCCCAAACAGCCGCCGGAAAAGATGCCCCAAGTGGTGTCCGCTGCTCATGTGGTGGTGGTTCCCCAACGGGATACGGCGGCTACTCGTGCCCAGTTTCCCCTCAAACTTACGGACGGTATGGCGATGGCAAAACCGATTTTAACGACACAAGTGGGCGATATACCCAGTATTCTCGGAGATGCTGGGTATATTGTTGAACCAGAGTCTCCGCGATCGCTAGCGGCGGCATTAGAATCAATTTTTGCCAATTATCCGGAAGCGGAAGAGCGCGGACGGCAGGCGCGACAGCGCTGTTTGGAAAATTTCAGTTTGGGGGCGATCGCCGGTCATCTTCAATCGATTTTTGAAGCCTATTGACCGTATCAATCGAACGTCATGAACCGTGATATCTACGACCATTGCAGTCCTATCCGCCACCGATCCAGCCATAGGGATAATATTTTGAGTTCAGCAAGCACTACTCCACCGCTTTTTGTCCATTTCTCCTGCAATGCCCCCTTGCCCTCTGTAATCTGTAATGGAGCCGTGTCCCAGGAGCGTCCATACCGAAAATTCAGTTCGTTTTCAAACTTTTAAAGAGCGTAGCTCCTGTAAAGTCCACCCCCTGGAAGCGCAAAACGATTTCCGGGCTAACTCATTCCCTACCGCCTAATTCACCGCCTAAGCCAACTATGTCTAAACGCCGCCTGCTATGGGGCTTTGCCCGCAAATATCCGGTGCTGATGTTCTTCAGTGTTGCATTCGGCTTTACGGGGGCACTCTTTGCAGGGATAGGAACTACCTTACTGGTGCCGGTAATTTTGCGCGTTGTGGGGCAGGATGCACTGCTGAAAGATGGTCCGCCCCTTTTGCAGGCGCTATTTTCCCCTTTCAATAGCCTGCCCGAACAATACCAGTCGATCGCGATGGCGGGGGCAGTTATTGTGGCGATCGCGCTGAAGAATTTAACTGCATTTTTAGGGCTTTACACGTCCAATAAACTACAACGTGGTCTCGCCTCAGATTTACGTATGAGCGGATGCCAGATGTTATTGGACGTGGATTTGAGCTACCACGCCAAAACCAGGGCGGGAGATATTACCAATCGACTGGGCGCAGAAAGCAATCGTGTTGCTAGCACCATTAGCAACATTATTAAATTGTTGATGAAACTACTTTCCATCACAGTTTTTGCAGTTCTACTCATCACTATTTCATGGCAGCTCACCATCATCGTGACCGCTTTGCTGAGCACAGTGGTGATATTAAATCAGTGGTTTGTAAAGCGAGCCCGCATCTTAGGGCAGCAGCTATCCATAGCCTCTCGAGATTATTCCCGTGGTCTTTTAGACATGCTGTTGGGAATGGCTCTGGTGCGCACGTCGGCAATGGAAGCTGTAGAATTCAAGAAATTAAAATCTTTAATTAAAAACTTAGAAAATCGGCAATTGATGTCCCAGCTCAACGGCTCCGCGGTGGGACCGGTGACGGAGCTAGCAAGCATTACCTGTCTGATGAGTATTGTGATCATCAGCCGCTTTGTTTTTGAGGATATAGAAGCGCTGTCGGCAGTTTTACTAACATATTTGGTGATTTTATTCCGGCTGTTGCCGCTACTTTCAGAGCTGAATAGCCTACGCAGCAACATCTCCAACACCCTGCCTAGTGTGGAAATTATTGAGGACTTTTTAAGCCGAACCAATAAGCCTTTTATGAAGGCAGGCAACATAGGTTTTCCCGCGCAATTAGAGCAGGGTATTCACTTCGACAACATTCGATTCGCTTACGAGGGGGCAGACGATTTAACTCTGAAGGGGATCGAGCTTTATCTGCCGAAAGGCACAACGCTGGCCCTGGTGGGAGGATCCGGCGCCGGGAAGTCAACGTTGGCAGATTTGCTGCCTCGCTTTGCGGACCCCAGTGGTGGAAAGATCACCGTAGACGGTGTGGATTTACGAGATTTTGCCTTAGGCACTGTGCGCCGGGCAATGGGTATCGTCAGTCAAGATACATTTCTCTTCAATACATCGGTGCGGGACAACATCACCTACGGCACCCCTGGTTCAACGGAAGAAGAGTTGTATGATGCAGCGCGGCGTGCCAATGCGCTGGAATTTATTGAGCAGTTACCACGCGGATTTGATACGCCCATTGGCGATCGCGGGGTTATGCTTTCGGGGGGGCAGCGCCAGCGATTGGCCATTGCCCGGGCTCTAATTAGTAAGCCCACCATTTTGATTTTGGACGAAGCCACCAGCGCCCTCGACACCGTATCGGAGCGGCTGGTGCAAGAAGCTATTGAAAATCTAAGTCGCGATCGCACCTCTTTGGTCATTGCCCACCGCCTATCCACGGTACAAAATGCCGATCAAATTGCGGTCATGGAAAAAGGCAAAGTGGTGGAAGTGGGCACCCATGGTCAGCTACTGGCAAAAAACGGCCACTACGCCAAGCTTTACCGTATGCAGTTTGCGGCTGAGTCCCAGCAATTAGTTACCGCGAACGAAACCTTTAACCGCACCTCCTATGAACTTCGCAGTCGCCTCAATGTGACCATTGGCGCCCTGCAGCTGTTAGTGGAAGACTGGCTCGACTCGCCGGAAGAAGCCCAAGAGCTGATTGAACAGTCCTACAAGTCCTCCATTCGGATGTTGAGCACCATGGAGCTGTTTGAGGACAGTTTGCAAATGCAAAAATCGCTGTATCGCAAAGGAGGAAAAAGCTCCAATGTGGTAACGCCCAAGTTGGCGGCTCGCTACGAGACTTTTACAAAAACCTCCTACGATGTGCGCGGTCGTTTGAATGCGATGATTGGCGGCTTGCGGTTTGTGATGGATGATTTAGCGGATTCGGGCGACGAGCGTATGTTGATGCTCAAGCAAACTTATGATGCAGCGCTCTATATTTTCGACACCTTTGAAAGACTAGAGTCAGCGGGCAATAAAGTTCAATAGAACAAGGAAAAGTGGCTGGCAAAAAATATGCCCTTGCAAAATCTCGAACATATTTTGCAAGGGCATATTTTTATGGGTTTCGGTAATGATTTCGTTCAGGGCTCAATACAGAAGCCCTTCTAAAATTCACCCTTTGACTCTCGCCAATCATTATTTAGTTGAGTTGGGAGGAAAAACCTTGCTAAGCGGTCAAATATTCGGGTCATTAGCGACCGTGTTACATCCTTAGCGTACTGAGGTCTAATCGGATATGTGCAGTGCAAAACTTTCACCGGACTATCCAATTCCCCGTAGGTATTTTTCCATTGGCTCATAAAGTTGTAGGACGCCGGCAGTTGTTTTAAATGCGGCTTGGAAAATTCAATTGCCGCCGCCAACGCCCCTTGGTCGCGCAACCGAAATACGTCCTGATTGTCCAAAACTTTATACAGGTAGTCTTGATACTTACTGAACAGGGTTTGCATCACGTCACTTTTCCGAAATCCAGCCAGCCCGCTATTGTAGTGATCCGTGGCGTCAGTACAGGGAATGTCCGCTTGGTTGAGAGCAGCAATTACGCCATAGTCACCGTCAAGTTGTTTGCCCCTAAGTAAATTAGTTGCTTCGCGGAGCTTTGGCTTCATATCGTGAGTCATTAACAGATCGTGCGCGTCTAATGCAGAGAATAATTCTGGAATTGGCGACAAAAGGCAAATATCACTGTCAAGGTAAATAGTTTTTTCAAACGGAGATAAATTGTACAGATTAACCTTGGCAAGGCGAGACGCAAGAACTGGATTTTTATTCCGAGGGGCTTGCACGAATGACACGTTTTTAAATGACTGTAATATCAGTTTTAGAAACCATGGAACTTGATCAATAACAATAACAATTGGTTCTTGATGAAAGCGTCTAACTGAGGCCATGAAATGCAGACAATCCTGGTAAGAGTACAGACCAATCAAAATTGTTATAAATCCGCTTCCTTGAGATGGCATGGTTAGGTACTTTGCTCGCTATCTTCCAAAGGATTTGTTGCTCTTTAAGGGTATAGCACAGCAAAAATTATGGGCGGCGGCAGCGTACCACTGGGCAAGATAAATGCCTGAGCAGCACCAGCGAGGAATTTTTGGGGACGTGGAGCTACGTTTCCACTACCTTCAGTGTGTGAAATAGTCGGTCGTAGCCTTTCAGTGGCATTCCAGATCTTGAGGGCTGCTCTCACACTTTGGGGGGCGTATAAGGATGAGCAGATTTGATGTAGGTTATTGACAGGTTTTTGAGGAGCAGCCCACAAGCTCTTTTTAAAATCACCGGCTGCTAAGGGTAACTGGCAGCAGAGTTATTCGTGAATTTGTTCTTGTGCCTTCAATTATGGCGAGCTTTTTTATACGACTATGAACCTAACCAGCACTGATGCGATCGCACCTCACGGCGGCGTTTTAATTAACCGCATTGCTTCCCCGGATCAAAAAGCAGACTTTCTCGCCCAGGCAGAGTCGTTGCCGCGAGTGACCCTGGATGATCGCGCCCTGTGTGATTTGATTACGATCGCGATCGGTGCCCTAAGTCCGCTGGAAGGGTTTATGGGCAAGGCGGATTATGACCCCGTTGTGACCAATATGCGGCTGGCTAACGGGTTGCCTTGGTCTATTCCCGTAACCCTGTCGGTGACGGAAGCGGTGGCAGAGCCGCTTAAGGAAGGTGGTCTGGTGCGGTTGGATGATCCCGACGGCAAGTTTGTGGGGGTGCTGGAGCTTCAGGAAAAGTACACCTATGACAAAGCCCACGAAGCGATCAATGTATATCGCACCAATGAGGAAGCTCATCCCGGCGTCAAGGCCGTGTACGACCAGGGCAATGTGAACTTAGGTGGTCCTGTGTGGTTATTGGAGCGCGGCACGGACCCTCGCTTCCCCACTTACCAAATTGATCCCGCTGACTCCCGCCATGCTTTTCGGGATAAAGGGTGGAAAACCATTGTTGCTTTCCAAACTCGAAACCCCATTCACCGTGCCCATGAGTACATTATTAAATGTGCTCTAGAAATTACTGAAGGGCTATTTCTGCACCCGTTGGTGGGGGTCACCAAGAGCGATGACATTCCGGCGGAAGTGCGGATGAATTGCTACGAAATCATGATGGAGCATTACTTCCCCCGCGATCGCGTCATCCTAGCCATTAACCCCTGTGCCATGCGATACGCCGGACCTCGAGAAGCAATTTTCCATGCTCTAATTCGTAAAAACTATGGCTGCACCCACTTTATTGTGGGTCGCGACCATGCTGGCGTTGGCGATTACTACGGCACCTACGATGCCCAAAAACTCTTTGATGAATTTGAGTCGGGAGAGCTGGGCATCACGCCGCTGAAATTTGAGCACGCGTTTTACTGCACTCGCACCAGTGGTATGGCCACCAGCAAAACCAGCCCCAGCACCCCGGAAGAGCGCATCCATCTTTCAGGAACCAAGGTGCGTGCCCTGTTGCGCAAAGGGGAAACCCCACCACCGGAATTCTCTCGTCCTGAGGTGGCCGCTGAGCTAGCCCGCGCAATGAAGGTATCGTCCTAAAACAAATGATTTCTAGGGGATGGCAGCCGATCAAGGGCTATCGTCGTCGTGCAAGTAATAACGTGGCCCGTCTGACAAACAAGCGCTTGGAACAGAAAAGAGGTCCAAGAGCTTGTTTGTTAATGACAAGTCTCAAAATACTGTAGAAAAAACCACATGGTGCGATCGCCATTGTTTTTTTCCACAGCTTTTGCACGAAGGTTTCATAGACACTTTCCAGGAATCTGGGAGAAACATCTATACTGGTAAGCCAATGTCAACCGCTGATACCGCAACGGTTTTTCACTGGAAACCTTTTCTTGACCCATTTCTGACCTATGTCCGTTTTTGTTGCGATCGCCGTTTTGCTGTCCTTGGTGTTTATTCATGAGCTAGGACACTTTTTAGCAGCACGACTTCAGGGCATTTATGCGACAAAATTTGCCATTGGCTTTGGTCCCGTCGTGTGGCGATACCAGGGAAGCCAAACGGAATATTCCTTTCGCGCCATTCCTCTGGGCGGCTTTGTAGGCTTTCCCGATGATGATCCTGACAGCGATATCGATCCTGCCGACCCGAATTTACTAAAAAACCGCCCCATTGCAGACCGGGCGATCGTGATTTCGGCGGGGGTTATCGCCAACCTGGTGTTTGCCTACGTTATTTTGGTGACCCAATACGCGGGATTGGGCATTCCTGATTCCTTTTCTTACGAGCCGGGGGTAGCGGTGCCCCAGGTGCTGTCTCCTGATAATCCTGCCGGTCAGGCGGGGGTGAGAGGGGGAGATATTATCGTTGCCGTTGATGGGATTACTTTGGGCGCCGACACCGAAAGCCTAGATTTATTGATGAATCGCATTCGCGGTAGTTCCAATGAGTCGTTGCCCCTGACGTTGCAGCGAGGCGAGGATGTTTTTGATGTGGATGTGACGCCAGCACCGGATGCGGATGGTGTCGGGCGTATCGGGGTGCAACTAGCGCCTAACGGTAAAACGGTGTATCGGCGATCGCTCAACCCGCTGGAAATCCTCAGCAAGGCAGCGGATCAATTCCAAGCGATGGTGCTGCAAATTATTGGCGGCTTTGTTGCCTTGGCGTCGAATTTTCAACAAACCGCGTCCCAGGTATCTGGTCCCGTCAAAATTGTGGAGTGGGGAGCCAATATTGCTGAATCCCAGGCTGCTCAGCTATTGCCCTTTGTGGCGCTGATTAGCATCAACTTGGCGGTGGTTAATATTTTGCCCTTGCCAGCCCTAGATGGCGGTCAACTGCTTTTCTTGATCGTTGAAGCGCTGCGCGGCAAGCCCCTGCCCAAGCGTTTTCAGGAAAGCGTGATGCAAACGGGTTTGGTGCTGCTGCTGGGCATTGGTGTTGTTTTGATCGTGCGCGATACCACCCAGCTAGAGTGGGTGCAAAATCTCTTCCAACAGTAGCGAGGCTGACGGTTCAAAACGGGTTAGCGCTCCACTGAAGTAGTGTTCTAAATTAAAGGCAACAACAGGATTTAGAGTTCCTGCTGTTGCCTTTGCTTTTACCCGTTTTATGACTGTATTTAGGAACTATGGCGATCGCCGAAAAACCGCCCGCCAAGAAGACACTCACCAAAAAACAGCGCGCCCTAGAAATATTTGATCGCCTCACGGGGCTATATCCCGACGCATTGTGCAGCCTGGATTACGAAACGGTGGTGCAGCTGTTGGTTGCCACAATTCTGTCCGCCCAATGCACCGATGAACGGGTTAACAAGGTCACCCCTGCCCTATTTGCCCGCTTTCCTGATGCTAAAGCCTTGGCGGAAGCGGACCGGGATGAGTTGGAAAGTTTGGTGCGCTCCACCGGTTTTTACCGCAATAAAGCCAAAAATATCCAGGGCGCTTGTCAGATGATTATGGAAAAATTTGACGGCGAAGTGCCCCGCACGATGGAAGAGCTGCTGCTATTACCAGGGGTGGCTCGAAAGACTGCCAACGTAGTTTTAGCCAATGGATTTGGCACCAACATGGGGGTGACGGTGGATACCCATGTTAAGCGCCTAACCTATCGCTTTGGATTGACTAACCATACGGATCCAGTGCGTGTTGAGCGGGATTTGATGAAGCTTTTACCCCAGCCGGAATGGGAAAACTGGTCCATTCGCACCATTTACCACGGGCGCAATATTTGTGATGCGCGAAAGCCGTTGTGTGGGGAATGTACGCTGGTGGATCTGTGCGATCGCCGGGACGTGGACAAGCCAAAGGGGAAATCTAAGCGTAAGTCCACCACGGGCAAAACCCAGTCAAAATCCACGGCAAAATCCCGGAAAAGCCCCCGTACAGCCCCTGTCACTTCCACAGCAAAAAAAAACACGGCAAAATCCACAAAAAAATCCGCCATCACAAAATCCACATCTAGCAAATCCTCGAAAAAGTCCCCTAAAAAATCGCCGGTTAAACAATAAGGAAAATGCTGCGGTAGGACGAGGACTAGGGCGTCAATAAGCGGTAATCTGAGCACGATACTTTGGGCGCTAACGTTACCGTAAATCTTGGGGTTGAAATGACCGCTAATTCCCTGTCCCTATGGGCTCCAGCCAAGGTGAATTTGTACTTGGAAATTGTGGGCGATCGCCCCGACGGCTTCCACGAACTGTCCACAATTTTCCAAAGCATTGGACTGATGGATCGGGTGACGGTGGCGGTGCATTCGGGACCAGCAAAAATCAGCGTTGATTGTCCTCATCCGCTGGTGCCCAATGACCAAACGAACCTGGCATACCGCGCCGCTGAATTGATGGTACAGGCGTTTCCCGACGCCGCCTCTCGCCAAAGCACCATTGATATTGCGATCGCCAAAAATACCCCTGTGGCCGCTGGACTTGCCGGGGGTTCCTCCAACGCAGCGGCGGTGCTGGTGGCGCTCAATATGCTGTGGGAACTGGGACTAACTCACCAGGCGCTACAGGATTTGGCGGCAAAGCTGGGTTCAGATATCTCCTTTTGCGTTAGCGGCGGCACCGCGCTTGCCACCGGTCGCGGCGAGGTGTTAGACCCGCTGCCGAGCGTGTCTGATTTATGGGTGGTTTTGGGCAAATACGACAACCTCAGCATTTCCACCCCCTGGGCCTACAAGCGCTATCGGGAACTCTTTGAAGGGGAATATGCTCGTGATGCAAATACCCAAACGTCCCGCCATGACCAGGTACGTTCCGGAGCAATGGTGCGACTGCTCAGTCAGCTTGCCCAGGGAAGTCGCGACAATTTAGACAAAATCCGAGCCCTATTGCGTAATGATTTGGAACGCGCAGTACTGCCGGATCACAACAAAATTAAAACCTTGAGAGACTGCTTCCAGGGACAGGCACCTTTGGGAGCCATGATGTCCGGGTCGGGTCCCACGGTGTTTGGCATCGCCGCCGACGGAGCTAACGCCAAACTTATTCAAAGCGCTATTCGCCAATATATTCCTGACCCGGACCTAAGCCTGTGGACGGCTCCGTTTATTGCCCAAGGCGTCCATTTAGCGCCCAACACTGTTTAGCGTCCAATATTTAGCGTCTGATATCAGCCTGTAAAAACATTAGCGGCGAGGTTGTAACCCCAGTGAAAGCAGTTGTTTTACTTTCCGGTGGCTTGGATTCGTCCACGGTGGTATACCAAGCGAAGGCGGACGGGTGCGAGTGTTACGCCATTTCCTTTGATTATCAACAGCGCCATCGTCGAGAACTGGATGCGGCACGGGCGATCGCCCAACTGGCAGGGGTGGTGCAACATCAAATTGTCAACTTCGACCTAACTCAGTGGGGTGGTTCAGCCCTAACGGACGACACCATTGACTTGCCCAGCGATCGCCCCGTGGAAGCCATGGCGTCGGAAATCCCCGTCACCTACGTGCCCGCCCGCAACACCATTTTTCTCAGCTTTGCCCTGGCCTACGCTGAAACCTTGGACGCAGAACGCGTGTATATCGGCGTGAACGCCCTGGATTACTCAGGCTATCCCGACTGTCGCCCTGACTATGTGGACGCCATGCAGGAGGTATTTCGCCTAGCCACCAAACAAGGACGGGAAGGCAATCCCCCACAGATAGTGTCTCCATTGCTGGAGCTGAAAAAGACCGACATCATTCGCCTAGGCAACCAGCTAGGCGTGCCCTGGGAAAAAACCTGGTCTTGCTATGCAGGTGGCGATCGCGCCTGTGGGCGCTGTGATTCCTGTCTATTGCGCCTAGCAGCTTTTAAGGAGCTTGGCCTAGAGGATCCGCTACCCTACGATGCACCTTCCCCATAAAGCCCCTTACCCAAAAAGTTCGAATACGGCTTTGATGGCTGCCTCGGCAAATTTATAGCCCTTGTATTAATTTCTTCAATGGGGGTGTGCCGTGGCGGAAATCAGAGCACAGACTTGCCTGCTTAGACAGGAGGCCATAGGAGTCGGTGGCAATAGAAGGATTTTGGTGAGGCGCCCCTGGATTCTGCCGCGGACGTCGCTAGGACGTGCACTCTCCACAGCGTGAAGCTTCTGGCGCCTAACGGAGCACAAGTCCCAGTCACCATTGCAAAATATCTCAACATTATTAGCGCCCATAATTTTGCCGGGTAATTGCCAAAAATAATCTTTTCTTAACTCGCCTGATTTAGGACTTTTCCACAGATAGTGATCACGCACCCTGGGCATGGGGATTGCCAAGGGGGACCACACTATACCTAGTGCGATCGCCCCAAAAACCGTGAAACCCCTTTAGTTACGTTGTTTTAACAGCAAGAATTTTTTATTTTTTCAAAAAGTCTTCCACAGCGTTTCCACAGTTTTTCCACAAGATCCCAAAAGTTTTCCACAGCCCAACGGGAGTTTTCCACAGCCCTTAGCGATCCCATAAGGGTTTAGGGCGTTTCTGTGGAATTCTCCCCCTGTGACGGTCGATTCTCAGAAAAGGACGCTTTTTATTGCGGAATTTTAAGTCGAAACGGCTGAAAGCCTGATCCCTTCGTTGGCAGCCATTTCAAAAACAACGAAAAATGACAGGGTGCCGCGTTGACAACCTCCGGTCCCCGTAACGAGAATAGTGCCGCAGCCGGTTCCCTTCATCCGTCCTTAATCCGGCTTTCAAAACCCTCAAAATACAGTTTCAATACGCTGTCAGCCCACTGCCACTGCTGTTCTCACGCCGGAGCCTTGCCCATGATTACCCCCACCCAGCGCGTTTGCGCCGATGTTCCTCAAATCCTTCTGGAAGCTCTCCAGGATTACTTAGCTAAACACCCAGACTGGGATAAAAACCGAGTCCTTGCCGCCGCCTTGTCCCTATTTCTATTGCAAAATGCCGAGGGCGATCGCCGCGCGTCCAAGGTTTACCTAGACACCCTATTTCGTCCCAGCAGCCCCAGCGGGATCAACGGCGATGATGGGGTCATCGACGATATGACCGGCGGTGAACGCAAAGTAGAGTCCGGGGCGGCGATCGCGTCCCCCCTGGCGCCTTCACCTCCACCGCTTAAGTCTGCCTCTTAGCTTTTTCCCAACGTTGCTAACGTTCCTAGAACCGCTTTTCAAATTGAATTGAGAAGCGGTTTTCTCCTGTAAAGTCCGTGGATCCCCGAATTAAAGTGTTTTCGTTGAGGCGATAGTTTAAATTCAGGCGGGTGGTGGTGTCGGCGGTGGAAAACACCTGGGCGACGGAGGCGGACAGGCGGTTGGTAATATCTAGCCCCAGCTCTAGGGCCAGCCCCACACTGGTTTCCACGTCTTCCTCATCGTCGTCATCGTTGTCGGGGCGAGAGCTGACCACGGTGGGATACACCCGAAAATCCGTTAAGCCCAGGGTGTTGGCGATATTGCTTTGGATAGTATTGAGCAAGCTGGCTCCGGCAAGGTTGGCGATCGCCACGGTGCCGCTGGATTCATCGCCGACGCTGTTGGCTAAGCTGCCGCCGATTAAAGCCAGAATTTGACCCTCGCTGCGGGCGGGGCGGCTGGTAAGGGCCAGGTTATTAAGGATTTCGCTAGCATTCCCTTCCACGGAGGCCCGTACCCGCACCGTTTGCCCCACACCTGCCCGATCCACAAAGTTTTCGCGGATTTCGGTGCTGTCGGCGGCGGTGTTGTCGGTGGTGAAAGGATTATTGCTGGATTCCACCACGTTAGCGATTAGATTAACGTCCAGGTAAGGATCCAAGCCGTCTTCCGGTCGAAATTCCACAAACTGGGGTTCGCCGCGCTCTAGGAAAAATTGGGTGGCAAAAAGATTCACCTGTCCCCGCCGCACCTCAATACGTCCCGAGGGCTTTAGATCCGCAAGACGACCATCCAAGGTGAGTCCGCCCCGGGCCAGGAAATTAAGCAGGGGACGCTGGACAATTTGTAGCCCCTTGCCCAGGCTGATTTCCAAGTCGTTAAAGCTTACGGGAATATCGCCACCGGCAGCGGAAGCAGCGCCCCCGCCGGCGTTTAGGGCCGTGGGATCAGTGGGCAACACAACGCGCCCCCCCACCAAGCCGATCTTGCCACCGATTTCTGGGGCGATCGCCGAGCCATTCACCACAATTTGCCCGTTTACGCCCCCTTGGTATAAGTCCCGCAAGGTAAGCCGTAGCTGGTCCAAATCAACGGTGATGGGCTTGGTAATGGGCGGGGCCGAGTTGGGAAGGGGGAATAGGGGCAGGGCTCCGTCGATGCGGATTTGCCCTTCGGTAAGGTTGCCTTGGATATTGTTGACGATAAGGCGATCGCCCTCCAGTTGGGCCGTACCGCTAATGCCTTTCAGGGGCTCCGGCAGCTCGGAAATAGCCACTTCCGCATCGTTCAACACCAGCTCGCCGTTAGCAATAGGCTGGCTAAGGGTGCCCGCCACTTCCACGTCCGCTCGCCCTTCGCCCCCCAGCCATTGGAATTGGGGGGCAATCAAGCTAATAAGCCCGAATTCTTCATTGGTCACCGAAGCCTTAAAGCGAATTGCATCACTGTCCGGCTGCACGGTGGAAATGGGCAACGGCAGGGGTAAACCGCCGCTAATGCGAATGGGATCGTCCCCTTTACCCTGCACCAACACCCGGCTACCGAAGTTAAGGCGGGCGGCACTGTAGTTAAAGGAGCCGGTGGCGCTTTGGACCGGCAGCTGATTCAGACGACCGTCCAAGAGTTCAATTTGCCCTCGGGCATTGGGATTACCCAGGGTGCCCGCTAGGGAAGCGTCGATATTGAGCGTGCCCGACAGCAGAGGCAGGGGCGCTTCCGCGTACAGCTGGCGAATTTGGGGAACCCGGCGCAGCAGTTCCGCAGGAAAGTTTTCCAGTTCAAATTTGCCGTTGGGCTCCTGACCAATCAGTCCCACATAGCGGGCAATGGTTTCTCCCGTTTGAAATTCGGCAGGCTCCAGGTTTAAGGTGCCGTCGTTCAAGGTACCGGCAAGGGTGGCGCGGTCAATGGTGAGGTCGATTTGGTCACCGCGACAGTCTGCTTGGGTGGGCCACTGCCAGTTATTGCCGGAAATATTAAAGTTGGCATTGGCTCCGGTCGCAACGGTGCCGGAAAAGGCGATCGCCCCGTCAAATTCCCCGGTCACCTGACTGAGGGGGGGAACCGGCAAGGCTCTACAGTCGCGCTGCACCTCTTGGGCTAAGAGCGCCTGAATTTCGTTGAGCTTATATAGCTGATCCAACACCGTAAATTCAGAGGTGTTAATGCCCAGCAGCCCCAAATCAGAAGCACGACCGGGATTGGGGGGTCTTAAGGTGGCAGCCCACACGCTGAGGGCATCAAAATCCGTTAGGCGCAAAATCCGCAGCACCTGCTCCAGGCGTCCGTCGTTAACCTGTAGCTCCCCATCAAATTTAGGGTCATCTTGGAGCACCAAATCTGCCCGGAGACCATAAACGCCGTCTCCCCGGCGCAGTTGGGTATCCCAAATGGCGATTTTATTCGTGCGAAAGCCGCTGTAGGCGATATTGCCGGCGGCGCGATCGCCCCACACCGTTTGCAGACCTGGATTATCCACCCCAAACTGAGCTTGAGCTTGACCATCCCTAAGGCGAAAAGTGCCCTTGGCGGTGGCAATGCCTCGCGGTGTTCCAAAGCCAGCGGTTAACGATGCCGGGAGGGGGAAGCGTTCTAGGGGCAAATCAGAAACGAAAAACTCCAGGGTTTCAGCGGATTTTAGGCGCCCCGTGGCGATCGCCCCATCCCAGTTCACTTCAAATTTGGTAGGCAGGAAGTTGGAGTTAAGGGTGACAAAAATGCGATCGCGCTCCCCCTGCAAATCCGCCACCAATCCACGGGTTAGACCGCCGCTAACGGTGCCCACCAAAGAATCCTCAAAGGGCGATTCCAGCACCGCTAGCCCGTCCAGGCGCACATCCCCCGCCAAAGCCAAACTCTCGATAGGCCCATAGATACGCCCTTGAAATGCCGCGTTACCCGCCAGCAGGTCGCGCTCCGCCTGAATTTGATCCACCACATCGGGCAGGGGAACCGGTGAAAGAGACGGCAACACCTCCAGGTCCACATCCTCCACGTCCACCACAAAATCCACCGGTCCCAGGGCTAAGTTTCCGCCTTTAAACGCAGCATCTACCCGCCCCGTGGCCGATAACCCCGGTCCCTGCACCCGGTCCACCGCCACACCGCTACCATCCCAGCGGGCAGCCACAGCAACAGGCAAACGGCGATTTAAATAATCCTGCTGGGGGCGCGTGAGCAATGTGCCTGGCTCCCCCGGCAATAGGGAACCATTGACCTGGGCACGCACAGGGGTTAAATCCAGCGCTGTTAAGGCATCCACCGGTCCCGCCGCCGTCACCACTCCCGTCCACCGGCCGGTACCTTGGGGAGCCAGTCGCGCTAGCTGAATATTTTGAGTTTGCACATTAGCTTGCCACTGCCCCCCTGCCAAATTAACCGCCGCGTTCACGTTACCCCCGGCAAACCGGGTCAAGCGGCTGGAAACGGTGGCGCGAATGCGGTTGAGATCCCCCGACAAATCACCGCTGGCTTCCGCATTGGCACTTAAAATTCCGCCGTAGCGGGGCAGAAGCGTAACAAGCTGGGCATTTTGCACCTGGGCAGCTCCCTGCCACCGTTCCCCACGCAAGGTGCCGTTAGCGGTAATTGCTCCGCCGCCCCAGCCTGTGCGCACTGCTGCCGAAAGGACTGGCACTTCCCCCAGTTCCCCGGTGATTTGTGCCTGCCCTGCTAAGTCCCCCTTAACCTGACGTCGCACCTCCTCCGGCAGCAATGAGGCAAAGCGCTGGGTGCCAATGCCCGCCCAGTTCACCCGCCCAGCAAACTCTGTATCACTGCCACCGCCAATAATACTTACCTCGCCGCCCAAAGCGGACAACTGCCCTTGGGCTTGCCAGTCTTCTAAAGGTCCCGTTGCGGAAAGCTGCCCCGACAGCAGCCCCAGCCCCACCGTAGTGGGCGCACCATATACCCTTGCCAGATTATTCAAGTTGAGGGATCGCAACTGTAAACTGCTTTGAACATCGGCAATTTCCATGGACTCCAGCTGATTGCGATCGCGCAGCAACACCATGGCATCGCCAGTGATTTCTCCCCCGGAGGCGGGCACAATGCGTAAATCTTCCAGGGTCGCTTCCACGGGAAATATCGCCGCCAACCGCTCCGGCAGCTTATCCAACCGCCGATTCACCGATCCGCCCCCCGCCTGCGCCATTAACGACTCTGCGGTGTTGGCATTCAAATCTTCTGCTTTAGCCTGCTGCGATTTAGCCCGCTGAGATTTAGCCTGCCGCGATCGCACGGAAAATTCCGCCTCAAGGGTATCAATTTCCACCTGATCCACCTGGAACGGCCCCAAAGTATTCACCCGTCCGGTCAGCACTGGATTATCGATGGTGCCCGTCAAGTTAGCCTCCGCGCCCACCAAACCTTCCAAGGCGATAGGCAGCTCCAGCCCAAAGGTGTCCTGTAGCTCTCCCAGCCCCACATCCGGCGCATTAACCGTTAAATCAAACGCTGTGTCTAGCTCGCTTCCCTGGGGATCCGTCAGGGATAGGCGACTATTAGCCAAGTCCACCTTGCCCTTCACCTGAGCCGAGACCTCCCCATAGCGCACCCGCAACGTGTCAATGTCTACTTCCTGTTCCCCAAAGCGAAACGCCCCTTCGTTCACCCGTAGCGATCGCGGCAGTAGTTCCCCATCCACCTGCAAGTCCTTAACCTGAGCCGTCCCCTGCAACGTGGGCCATGCCCCATCGATGGCATAGTCCACCGATACATTGCCTGACGCCACACCGGATCGCACCCAAATCGGCCCCGGCGCTAACTGGGCAATTCCATCTAGCGACAGATCAGTGCCCCGCGCACTAGCCTTAATCCGCTGTAAATCCCCTCGAAATTCCCCCCGTGCAGCCACCGGACTTGAGGATCCCGCCACATCTAGCGTCGCCGTCGTATTAAATAAAATCTTCTGCGGGGCGCCATCCTGCCAATTTTGCAAATCCACCGAAGCTTCTGCTCCCAAAATTTGCAGCGGCACCACCGGTTCGTTGACCTCAACAACCCCAGCAGAATTTTCAAAGCGATCAAACGCCGCCGGAATTACCTTGACGTCAGTGTTGTAGGCTTTAACGCTCGCAACCTGAATTTCTACCGGTCCTGGCCCTTCATCTTCACTTTCCGCCAGGGTTAAATCCACCAGAGAGCCATCGTCCCCCTGTTCCACGTACACTGTGGCGTCGCGAAATTCCAAATGCAGCGGAATAATGCGATCACCTAGCAAATTTACCGGGTTTAAAATCTCCCATAAATTCCAGCGAGCAATCACTTCCTGGGCTTCAGCGGAATCGGGATCCTCCGGTCGCGGCAACACCACCGATTTACCCATCCGAATTTCCGTCAACCCCACCGACTCCACCGGTCCCACCTCCACCGGGCGCAACAGCAGGTCGCTCAGAGTTTCCGACACAAACCCTGGCAGCTGATAGTGCACCCAATACCACCCAAAGCCAGCGCCCCCCGCCACGATCGCCGTTGTGCCCAATGCCGCACCGTACAGCCCGTATTTCAACCATTTAGGGCGAGGCGATCGCCCCTGATTATTCGAATTTGACGGCGAATCAGAAGGGTCGGGAGTGGGAGTGGGATCCGAAGGTGAGGTCATAGGGCACCGGCGATCGCAACGCGACGAGACTCAACGAAAGAATCAATACTGCGATCAAAAACAGCGGGGTAGATAGCAAACGAAAGCACAAACGGGAACAACACCATAGCCAGGTAACGCTGATGGGCATTTTACAGAACAAGTTCCCCCTAGCGCTTCTATCAAAGACCGAAATAAACGTTGGTTAAAAGCAACACCGTCCTAAGAAACGTTGTCTTTCCCGCAAAGCTCTCTCCAGCAAAAAACCGGCGCAATTCCAATACGTGGAACTTACGCCGATCTTTTTGACGAATGGTTCAACCAACTAGTTTCTGGCTAATTAGTTACTTCTCCCTAACTAGGGACAATAGGGAAGATACCGATTTTTCTTGGCATTCGCCCCAACGGTATCCATCTCCACGCCCCAAACCGCCGATTAGCTCAGGTGGTTTTTATTCGGGGAATTACCCAGCTTCTTCAGCCTGAGCCGCAGCACCCGCCGCCGCTATCTGGGAGTTATATCGCAGCACAATGCCGTCCTGCCCCAAAATAAAGCCCTTCTCCGGCGAAAAGAAACGCACCTGATACAGGTTGGAGGGAACCGCTTCCACATCGCGATCCTTTTCCCAGGTTTCGCCACCATCAAAGCTCACCAATAGGTTGCCGCTACCACCAGACAACCACAGCTCGTCCTCGGTGCGATAGGTCAAATCTAAGAAACCCCAGCTCGCCTCATATTCCGGCGTAATTGGCTCCAGCCATTCCCCTTCGTTTTCCTTGTCGGCGAACTGTAGCTGTCCACCCCGCTCAATCATCCAAAGCTGACCTTGGGGAGTGAAGCCCATGGACTCCAACCGGCGAGAACTGTTGCGGTTAATGGGCTGCCAGGTTTGCTGACCGGGACTCCAGGTGGAATAGTAATTGCCTTTAGCGGAAACGGACACGTAACTGCCGTTGGGAGAATAGCGATTTAAGCTGCGCACCACACCGACGGCTCCTTCCACCGCGGCTTTCCAGTTACGTCCACCGTCACGGGTGCGATAAATGGCACCGATATCCGTGGCCATTTCAGCCCGGTCAGGACCGGCCGCCACAACGCTTAGGGGGTCACCAGGCAGCTTGGCGCTCAAGGGAATTTCAGACCAGTGCTCACCGTTGTCCGTGGTGTGCAACATCAGGGACGGCTTACCCACAATCCAACCTTCTTCACCGTAGAAATCCACGGAAAATAGGTTGTAGGACAGGTCTCCCAAATCTAAGCCCAGGGTTTCCCAGGTATCGCCGCCGTCATTGCTTTTAAGAATGGTGCTGTCTTTGCCCACCATCCAGCCGGTTTCACCGTCGTCGCTGAAGGTGATGTCCAGGATGGAGTTGTCGGTGGGAATTTCAAGTTGCTCCCACGGATTGTAGGAAAGGGATGCAAGGCTGCTGCAACTGACACATAGCCAGGCGATCGCCCCGAACGCCACTAATCGTTTAAACCAATTCGCCATAGTCCTAAAAGTGAAATCTAAACGTTGAAAGTTCTGAAATTAAAACTGTCATTGCAACAGTACGGCAATGGCGTATCGCCACCAAATTTTGCTCGCCAGTGAAGGCAAGCCAGCAAATACCGCCCTATCGTAAGCCGTAAAGGCTCAACATCATCGCCAGGGCTGCTCCGAGGGAGCCAAAAATCAGCAAGTTCTTAGCTGCCGGAGACAGGGTATTAACACCCATGCCGTAGCCCAGGTTTTCTTCAAACCCAGAGGGCTGACCACCGGGACCAATGTTCACAAACAAGGATTTTTTACCGCCGCACACTGCACAGCGCCAGGTGTCAGGCACATCCACAAAAGCTGTGTCTTTCGCAATTTGCGATCGACTGTCTCCCAACTGGGGCTCATAGATATAGCCGCAGGATTTGCACTCGTAACGGTTCAGAGCTGGGGACAGCACTGGCTCATTGGTGGACAAAATCGGCTTGGGACCAATGTACTTGGGTTGATCCCCCTCTTCTTGAGCAGCAACGTCCTGGGCAGCGTCGTCAGAGGCGGCAGTTGCCTGGACGGCGCCAACACTTTCAGCACTGGAGTTTCCAGGGTCTGGGGCGGCACCAGAATCAGGGGTTGGTTGATTTACGGAGGGGTCGGCGTCGGGCTGGGTCATGGGGCTAGATATGGAAAAGGCATCTGGGGTGTGCGAGCAGTTATTTGCAGACAATGCAAACAAACGCGAACAACTGATGTAAACATCCCTTAATAATTATTCCATAGCTATGAGGGCTATGACATAAGCCAATGTAAAGCCGAGCCGCTCAGGATCGTGTCACAATGGAATCACGCGTTTACGAAATATGAAGAGATGGAGACCGTAACGGCATGGGTCAAGGGCATCCATGGCGTCGGACAAAGTCTGCTCACCTGCTTAAGCACAATACTCAAGCACATTAAACGCATCATCAACGCGTTAGCAGAAAGGATTAATTGTGTTTTCTCTCAACGGCTACGAATATTTTCTAGGATTTCTGCTGATTTGTTCCCTGGTGCCGGTTTTGGCCCTGGGGGCTTCTTGGGTAGTGCGATCGCGCGGCGTTGGTGTCGAGCGAGCCACCACCTATGAATCAGGGATGGAACCCATTGGCGGAGCTTGGATTCAGTTCAATATTCGCTATTACATGTTCGCCCTGGTATTCGTTGTTTTTGACGTGGAAACGGTCTTTTTGTATCCCTGGGCAGTGGCTTTCAATCAATTGGGGCTGTTAGCTTTTGTGGAGGCGTTGATTTTTATTGCAATCCTTGTGGTTGCACTAGTGTACGCGTGGCGAAAAGGAGCATTGGAATGGTCATGAGTAGGAAAGCGCCCACCAGCGCAAACGACTTAATGAACCCGGTAGGTCGCCCAACCGTAACTCAAGACCTATCGGAAAACGTTATTTTGACCTCGGTCGACGACCTATACAACTGGGCAAAGCTATCGAGCCTTTGGCCCATGCTGTATGGAACAGCGTGCTGCTTTATTGAGTTTGCAGCGTTGATCGGGTCCCGGTTTGACTTTGACCGGTATGGTTTGGTGCCCCGTTCTAGCCCGCGTCAGTCGGATTTGTTAATCACGGCGGGTACGGTGACCATGAAGATGGCACCGGCGTTAGTGCGTTTGTATGAGCAGATGCCCGAGCCTCGTTACGTTATCGCCATGGGCGCATGCACCATTACTGGTGGCATGTTCAGTGTCGATTCTCCTTCGGCCGTGCGCGGTGTGGATAAGCTAATTCCGGTAGATGTGTATTTGCCCGGCTGCCCTCCTCGCCCTGAGGCGATCGTAGATGCGGTGATTAAGCTGCGTAAGAAAGTGTCCAACGAGGCGCTAGCCGAGCGCGGCAACTTGATTCAAACCAATCGCTTCCATACGATTTCCCACGAAATGAAGTCGGTGGCGCCGATCTTGGATGGTCGGTACCTATCCACAGGCACTCGAAATGCGCCGCCTAAGCAGATTGCTGAAGCCATTGGAATGCCGGTTCCGCCAGCACTTCAGGCAGAGCACGCTCAAGCAGAGTTAGTGGATACAAAGGGGAAAGCGTAGGTGGCTGACGAAACGACGACGCCTGTGGAGGGCGAAGAGCAGGAAAATGCCTTAGTTGAACAGACAAAGGTTTCCCAATGGCTGACTAAAAATGGTTTTGGTCACGAGTTGATGGAAATTGATGACACGGGCGTTGAAGTGTTGCAAGTGGACCGTCAGTTCTTACTTCCCTTCTCAACGGCGCTGTATGCCTACGGGTTCAACTACCTGCAATGTCAGGGAGCGTTTGATTTGGGACCGGGTAAGGATTTGGTGAGTTTCTACCACCTAATCAAGGCCAAAGATAGTGCTCACCAGCCTCAGGAAGTGCGCATTAAAGTGCATGTGCCTCGGGACGATGCCACAATTCCGTCCGTTTACTGGATTTGGAAAGCGGCAGACTGGCAGGAGCGGGAATCCTACGATATGTACGGCATTGTTTATGAGGGACACCCCAATTTGAAGCGCATTTTGATGCCGGAAGATTGGGTGGGTTGGCCATTGCGTAAGGATTATATTTCCCCCGATTTCTTCGAGCTACAGGAAGCTTATTAAATCGGCTAGGGCTGGTTTTAGCCACCTGCTATCGCTCTATCGCTGTTTAGGTCCTTCCACTTGGAAGCCCTGGGCAGCGATTTGTTTTTGGGCCATGTCACTTTGTAGGAAATCTAAAAAGGCGATCGCCCCTGCTCGGTTTGGGCTGTCGGCGATCGCCCCGCCCGGGTAAGTAATCGGGGCGTGCAGCGCTTCCTCCACAATTTTTACTAAATTCATCTGCTGGGTCTGCGCCACATCGGAGGCATAAACCAATGCCGCCTCCGCATTGCCCGTGGTTACGTAGGTCAAAACCTGGCGGGCATCTTTGCCGTAAATCAATTTGCTTTTTAGGGGTTGGTACAGTTCCAGAGCTTGCAACACCTCCTGGGCATATTGACCTACGGGAGCGCTGTCTGGCTGACCGATCGCCACAGTTTTAACGGCATCCCCTAGTAAGTCAGCAAAATTTTCTACGGAGCTGATATGGGTTGCAGTTACCAATGCCATTCGATTGCGAAGGAGCGATCGCCGCGCCGCCACTAACCCCTGTTGCTCTAGTTGATCCATGTGCTGGGGCGATGCGGCAAGAAACACATCCACCTGGGCACCCTGTTCAATTTGCCGTTGCAGTGCCCCCGACGAAGCAAAATTGAACAGCGGTTTTATCGTGGGAAATTGCTCTTGAAATGGAAATTGAAGGGTTTGGAGAAGGGTTTGCAGGCTGGCGGCGGCAGAGATGGTTAGGGTGATTGGGAGCTTTTGATTAGTGGGCTGTGGGGCGATCGCGCCACAGTTGGCTAACGTTAATCCCAACAAAAACTGCCCCCCAACCGACAGAACCTGTCGTCGATTGGGGAGCTGAAGTTGATGATGTAGAGCCTTGCGTTGTGGAGGCAACAAGGAAGCCTAGGCGGAGAAAGACTTGCCGCAGCCACAGGTTTGATCGGCGTTAGGGTTGGTGAATTGGAACCCGCCGCCAATTAGAGCGCTGCTGAAATCCAGTACTAAGCCGTAAAGGTATAAAAAGCTTTTGGGGTCGCAAACCACCTTAAATTCGCCATAGTCGAACACTTCGTCGTTGTCACGAATATTCGCGGCATCCTCAAAATCCATGGTGTAAGACATGCCGGAGCAGCCTCCACCGCGGACACCCACGCGCAAGCACAGGTCGCCGCCTTGTCCCGCCTGCAATTGCAAAATATGAGTACGGGCAGAGTCCGTTAGTTGAATGCCCTGCTTTGGCTTGGTTTCGGTTGCCTGAGTTGCTTGAGCCATATCGCGAATCTAAAGCGTTTTAATGAATCTCGCTTCAATTGTAGTGGAATTGGGTGGGTGTTGGATTTTTGTCCGTGGTTCGGTGGAGGTTCGGGCTACTGGAGGAGGGCTTCTAAGGCCGCTTCCAGGGCGATCGCCCCGTGGGTCCAGTGGGTTCCCCCTTGGAAGTAGGCAATGTAAGGTTCCCGTAACGGTCCATCGGCAGACAGCTCCAAGGTGCTGCCTTCGATAAAGGTGCCACCAGCCATCACCACTTTGCTTTCGTAGCCAGGCATAACGTCGGGAATCGGGTCCACATAGGAATCGATGGGCGATCGCTGCTGGATGGCACGGCAGAATTTGATGATTTTGTCAGGGTCACCGAATTTAATGGCTTGGATAATATCGCAACGGGAATCGTCGGGGCCGGGATTCACGGGGTAGCCCAGATCGGCGAACAGTCGCGCCGCTAAATAATTACATTTCATCGCTTCGCCCACCATTTGGGGCGCCAGGAATAATCCTTGGAAAAGCAGCCGATGTTGGTCAAAAGCAGCGCCCCCAGCAGAACCGATGCCCGGCGCAGTTAATCTGCACGCAGCCTGCTCCACCAAATCCGCCCGTCCGGCAATGTAGCCCCCCGCTGTGACGATGGTGCCGCCGGGGTTTTTGATCAGGGAGCCTGCCATTAGGTCTGCCCCAACTGCCGTAGGTTCGCGATCACCTACAAATTCCCCATAGCAGTTGTCTACAAAGCACACCACGTTTGGGCTCTGAGCTTTAACCGTGGTGACAATACGCTCGATATCCGCCAGGGAAAGGCTGGGTCGCCAGTCGTAGCCACAGGATCGCTGGATCGTCACCATACGGGTTTCGGGCTTAATTGCCGTCGCCAAAGTCTCCCAATCCACGCGCCCTTCCGCCGTCAACGCCACTTCTCGGTACGTAACGCCAAATTCCGCCAGCGATCCCTGTCCCTTGCCGCGCGTTCCAATCACTTCCTCCAGGGTGTCGTAAGGGGATCCCACCACCGATAGCAGCTCATCACCGGGACGCAGAATGCCGAATAGTGCGCAGGCGATCGCGTGAGTCCCCGACACAAACTGCACTCGGGCGATCGCCGTTTCCGCTCCCATCACCCGTGCATAGACCCGATCCAGCACTTCTCGCCCCATATCGTCGTGCCCATAACCAGACACCCCGGCAAAATGGTGTGCACCCACCTTTTCCTCCCGAAAAGCTGCCAGCACCCGCCCCAGGTTTTCACGCACCTGATTATCAATCCCCTGAAATTTCGGACGAAGCTGTTCTATTGCGGCTTCTAGGCGATCGCGCACTTCACTCACCAAGCTCTCTCCCACCGTCACTGGGTCTATGTTCTACTGCTTCTAGGGTCCACAACTGGGCATAGTAAAGAGCTGGGACTTAACAAAAGATTTCGCTAAAACCCCAGCCACCTCACTGATCCCCTCGTCAACTGAAGAATTATTAAAAGATGCTACGCTAACCAGAGCGTACTATGCCCGACCAGCGTTCTCTCCTAGGGCATTATTTTCCAAAACATTTTTACCAGGACATTCAATGGCTGTTGCAAAGTCAGAAGAAAAACTCGCCTACGATTGGGGCGTCATCATATTTATGGCAGTGATTCATACCGCTGCCATTTGTGCATTTTTGCCCGGCAACTTTACTTGGACTGCCGTGGGCGTCGCCGTTTTATTCCACTGGATTACCGGTGGTTTGGGGATTACCTTGGGCTGGCACCGAATGTTGGCTCACCGTAGCTTTAAGGTCCCTAAGTGGCTTGAGTATTTCTTTGCCTTTTGCGGAGCACTGTCGTGCCAAGGGGGAGTGATTTGGTGGGTTGGATTACACCGCCACCACCACCGCTATTCTGACCAGCCCAACGATCACCATGATTCTCGGAAGGGGTTCTGGTGGAGCCATATGGAGTGGATGTTCTACCAGGTACCCGCTGAAGAGGAACTACCTAAGTTTATTAGGGACATTGCCGACGACAAGTTCTATCAGTTTTTGGATAAGTACTTCTTACCCATCCAAATTGCCTTGGCGGTATTGATGTATCTGGTGGGCGGAACGCCCTTCCTGTTCTGGGGAATTTTTGTTCGCTTAGTGGTTACTTTCCACTGCACCTGGTTGGTGAACAGCGCGACCCACAAGTTTGGCTACCGCTCCCATGAAGCTGGCGATGAGTCCCGCAATTGCTGGTGGGTTGCTTTGTTGACCTATGGCGAGGGCTGGCACAATAACCATCACGCCTATGAGTATTCCGCACGTCACGGTTTGTCATGGTGGGAGTTTGATATGACCTGGCTGACCATTCGATCGCTAGAGCTTTTGGGATTGGCCACAAAGGTGAAACTGCCGAAGATGACCAAGTCGCTGGATCGCTCCTACGCCAAGTAAACCTGGGGGTATGAGTGCTTTAGGTGTCTAGCCTCGCGGGATTACTGACGAGGAATTGCTCAATATTTCTGAAGGGGTATGCGTAAAGCATGCCCCTTTTTGCTGAAAGAGGGGATCACTACGGTGTTGGAAGACCTGCGTTTTTGCATTTCAACCCAAAGGTTTGTCCGAAGAATCGCACCACAATGGGTTTTACGTCTTCAACGGTGATGCCGGGAATCCACTGTTCCAGGCTGGCGACGGGGCGATCGCCAATACCGCAGGGCACAATATGGCGAAACCCATCCAAAGACGGACACACGTTCAGCGCAAAGCCGTGCATGGTAATCCAGCGGCTCACCTTAATGCCGATCGCCGCCACCTTCTCCCCATCCACCCACACGCCGGTTAATCCTTCCAGGCGAGTCCCCTGTAGTCCCAGTTCCGTTAGGGTCAAAATAATCACTTCTTCCAGTTGGCGCAAATACCAGTGCAGGTCTGGTGTGTGGCGCTTCAGGTTCAAAATCGGATAGCCCACCAGTTGTCCCGGCGCGTGGTGGGTCACTTCACCGCCCCGCTCGATACGCACCACGGGATAGGGGGCATTGTCGGGATTGAATTTTAGATGGTCGGTGGTGGAGCCTTTGCCGAGGGTATACACCGGAGGATGTTCCACCAGCAAAACCACGTCCCCCAGATCGCCATTGTGCCGGCGCTCTTCCAGGCGGTTCCGCTGCCATTGCCAAGCTTGGTTATAGGGCATCAACCCACCGTCAAATACGTCGCATTCCCGATCCTGCAAAGCTTTTCCTCACCTAAGCCGCGTCTACAGTGTGGCAGGTTCTTGTGAAGGACCGTTTCTATGGGTAATAGACTTTAGGCAAACTTTATGGTGCTAGCTCGTCCAAAGCCTCGCGAATGGCTGAGCTTAGGGAGCCTGCCGGTGGACGTTTGGCGTATTCTTTGTGGCTGTAAATCAGGATAGGAGGATCGCCCGCAGTTCTCAAAGCACCAAATACATCACTCGAATCTGCCCCGACGCCCCTTCTGCGTACCGCAAACGAAATTTACGGAAGCGAGTTTGGGCGCGATCAACCTGGATACCGCTGGGTAAAGGTTCTTCGGCGCTGCCGAGCATAAGTGGATGAAGCATGCCACATCCAAACATTGAGTCATGGATTTGGGGGCTTTGCTTTATCTAAATTGTGGCAGAGCTTGGATATGGGCGATCGCTAAAATAAACCCAGACATTGCCTCGCTTCTGGGATTATTACGGGCTTTGGTGTTGGGAATTTTTGGTATTGGAAATTAATGATGAAAAGTTTGAGAAAGTTTGGCATTGTGATGACGGCGGCGGCAATATTGGCGGGCTGTGGGGGGGAGGGTTCGCCCCAGGCTGAGGATACGGGGACGATCGCACCGCAGGAGCAGGCGGCGGAGAATGAGGTTGCGGCTGCGCCCGAAGAGGAAGGGCAGGCGATTCCGTTGGCGGAGGGGCAGCTTCAAATTTCAGTCCCCAACGGATGGCTGTTGAATGAGGACGAAAATCCCTTTGATGTGCAGTACATTGCCCCCCGTCAAGATATGAATACGGGGGTGTTTGTGTATAACTTGGGGGAGTTGGATGGCAGTATGACCGCCCAGGAAGTGTTCGACTTTCACGTGGAAGATTTGAAGTCTAAGCGGAATAATTTCACGCCCATCTATACCCAAAAAACAGAAACTCACCAGGGAAAAACCATTACCGCAAGCGCTTTTTCTGGTGAGAAAGATGGGCAGGAGGACTATTACAAGTTCACTTTGCTGGAGTTTTCAGACAACCCCGATGTGCTGCTGGTTTTGCTCCAGGTGTCCTTACCGGAAGCTTGGGGCACCAGCGATCCGATTTTTCTTGATATTGCTCGGTCTGCAAAAACGTTACCGCCCGCTGAGTAACTGCATTTGAACTTTGGCGATCGCTACAATAAGCCCAGGGAATTAAGTCCAGGGAATTAAGTCCAGGGAATTAAGTCCAGGCGATCGCTCCGTCACCTATGGCAAAAAATAACGACGATCCAAAAGAGATTAATCAATCTAACCGCGACGGTGGGGATAACGTCGCTGAGGATAAGTTTATTGGCGATAAGATTGCTGGCGACAAAATCGTTAAGCAGGAACAGCCGCGAACTCTGCGCACGGGGCGGATTAATAATTTGGGGCGGTTGGGGATTGAGGATCCGAGTCGGTTTGTGGGGCGGGATGGGGAGCTGCGGCAGTTGGACGAGAAGTTGGGAGCGGCTTCGGTGGTGGCGATCGCCGGAGTGGTGGGTATGGGCGGCGTGGGGAAGTCGGAGTTGGTGGTGCAGTTTGCGCGACAGTTGGGTATTGCGGACAAATTTCCTGGCGGTGTAGTGTGGTTGTCGGGGGCGCGGCTGTTGGCGGATTTGATTGCGGTGGCGGAGAGTTGGTTTTTGACGAAGGCGGATCGGGTGAGTTTGGACCAGGTGGAGTCGGAGGTGGGAAAGGCGCAGTTTTGTTGGGCGCGGTGGCCGGCGGGGGCGGTGTTGGTGGTTGTGGATGATGTGGTGGAGTTTCGGTCCTCCGTGGAGCCGCTGTTGCCGGGGGGTGAATCCTTTCGGGTGTTGTTGACCACTCGCGATCGCCGGTTATTGCCCGAGTCGTGCTGTTTATTTTTAGGCGTGTTGACGCGGGAGAAAGGGCTGGAGCTGTTGGGGACTTGGATTGGGGCGGAGCGGTTGGAGCGGGAGTTGGACATTGCTGGGGAGTTGGTGGAGCGGCTGGGGCGGTTGCCGTTGGCGATCGAGCTGGTGGGGGCGTATTTGGCGCGGAAGTTGGATTTGTCCTTGGCGGCGATGGGGTCGCGGCTGGATGGGAAGGGGTTGGAGACGCGGGCGTTGACGACGGTGCCGTCGATGGTGCGGGCAGAGCGGGGGGTGGCGGCGGCGTTTGAGTTGAGCTGGGAGGTGTTGTCGGCAGGGGCGCAGCGGTTGGCGGTGTTGTTGGGATGCTTTGGGTTGGCGACCGTGCCTTGGGGATTGGTGGAACAGTGTTTGCTAGAGGAAGACGGCGAGGAATTGGAAGAGTGGCGGGATGAGGAGCTGTTGCCGTTGAATTTATTGGAGCGGCAGGGGGAGGGGCTTTATCGACTGCATCCGTTGATTTGGGCATTTTTTGGGGAGAAACGGGCGCACCAGCAAGACGGGGATGCCTTGCAACAGGGGTTTCTAAACACCTTGGTCAGCGTCGCCAAAACCGTTCCCCACACACCCACCCTCTCTGACCAAGACCGCACCCGTGCCTCCGTTCCCCATCTGGAACACGCCACCCAATTCACCGACCAAATTAACGAAGACGACTACTACTGGCCATTTATCGCTCTAGCCCGCCTAGCGGAATCCCAAAGCCTTTGGCAGCGAGCGGTGCAACATCAACAAAACGCCCTAGAAACCACCGAAACCCGCCAGGGTGCGACCCATCCCGACACGGCGACGAGCCTGAATAATTTAGCGGCATTGTATGAGTCTCAAGGACGTTACTCGGACGCGGAACCCTTGTATCGGCGATCGCTCGAAATCCGTGAGGAGCAATTGGGTGACAACCATCCCGACACGGCGACGAGCCTGAATAATTTAGCGGCATTGTATGAGTCTCAAGGACGTTACTCGGACGCGGAACCCTTGTATCGGCGATCGCTCGAAATCCGTGAGGAGCAATTGGGTGACAACCATCCCTCTACCGCCATATCAATTTGGTGTCTGGCTTCACTACACCACAGTCAGCAAAAGTTTGCCCTTGCAGAATCTGAATATCTCCACTGCTTAGATATATTCAGCCGCAGCCTCGGAGACGAGCACCCATACTCACAGAAAGCTCTGTCGCAATTTAAATCATTTTTGCAAAAGGTTATTGAAAAAATTCAAACCGCCCAACTCTCCGACCATCCCCTCACCCAAGCCATCCTCCAGCAACTGCAAAACAAAGAGGCTCAGAAGTAGGGTGCATGACAACGCCCCCTACAAATCAAGGATCGGGACTTGATCTTGGAAGGCAAACCCCAAACATATTGCACCAATCAAAAGCCACTGAAAGCCCTCAGCCCCCTGCGACCGCGTCCAGGACATGGTTCTCCCCGAGGAGCGGGATTTAGGGCAAGGGCGAAGATTTATGCAAGATGTTTGGGGTTTATTTTTGGGCTCAAATATTTTTGGGCTCAGATATTTTTGGGCTCAGATATTTTTGGGCTCAAACAGCATATGTTGCGCCAGTTCTGCCAAGCCATCAATTCTGCCAAATCAAGGGTTGTGGGAATAATGTTTTCAACAGCAACATCACATTGATAGCGAAGGCATAGCCTTTTTCAGTAGACTTGGGTGTGATTAGGTGCTCCTGTATAGGGTTGCAAATTGTTTAGAGTGTGGGTAGTTCCTAAATAAACCCAACAGAATCGAAGCACTTTAAAGACTGCCGTCCCCAGTCCACCCGTTTCCCTTGGACTCCGTCAGCACCTCCGGTCCCAACGCCAGGGACAACACTCAGCCACTTGCTCGCTATGCTCCTTTCGCTGCCCCTTTCCCTTCTCGGTGGTCTGTTTTCCGGGCCCGTTGCCGACACCATTGTTCCGGCCGATGACGGCACCGGTACCCAGGTGCACTATCAGCCAGCGGGGGCAACGGCGGATAGGTATACCCCCGGCGATCGCTACACCATCACCGGAGGCTCCCAGTCCAGCGACGGCAGCAATCTATTTCATAGCTTCGACACCTTCAATATCAACACCGGCAGCACCGCCACCTTTATCAGTCCCGAGAAAGTTGAAAATATTTTCGGGCGAGTGGTGGGAGGACAAGGGTCATTTATCAACGGCACCCTAAGCCTTACAGGAAGCGACGCTAACCTATTTCTGCTAAACCCAGCGGGAATATTATTCGCTCCCGGCGCCCAACTGGATGTCCCCGCAGCCTTTACCGCCACCACAGCAACGGGCATTGAATTTGACGGCGGCATGGCGTGGAACGGCGCCACCCAAAACTACGGCGCCCTACTGGGCAACCCCCAACTCTTTCAATTTGGCGTAGATCCCGGCAGCATTATCAACCTGGGACAACTCTCGGTCCTCCCAGGGGCACGGCTATCGCTGCTATCAGGCATCGTAGTCAACCGTGGCTCCTTGATCGCCCCCGGCGGTCAGGTGGTCATCGCAGCCGTCCCCGATGGGCAATGGCTACGACTCTCCGCCGCCGGACAGGTGCTTTCCCTAGAACTGGAGCGATCGCCCGCCTTAGAAACCAACGAATCAACAACTAACGCCTCCACAACCCCAAGCATCACCATCTCCCCCCTCTCCCTCGGTGAACTGCTAACGGGAGCCGGACCCGACGTTGCCATCGATATTCAAGTAAACGCCGCCGGGCAGATTACATTATCCGGCGGAGATTTAAGCACCCCAGCCAACGCCGTCACGGTACAGCCCGGAGATGCGATCGCCTCAGGGCAAATTTCCGCAGCGTCCACAACGGGGCTCGGTGGAACGGTGGCAATTACGGGCGATCGTTTGATTGCCACGGCGGCAGATATCCAGGCAACGGGTCCCAGCGGCGGCGGTGAAGTATATCTTGGCGGCACATTCCAGGGCGGCAGATCCCAGGGCGGCAAATCCCAGGGCGGCAAATCCCAAGCACCCACAGGAACATTGCCCAACCAAACGCCGATTTCCGCAACCCGATTATTTAATAGCGAAACCTCATTTATTGACCGAGCCAGCTCCATTGATGTGAGTGCGCTGGACAGGGGAAATGGGGGCACAGCCATTGTGTGGGCCGACGGTGCCACGGTATTTGACGGGGCGATCGTTGCCCAAGGCGGCCCCGTCGGTGGCAACGGTGGATTTGTGGAAGTGTCCGGGCGGGAGCGATTGGGCTTCACCGGGCGCGTTAATGTGGCAGCCCTCCAGGGAACAGCGGGACAACTGCTGCTAGATCCTAGGGATGTGTCCATCGAAGACCCCAATATCACTGGGTTTATCGATGGAAATGCCAATGTGGCAGACGGAACCCTGGAAAAAACGGAAGGGGGAACCAGCGACCTATCTATTACCCCCACGGCGATAGAAATCGCGCTACTAACTGGGGATGTCACGATTCAAGCCAGTCGAAATATTGGGGTCAATGGGGCGATCGCCACTGCCACCGCCAACAGCCTGTCCCTGGAAGCCGACGAAAACGTTAGTGTGCGCGCCGATATCACCTTGAATGGGGGCAACCTCAACTTGCAAGGGAACAGCGACAACGTGGGTGGCGGCGCGGTGGTGGTTGAAAATGGAGTCACCCTCGCCACCAACGGCGGCAATATCTCTGCCTCCGGAGTTGCCAGCACCAACGCCTTCTCCACCTCCGGAGTCAATATTATGGGCAGCACCCTTAATGCGGGCACTGACGGCTCCATTGTTCTTGATGGCGCAGGGAACAATTTACCCGCATCCAATGAAGTTGAAGGGGTGATGCTCACTAATAGCACCTTAACAGCGGCGGGGCTCGGCACCATCCGCATTGATGGCGTTGGTGGAACCGGCTCAGCACTGAATGACGGCATCACCATTGAAGACAGCATGCTGAACACTGACGCCGGTGAAATTCGTTTAACAGGCACCGGCGGCGAAGGGGGACGCTTTAACGACGGCGTTGAGTTGGAGCGGAGTCAGCTAACGACCCAAACCGGCTCCATCGTCTTGACGGGAACCATGGGCGGTATGACAGATACAGGCTTTGGTAATCGCGGAGTATTCCTACTCGACAGCAATTTGACGATTACAGCGGACAGTCAAGACATCACCATTACGGGAACGGGCGGGTCTGCCACCGGGGTTCAGCCGTCCAGCTCACTGGAGCAGGATAACCACACTGGGGTCGCCATAGTGCGCACGTCCATAACCGCCAGTCCCACCGGAAATCTTGTAATCGAAGGGCAGGGGGGTACAAGCGCTGGCGTCGGCAATCTAGGGGTGTTTATTAATGGCGATGGCGAATTACAAGCTCCCGGCGGAGCTATCACTATCACCGGCCGAGGGGGAACTAGCATTGATGGTGCCAACACCGGAATAGAAATCCTGGGGCAAGCGGGAATGCCCCAGCGAATTATTTCTGGCGGTCCAGGGGGCATCACCCTTGACGGGCGCGGAGGAACGGGCAGTGAAGCGGGCGTTGGAATCCGTTTACAGCAGGACGTGGTTGTGCAGGCAGACTCGGGTCCCCTGACTTTGACGGGGCAACGGGGGGGCACAGGACCGGATTATTTATACAGCGTTGACTCGCGCGCAGAGGTCCAGCTTAATGCGATCGCAAATAACTTAAACGTGCAGTCTCTCAGTGGTCCCATTCATCTGGAGCGAGGAGTTCAAGCGGGCGGAGCAGTCTCAATTGTGGCCCCCAACACTGTCACCATCAACGGTGGAATAACCGCAGGAGGCGCGGCGTCAGTTGTGGCATCCGACATCGTCACCATCAGCGATAGCGTAACCGCAGGCGGCGCAGTTTCAATTTTGGTTTCCGGCAATGCAAACATCCGCGATGTAACGGCCGGACAAAATATCACGGTGCGTAGTACCAACGCCGGAGGTAACCTGTCGGCGAGAAATATTGAAGCCCAAGGTCCAGGTAGTCGCAATGTTGAACTATCGTCCCAAGGAACATTAACGGTTGAAACCGTTAGCACCCAAAATAACGGCGGAACTAGCGGCAGCGTGGTCCTAGACGCCCAAGATGACTTGAGTTTTAACGCTATCAACAGCGTCGGCGCCACCGGTGGAAATATCACCCTTAATAGCGCCAACGGGAATATTTACGGCTTTGGCACCCTGTCTGGTGCAGGCTGCGACGGCACCACCCTGTGTACTAACGGCGCAATCTCCATTAATCACGGTGGACTTAGCCCGTTCACCGTGGGTAATGTTGCCGCCAGCGGAACGGTGGGCACCATCAGATCGAACACGGTGACATTAGCACTGGGAGAGGTGATTCCTAATAATCCTGGGACTTTTACCAACGGTTCCATTACAGTGACCCCTGGCGGAGCTGTTCCTGCCCCTGCACCAACCCCGACGCCCACACCGGATCCAGATCCAAAACCCACCCCTGATCCATCTCTGGATTTGGAGGCTGATCCAGCGGATCTAGCAGATCTATTAGAACCACTAGAACCCCAGACAGAACCTGCGAAATCACCCGTCAGCGTCTCGCCAACGCCGTCCATGTCGCCCATCGTGATCCCAGACTTGCTGGAAACCGTAACTCGGATTCCAATCTCGCTACTTGACGGGGGGAATTCAGAATCCAGCCCAGGGTTGCCACCAGCGCCCTCGCCAGATTTCGGCTTCCCTCTAACTCCCCCGTTGCCCGATCAAAATGAAGAGGTTAACCAATCCGATAACGTTGCTGATGGGGACGGCCACGTTGAAAGGGTATCGCCCCTGCTACCTGAGCCATTGCCTGAAGTGTTGTTTCCAGATGGGGAAGGCGGAGTGATTATTGGAGGGGCGATCGCCGAGAATCCCAGTACAGAATCGTTCCCCGGTCACTCCCCGCCCACAACAGCCCCCCTCAACCCGGCCCTCCCCGGTGAACCCAGTGGACTCCCTGAAATTTCAGAGGACACCATTGCTTTAGATATCGACCTACTGGTACAGCGTGAAGCTGACTCTGGCTTAAGCCTGCCTAATTTCAACCTATCGACGGGGTACGATCCGTCCATCTGGATCGATGAGATTAATGGCGCCACCAGTCGGCTGGAAAAGGCTTTGGCAGAGGGGGACACCAGAGGCGCGTTATCTGCCGCAGATGAGTTATTTACGTTGCAGTTTGCTGATTATTTGGAGTTGGATTCCCAAACGATGGGTGGGCTTAATAGCCGTGGTGACAATGATGATGGGGACGGGCAAGCCCAAAATAACCCAGAGGGGGATGGGCAGCTAGAGGAGTTGAGGGATGGTGAGGGATTTACAGCCCGGGTGGAACAGCTATTGGAAACCTGGGGCGATCGCACGGGCAAGGGATTTGCGATTTTGTATCCCATTGCGTTCCCAGATCGGCTGGAGCTATTGCTCATCACAGGGCGGGGGCAAACTATTCGCGAAACGGTGGCTGAGACCAATCAATCCCAGCTGAAGTATTTAATTGGGCAGTTGCGCCGGGAGGTAACGGATCCGTTTGCCCGAGAGTCCCCCTCCCATGCCCATAGCTATCGCCCTATTGCCCAGCGTCTACGCCAATATTTAATTACTCCGGTGGAAACGGCACTTCAGGCGGCGGAGGTGGATTCTTTGCTGATTGCCCCCGGTCCTTTGTTGCGCAGTGTGCCCTATGGGGCATTGATGAAAGGCGATCGCTTTTTAATTCAAGACTATGGGCTTACCGTAGTGCCGTCATTTCAAAATATTGAAAGCTACCTGGAGCTGTCCCACGAGGGGGAAGTGTTGGCGATGGGTGCTTCCACCTTCACCGTGGACCAACAGCAGCAATCGTTGCCCTATGCCAGCGCCGAAGCGTTGGCAGCGCCCCAGATTTTTGGCAATGGCGGCACGGCGTTTACCAACGAAGAATTTACTGAGGCGACTTTCGTTGCCCAGCGTCAGCAAAACCCTTATCGGGTAGTGCATTTAGCCACCCATGCCAATTTCCGCGACGGTGGGGTGGAAAATTCCTATATTCAATTTTGGAATGAACAGCTCAGTGTGTCGGATTTAGGGCGGTTGAGCTTGGGAAGTCCTACGGTGGATTTGCTGATTTTAAGCGCCTGCCGCACGGCGGTGGGCAGTGCTGAGGCGGAGCTGGGTTTTGCAGGGTTGACGGTGAAGGCAGGGGCTCGCACGGCGATCGCCAGTCAGTGGGAAGTGAATGATCGGGCGACGATGATTTTGATGACCTATTTTTATCACTTCTTCAATGATCCCAACGTCACAACCAAGGCGGAGGCGCTTCAGCGGGCACAGCTATTTTTATTGGAAAATCCCGTCGAAATTAGCAGCGATCGCGAGCTGATGTTGCCTGACGGGCAGACAATCGCCCTCCCCGATACTGATGCAAGTTACGCCAGCGCCGACGCTAAGCTCAGTGACAGTGGCGATCGCTATGACCTAGCCCATCCGTTCTATTGGGCTGCGTTCACCGCCATTGGTAGCCCTTGGTAGTCCTTGGTAACTGGGGGCGGAGGAAACGCGCCGCCCCAGCCAGGGTTAAAAGCGATCTCCCGCATAAATCGATTAGAAGGGGGTAAACCCAGTAGCAATCGTCTCTTCATCCATTAGGAATTACGCCGCCCTTCAGGAATTCTTCCCCGCTAAATTCTGGCGATGTTGCGGGGTGGGTAGGCAAACGTTCCATGCCATGGTGAACGTTTAGAAGGGGGTAAACCAGTAGCAATCGTCTCTTCATCCATTAGGAATTACGCCGCCCTTCAGGAATTCTTCCCCGCTAAATTCTGGCGATGTTGCGGGGTGGGTAGGCAAACGTTCCATGCCATGGTGAACGTTTTGCCATCCTCCTTCAACCGGCGTGGGAAAACAAGAGATTTCGTGGCTCCAAGAAACACAAGAAAAATCCCCCTTAACGCGTTTGGAAAAGGGGGACATATAATTCACTACTTCAAACGAACGGTCAAAAATGCAACCCTGAATGAGAAGCCTACTTAGAATCCAGCGCGACCTTCAAAGACGCCTGCTTTGAAGAAGTGGAACGCTGCTGAGCTGAGATTACTGGAGGCGATCGCCCCAGCCACATCAGGATTGCTTGCCAAATAGGAAACCGGGTTAAAGAAACCGCTCGGTACACGATTCTCCAGGGAACCGAAGCTAGCGTAGTGAGCTACGGGGCTGATAATGCCGTTAGCCACTGCCTCGAAAATATCGGGATTGCCCAGCAAATACCCAGCGGTATCGAAGAACGCGATGGAGTTACGTCCTTCAAACTGTCCCAACCGAGTGAAATGGTCCAAACCGCTGGCAAAATCGCCGTTATCAATTGCCGCCGCCACATCAGGATTAGTGCCGCGATAGAAGGTTTCGTCAAACACATCCTGAAGGGTCAAGCCCGTTAGCGGATCCACCACCGGATTGGTAGGGCTGGGGGGAGTGGGCACCGCCGTGGCCCCATCCAGCACCGTATCCGCTTGCTGACTTAGGTTTTGAATGCGCGTATCTTCAGCAGCGGTGGTGTCGGCAATGCTAAAAGGGGAGCCCAACTGGGTTAGAAAATTCCCCAACGCTGTTTGCTCATCCGTTTCAAGGTCCACCGGATTGGCGTTGGTAAAGGTGTCAAACGGATAGCTATCGCCACCGCCCGCCAGAAAATCCAAGGTGACGATGCGGATTTGGCGATTGGGGTCACCCACCAACGCGCCATTTTGCACCACCGCATCGGCAATAGTGCCGTCATCGTTGGTAATCGCTAAAGACCGCACCCGCTGATTTTCCGGCAGGCTCGCGTCAAAGCTAAAGGACAATCCACCCACCTGGGGGAAACGCCCCGGCGTCGCACCATCGCCAGACTGACCCACGCCATGCTCAATCACCTGCTGTAGCTGGGCCGCCGTCAGAGTTAACAACGTTAAGCCGTTATTAAAACGCAGGGTACCTTCAATATCCAACTGGGACACTTGACCCTCTGCCTTGCCAGCCAAAGGGTTCGTCTCCGTTGGCAACAGCTCACCGGTCAACCCATCAATGCGCCCGATAGAATCGCGAATCCCACCGCCGTTTTTAATGGACACCTGCACCGTGGGATCCACAGCCCGCGCCGCCGCCAGGTTTGCATCAGCCGTTAAATTACCCAGGTTTGTCTCCTCAGTTCGCACCGCAGAACGACGCCCCTCCAGGTACACCGTGGACGAGCCAAATACCTCCCCATCGCGGCTGGTGACAATGTTCTGCACACTGCCCACCAGATTTTGCACCGTATTGCCCTGGGTACCGGGACCAAAGGGATTCTGCCCTGGAGCCACCGCATTCCACAGGTCCGTTACCCCCTGAGCATCAGTGGCGTAGGCTCCGCTTTCTGCTGCGTTAATGCTGGTGGGAATCAGGACCCCATTGGCATCGAAATCCACCACCAAGCGACCCACGTAGCTGTACTGACCATCGGTGCTAATGATCGCCACTGGCTCCCCATCGGCATTGGTTCCCAACGTTGGGAAATCGCCCGTTGCCGTGTCCCCTGCCCGCAGGCGATCCGTAGAATCTGCCAGCAACGTATCGGAACCCCCGGCGATCGCCACATCCACTCCCCCCAGTAAAGGCACCAACTGCTCCTCCAGCTGAAACTGTTGCAGGTGGGTCAAGGTAACGATTTTGTTGACGCCGCGAGCCCGCAGTTGGTCAATGGTGGGCTGCAAAATGCTCGCCAGCACATTGATATCGTTCTCAGTGGTGCCCAAAACTTGAACGCCGCCAGTGGAGGAAATGCTGCCCACCGTGGGAGTGGTAGCCCCCACCACACCAATTAGTTCGCCGTCCCGCTCGATGACCGTAGCCGGGGCGATTGCCGGAGCATCCGCCGCCCCATCCAAATTCGTCAATTCTGCCCGGAAGTCAGTGCTGTCGCGAATTTCAGAGGTAAACAAGCCCGATAGATTATCATCACCGCTGAAATCCAGGTTGGCGCTTAAGTAAGGGAACTGGGCACCGGGCCAACGCACATCTCCCAGCTCATCGCCGCGAATATCAGGACCCACGATGCTTTCAAAGGTGGCCGTACCTCCATCAAACTCGTGGTTACCCACCGCCGAGGCATCAAAGCCCAAGGCATTCATAATGCTGATATCCAGCCGCCCCACCCCCTCGCGCACGTTGTCCAAGGCGACGCCAAACTGCTCCGAATAGAAGTTTTGCAGGGGAGTGCGCAGGGAGCGATCGCCCGCCGCATTAAAGAACGGACCGGGCAGGTAGTTGTCCCCCGCAGACAGCAGAATGGACGGAATATTTTTGTTGTCGGCGTCCGCTTCCAAACCTTCCACCACCGCCGCAAAGTTAGGGGCGTCGCTAATGGCATCTACGCCCCCTTCCAGATCAGAGGTGGCTAGAATTTGCAGCCGGGTAATGCCCCCCACGCCAAATAGAGTGGTGGTGCCGCTCACCTCGTTGGACACCGCAAGTAGCGATCGCCCGGTGGGGCTGTCAACGGCATCAATAAACGCAATATCTTCCGGTCCCAAATCCCTCGCGGTGCCTGCTTCGGGGTCGCCAGAAAAATCGCGATTATTCACATACTGCACAAACTCAGGAGCCGCCGGATTGCTGAGGTTAAATACCGCCACACCACCAACCCGCTCTAGCCCCACAAAGGCGTGGGGCTCACCGTTAATTTGACCGACAGTAACCGCTTCCGGCTCCGGTCCCTTGTCATCACTGCGATTGTCGAAATTATTCTCGTCGTTGGTGGCGTTAAAGAACTCTGCGTTAGCGGCACTGGTAATGCGCTCTAGCTGATCACCACTGTCAAACACCCTGTTGCCCGCAGTATCCCAAACCGTAAAAGATCGCCCACCAAAGGCAAAAATCTGGTCCACGTCCCCATCGCCATCCAGGTCCCCCTGGGCATTGGTGGTGCGAAGCCGTCCCAAATTCGACTCCGACTGCAAATCGCTGGCATTGGGGAAGCGATCGGGATCCAAGGTTAAATCCTCAACCCGTACTTCCTCGCTAAAGCCGTCATAATCCCGCGCGTCTCCCTCGTTTGCGGTGATGAAGTAAACATTGCCGCCCACCGTAAACGTATCAATGGCATCCGGCTGATACAGACCAAACACTGGATGATTTCGAATATCGATACGCCCATCGTGATCGCTGGCGTCAAACCCATTCCCCGGCTGAGCTGCATCCTTTATACCCAAGGGACGAATTTCCGTAACCGTCGCCGTTGCCAGATCCACCACGGCGATCGCATTGTTCTCCTGCAACGTCACCACAGCGGTGCTGCTATCAGGCGTCACCGTCACAAACTCCGGCTCCAAATCCTGGGCAACGGTGGCATTGGGACCAAAAATCCGTACGCCCCTAGCCCGCAGGGCATCCGCCTGCCCATTAAACGCCGTGAAATCAGCGGTAGCAACGGTGGCCTGTTCTAAACCGTTGGATAAATCAATAACGCTAATGGAACCTTCCGGGTCCACCGTGTACTCATCATTGGGCTCCCCTTCGTTCGCCACCACCAAGCGCTGACCATCGGGAGTAAACGCCAAAGCATCGGGCAATGCTCCCACAGGAACCGTCCGCAAAAACTCGCCATTGACGTTAAAAAACGCCACATTGCCCGGTTGTTGCACCCCGTCCGATTCCACTTCCACGGCGATCGCCACAACGCCATTGGACACATCCACACTGTTTGCCCCATTGCCATAGGGGGTCACATCGATGGAAAACAACCGCGTCGGCTGGTTGGGATTTCGAATATCCAACACATCCACCGCCGCACTCTGAGCATTCACCACAAACAGGCGTTGGCTCTGCGGATCATAGGCAACAATCTCAGCTGCACTCTCATCAAATTGCCCCGTAGCGTAGGTACCGAGGGCGGTTAATTGAATAGCCATAAAGTAGGGAATCCACAGAAAGTTCCGTCAGAAACCCTATCAACGGCACATTAATTTCCCCTCAGCAGCGGGTTAACGCCTCCATAAATTCTGTCTACCTCGAACAAATTCATCAGGCGATCCACTTTTGTTGCTTGAGCAGCTTTATAAAATTGCGCTTGCGCTTGTGGGTTTCACTAAGCTGACCCACCCAATTTTGAAAGTCTGCAGATTGCCCCAAACGTCCCATCAAAGGGCGGATTTTTTTCAGCAACTTGACCGCTTTTTTATAGTGTTTTTCAGATTTTCCCTGAATCTCAGTTTCCACCTGGGGGCGATAAAGATCGATTACGTCTTGGGGATGGGTACGAGCCCGGATTTTAGCTAAATCAGTCCACAGCGAAGAATCCTTTGCCAGCCTGTACCGTGTTGCCATATCCCAAGCTTGCTCATCCTCCCCCTCCCACAAAAATACGTCCACGAGCAAAGCAGCACCGTTAGCTGGCCAATACCCATGCCCCAATGTGCGCTCCTTGCCCGAAGCCAAATCATGGAGATAGGCGATCGCCCGGTCCCGCCAAGGCTCCACCGCCTGCAACGGTTTTCCTAAACTGAGCAATTGTTGATAGGACTCTAACTGGGGACAACGGTGAAACTCATTCCAGGCAACGGCGATCGCCTCCTCCCACTGATAGCGATCCCGGTGCACCTCAATAACAAACGCGACCAAACCCTCCATCCAAGCCCGAGGAGACTCGCCAAACTTCTCCAACGCCGCTGTCCCCCATTCTAACGCCCGGTCAATTTGCCCATCCTTACGATACAAATCCACCAGCAACTCGTAGCGACTGGGCTGGGATAAATCTTGGGAGATCGCCGCCGCCAAATCCTCAACGCTGCCCGTCGCCTCGATTAAACACTCCCGCATTCGCAGCAGTTGCGATTCCCAATAGCCTGATTTTTTCCTCTCCAGATGCTTTTCAATTAGCCCATCGTAAGCTGCCTGCCCCGCCTTCCCCAGCAGGTCAGCATAGGTTTTCACCGCCCCCGAGAAAAACCCATACTCTGATTTCCATTCCGTGTAAAACAACCACTCCGCCAACTCTTCAAAGTCCGGCGGGGCGATCGCACAAGCCTGATAATGCAGCCGCTCGATGCGATCCACAACCCGTGACAAATCATCCTCACAGTCCCCCAACCGCTCAAAATTGTTCTCCATCAAATCAGGCACATCCGCCAGCAAATCCAGCACCAACCCGCCATGCCCCCGCTCCAGCAAATCCGCCACCCCATTTAGGGCGCTGTTAATACCATCCCCATACCCAGCCCCCGGACCATACCCATATCCAGCGCCCGAACCATACCCATAGTCATCGTAGGGATCCTCATCAATCTCAATTGCCCGCACCAGCGCCGTCCGAAATTGCCTAATATCTGGCGCATCCTCCACCGCCGCGCTCTTCATACACAGGCGATCGCGCCAGGAAGCATCCGCCATCGCCTGCTGCAAAATTATTTCCACCAGGTCATCGTGGGAACGCCCCTGCAAATACGCCTTCAAACGCTCCATCGGAGTGTTGCGTCCACCCGTATCCTTCCGCACCTCACCAACCTTTGGCTGCCCGTCAATCCAGGCAAAAGCCGTAGCAACAGCATGTTTACAAAACGCCCCATCCCTTCCCACCGGGCACGAGCACTGATAATCTAGCTGCCCCTTGTGTAGCCACAATCGCACCGTGTACTGATACTGTCCCCACACCTCCGCCGAAATCTCGTCCCCATACTGAGCTAGCGATCGCACCTTTCCCTGACGGAAATAATTCTTGCCCCGCTCCAGCGATCGCTCCCCCGCCAAATTCCGCAGAAAGTCAGGATGCAAAATTTCCGTGAAAGTGCACTGCTTCATCATTCCGTCACTCTAAATCAGAGACACCGCCCACCCTAACAACGTCCTTATCGACTGGTCTCATCTTTTGCTCTGCATAATCTTTATCCATTCAGAACTTTACGTGATTGGTTAAAGATTATGCACTCAAGTTTTAAGCCTAAAAAAGTGTAAACGCACAAAAAGAGGGAGCCCGAAATAAATCGGACTCCCTCTTTCAAATTCAGCTCAACTA
>ERZ1740067.52-NODE-52-length-90872-cov-6.432463_pt1 | contig 90872 bp, 80 predicted proteins | sample MGYA00581736_ERZ1740067 | MGnify/ENA primary metagenome ERZ1740067 (study PRJEB43018, sample SAMN04849236) | marine metagenome | isolation source: floating plastic debris | place: Pacific Ocean | collected 2008-08-27 | study: EMG produced TPA metagenomics assembly...
ACTATCCGATGCAAATCATCGGTCGCTCTGTCGGTGCCGCTTTGGCGATGGGCAACGCGTGCGTGCTCAAACCTGCCGAGGAGGCCAGCCTCACCGCGCTGGCGTTCACACACCTTGCCTATGAAGCCGGTCTGCCAGAAGGCGCGCTCAGCACTGTTCCGGGACTGGGACACGAAGCTGGCGCGGCCCTTTCGGGGCATGCCGACGTCGATCATGTTTCGTTCACCGGATCGGTTGCTGTTGGTGCGATGGTCCAGCAAGCGGCAGGCACCAATGTCGTTCCCGTCACTCTTGAGCTGGGTGGCAAATCTCCGCAACTCGTCTTTGCGGATGCCGATATTGATGCCGCGACGCCGTTTCTTGTCAATGCAGCAATCCAGAACGCGGGTCAAACCTGCTCGGCGTCCTCGCGCATCCTTGTCCACCGCTCCAAACTGGACGAAGTCACGAAGCGGATGGCGGACGCCTATACCGCGCTCAGGGTCGGTCCTGCTTTGGACGATCTGAATGTTGGCCCCCTGATTTCCAAGCGCCAAAAAGACATCGTGACGGACTTCGTGGACAAAGGCGCAGACCTCGAGATTGCAGCCCAAGGGACCATCATTGCAGATGCGCCGTCAGGCGGCAGCTACGTCGCACCAACGCTTTTCACAGACGTTTCAGCCGATCATACGCTCGCGCGGGATGAGATTTTCGGCCCGGTCCAAGTTATCATTCCGTTCGATGATGACGACGAGGCTGTCGCGATTGCCAACGGCACCGATTACGGGCTGGTTGCCAGCGTGTGGACCCGCAACGGCGCGCGACAGATGCGACTGGCCAAACAAATCCACGCAGGTCAGGTGTTTATCAACAACTACGGTGCCGGCGGCGGCGTCGAATTGCCATTCGGCGGTGTCGGAAAATCAGGCCATGGCCGCGAAAAAGGGTTCGAGGCGCTTTACAGCTTCTCGCAACTCAAAACCATCGCCGCGCACCACGGATAGGAGCATCAAGATGAGATTTCAGGGGAAAACGGCAATTGTCACAGGTGCGGCGTCCGGATTTGGCGCAGGCATCGCCCGCAAGTTTGCATCTGAAGGCGCGCATGTCATGGTGGCCGATCTTAACATGGATGCCGCGCGTGATATCGCTTGCCAAATCAACGGCTTCGCGTGTCATGTCGACGTGGCCGACGGCGCATCGGTCGAGGCTATGACGAAAGCGGCGCTGGATCAGATGGGCCACATCGACGTGCTGGTGAATAATGCAGGCATCACGCATATGCCCGGCCCATTGGAAGAGATCAGCGAAGAGGACTTCGACCGTGTTCTGGCCGTAAATGCCAAATCGGTCTTTCTGACAGCACGCCATGTCGTGCCGTTGATGAAGGCCCGCAAAACGGGGGTGATCCTGAATGTGGCGTCAACCGCAGGGGTCTCGCCACGGGCACATCTGAACTGGTACAACGCGTCTAAAGGATGGATGATCACAGCCACCAAGACGATGGCCATCGAGCTTGCAACATGTGGTGTGCGGGTCAACGCCCTGAACCCCGTCGCGGGTGAAACCCCTTTGCTCAAATCCTTCATGGGCGAGGACACGCCCGAACGGCGCGCGCAATTCCTTTCCACGATCCCCATCGGGCGCTTTTCAACGCCCGAAGACCTTGGCAATGCGGCGGCGTTTCTTTGCTCTGACGAGGCAAGCATGATCACCGGCGTTGCTATGGAGGTTGATGGCGGGCGGTGTATCTAGGTGTTTCAGACAGCCAGTGGAAAGGACTTTTGCGTGCGTTTTCTTACAGCGGCCCTTCTGCTTTTTACCCTGCCCGCTCAAGCAGACCCGCTTTATGGGTCCATCGTCGATCAGGAGTATGATCTGGTTCGCACCTCCGACCCGACAGTCTTTCATTGCCTCGAAGATGCTGGCACCGGCGTTCGGCAATTCTGGGACAAGCGGTTGGACAATGAGTTCAACCACAACGCCTACATCTTCATCGCGCGGTTTCGCGACGGGACGAACATCGAAGTTTCAGTGAACCCGGAGTTTGGATCAGTGGAAGCCGCCCGCGCAGAGGCTTTGCGTTACACCGCCCCACTCGGCCGCCTGCCGACAGCAATTCGCGCTGGTTGGGAGCGGCTTGGCATCCACAAAGGCGATGAGACTATGAGCGCAGGCGTCGGCAAAGCATTTGCTTACTCCGATAACGTCACCAAGCGTCTGCAAGCAAAGAAGTTCGAAGAGACACTGTTCCACGAAGGGGTGCATGTCTCGCTTGGGGAAAAGCATGACCGCGCACGGGGATGGCGCACTGCTCAGCGCGCCGATGGCAGGTTTCTGACAGGTTATGGGCAAGATCACCCTGATAACGAAGACCTCGCCGACACCGTGCCGTTCGTCTACGCGATGATCCACCATCCAGGCCGAATTCCACGCGATGATGCAGCGCTTATTCAGAACGCGATCCCAAACCGGATTGCTTACATAGAACGCTTGTTTCCGAAAGATCGGCCTGTCTTTTATCGGGTTGGTCCGACGGTCGATTGCCCGTGACCTAAACGACCTCGTTTCCCAGCTTGTCCAAAAACGTGTCTGCTTCGGCCAGAACGGTTTCGCATCGCGTGTCGTCCATACGGTCAAACGTCCGGTACATCTGCGCCATGCGAGGGTTCTTTTCAAACCTGTCGCGATGCCGGATAAGAAAATGCCAGTAAATCAGATTGAACGGGCACGCATCTTCACCCGTTTTGACACTCACCTTGTAGGCGCAGGATTTGCAGTAATCCGACATCTTGTTGATATAGGCACCGCTCGAAACATATGGCTTTGAGGCGATAATCCCGCCATCGGCAAACTGGCTCATGCCGACGACATTCGGTGCTTCGACCCACTCATATGCGTCCGCATAAACCGCCAGATACCATTCATGCACCTCGGTCGGGTTGATCCCTGCGAGCAAAGCGAAGTTACCCGTGACCATCAGGCGTTGGATGTGATGCGCGTAGGCGTCCTCTTTTGTCTGGGCGACGGCTTTCGAGATGCAATTCATCTTTGTCTCGGCACCCCAGTAGAAATCCGGCAACCCGCGCTGGTGGTTCAGCCCGTTTCGGCGCGGATAATCGGGGCCTTCCAGAAAATAGATGCCGCGCACATATTCACGCCAGCCGATGATTTGCCGGATGAATCCTTCGACCGCGTTGATCGGTGCATTGCCATCGTCGTAAGCCTTCGCAGCCGCCTCGCAGACTTCCAAAGGGCTTAACAGTCCCGCATTCATGTAGAACGACACCAGCCCGTGATAGAGAAAGCGATTTTCGTTGAGCATTGCATCCTGAAAATCGCCAAACTTCGGTAATCCATGCGTGATAAAGTGCTCTAGCTGCTCCAACGCCTGCTTGCGATCCGTCGCAAACCAAAACGGATGCAGATCGCCAAACGAATTGCCAAAACGCGCTTCGACCAGATCAAGCACCTCTCGCACGGTCTCGTCTGGTTCAAACCGCAAGGGCCCATCAAATGTTACCTCATCCGGCGCCGGTTTGCGATTATCGTGGTCGAAATTCCATTTGCCACCGACAGGTTTGTCCCCCTCCATCAAGAGCCCGGTCTGGCGGCGCATGTCCCGATAGAAATACTCCATCCGAAGCTGCTTGCGGCCCTCGGCCCAAGCCTCAAACGTCTTGTGCGACGCGATAAACAAGTCGTTCTGAAACTGATGGACCGGAAGCGGCAGATCCTCAAGAAGAGAGATCAAACGCCATTCTCCTGGCTCTGTCGCGATCACCTCACCCGCATCATGTTCGTCGGCGTGACGCAGCAATTCGCCTCCGATAGAGCCGCTGTTCTTCGCATCATCCAGCTTGGTATAGGCAACGGTCCAGCCATCCTCGCGCAGCGCATCCGCAAATTTCCGCATCGCTGAAAACACGAACGCGATCTTCTTGGGGTGATGCCGGACATAGCTTGCTTCGTCATTGACCTCGGCCATGACAACGACATCGCGCGCCTTATCGCCCTCGCGCAACGACGCGATATCCTTCGAAAGCTGGTCACCCAGAACCAATAAAAGTTTCGTCACCAAGGCACCTCTTTCCCGGCCCAATCAAAGAATCCACCTGTCTGATCAGCAGTGAGCCCGTCAATCACGCTCAACAAGTTTTCCGCAGCTTCTTGCGGCGGCACGGTCTTGTGGCGCCCGGCGTAGTCTTGTGTAAATTTCGTCGCGACCGTGCCGGGATGTAGGGAAACGATGATCGCGTCTTTGCGGGATCGCCCGATCTCAATCGCGGCTGAGTGGACAACTTGGTTCACCGCCGCCTTGGCCGTGCGGTATGAATACCACCCCCCCAACCCGTTATCCCCGATAGACCCAACACGTGCCGACAGCACGGCAACCACAGCGCGCCGGTCTTTCGGGATCAACCGCAGCGCATGTTTCAGGATCATCGCAGGCCCAAGCGTGTTCAGTTTGAACTGCGCCAACATCGCCTCTGGCTCAAGCGTCTTGATGGTCTTCTCGGGTGCGTGCCCGTCGATGACAAGTGCGCCTGTGGCGACAAAAATCAGATCAAAGCTGCCCTGCAAGGCGCCAAGTGCAGCCTCGATTGAGGCCTCGGACGTCACATCCAACCCATCGCCGGACCGCGACAAGCCGATAGCCGTTATACCGCGCGCCTCAAGTACTGCTTTGACGGCGCTGCCAATCCCGCCGCTCTCCCCGATGATCAATGCCCGTTCCATGGCCGTGTCACATAAGGGGCCGCCGGCCCTCGTCAAATTGCATCTCGCTCGAATTGACACTTTTCATTCATCGAAGCTGCGGTATAACGGAACCATGATGACAACCGGCCATATCGTCCCGACCCGCAGCTTTTCGCTGCGCGCTGGCCTATTGCTTCTCCTTAGCCGCCTCTGAGCGTGCCTGTTGGCGCGACCGCTCAGGGGGGAGTTCGCGCCAAACGCTAAGGAAACAAATATAAGAGACATGATATGACCGATACGACGAAACAAGATCGTGTGTTGATTTTCGACACGACCCTGCGTGACGGCGAACAAAGTCCCGGCGCCACAATGAGCCATGCCGAGAAGCTGGAGATCGCGTCGCTGCTCGACGAAATGGGTGTCGACATCATCGAAGCGGGGTTTCCAATTGCTTCGGAAGGTGACTTTAACGCCGTCAAAGAAATCGCCGAGCGCTCTGTCAATTCCGTGATTTGCGGCCTCGCGCGCGCCAATTTGAAGGATATCGACCGCTGCTGGGAGGCCGTCAAACACGCCGCCCAACCACGCATCCATACCTTTATCGGCACCTCGCCGCTGCACCGCGATATCACCGCGCTGGACCAAGACCAGATGGCCGAGCGTATCCACGATACTGTGACCCACGCGCGCAACCTGTGTGACAACGTTCAATGGTCACCGATGGACGCGACCCGCACCGAGACCGATTACCTGTACCGCGTTGTGGAAATCGCAATCAAAGCTGGTGCCACCACGATCAACATTCCCGACACCGTGGGCTATACTGCCCCTCGCGAAAGCGCACGGATCATCGAAGACCTGATCGCCAACGTCCCCGGCGCGGATGAGATCACCTTCGCAACACATTGCCATAATGACCTTGGTATGGCGACGGCCAACGCCTTGGCTGCCGTCGATGCTGGCGCGCGCCAAATCGAATGTACGATCAATGGTCTGGGCGAACGCGCAGGTAATACCGCTTTGGAAGAGGTCGTGATGGCCCTGCGCGTGCGCAACGATATCATGCCGTTCCAAACCGGTATCGACACCACAAAGATCATGAACATCTCGCGCCGTGTCGCGACCGTTTCTGGCTTTCCGGTGCAGTTCAACAAAGCCATTGTCGGCAAAAATGCGTTTCTGCATGAAAGCGGCATCCATCAAGACGGCGTACTGAAAAACGCTGAAACCTTCGAGATTATGAAGCCCGAGGACATCGGCCTGAATGACACCAATCTGGTCATGGGGAAGCACTCCGGTCGCGCAGCATTGCGTTCGAAACTCAAAGACCTGGGATTTGAGCTGGCCGACAACCAACTGAATGATGTGTTTGTGCGGTTCAAGGAACTGGCCGACCGCAAAAAGGAAATCTACGACGACGATCTGGTTGCGCTGATGTCCGACGCGCGCCCGGAAGATGAGCGCCTGAAAATTAAGTTCTTACGTGTGATTTGCGGCACCGAAGCCCCTCAGTCCGCGGACCTCACGATGCTGATTGATGGCGCGCAGCACCAGATCACTGCCGAGGGCGACGGTCCCGTGGACGCAACTTTCAACGCGGTCAAAGCACTCTTCGCCCATGAAGCGCGTTTGCAGCTCTATCAAGTGCACGCTGTCACCGAAGGCACAGACGCGCAAGCGACGGTCAGTGTGAGAATGGAAGAGAATGGCATCATTGTCACGGGCCAGTCCGCTGACACGGACACCGTTGTTGCCTCTGCCAAGGCCTATGTCAGCGCACTCAACCGCCTTTTGATGCGCCGCGAACAGGCCGGGCCGGATGGCAACAAGCGCGTGGTAACTTACAAAGACGTCTCGTAATTGCCGCATTTCTGGCAAAAAGGCGCTGATATGTTGTGATCAAAGCCTTTCGCAGGACCTTATTGGCTCCTATAAGCAAACAATAGTCCGCGGCCGTGAAAGAGCCGCGGATTTGAGGATATTCGGGTAAGGGATCGCGCAAATGTTCGGTTTAGGGGGCTTGTTTTCGTCAGATATGGCGATCGACCTTGGGACAGCAAACACGCTTGTCTACGTAAAGGGCAAAGGAGTGATCCTGTCGGAACCCTCTGTCGTTGCCTATCAGGTAAAGGACGGCAAAAAGACCGCTTTGGCGTTTGGCGAGGATGCAAAATTGATGCTGGGCCGCACCCCCGGCTCGATCGAGGCGATCCGCCCGATGCGCGATGGCGTTATCGCCGACTTTGACGTCGCTGAAGAAATGATCAAGCACTTCATCCGTAAGGTGCACCGGCGCACAACACTCTCAAAGCCAAAGATCATTGTATGTGTTCCACACGGCGCAACTCCCGTTGAAAAACGTGCGATCCGTCAGTCGGTTCTGTCTGCTGGCGCACGCCGCGCTGGCCTGATTGCTGAACCCATTGCTGCCGCTATCGGGGCTGGCATGCCGATCACTGATCCGACCGGCAACATGGTTGTTGATATCGGTGGTGGCACGACTGAGGTCGCGGTGCTGTCGCTTGCTGACATCGTCTATGCCCGTTCTGTCCGCGTCGGTGGCGACCGTATGGACGAGGCGATCATCAGCTACCTGCGCCGTCAGCATAACCTGCTGATCGGGGAAACCACCGCCGAGCGGATCAAAACAACCATTGGCACTGCCCGGATGCCGGATGACGGGCGCGGCGCGGCGTTGCAAATCAGGGGCCGCGATCTGCTCAACGGCGTCCCGAAAGAAACAGAGATCAATCAGGCTCAGGTCGCCGAGGCGCTTGCTGAACCCGTTCAACAAATCTGCGAAGCGGTTATGACTGCTCTTGAGGCGACCCCGCCCGATCTGGCGGCCGATATCGTCGACCGGGGTGTCATGCTCACGGGCGGCGGCGCGCTTCTGGGCGAGCTTGATCTTGCGCTGCGTGAGCAAACGGGTCTCGCCATCTCTGTCGCTGACGAGAGCTTGAACTGTGTCGCCCTAGGCACCGGTCGCGCGCTTGAGTATGAACACAAACTCAAGCATGTGATAGACTACGATACGTAAGCACTTTTGACCCGCAAAGGGGCGACCCTTGGCACGAGACATGTCCAGACGCGATGACTATGTACGCCCGATCCGCCGTTTGCTGATCGGGCTTCTCATCGTTGTGCTGTTCGGTATTTTCCTGTTCTGGCGCATCGACAGCCCACGGGTCGAACGACTACGTGCAAACCTCGTCGATCAGATCGTACCAAATTTTGAATGGGCGATGGTGCCAGTCGCCGCGACCACGAACATCGTGGCTGACTTCCGATCTTATCGTAAAATCTACGAACAAAACCAAGAACTTCGCCGCGAATTGCGCCAGATGCAGGCTTGGAAAGAAGCCGCCCTTCAGCTTGAACAAAAAAACGCGAAGTTGCTTGATCTCAACAAGGTCCGGCTTGATCCGAAACTAACCTTCGTGACCGGCGTCGTTCTTGCCGACAGCGGATCGCCGTTCCGACAATCAGTGCTGCTGAACATCGGCGCACGTGACGGCATCCAGGATGGCTGGGCCACGACAGACGGTCTTGGCCTTGTCGGTCGCATTTCGGGCGTGGGCGACCGCACCGCACGTGTGATCCTGTTGACCGACAGCAACTCGCGCCTGCCAGTGACGATCCAGCCTTCTGGTCAACGCGCTTTGCTGTCCGGTGACAACTCCCCTGCACCCCCTATCGAATTTCTGGAAGACCCCGACCTTGTGCGCCCCGGAGACCGTGTGGTTTCTTCCGGTGATGGCGGCGTGTTCCCCGCCGGGCTTTTAATTGGTCAGGTAGCCCAAGGGCCGGACCGCCGCCTGCGCGTGCGACTGTCGGCGGACTACGAGCGGCTCGAATTTCTGCGGGTCTTGCGGTCGCGCTCCGTCGAAGTGATCGAAGAGCCAGGCCACCTCATCGGTCCAATCCCCGAACGACCGACGGCTGAAATCATCCCACCAGCGGAGGCCACCGATGGCTGAGCAAACCGCAAACCGCCCTTTCGCCTTCTGGGCACTCTATGCGGGCCTGGGCTTGTTGGTCCTCTTTGTCCAACTCCTTCCGCTTGAGACAGAACCACGCCGCTGGGCCGCGCCCGACTACATGATGTGCTTGGCCTACGCTTGGGTCTTGCGTCGCCCGGATGCAGTACCGGCATTGCTGGTCGCAAGCGTCATGCTTCTGTCAGACTTCCTGCTGCAACGCCCGCCCGGTCTTTGGGCAGCATTTGTTGTCATCGGCCTTGAAGTGTTGCGCGGCCGCGCGATTTTCATGCGCGGGGGCACTTTCATACTGGAATGGTTCACCGTCATCATCGTTCTCGGACTTGTCGTTGTTGCACACCGTTTGGGCCTCATGTTGTTTCTCATCGAACCAGCCCCCCTCGCCCTTGATGCAAGCCTGTTTTTGTCAACCGCTTTCGCCTATCCTGTTCTTGTAGCCGCGTCGCATTTCATGTTCGGAGTGCGCAAGGCGGCGCCCGGTGAATACGACCCGGTGGAGGCCCGATAGATGCGCAAGTCGCAAAAAGAAGTGCAGGAAAGCAGCCGCAAACTCGGACGTCGCACGCTCGTTCTTGGCGGGCTTCAACTGGTGTTTGTCGCCGGCCTTGGGCTACGAATGCGGCACCTTCAGATCGAGAAATCCGATCAGTTCCGCCTTCTGGCCGAGGAAAACCGCATCAATCTGCGCCTGATCCCGCCCGCACGCGGTTTGATATACGACCGCAACGGCGTTGTGATTGCCGATAACGAACAGAACTACCGCATCGTCATGGTCCGCGAAGATGCAGGCGACATTGATGAAACGCTCGCGCGATTGTCCTCGATCGTGCCGCTCGATCCCGAAGATCTGGAGCGCGCCCGCAAAGAATTGCAACGCCGCAGCCCCTTCGTTCCTGTCACGGTCGCCGAACGTGTCCCGTGGGAAGACATCGCGAAAGTCGCTGTGAACGCCCCCGCTCTGCCCGGTATCAGCGGCGAGGTTGGCCTGTCCCGCGTCTACCCGATGAAGCGCGACTATGCGCACATCCTCGGCTATGTCGGCCCAGTCAGCGATTTTGACCTGAGCCGCATCGACGATCAGGACCCGTTGCTACAAATACCCCGTTTCCAGATCGGCAAGACCGGCGTCGAAGTCAAACACGAACGCGATCTGCGGGGCAAAGCAGGCAACCGCCAGATCGAAGTCAACGCGCTGGGCCGCGTGATCCGCGAGTTGGACCGCATCGAAGGGCAGCCCGGCGATGACCTGCAGCTGACAATCGACACCGACCTGCAAAACTACGTGCAGGAGCGCCTTGAGGGCGAAGCAGCCTCGGCCGTGGTCATGGACACGGTGACCGGCGATCTGCTAGCCATCGGCTCTGCGCCCAGCTTTAACCCTAACCTCTTTGTGCGCGGTATTTCCAGCAGCGCCTATAACGCGCTGCGCGATAACAAATATCGCCCTTTCCGATCAAAAGCGGTGCAGGACATTTATCCGCCCGGCTCCACCTTCAAGATGATCACGGCGCTGGCCGCGCTGGAAGATGGCGTGATCGGTGTGGACGAAACGGTGTACTGCCCCGGCCACACAACGGTCTCTGGCCTGCGGTTTCACTGTTGGAAACGTGCAGGCCATGGAAACATGGACCTTCATAACAGCCTCGTGCAAAGCTGCGACGTCTATTTTTACGACATTGCCCAGCGTGTCGGGATCGACAAGATCAGCGCGATGGCCAAGCGGTTTGGCATTGGCGTAGACCACAATCTGCCAATGTCGGCTGTCGCCGAAGGGCTGGCCCCCACAAAAGAATGGAAGCGCACCGTCCGGGATGCCGAGTGGCGCATTGGCGACACCGTCAACGCCTCGATCGGGCAAGGTTACGTACTGGCCTCGCCGCTGCAACTGGCAGTGATGAGCGCGCGCCTTGCGTCCGGCCGCGCAATTAGTCCGCGTCTGATCAAGTCGGTCAACGGCGTCGATGAACCAATCCGCGATGCTGGCGAGCTGGGCGTGAACGCCAATATGCTGAAGCGTGTGCAGGACGCGATGTTTGCGGTGTCAAACCACAGGCGCGGCACCGGCTACCGCTCGCGCATCATTGAAGACACGTTCCGTATGGCGGGCAAGACCGGCACCTCGCAAGTACGCCGGATCACCGCCGAAGAACGTCGCCGCGGCGTCACCCGCAACGAAGACTTGCCGTGGGAGCGTCGCGACCATGCGCTTTGGGTCAACTACGCGCCCTTTGACAACCCGCGCATCGCGGTGGCTGTTGTTGTGGAACATGGCGGAGGCGGTTCAAAGGCGGCTGCCCCCATCGGGCGCGACATCACTCTGCGTGCCCTTTATGGCAAGGTCCCTCCGCTTGAGGCGTACCCGAACGCAGCACGCGACCAGATTGAGCAGATGCACGAAAATATGAACCTGCGCGAACGTGACGACGATGACGGAACGGGCAGCGACCGCGCATGAGCTATCTCGAATACAATCTCAAGACCGTTCCCAGCGGACCGGCCAAGATCTTCTACATCAACTGGGCGCTTTTGCTGCTGATCAGCGCTGTTGCAGGCGTCGGCTTCCTGATGCTCTACTCGGTTGCGGGCGGGTCGCTGAACCCTTGGGCCGGACAACAAATAGAGCGGTTTGCGATGGGCGTCGTTCTCATGTTCGTCGTTGCGATGATCCCGATCTGGTTCTGGCGCAACATCGCAGCCGTCGCCTTTGGTTTTTCGTTTATCCTGTTGTTATACGTCGAATTTTTCGGCGTCGTCGGTATGGGGGCGCAACGCTGGATCAACCTTGGCTTTATGCGGCTGCAACCTTCGGAACTGACTAAAATCACCTTGGTGATGTTGTTGGCCGCCTATTACGATTGGTTACCACAGAATAAAGTCTCACGCCCGCTTTGGGTGCTGATCCCGCTTGTGATGATCCTCGCCCCGGTCTTTCTGGTGCTCACGCAGCCTGACCTTGGCACGTCCATTCTTCTGACGGCGGGCGGTGGCATTATGATGTTTCTCGCAGGCGTCCACTGGCTTTACTTCGCCGTTGTGATCTTGATGGGTATCGTGCTGATATACGCCGTCCTGGCCAGTCGCGGCACCGATTGGCAGCTGCTGAACGATTACCAATACAGACGGATTGACACATTCATTGACCCGGCCACAGACCCGTTGGGTGCAGGCTACCACATCACCCAGTCCAAGATTGCCTTGGGCTCCGGTGGTTGGACCGGGCGCGGCTTCATGCAAGGCACCCAGTCACGCCTGAACTTTCTGCCCGAAAAGCACACCGACTTTATCTTCACCACTCTGGCCGAAGAGTTTGGCTTCGTCGGTGCGTTCTCTCTTCTCGTTCTTTATGCTCTGATCATCCTCTTCTGTGTGATCTCGGCGATGCGCATGAAAGACCGGTTTTCGTCGCTTCTGACGCTCGGTATCGCGGCGACTTTCTTTTTGTTCTTTGCCGTCAATATGTCGATGGTGATGGGCCTTGCCCCTGTCGTTGGCGTCCCGTTGCCGCTTGTCAGCTATGGCGGGTCGGCGATGCTGGTTCTGATGGCCGCCTTCGGACTTGTGCAAAGCGCTCATGTCCACCGGGCCAGATAATCCATGATCAACGTCCTGTTTGCCGCCCTCGAAGCACGCTGGGATCAATACCGCGCGCCCTTGACCAATGCCTTTGCAGAGGCTGGCTTGACCGTTGATCTACGCACGAATTTCCCGCCGGATGAGGTCGATTACATCGTCTATGCGCCCAACAGCGATGTGCAGAACTTCACGCCGTATACCCGCACCAAAGCCGTGCTGAACCTATGGGCTGGGGTCGAAGCGATCGCTGGGAATACCACGCTCACTCAACCGTTGGCACGTATGGTCGACGATGGTCTGACCAATGGCATGATCGAATGGGTCACAGGCCACACACTGCGCCATCACCTTGGGATGGACGCTCATATTCGCGGGCTCGACGGAGACTGGCGCAACGAAGCACCACCATTGGCATGCGACCGGAATGTAACGGTTCTGGGCCTTGGGGCGCTGGGGTCGGCTTGCGGGGGGACTCTTTCACAGCTCAAATTCAACGTCACCGGGTGGAGCCGCCGAGCCAAGCAAATCGACGGGATCACGTGTCTGAACGGCACGGATGGTCTGATCACGGCGCTTGGCAGCGCCGACATTCTGGTACTCCTTTTGCCGCTTACAGCTGAGACCGAGAACACGCTGAACGCCAGTACCCTCGCCTTGATGCGCAAAGGCGCGGTTATTCTGAACCCGGGTCGCGGCGCTTTGATTGATGACGATGCCCTGATCGCCGCGCTCGACGCTGGTCAGATTGGTCACGCAACGCTGGATGTCTTCCGTGTTGAGCCATTGCCCAAAGAGCACCGCTACTGGACGCACCCAAACGTCACGGTTACCCCCCATATCGCATCAGAGACGCGGGCAAGCTCTGCGTCCCGCGTAATCGCTGAGAATATCCGGCGTGGTGAGGCCGCAGAACCGTTCCTTCACCTTGTAGACCGCGCCGCAGGGTATTAGCGCAACAATGGCGGTTTGTCGGGATCGCTGCCCGGCGCCGCCCGTTCAATCGGCTCCTGTGGCTGGGGCAGATCGAACCGCAACCCCAAGCGCGCCAGCCGTTCCGCCATCGGATCGTTGGATGCGAAGAACGCGACATCCAGTGCGCCGGCCTCAATTCCGCTGAAGGTCAATGCCTCGCTGACAGCCTTCGCCAATGCGCCTTCGGCCTCATGCAGTGCACCCACAAATGCAAGCATGTGCGATCGGGCGCCGCCCTCGTACTCGACACCCACAAGATAGGCCATCTGGGCCAACCCCATCGCCGTCGCCAGCTTTGCATCAAGCGCGGTGATCAGGCTCTCGGGCAATCCGGTGGGGGCGGACACCTCGACCGGGCGTGCCTCTAGCTGGTCTGGTGCATGGGATAGCGTCTGTGACAACCATGTTACCGCATCGGCTGGCAAAAGCGTCGACGATGGTGCGACTTCAAGGTTGATGCCCAACCCGATGCCCTGCCCTGCAAGCATCGACGCGACCACGCGCCCTGAGAGCGCAGCATAAGGGGCAGTTCGGCCCACAAAAGCGGCCAACCGGTCTTCGCGATCGAAGACCAGCACGTATTGCGCGTCCCCCAAGTCAAAAACCTCCGGGGACAACTGATCGCCCTCCACCTCTTTCTCCAGAAGCAAAAACAGCTCACTGTCAGCAACACGTTCAAAAAACGCCAACCGCCTAGCGTCGCTGTCTTGCATCCCCACATAGGCGCGATCCAGTGCTGTTTCAGTCATCCATAACCTCTTTCACGCGGGCCTGAAGCGCAGGCACGGTCTCTTCCTCAAACCACAAATTTTTCTTCAGCCATGCCGTATTGCGCCACGACGGGTGCGGCAAGCAAAAGACGTCGGGCGCATGATCGCGCCATGCGGCCACACGGTCGGTCACGCTCATGCGTCCGCCCAGATGCCACTTTTGCGCATAGCCGCCGATAAGCACTGTCAGTCGAATATCCCGCAAACCCTCAAGGACCGGCGCACGCCACGTCTGCGCGCACACCTTTGGCGGCGGCAGATCAGAGCCTTTGGCGTCATAGCCGGGAAAACAAAACGCCATCGGCACGATCGCCACGCGGGACCGGTCATAAAACGCAGCATCGTCAAGCCCCAGCCATCGCCTGAGCCGCACACCCGACAGATCCCAGCACGGCGTCTTCGCCTCGTGCACTCGCAATCCGGGTGCCTGACCGGCGATCATATGCCGCGCCCCAGTCTGTAACCAGACCACCGGATTCGGTCGATGCCGCGTCGCAGTACCCGCGAAATGCTCTGCACATAACGTGCAGTTTCGCAGCTCGGTGATCAGCGCTTTCATGCCAAACACCTCATGCCATTCAGAAAACCCTGACATGTCAACGCTTGCCCGAAAGGCACACATCCCCCAGTATGACCCGCACAGCACCGGGAGATTTGCATGTATCGCGTTTGGAATTTTGTCATAAATTACTCGGTCTTGCTGATCCTGGGCGCCCTGATCGCCCTTGTCTGGGCCAATATCGACATGGAGGGGTATCACCATTTCGCCGAAACCCCGTTATGGTTCAATGATATCGTTGGTGCCAAATATGACCACTGGCTTCATGCGTATGGCCACGGCGCCGAGAAATACGATCACGGCGGCGCCGAACGTGTTCTAAGCCTGCATTATCTGGTCAATGATCTGCTTATGGCCTTTTTCTTTGCCATCGCCGCCAAGGAAGTTTGGGAGGCGATCATCCTCAAAAATGGCGCGTTGCGCGGAAAAAAGGCCGCAACGCCGTTGTTTGCAACTCTTGGTGGCATGATAGGCCCAATCACAGTCTATCTTGGCCTTGCCGCATTTCTAGGCAGTGACGTCTACGATGCGGTTGCCCGTGGTTGGGCAATTCCCACTGCAACCGATATCGCATTCAGTTATCTGGTGGGTCGCATCGTCTTTGGCGCAGGCCATCCCGCTGTTCGCTTTCTGCTTTTGCTGGCAATCGCCGATGACGCGGCGGGTCTGATCATCCTCGCGATCTTCTATCCCGAAGGCGATCTGGCCCCCATATGGCTTCTCTTGTCGGTTTTCTCGGCGGTCGGTGTGTTTGTGCTGTTCAACTGGCTACCCCGCCGTCTTGATCGCGGCAAACAGACCCGTCCGAACTCGACTTGGATGCGCAACAAGCTGTCGTTCTGGCCCTACCTCATTGCCGGCGTGCTAAGCTGGTACGGCTTTCAAGAGAGCGGCTTGCACCCTGCCCTTGGTCTGCTGCCCATCGTGCCGACCTTGCCGCATGCCGACCGTGCCTTCGGTATCTTTGCAGAGGCCGAGCAGTATCTCACGGACCTGTTGAACCACACTGAACATCTGCTCAAGCGCCCCGTCGAGGTGATCCTGTTCTTCTTTGGCCTGATGAATGCAGGTGTCGCGTTCTCGTCGATCAGCGAACCAACATGGCTTGTTCTTGCCGGGCTTTTGATCGGTAAACCCATCGGTGTCCTCGCGCTGGGCTATCTTGCGGCGTATCCGATGAAGCTCGGTCTGCCCGTGGGTATGAAAACGTCGGATTTGTTTGTGATCGGCTGCGTCGCCGCAATCGGCTTCACCGTTTCGCTTTTCATCGCATCCGTCGCCTTTCCTGTAGGTGCGGTTCAGGACGCCGCGAAAATGGGCGCTTTGCTATCCTTCTTCGCCGCTGTCGTGGCGATTGTAGCTGGCAAGGTGCTGAAGGTCGAAAAGCAAGAAATCTAATAAAATATGGGGCATATTCGCGCCTGACATCTTTCTGAGTTGCCCTATCAGGGCGCTATCCGACATAATGTCGTCAGATTGACTGTATATCACGGTCGAAACGAAACAATCCGTTAAGGATGAACGGCCATCGAGGCAGTGCCGGAGTACGAGTGAATGCTCGAGTTTGAAAATGTCAGCAAGTCCTTCTGGACGGGCAAACAGCGCAAGGTCATCCTTGAACGCGCCTCCTTTCGTGTGGAATTAGGCAATTCGCTTGGCATCCTAGCCCCCAACGGCACGGGCAAGACCACGCTTGTCAACATGATGGCCGGTCTGGAAAAGCCTGACGAAGGTGAAATTCGCCGCACCTGCCGCGTGTCGTTCCCTCTGGGCTTCATGGGCGGCGTTGTCGGTCGTCAGTCTGCGATGGAAAACTCGCGTTACATCGCACGACTTTACGGGCTGGACCCGGACTACGTCGAAGCCTTCTGCCGCTGGCTGTGCGGGATCGAGGAATATTTCGACATGCCGGTGGGCACGTATAGCCAAGGTATGCGCGCGCGGTTCACCTTTTCGCTGCTATTGGCGCTCGATTTTGATATCTACCTGATCGACGAAGGGATGCCCGGCACGACGGATGTAGAGTTTAACCGAAAGGCTGGCGCGATCCTGAAAGAACGGCTGCGCACGACGACGGTAATAATCGTCTCGCATCAGCCTACTACGCTTGAAAAGTTTGCCCGCTCTGCCGCTGTGTTGCGCGACGGGCGCTTGCATATGTTTGATACCTTGGAAGAAGCGAAACTGCTCTATGACTATGAAACCCAAGGCTAAGAAATTCCGCATCCGGCGCACCGGCGCGTTGAGCTCGGCCGCGCGTGCGGGCGATGTTGTGCATGATCCTGTTGAGGCACCGGCCGCTCCGACGCCCGCTCAGCAACAGCCGCACGATTTGGCCCCGGCGCCTCCTCAAGGAGAGGTTGAAACGCCGCAAGAAGTGGCAACCGATGCCGATATTGATGCAGTCCGCCGTGAAGGATTAACCGGTCGACAACTGCGCATGGCGCGGCGTGTTGCGCAAAAGCACGGCCTTGCGCCTACCTCTGACTTCGATGCGGTGCGTCTGTTGCGCGCAAAAGGGATTGATCCGTTCCAACGCTCCAACATGCTGCAACTCGTGGTTCCCAATGAGGGCGAAGAACCGGCGAATGACACCGTTCAACTGCCCCAAACAGTCCCGAGCGAAGGCAATACCCTTCCTTCGACCGATTTCGCGATGGCCAGTAACGAACGCGCCAGTGAGATCATCAAAATTCAGCGCGATATTGCCAAACGCCGTCGCCGCAAGATGATCCTGCTGTTCTCGCGGCTCAGCTTCTTTGTGTTTTTGCCCACCATCTTCGCCGCCTATTATTTCTACATCATCGCCACACCACTTTATGCGACGAAGTCAGAGTTTATCATCCAGCAAGCCGAAAGCGCTGGTGCGACGGGTCTTGGCAGCATGTTTGGCAGCTCTCAACTGGCAACCGTGCAGGATAGTATTGCTGTTCAGGGCTATCTGACCTCTCGCGAAGCGATGCAACGACTTGACGAGGATTTGGGTTTCAAAGCCCATTTCGCCCGTGACGAGATCGACGCAATCCAGCGGCTGGATGTCGATGCCTCGGATGAGCAGGCTTACAAACTTTACAAGCGTAACGTCAAAATCGGCTACGATCCCACCGAAGGCATCGTCAAGATGGAGGTGATCGCAGCCGATCCGCAAACGTCGGAACAGTGGGCGCGCACCTTGATTTCTTACGCAGAAGCGCGGGTCGACAGCATCACCCAGCGCGTCCGCGAAGATCAGATGAAAGGCGCCCGTGAGAGCTTTGAGGAAGCGCTGGAAGAACGCGACGCGGCCCTTGATCGGCTTGTCGAAATCCAACGCACGATCGAAACGATTGATCCGCTGACAGAGGTCGCGACGATCAACAGTCAGGTCGCTCAGCGTCAAACCGAATTGCAGGAAAAAGAGCTGCAACTGCAAGCCCTGCTCGACAACGCGCAACCCAACGCGGCCCGTGTTGAAGGTGTCCGCGCCGATATCCGTCGCTTGCAGGCATTGATCACCAGCCTGCGGACACAGCTTACCGTCGCAAGCACCGACGGTGTCTCCTTGGCAACGAAAAACGCCGAACTGCGGAGGGCCGAGATTGATCTGCAAACCCGTGACGGATTGCTTCAAGGCGCGCTTCAACAGATGGAGACAGCGCGGATTGAGGCAAACCGCCAGGTGCGCTATCTCTCCCTTGGCGTCACACCCACCGCACCCGACGAGGCTGGCTATCCGCGCAAGTTCGAGAACACGATCCTTGCGTTCATCATTTTTGCGGGTATCTATCTGATGGTGTCGCTTACCGCGTCGATCCTTCGCGAACAGGTCACGTCCTAAATGAAAGCTGTTGATATCCGCGGTCTGTCGGTCAGCAACGACGGCCCCCTGACGGTGATCGCGGGGCCTTGTCAGCTAGAAAGTCTTGATCACGCTCAGATGATAGCAGGCGCCATGAAAGAGGTTTGCACCAAACACGGCGCGCAATTCATTTTCAAAGGTTCATTTGACAAGGCCAACCGCACCTCTCTGTCAGGAAAACGCGGTCTGGGTATCGACGAAGGTTTGACGGTCATGCTAGCGACCGCACAGGCGCTGGATATCCCGACCCTCACGGATGTGCACACGGCGGATCAATGCGCCCAAGTCGCCGAAGTCTGCGACGTTCTACAAATCCCCGCCTTCCTGTGCCGCCAGACCGATCTTTTGCTGGCCGCCGCGAAGACAGGTGCTGTGATCAACGTCAAAAAGGGTCAGTTCCTTGCGCCTTGGGATATGGACAATGTGGCAGAGAAGCTCACCTCCACCGGAAACGAGCGGCTTTTGCTGACCGAGCGAGGCACATCATTCGGCTACAACACTCTTGTCGCCGACATGCGCGGATTGCCGCGTATGATGCAGACGGGATACCCGGTGCTCATGGATGCAACCCATTCCGTCCAACAACCCGGCGGACAAGGCGGCTCCAGCGGCGGACAGCGTGAATTTGCGCCGGTTATGGCGCGTTCTGCCGTGTCTTTGGGCATCGCCGGTGTCTTCATCGAAACACATGAAGCCCCCGATACCGCGCCATCAGACGGGCCGAACATGATTCCGCTCAGCCAGATGGACAGTTTGATTGAAACCCTGATGGCTTTCGATAGGTTGGCGAAGACAAATCCCATTCGTCTTTGAAAAAGAGAGACTTCGCCGTGACCAAACCTGCCACCACCGTCACGCCCAACACATGGGCCTTTCTCCGCGATGCGATGATCACTCCAACCGGCTTTCGCGAATACGATGCCCGCTGGAAGTACCCAGAAGAGATCAACCTTGCTGGCATTACTGCGCTTGGCCTTGGCCTTGGCACGCAAATGCACAAACGCGGGATCAAGCCAGAGATTGCGGTCGGCAATGACTATCGCGACTACTCGCTTTCGATCAAAAACGCTCTGGTGCTGGGGCTGATGCAGGCAGGCATCGCCGTCAAAGATATCGGGCCCGCCCTATCCCCAATGGCTTATTTCGCGCAATTCCATCTGGATGTACCCGCTGTTGCGATGGTCACAGCCAGCCACAATCCCAATGGTTGGACAGGCGTAAAGATGGGCTTTGATCGACCCCTCACCCATGGCCCCGACGAGATGGCAGAACTACGTGATATCGTGATGAACGGCGAGGGTGTCTCGCGCGAAGGCGGCAGCTATGAATTCATTGATGGCGTGCGTGACGCCTACCTTGATGATCTTGTCGGTGACTTCAAAATGTCCCGCAAACTAAAGGTTGTTTGCGCGACGGGCAATGGTACAGCATCCGCCTTTGCGCCCGAATTGTTCGAACGGCTCGGCGTTGAAGTTGTTCCATCGCACAATACGCTGGACTACACGTTCCCGAATTACAATCCCAACCCCGAAGCCTTGGAAATGCTGCACGACATGTCTGACAGCGTGAAAGCCTCGGGCGCGGATTTCGCGCTTGGGTTTGACGGTGACGGCGATCGTTGCGGGGTGGTCGATGATGAAGGCGAAGAGATTTTTGCCGATAAGGTCGGCGTCATTATGGCCCGCGATCTGGCAAAGATTTATCCCGGTTCGACTTTCGTGGCAGATGTGAAGTCCACCGGCCTCTTTGCCTCTGACCCAGAACTTCAAAAGCACGGTGTGAAAGCAGACTATTGGAAGACCGGCCACAGCCATATGAAGCGGCGGGTCCGCGAGATAGGGGCGCTGGCAGGGTTCGAGAAATCAGGCCACTACTTTCTCGCTGATCCCATTGGGCGCGGTTACGACTGCGGCATGCGCGTCGCGGTCGAGATTTGCAAACTGATGGATCGCAACCCGGATATGTCCATGTCCGACTTGCGCAAGGCGCTGCCGCAAACCTTCGCGACCCCAACCATGTCGCCTTATTGCGCAGATCTTGAGAAATACGACGTGCTGGAGCGGTTGGTGGCAAAGCTGGTCGCCAAGCATGACGGCGGCGAGACCGTCGCGGGCCGCAAAATCGCACAGGTCGTGACGGTCAACGGCGCCCGCGTGATCCTCGACAATGGCGCTTGGGGCCTTGTGCGCGCTTCGTCCAACACACCAAATCTGGTCGTTGTCTGCGAAAGCCCTGAAAGCGACGCGGAGATGCGCGCGATCTTCTCTGACATCGACGCTGTGATCAGGACAGAACCATCCGTGGGCGACTACGACCAGACGATCTAGCGTTTACACCCGCGCCCCAGAACTTATGCTGATCGCACATTGATGCGGACTGATTTTATGCGCCTTTTTCTGACCCTTACCCTATGCCTGTTTCTGCCCTTTGCGGCGATGGCCCAAGACGCGTCAGATCAACCGACTGGCACGATCACTGTTGAAGACAGCGCAGCACAAGATGCCGCTATTGCGTCGCGTATTCGCGGTATTCTAGGTGAGCTTGAGGGGTATGGCGACGTCACCGTGTCGGTCTCCAACGGCATTGTTACCTTGCGCGGCACAACGCTGGACGCCGTCTCTGCCAACCGCTTGAATGACCTTGCAGGCCGCGTCGAGGGTGTCGTCGCGATTGAAAACAACGTGCTCGAAACAACAGATGTGGTCGAGCGCTTAAACCCAGCCGTCGCCCGGTTTCAAGCCCGCATGAGCCAGCTGATTGCCTTTGTCCCACTTGCGCTTGTTGCACTTCTGGCGTTCCTGATCGTGCTTGTCGCAGGCATGCTCATCGCGCGGATGCGCCAGCCGTGGGATCGTCTTGCGCCCAATATGTTCATCGCGAATATCTACCGCCAGCTCGTCCGACTGGCATTTATGATCGGCGGCCTTGTCGTCGCGCTAGACATCCTGAACGCGACGGCCTTGCTGTCCACAATTCTTGGTGCGGCCGGCATCGTTGGTCTGGCCATTGGTTTTGCCGTTCGTGATACGGTAGAGAATTTCATCGCATCGATCATGCTGTCGATCCGGCAACCTTTCCGCCCCAATGACACAGTGGAAATCGAAGGCGACATCGGCAAGGTTATCCGCCTGACCAGCCGCGCCACGATCCTGCTGAGCTTTGATGGCAACCACATCCACATCCCCAATGCGACGGTCTTCAAAAGCCGCATCGTGAACTATACCCGCAACGATGAACGTCGCTTTTTGTTTGATCTCGGCATCGCACCTGACGCCGATCTGGCCCAAGCGCGCGACCTCGCACAAACCACAATCGAAACGCTCCCGTTTGTGCTGAAAGAACCCGCACCGAACTGCTGGATTGAAGGCATAGGCGACAGCACCATCACATTGCGCATCACCGGATGGATTGCCCAACACGACACGAGCATAACTGCCGCCCGTGGTGAGGCGATCCGCATGGTGATGGCCGCTCTCACAGCCGAAAACATCGCAATGCCCGAGCCGACATATCGTCTGATCACGCAAGACGACGGCACCGGTCCCGCAGAGACAACGCCGAGAAAAGCCCCTGCGAGACCGATCGCTGCGGAGGCCACCGAGGTCAGCGCAACAGCCGACAAAGAGCTATCAAAGATCATCGAAGACGAACGCAACGCCCAGCCGGAACGGGACCTTCTGGACCGCGACGCCGCGCGGGAATAGGCGCGCTAGGTCGAACAATCCACTTTTTGCGAAAACGCACTTGATTACCCCCCGCAGCCTGCGTATTTAGCCGCCTACGTTGGGGTGTAGCCAAGCGGTAAGGCATCGGTTTTTGGTACCGTGTATCGTAGGTTCGAATCCTACCACCCCAGCCACGTTCTCCTGTCTTTGTCTGCGCATCACAGATCAACGGCTCTTTGCAGCAAGGCAACTCTCTTGCGCGCGCCGGATCAATGCTTCATATTCGAATAGTAGAATTTGAAGGGTATAAGATGGTCCAGACACGCAGATGCTTCATGGCTGGATTGGCCGCCATTCCCTTTTTGAACGTCCGTCCAACAAGCACGCGCGCTGATATACCAATCGGGTCCGGCACGTTGACGACGGTCAGCGATGGCACCCTTGTCCTTCCCGGCAGCTTTCTTTTTGACCAGATGCCAAAAGACGAGCTTCGCCCGATCCTGATAGATTATGGTCTTACCGAGGATCAGCTGACACCCGAGTGTAACCTCGCGCTTTACCGCGACGGCACAAACACAGTGCTGTTTGACGTGGGCGCAGGCCCTGATTTCATGGCCAGCGCTGGCAAAATCGCAAGTAGCCTTGAAACGGCTGGCGTCTCAGTTGACGACATAACACATATCGTTTTCACGCACGCGCATCCCGATCACATCTGGGGTTTGCTGGATGAATTTGACGACCCCCTATTTTCGCAAGCCAGCTATATGATGGGTCGCGCCGAGTGGGATTATTGGTGGAACCCGGAAACCGTACACCAGATCGGCGAGGCCCGCGCGGCCCTTGCGGTCGGGGCAAAGCGGCGGATGGCGGCAATTGAAGATGAGGTCGCGTTTTTCGACGGTGGGCAGGAAATCCTGCCCGGGATCGCGGCCATCTCAACCCCCGGTCACACACCCGGCCACATGAGCTTTGAGCTGCGCAACGGCACTGACGCCGCCTTGGTTCTGGGCGATGTCATCGGCAATCATCACGTCGCTTTTCATAAACCAGACTGGCACAGCGGCTCTGATCAAGCTGCCCCAACGGCCGCTTCTACGCGCAAGATGCTTTTCGACAAGATCACCCGGGAAGATTTGCAGATCGTAGGGTTTCATCTACCAAATGGCGGGATCGGGCGGGTTGAGGTAGGCCCGGACGGATACCGTTTTGTTCAGGAGGATATCTGATGCGCGCACCCGTGATCACCTTGCTTGCGAGCCTCGCTCTGCCAGCTGTGGCCAGCGAAGATATAGCCGATCAGTATCCCGGATCACTGCTTTACTCCAAACCGATCGAGGTGATCCCGAATGTCTGGTCGGCGATTGGTGCAACGGCCCCGCCGACCTATGAAAACAGCGGGCATAACAACAACCTCAGCTTCATCGTCACCGGCGGTGGTGTCGTCGTGATAAATGGCGGCGCGGCTCATCTTTTGGCCAAAGCCCTGCATGATGAGATCAAGCAGGTTACCGATCAGTCGGTGAAACTGGTGATCAACGAGAACGGTCAGGGCCACGCGATGCTGGGCAATTCCTATTGGGCCGAGCAAGGCGTTCCCATTCTGGCCCATGTCGATGCCGTCCACGAGATTGATGACCGCGGTGGGCAAATCCTTGAAGGGATGAAACGCTACAATCGCGACAAGGCAGACGGCACTGTAATCACACGCCCGACCGAAACATTTGAACACAGCCACATGATCGAGATGGGCGACTACAAAATCAAAATTCTGCATCTTGGCCCAGCCCACAGCCCCGGTGACATTCAGGTTTGGCTGCCAAAGCAAAGCCTTGTGATCGCCGGCGACATGGCCTTTCACGAGCGGCTGCTGCCAATTTTTGAAGACACAGTGACAGCCGATTGGATAGAAACGTGGGAGACCGGCTTTGAGGCTTTGAACGCCACTTACGTGATCCCCGGCCACGGCCACCCGACCAACATGAGCCAGGTACGCCGCTACACGCGCGACTACCTTGTCTATCTTCGCGAAAAGGTGGGTGAGCATCTGGACGCAGGCGGTGATCTGGCCGACGCCTACTATGTCGATCAGTCGCCTTACACACATCTCGATACGTTCGAAGAACTGGCGACCAGAAACGCAGGCCGCGTCTATGAACAGATGGAGTTTGAATAGCCCCATGTGGTCGAGGCACATGAAGGACCGGTCACGTAAACTCGGGCGACAGTCATGGAACCAATTTGGACAAAGCGGATTTGATGGAAGGCTTGATCGACAGGTTTGGTGAAAAGAGCTTGACGATGGCAACCGGTGGCTTGGTCGGCGTCATCTTTCGCATCGCTGCCTATCATTCGCTATTTTGCCTACACGCCGCCACGGCCTGGGTGGCAATCTTCTTTATTTGGGCGAGCGCGATGCTGACCCAATGGGCACTCGATGCACGCGCTCAGACAGCGGCTGTGGCGCCGCGCCCTTCAAGCAGCTGACGCGTTGCAATACCACCAAAGATGATGGCGCCCAGCGCCAGAAGTGCCGCAAGACTAAGCGTTGCAATGCCGCTGAGCCCTGCCCCAACAGTGCAACCACCTGCAAGAACGCCGCCCACACCCATAAGCGCGCCACCGGATACATAGCGGATCGTTTGCGCGGGGCTTTCAAAACTTTGCAACTGCAACTCTCCGCGCAGTGCTGCGCTCACGAAGCTGCCAAGAAGAACACCAGCCACCAGACCCGTGCCAAAGCCTGCAGGGATCGCGCTTGATGCGATGACCCAAAAGAGCGTGTCGGACCAAGGCAAGGTGAAAGCAGCCGATTGCACCGGCAGCGGATCAAATTCGTCAAAGAGCAGAACCGACGTCGTCGCCCAACCTGCGACTGCGACCAACCCGATCACAGCGCCAAGACCCATGTCACGGAGCAATGCGCCGAACCGGCGGCCAACGTACAGCGCGATCAATCCAAGCACCAAAGCGAGGGCTGGGGCAAGGCCAGAGATATCAGCGAGCGTCGCAATAGGTGTCTCAACCTGTGGTGTCCCAAGTGCGACGCGCAATGTTGCCAGAATACCTTTCAGCGTTGCGTGCGCCACCACGGCAAAAACGAGAAGAACCGTAACAGCCCGCAGGTTTCCCGTTGCTGACAGCACCGTCAGACGCGAAACACAACCGCGCGTCAGCACCATGCCGGCGCCGAAAAGCAAACCACCCAGGATGATTGCAAGAACCGGCAGGCCAGTTGACATGAAGCGGTGCCCTTCGACGGCGACCAGCCCAAACTGACCGGCAACAAAGAAACCTCCAATCGCAACGGCAAGCGCCATGATCCAAGGTGCCGCAGCCGTTGCATCAGCACCTGTTTCGCCAGCCACAGAACGGCGCAAGCAAAAGCGTGAGATTTGCGCGGCGACACCAAAGATCAAACCAAGCAGCACGCCGAAAGCGAGGTGAAGTGTCTGAACGGGCAGATCGAGATTAACGTGTTCCAGCAGCATGGGGCGATCCTTGCAAAATCGGACAAACCCGTATCTGTTCTTCGGGAACGCAAGTCAAATGCCCGAAACAGAACAAAAATCTCCCAAAGAGCCCGCTTGGGGAAAAACAGTCTGATGTATAGCAAAAGGCAAACCGGCAATCCGGTCTGCCTTTCAATCACAAACGCATGTTCCTAACTTGCAGCGCCGCTCAGTTTGAGACGGCCTCATTCACAATCTCGGCCAACAGATCCTGGACCTTTTGCATCGGGCCTTCGGGGTAGTCACGATACCCGATCACAACGCCCGCATCCTGTTCGGCCACGAAGATACCGTACGGACAGTGCGCGATGTTCATTGGATCGGCTTCCATCACCTCGCGCGACAGCACCGCAGAACAAAAGATGAAGATATCCGCCTCTTTGAAGACCATCGCGTCACTGCCCACATCCGCACCAGTGCGGTTGAGCATCGCTCCGACATGGCTGACGTAGTCTATCACCAGCCCTTTATCCACAATCGCACTTTCCACCGCGAATGTGGCATCCTCGAATGAGCCATCGAAAGGGACTGTCATCGGATCCTCGGCGTCGGCAGCAGTTGCGAACCCGAGTGCAACGACGAAAAATACGTGTTTCATAGCAACACTCCTTTGTCTGCGTTCAGTCGCGCAACAGGTTGCGCCCCGGTCCTTGTGAAAAATCAAAAGAGCCGGAGCGCAGTGCTTTAGCCCAGCATGTCGGTCGTGATACCGGTATACCAACCCTCGGATTCTTCATAGGTCGCCTTGCGAACCTCTGATGTCTCGCCGGTCTCCGAGATGAAGCCATCGACCTTGGCGATCTTCTCGTCCGTGGCTTCATAGGTGGCACCGACCTTCACACCATCGTTCGCTGCAATCAGGGACCAGCATGTGTTCGAGAACTTCGCCGGGAACACTTTCGACCCGGTCAGCGCGCCGCGGACAGCGTTGGCGCAAACCTTGGCCTGACTGTTGGCCGAGTAGCCGGATTTTGGCATATCGCCCTGCTGGCTTGCATCGCCCAGAACATAGATGTCCGCATCCGCTTTGGTCGACATGTCGGCCGCGTTCACAGGCGCCCAGTTGCCGTCAGTGACACCCGCAAGCTCGGCGATGCGACCCGCCTTCATCGCGGGGATGACGTTGCAGACATCAACCTTCGTCTCTTCGCCATCAATGGTGACAGTCATGGCACCGGGATCAACCGAAACGGCGCCGCCACCGAACTCTTCACCGATCCAATCGACCATGCCTTCATAATGATTGCCCCAGCCTTCCTGAAACAAGGACATCTTAGAGAATTTCGGTTTCGGATCCGCTACGATGATTTTCGCTGTCGGATTGTTCGCCTTCAGGTAATGCGCGACCATCGACACCCTCTCGTAAGGGCCCGGGGGACAGCGATAAGGATTAGGTGGGGCGACCATCGCATATGTGCCACCTTCCGGCATCGCCATCACCTGCGCCTTGAGAAGCTCGGACTGTGATCCGGCTTTATACGCATGTGGCATGGCGTTCTGCGCGCTCAGGTCCCAGCCCTCAACCGCACCTTCGACAAAATCAATACCGGGCGACAGGATCAACTTGTCGTAAGGCACCGTATGACCACCAGCGAGCGAAACCGTCTTTGCATCGCGATCGACGCCAATGGCCCAGTCATGCACCACGTTCACACCACCGGCGGCCAGACCACCATAGGAATGACCCAGATCGCCGATGTCTTTGAAGCCGCCGATATAGAGGTTTGAGAAGAAGCAGGTGTAGTATGTGCGCGTCGGTTCTATCAGCATGACGTCGATCTCGCCATTGCTGTCCTTTGCGACGTAGCGGGCCGCTGTTGCGCCACCGGCGCCGCCACCCACAACAACCACGCGCGGCTTTCCGTGCCCCGCCGCCTTGACCATCGGGGCTGCGAGAACTGCCGCAGCCGCTGACGTGCCTAGAAATGTCCGTCTGTTAAAAGTCATAATATCCTCCCTAATGGTTTAGTCTTCAATTTTGGCGAAATACGCCGCGAGAGCCGCGATCTCTTCATCGCCAAGTCGTCCGGCAATCATTTGCATCACCGGATGGGGGCGTTGCTTGTTTTTGTAGGCATGCATGACGACCACGAAGTCCTCTTCGGGCCAGTACACAATCGACGGGATACCGTCATCGCCACCGGATGCCTGATGGCAGGTGGTGCATTCTCCGCTTAGATACTGACCATAGTCTGGGTCCCCGACCAGAGCGAGGATTTCGGGATCAATGTCATGGCTGGCGGCCAAGGCTGTCGGATCCGCTTCCGGAATATTCGCCGGATCGTCAGAGAATGTTCTAAGGTAGGCGATCAGATTTATGCGCGCTGTATCATCCTTAAGGCCGCCAAAGCTCATGCGGGTTCCACTGGCCATAGCGCGCGGGTTCTCAAGAAACGCATCGAGCGTGTCCGCGTGCCATTCCAGTCCATTCGTGCCCGCACGCTCGAAACTTTTCGAGTACCGGAACCCCGCGTGACTGGCCGCCGGACGCCCGAACAATCCGTTCAGATGCGGGCCGATCCTGTGCTGTGCATCCGCGCCAACCTGATGGCAGCCGCTGCACTGCTGGAACACTTTCTCACCCGCGGCGATATCTGCAGTCTCGCCGAGCGCAGACCCTACCGAAATGGCAAGAACGCAAAGCGTGGGAAGGATCGCAGACCGCCGCATCGCGTTATTGGCTCACGGATTGAAGATAAGTGATGACCGCCTCGATGTCGGCTTCCTTCTTGAGACCGGCAAACCCCATCTTCGTGCCTTTCAGATAGGCTTTGGGTTTACTCAGAAACGCAGCCATCGACTCTTCGTCCCAGACCCGGCCTTCCTCTGCGGCGGCATTGAACACTTTCGAGTATTTGAACTCCTCAACCGCCCCAAACGCGCGGCCCATGATACCGTTCAGTTGTGGACCCGAGCGGTTTTTGGCATCAGCACCGACTTGGTGACAGGCGGCACACTTTCTGAAAACCTTTTCACCCTTGGCAACAAGGTCAGGATCCAATGCGACTGTCTGAACAACCGCTTCTGGTTCTGACTCGGCTTGGATAGCGGAATGATCTTCGCCCTCGGCCCCTGTGCCCATATCTTGATCAGGGGTCACGTTCAGCACCGAGGCGCGCATCGTGATCTCAACACTGTCTTTGCAATCGGCCATGCACGGCTCTGCACGCCAGATCGGATACTCCGTCTCAGCACGGTCATCCACAATGAAGCCTTCGGCATTATACATTTCGAACGCGCCGAAATTATCATTGCTCAGCACGAAGTCTTCATCCACCAGGTCGTTGGAGTAAAGAATGTAGGCGACAATGGCATAGACGTCGTCTGGCTCAAGCGTTTGCGCCGATCCAAACGGCATCGAACGGTTCACGTAGTCCCACACCGTCGACAGATGCGGCCAGTAAGAGCCAACGGTTTTAACCGGGTCCTTGTCGGCCAGCGTGTCAAAGCCACCTGCCAGAACCGGCCAGTTATCAACGCCTTCCGCGAAATCGCCATGGCAGACCGCGCAATAATCCGCGAAGACTTCTTCGCCATAAAGCGCGTCACCACTTCCCGCGGGCAGCCCTGCCCCACCCGGACGCACGTCGATGTCCCAAGCCTGAATTTCCTCAGGTAGCGCTTCACGGCCCAAGCCGAAGTCGCCGGCAACCGCAGGTCCGGTGATCAACAGGATGGCAGCGGTCAGCTTAAGAAACTTCGACATTTTCAGCCTCCCCGTCGGGTTTGATATGCCAGGTCTGAATGCAGTTGTTGTGATATACCGAGTTCTCACCACGCACCTCGCGCAACTGATCCTTCGTCGGCTGAACATATCCCGTCTCGTCCATCGCGCGTGCTTGAAGCAGCCAGTCTTCACCGTTCCAGTCGGTGTCCAGATAGAACCGGGTGAGAGCCTTGGTGTCGCCCTGCTTGCCAAGGCGTGCCGTTTCCCAGGTCATGCCGCCGTCCTTTGAGACATCAACGCGGGTGATCTTGCCATGGCCGGACCAAGCCAGACCTGTGATCACGACAGGACCATTGCCATGTGTAATCGGCGCTTGCGGGCTGGGGGACGTGATGACGGACTTTGCGTCCATCACCCACGTCCATTTGCGCGCGGTGCCATTGGCCAGAACATCCGTGTATTTGGAGGTCTCTTCCCGGCTTTCGACAGGGCCGTCCATGACCTCGATCCGGCGCAGCCACTTCACCCACATGTTGCCTTCCCAACCGGGAACAACCAGACGCACCGGGTAGCCATGCTCCTTCCGTAGGGCTTCGCCATTGGCTTTGAAGGCGACCAGAACGTCATCCAGCGCCTTTTCCATTGGGATGGAGCGCCCGTTCGACGACGCATCCGCGCCTTCGACAAAGACCCATTTGTCGGCCAGATCGCCTGCCGCATCCAACCCGGCTTCCGCAAGGATCGTCCGGAGCGAGACGCCAGAATACTCCATGTTGTGGATCATGCCGTGTGTGAACTGCACGCCGTTCAGCTGTGCGCCGGCCCATTCCATCCCTGTGTTCGCGGCACATTCACAGAAATAGACGTGGTTCTCGCGCGGGAAGCGTTCCAGATCAGCATAGGTGAAGACCAAGGGCGTATCGACAAGACCGTTTATCATCAAACGGTAATCTTCCTTTCGCAGCTCAATAGCACCCGAATGGTGACGCTCAAACGCGCAGCCTTGAGGGGTGATCGTGCCGTCCAACGCATGGATCGGGGTGAAGTTGATTGACGAAATGGGATCAGCGGTGAGCCACGGCACGTTCCGGCGGATCACGTCCGCCTCATACTCAATCGGTAAGCCGTATGGGGTCGCATCCACACCATCGCCGGTCGCGGACGCCCAAGACTGAACCTCGGTGATCAACGGATCCGCGCCATTGGCTGCTGCCACCCCAGCCGTTGCACTTCCGGCCACCGCAGCCGCAGTTCCCTTCAGGAAGGCCCGCCGAGACGTTGCTTTAGCTGGATCATCCATATCTGAGGTCTCCATTCATTTAGACGCCGGTCACTTCGACGCTGTTGTTTTGCTCCACCACGACAATGCCTTGCTTTCGGATATGGCTTTCCACCACATCCCAGATTTGCGGGCCTTCTGTATCTTGATTGACCGACGCCCAACCGGCGACGACGTAGTTGCGCGACGGATCAATCGCCTCGCCTGTTTTCAGCAGGGTCATGTTGCTGATCCGCTCACCCTGCGGCTTGCTGACATCAATGCTGTAGCCAAGCCCACCAGTGCGAACCATGTCGCCACCTTGCTGGTAATAAGGATCAGGGTTGAAGATGTTGTCGGCGACGTCCTCAAGCACAACTTTGAGAAATTTACCAGTCATTTCAGTGCGGTACGCCTCGCCATATGTCATTGAGGTGACGTTGAAGATATCCTCTCGCGTAATGTCCTGACCGGGCAGCAGCGACGGACCCCAACGCACGCCGGGGCTCAGCGCGATCTCGGCCTCGCGCTCGGACAAAAGTGCGTCGCAGATCAAGTCGTCCCATGTGCCGTTAAAGTTGCCACGGCGGTACAGAAGGCTGTCTGTCTGCCCGACAACGTCACTCATCTCTGCAAGGAACGGCGCACGCTGTTCATCAATCAAAGCAGCAACTTCGGCATCAGGCTCGATCACGTCCGAGAAGATCGGGATCAGCTTGTGTCGATACCCCATCATCCGACCGTCCCGGATATCCAGATCAACACGCGAGACGAACTTACCGTTCGAGCCGGACGGCACGATGATCGTCTCTCCGGCCATGACAGGCTCGGGCAGCGCATCATGCGTATGACCCGACAGAATTACATCAATACCGCTGACGACCGCGGCCATCTTTTTGTCGACGTCAAAGCCATTATGGCTCAGCACGACGACACATTCCGCACCAGCCGCGCGCACCTCATCGACCATCGCTTGCATGTTCTCGTCCCGGATCCCGAACGAGAACTCGGGGAACATCCAGCCGGGGTTTGCAATGGGCATGTAGGGGAACGCCTGTCCGATAACGGCAACCTTTGTGCCGCCCCGCTCGAACATCTTGTAGGGTGGGAAAAGATCGGTTGGCTCGTCCCATTCCGCGTCGAAAATGTTCTGACCAAGCGCTGCAAAGGGCAGATTTTCGACAATCTCGGCCACACGGTCACTGCCAAGTGTGAATTCCCAATGGAAGGTCATCGCATCGGGGGCAAGCGCGTTCATCACATTGACCATGTCCTGCCCTTGGGTCTTGTAGCAGGTATATGAGCCGTGCCACGTGTCTCCACCATCCAACAAAATAGCGTCAGGGCGATCCGCACGGATGGCTTTGATCACGGTTGCGACCCGGTCCAGACCACCTACGCGGCCATAGCCTTGGGCCAACGCTGAAAAATCGCCCGAACTCAGCGCATAATGGCTCGGGCTGCCGTCTTCGATACCGTAGAGCCTGCGGAAATCGGCGCCGGTCACGTGAGGGACCGCGCCTTTGTTCTCGCCCACACCAAGGTTGACAGAGGGTTCGCGAAAATAGATCGGCTTGAGCTGCGCATGAATATCCGTGATGTGGATTAAAGAGACATTGCCGAACGTGTCGAACTGCAAAAGCTGATCCTGCGTCAGCGCCTGTTGGGCCGCCATACGGGCCCAGTTGCCAAAGCCCGACATCCCGACCAAAGCCGAAGCGGCCATGCCAACCTGTAGAAAATCACGCCGTGAGATCATTTATCTCTCTATTCCCCAAAACATATGCGCATGTTTGAATTTAATGCATGAAAGAAAGGCCCCGCGCTTCGAAAGCATGGAGCCTGAATTGGTTTAGTTTCGCACCGACGGCCCTTCGACACTCAGCCCGTTGCCGCGCGAGGCGACATAAAGCTCAAGCGCGATAAACTCTTCAGAGCCGGGCTTGAAGGTTTCAGCGCGCGTGTCACGGATACAACCCTTAAAGCGCGCATGCACCGAATTCAGCTTGGTGTTCTTCAAGCGGTAGGTCGGAAATCCGTTGATCTGGCCTTGCGACAGATGATCAGCGCGGATCATATTGCCGTAATTGTCCTCGTGGCAGTTCGCACAAGACAGTTCCAGCTGACCATAGCGGGTGTAATAAATCTCTTTACCCTTTTGCCATGTCGACTGCTCCGGCCCGTCAATCGCAACATTCACCGGCAATCCACGTGACACCGACGAGATCAGACCAACCATCGCCGCCATATCCCCACCGGTATATTTGAGCGTCTCAGCGCCCATCCGGTTTTCGCGGCAGTCGTTGATCTGCATTTCGACCGTGCGGACTTCGCCCGCAGCTTCGTTCCATTTGGGATAGACTGCGCGGACGCCTTCCATTGAGGCCACGTCGTTGTGACAGGATGCGCAAGACTTACCAGCGTTCCCCTCGACAGTGTCCCAAGCCTCAGCCGCAGCCTCGACAAAGATCATCGCTGGATTGTCAAAATCGTCCATCTGAACCGCTTGCGTCTCGTCGGATCGGAAACGCCAACCGGAATAGATCGTATCGACATGTTCCAGATGTGCGGGGGCTTTCGCCTCTGTCACGATCTCGATCTCTTCGTTGACAACAAGGCTATCCTCGTCCGGTCCCGCTGAGATCACAGTTGCCAAACTGGCAGCCGCAATCATTGCCAACACACTTGTCAGTTTTTGGGTACTATTCATTTTGCCTCCCTGACGTGGTTGCTTTAACCAATCGCGATCTCTTTGGACGTCTCGTAGACCGAGCCGTCGTCGTCGTACCACGTGAACTTGAACTCTCCGGCTTCCGGCACGACAGCGTCGAACTGGAAGTATGGGTTGGTTGAAATCGCAGGCTCAAGAACAACGTCGATCACGTTCTCACCGTTAAAGTCAGCAACGAACCGGTTGATAATGGACCGTGGAATCGGATTGCCGTCGTCATCCTTGCGCTGGCCACTTTCCATCTTGTGACTGATCAGCGTCTTGATGGTGATCGTCTCGCCAGCGGCTGCCGTTTTGGGAACCTTGACGCGGGGTTTTACACCAGATGCCATTTGTCTTTCTCCTCGTCCTTAGCCGCCGCAGCCGCCGATTGTGACTTTCACGTTGGCCGATGCTTTCTGGAAGGAACCGTCTTCCATCTGCGCAATTGCGACCACGTTCTGCGTCCCTGCCAGCCGGATCCGGGTGGAGGCGCTACGCGTCGGGTTGAGCGGGCCAAACTTGAAGGTCGCCACGTTCGGCGTCGGGTTGCCGTCCGCAAAAAGCGCAACCATTACAGCGCCCGGGACAGAGACCTCGATCGGCACCGTATTGCCGTTCTCGGCAATCTCTGGGGCGGTCAGCGTGATCGCGCCCTCGCCCATCTCGGCACCGCCGGTGATCTTGGCGATCTCGTCATCGGTCAGAGAGGCAAAAGCTGGCAACGCACCCAAACCGGTGGCCAATGCCGCACCCGAGCTGATCGCGAGCATCGTGCGTCGTGTCAGTTCCATGATTTTCTCCTGTTGCTTGATATCACTCGAACTTGAGCGTCATCAGATACGCCACTACGTCTTCAATTTGCTGCGCCGTCAAAAGCGGATCAGCCTCTCCCTCGAGGGCTTCTCCGGTATAGGCATCACCCAGACGGGTGAAGCCATCGGTCTTGTAGAAAGAGGGCATCATTGTGCCGTCAAACATCACCTTCGCATTCGCTACGATCCCGCGCAGTTGTGCTTCGCTCCAGCGGTCTGCGGCACCGTCAAGCGACGGCCCGATCTCACCGTGAAATGACAGGTAGTTGAGCGCGGTCACCTGATGACAAGCGATGCAATTACCGGCGCCTTTGTTCATAATCTCCTCGCCCGATTTCACGTCGCCGGGCGTTCCTGTGAGGGACTGTGCAACTGCGCCATCTTCGTAAACGACGTTCATCGGCATGACCGTTTCTGCCGCAAGTGGTGTTGCGAATAGGGCTGTGATCATTGCCGTAGTAGCCAAACTCTTCATGCGGCCTCCCTGGGTCTGTCGTATACAACAGCACACAAAAATGTGATTCACGCAATAACAAATTCAGTTAAGTGAATTTTTCGATTTGTTCGCAATTGCAGCATTTTTACGCAGGTTTGTTTTGCGCGCGCAGAATGTTTAGTTCGTCTGCTGCTTGAACTTGCGCGCATGGTACTTCTGAAAAGGCTCATCGCCCTCGTACCCCTTCTCGACGACCCAGCTGAGCATATTCAGCGTCGTGTAATGCCCAAAGGCTCCGGGCATGTTTGCGACAGAGGCCTGGCCTGCACTGACATCCGGCCCGACCTCTTCGGGAAGGAAGTAAATGCTGGGCGTGAACAGCGCACCCCAGCGTTTGACCATGTCCTTTTCAGGCAGCACCATGCCGTCGAAATCGGTCACCTCGATATCGCCAAACATGTTGATCTGAACGACGAAGAAGTGTTCTTGAATATATCCCGCGACTTCGGGGGCAACGAACACCTCTTCATGCATCTTCTTGCAGTAGATACACCCCCGCTGCTCGATGATGACCATCAGGCGTTTGCCCTCGGCGTTGGCTTCCGCAAGGTCTTCGCTCAGATCCTTGAATGTGTCCCGCATCCACGGCGCTTTGTGCAAACCATCATCGCCAATCTCTGATGCATTAACCTGAACGCTAAAGAAAACCGCAATTAGAAATCCGAATAGACGCATCATAGTATTCTCCCGAAACTTACCCGATGGCGCTGAACCACGGTATGTGCTCCAGCATCCACATTGCGATGACGTTGATAGAATTTGTGGCAATCAGAACTCCGAAAAGGACAAGCAAAGCGCCCATCAGCTTTTCGATCAAACCAAGATGTCTGCGAAACCTTGCCATCCACGCCATAAACGGCCCGATGAAAAGGGCAGCCACGACAAAGGGCGCAGTCATCCCCAAACCATAGACGAAAAGCAGCCCGGCCCCTTGCGTTGCCGTTTCTTGCGCTGCAGCGGTGAACAGGATCGCCGCAAGCACGGGCCCGACGCAAGGTGTCCATCCAAATGCGAAGGCCAGCCCGATCACAACCGCGCCGGCAAAGGTGACGTTTGACGTGGCCCCGGCGTCACTACGGAACTGTCGATACAGAATACCAATCCTGATCACGCCCAGAAAGTGCAGACCCATCGCAACAATGATCGCAGCCGCAATCCAGCGCAGGATGTCGAAGTATTCGCGCACCATCTGTCCAAAGACGGTCGCCGTCGCCCCCAACCCCATGAAAATCGTGATGACGCCCAGCGAGAAGCAGATCGCAGACAGAAACGCACGGCGGCGCACGGCGGGCGTGATTTCGGCCTCGACCGAGATTTGATTCATCCCGACGCCAGCCAAGTAGCTAAGGTAAAACGGCACAATCGGCAGGATGCACGGCGATAAAAAGGACAAAAGACCGGCAATTAACGCACCCAAGGCGCCTACGTCGAACATTCCTCCGCGCCTCCTTGCCTTGATAAATTCATATATTAGATTATGAATGAAATCAGATATCCGTCAATCGGAGCCTCACATGGCGCGGCTTGCAGCCCTCATTCTAGCCCTCGGAACGCTCGTGCCGCTGCCGGTCACCGCGGAAACCTATCTGCTGATGGCCGAGGAAAAAGGATGTGTGTGGTGCGCGCGCTGGAACAACGAAATCTCACATATCTACCCGAAAACACCGGAGGGCACGACGGCCCCTCTGCGCCGCTATGATGTGCATAGTGAGACGCCCGAAGTCGCCTTTCAGCGCCGTGTTCATTTCACGCCGACCTTCATTCTGGTGCAGGACGGCTCAGAAGTCGGGCGCATCGAGGGATATCCGGGAGAAGACTTCTTTTGGGGGCTGTTGGGTATGATGTTCGAAAACGCAAAAATTCCTTTGGAACAGACTGGGTAAGCACGTATGACATTGAGTGTGACAACTGAGCTCGACCCCCAAGCCGACCGCGGCACCACTCTGCCCGTCTTTGACGCCAATACCTGCCCGCAGGACATGGAAAAGATGATGCGGAATGCGCAGTCCGCCGCGAACTTTCTCAAGGCGATCAGCCATGAGGGGCGTCTGATGATTCTGTGTCATCTCGCGTCCGGCGAGAAGTCCGTGACCGAACTGGAAGACCTGCTTTCCGCGCGACAGGCGGCTGTGTCCCAACAGCTTTCACGCTTGCGTCTTGAGGGGCTCGTGACCCCCCGGCGCGAGGGCAAGGCGATCTACTACAGCTTGACAGATGACCGCCCGAAGCAAATCATGGAAGTGGTCTACGATCTGTTTTGCAGGGAAGACTGACCGGATCCTAAGCCAGTCTCCGGTCTTTGGGAGGAACCGGCTTGCTCGAATTGCTCGGAGAAGCCAATGCGGTTGCATTGGTTGGTTTGATCGGGGGTATAGCCCTTGGTCTGGCAGCGCGCATCGGCCGGTTTTGCACCCTCGGCGCGATCGAAGATCTGCTGTATTCCTCTGACGACCGCCGCATGCGCATGTGGGGTCTGGCCATCGGCTCAGCCATCATCGGTGTCCATGTCGCGATGGGCGTGGGTCTGCTGAACGGCGCGGACACTGCCTATCTTGATCGCGTCTGGAACCCGCTTGGGACCATTATCGGTGGTCTTATGTTTGGCTATGGCATGGCGCTATGCGGCAACTGCGGATACGGCGCACTGGCGCGTTTAGGAGGCGGAGACCTTCGCTCCTTTGTTATTGTGATCGTTTTGGGCCTCTCAGCCTATTTCGTCATGTCTGGCCCGCTTGCAGAACTGCGTGTTTTCCTCTTTCCAGTCGAAGAAAACGCCGCCTCCCCACAAGGTCTCAGCCAGTATGCACAAGCCAGATTTGGGATCGGACCTGCCACAACCGGTCTGATCACAGGCGGCGCGATCAGCGTCTTTTCCGTCGCCAGCCGGGGCATGCTGACATCCCCCAAGGCGATCTTTTGGGGCGTCGTCGTCGGCCTTGCGATCATATCGGGCTGGGTTGGAACCGCATGGGTTGCGACCACAGGGTTCGAGGCAGAACCGATTGAAACGCACACATTCGCCGCCCCCATCGGCGATACGATTTTCTATTCGATGACGGCCTCGGGCAACGCGCTGTCGTTCAGCGTCGGCTCAGTGATCGGTGTGGTACTGGGCGCCGGATTTGGCTCTTATTCCAAGGGTCATTTCCGCTGGGAAGCCTGCGATGACCCGCGCGAATTGCGTCGGCAAATCCTTGGTGCAGCGATCATGGGACCCGGCGCGATCCTTGCTGTGGGGTGCAGCGTCGGGCAAGGCATCTCGGCCTTTTCCGTGCTCGCGTTCAGCGCACCGGTTACGTTTCTTTCGATTTTCGCGGGCGCAGCTTTCGGATTGCGACAGCTTATCGCCGGGTTCGCACCCGCTGAGTGACCTACCGGCAAACGCTAAACGGTTTCAACAACCCGCAAAGCCGGTTGGACAGGCTGCACTGCCGACTTCGGCAAACGCAAGAAGATCATCGCAGAATTGCGGATGTCATTTTGCTCAAGCACGCGGGTCAGTTGATCGGCCTTACAGCAAATGATCTGCTGATTGGCGCGTTGGGCATCGGCCACAATCTCGACCTTGATGCTTGATCCGAAAGCTGATTTCAGAAGCTGCGCTTCGATCTGTGATGCCGCGGTTACCGCCATGTAAAGTGCGACACACACGCCGGGGCGCAGTTGCACCAACCAATCCGGCGCGCAAGGCCCCCCGTCAAGATGACCGGTCGTCAGGACAAGTTGATCAATCTCACCCCGCTCGGTCAGCATGGTGCCTGCCGCCGCAGCCGCACCACTTGCTGCGGTAACACCCGGAACGATCTCAACCGCAATGCCCGCCGTTTCAAGCGCACCAAGCTCTTCGGCGCCGCGCGCAAATATCCCCGGATCACCACATTTGAGGCGCACAACCCGCTGCCCGCGCTGCGCCGCTTGCACCAACATGTCAGTGATTTTGGATTGCGGCCACGCATGGCAGCCTGGCTTTTTGCCAACATAAATGCGCTCTGCATCGCGGCGGGCAAGCTCAAGAACTTCGGGATCGACCAAACGGTCGTAGTAAATCACGTCGGCTTCCTGCAACCGTTGCACACCGCGCAAAGTGATCAGATCTTTCGCACCCGGGCCTGCGCCGACCAGCGCGACACTCCCTCCCGCATCCTGACCGAAATCACCGGTCTGGATCGCATCCTTGATCAGACGGGCCGCGTCCCGCTCCGCTCCGCGCGCGAACGCCTTGCGCGGCGCATCCTTGAAAACCCAACGCCACAGATCACGCCGGTCGCGTGAGGCGAGACGGGCCATTGCCGCATGGCGCAGACGTCCAGCCAACGCAGCCAGCTCGCCCAAACGCGGCTCCAACGACTGCTCCATCTGCGTTTTGATCTGTCGTGCAAGAACCGGTGCCGTGCCTTCGGTCCCAATCGCAATGACCACCGGATCACGATCCACAATCGACGGCGTAAGCGCGTCGCAAAGTGCAGGCTGATCCACGACATTGACAGTGGCACCGGCTTGCTTGGCCAGAATATGCAGCGCCATATCCGCCCCAGGACACCCCGTCGCGATGAAGGTCAGCGCAGCATTTTCGAACCTCGCGGGCGTGATTGCACCCCTGACATGGACGACCTGCCCCGCCTCGGCCAAGCCTTGCAGTTCTTCCTCAAGAACCTGCGCGCAAACCTCAATTTGCGCCTCGGTCTTGAGCATCAGCCGTGTCTTCTGCGCGGCTTGCTCCCCGCCGCCGACAATCACAACGCGGCGGCCCTTCATCTGCAAGAACATTGGAAAGGTCTTCATGCGCTTTTCCTTTCGGGTGCATGACGGGCCAGCCAAAGCCGGTTGGCCAAACTATCAGCTGCTGAGATCGTCGGGGCCGCGTTCAGCGACCAAAGCGCCAAACCAGCGGTGGCAAGCACGATGGATTTAGCGAAGTCATCCTCTAAATGCCCCGCCCAAAGTGCGGCCAAATCAACATGCCCATCCGGCTCATGGAGACGGCGTGTCTCCTTTATCAATGCAGGTGCAGCTTCCGAGATATGCGCACCATCGCGAAGCCCGAAAACAGCAATTTCCTTAGCCGGGTTGCGTTCAAACTCACCCCCGCCACCTTTGATCACAGTCAGATGGCGCTGCCCCAAAGCCGCCGCAGCACTGGCTTGAAGTCCACGATAGGATGGGTGAAATACGCCTTGAACACTGACGGGCGCATCCGACGGGTTCCACATGCGCGAAACCGTGTTGATGCAAGACCGCAAGCCAAACGTGTCACGTAAATTCAGCAAATCCTGAGCGACAGGGCTGAGCGTTTCAAGCGGATGATACATCAACTCATCACTCAGCAAACCGGTCGTAGCCAAGGCTTGACGCACATTCGCAGCGCTTTGCTGGTGCGAATTCGCACCATGCAACATCACACGGTAGCCCGCCTGCGAGACCAGCTTGGCCGCCAACAGAAAAAGCGGCGCGCCGCGTGTCCGGCCTGCCGCATAGCAAGGCCAATCCAAATCAGCCTCAACCCGCGTCGCAGCAACAGACGCGCGCAATGCCGCCGTGAACCCCGCGATCTCGCTATCAGTTTCGCCGCGCAGGCGCAGCACCATCAACAACGCGCCAATCGCCTCGGGCGCCGCGTCTCCGGCAAGGATCAACGCCATCGCCTCATGCGCTTCGCTTTGCGTCAACGCCCGTGCGCGCCCCTTGCCCTGCGCTACAATCCGTATGAACGGCGCAAGGCTCATTCCGCGGCCATCCTAATATCAGCACGCTCCAACAGCGCAGACAATTCGGGTTTGCAGGCGCCACAATTGGTGCCCGCGCAGGTCCGGGCTCCGATAGCCTCAACCGTCTGCGCACCAGATCTGATCGCCGCGCGAATGGTGTTCACACCCACACCCATACACGCGCAGATCGTAACGCCCGGGTCCGGCTGATCCGCCCCGGCGCGCCCCGACAACGCCCGCAGCGGATCGCTGGTGGTTCCAATCAAGGACACAACGTGGCTGCGCGACAACGCAACCGGACGCGGACCAGCGAAGCAGAGAGCCTGCACCGCATCATCACGCATAACGGCGATCCGCGTGAGCCCACTTTGCGGGTCTTGGAATATTGCAACATCTCCGCTTTGCCTGGTCAGTTTCAGCGCCAGATCCGCCCAGTCGTCGGGCGCTTCAAGACCTGCAAACTCGCCCTGCCACCCGGTTGGACTACGCGCAATCGCAGCATAATCCACATCGGGGTGCATCTGTGCGGTCGAAGCTGCAAATGCGTACCAACATGCCTCAAACCGGGCTGCTATAACGCCCGCATCCTTCAATGCAGGCTGACCCGAAATCGGGTCGGTGACAGACGGCACAACCGCGTTCACCCGACCACCAGCGCTGCGCTGCGCGGTCCAATGCATCGGTGCAAAAAGGGTTTGCGGCGCGGTCTGGTCGGTAATCAAAGCACGCAGAACCGCGCGGCCTAACGGGGTTTGAAGCTGTACGAGGTCACCCTCCACCACACCAAGACTGGCGGCGTCGGACGGGTGGACCTGAACGTACGGCTCCGCCAGATGCGCACCCAGCTGAGGGGCTTTTCCGGTGCGGGTCATCGTGTGCCATTGGTCGCGATTGCGGCCCGTGTTCAGCGTGAAACCTGCGCGTGGCGCTATGGCAGGTGGTGTCACCGCCACCATACGCGCCTTGCCATCGGGGTGATAAAACCCGCCATCCGCAAAGAAACGTCGCCCGTTTTCTGGCCACTGCGTTGGCAGCAAATCCGCATAGTCCGCGTCAGCAAAGATGCTTAGATCAAGGTCCTTGCCGAAATCGGAAACGGCCCCCGACAGGCGCACATACTCCGCAAATACATCCGCCGCGCTGGTGAAAGCAAAGGCGTTCGCCCAGCCCATGCGCGCACCGACGTCAGACAGGATTTGCCAATCTGGCCGCGCCTCTCCCGGTGCTGGCAAAAAGGCCCTTTGGCGCGAGATGCGCCGCTCGGAGTTTGTGACAGTGCCGTCTTTTTCACCCCACCCGGTCGCAGGCAGCAACACATCTGCCAAGTCGCCGGTGTCCGTGCGGGCCATGATGTCTGTGACCGCTAGGAAAGGAACCATTTTCAAAGCGTTAACGACAGCGTCCGCATCAGGCATCGACACAGCAGGGTTTGTTGAGATCACCCAAAGCGCCTTGATTTGACCGCTTGCGCACGCCTCAAACAGATCCACCGCTTTCAAACCGGGACGCGCGGCAATCGTCGGGCTGTCCCAGAAATCTTGTACTGCATCACGATGCAATGGGTTCTCGATGTCGAGGTGATTGGCCAGCATATTGGCCAAACCACCAACCTCGCGACCGCCCATCGCATTGGGTTGCCCGGTAAGGGAAAAAGGACCACACCCAGGCCCTCCGATCCGACCGGTTGCCAAGTGACAATTCAGGATCGCATTGACCTTGTCGGTTCCGCTAGCAGACTGGTTCACGCCTTGCGAGTAAAGCGTGACCACCTTCGCAGTACCAACCCAAAGACGGTAGAACTCCAGGATATCCTCGGCACGCAGACCGCTTTCAAGCGGGTCTGTACTGCGGGCCGTCAAAAGCGCGTCATCAAACCCGTTCACATGATGCGCAATATAAGTGTTATCCGCGGCACCGGTCTTGACCAGATGAGCCAGCAATCCGTTAAACAGCGCTACGTCGCCGTCTGGAGAGATTCGCAAATGCATATCCGCAAGATCACAGGTCGCCGTGCGGCGTGGATCGATGTTGACCACGCGCAAACCGGGTCTCTTGGCCTTGGCCGCCGCAATCCGTTGGTGCAGCACGGGATGACACCACGCCAAATTAGAGCCGACAAGAACCAACAGATCAGCCTGTTCAAGATCATCGTAGGTTCCCGGAACCGTATCTGTCCCGAAGGCGCGTTTGTGACCCGCGACAGACGAGGCCATACAAAGCCGCGAGTTCGTGTCGATGTTCGCCGATCCGATGAAGCCCTTCATCAGCTTGTTAGCCACGTAATAGTCTTCGGTCAGCAACTGACCCGAGACATAAAACGCCACACTCTCAGGGCCATGATCCCGGATAGCCTCTGAAAACTTCGCTGCAACAAGATCAAGCGCCTGATCCCAATCAGCGCCGTCACCATTGATCTGAGGCGTCAGCAAACGCCCCTCCAAATCAATAGTTTGGCCCAACGCCGCCCCTTTTGAGCAAAGGCGCCCGAAGTTCGCTGGATGCTCAGGATCGCCCTTTATCGTGCCGTCAGAACCCGCCAGAACCCCGCAGCCCACGCCGCAGTACGGGCATGTGGTGCGGGTCAGGTTCATGCGACGGCCCGCGCGCGCAAAAATGTGGCATCCAACAGGATGCGTCCGCCTTCAACCCGTGCGGGATAGGTCGCGACCTGACCTTCGTCTTCGCCCTGCACAAGCCCAGTTTCCAACGAAATCACCCAGTTGTGGAGCGGGCAGGTTACTGACGCGCCATGCACGATCCCTTCGGCCAGTGGCCCTTGTTTGTGAGGACAGCTATTGTCCAAAGCGAAAACCTCGTCCGCGCCAGTGCGAAAGATCGCAACGCAGCCTTCGCGGGTTTTAACCACGCGCGCACCGCGCTTTGGCACATCATTCAGGTCAGCAATGTCGATCCAGTCGGTCATTCCGCAGCCTCCAGCGTGAGATTGGCGAGGGGCTGATAGCTTTCGGCTTTCTCGGCAGCGTGCTCGGCCCAAGGGTCCTTGCGATAGATGGATTGCGACAGCTCGAACCGCGCGATCAAGGCGGCACGTTCATCCAAGTCATCAACAACGCGCTCTTTGATCCAATCGAGACCAACTTTCGCGGTGAACTTGTACGGCCGATCCAAATATTTTGCGTTTTCGCGGTAAAGCTGAACAAACGCGATCGTCAGATCAAGCGCCTCTTGCTCGGTCGGGGCTTTCGCCAGCGCTTCGGTCTCTTTGAGGTCCATACCCGCAGCGCCGCCGACACTGACCTCATAACCGCTGTCCACACAAATCACGCCGACGTCCTTGCAGGTCGCCTCGGCACAGTTTCGCGGGCAGCCAGAGACAGCGAGTTTCACTTTGTGCGGGGTCCACGACCCCCAAAGCGCCTTCTCCAGCTTGATGCCAAGCCCAGTGCTGTCTTGCGTACCAAAGCGGCAATGATCAGTGCCGACACAGGTTTTAACCGTTCGCAAACCTTTGGAATAGGCGTGGCCTGATACCATTCCAGCAGCGTTCAGATCAGCCCAAATCGCAGGCAAATCCTCTCCCTTCACGCCGAGCAAGTCGATGCGTTGACCGCCCGTGACCTTCACCGTCGGCACGTTGTACTTATCCGCGGCATCAGCAATCGCGCGCAGTTCGTTGGCGTTGGTAATCCCGCCCCACATGCGCGGCACCACGCTGAAGGTCCCGTCTTTCTGAATATTGGCGTGCTTGCGGTCGTTTATGAACCGGCTCTGCGGATCGTCCTGATACTCCAACGGCCAGTCGGCCAGCAGGTAGAAGTTCAATGCGGGGCGGCAGACGTGGCAGCCGCAAGACGTTTTCCAGCCGCATTCCTGCATAACCGCGGCCATTGATTTCAGCTCTTGCGACTTAATCATACGGCGGACGTCTTCATGGGTCATGTCGGTGCAACCACACATCGGTTGCGCCGCCGGAATGACAAAGTCGTCTCCCAATGTGACGGCCAGAACCTGCTCAACCAAGCCCGTACAGGTCCCACAGGAACCCGAGGCTTTTGTTACAGCGCGAACGGTGCCCAGATCGGTCGCACCCTCCGAAATCGCGTCTTCGATCTGACCTTTCGAAATGCCGTTACAGCCACAAATCTCCGCGTCACGCGGTAAGGCTGCAACGGCTGAGAGAGGGTCCACAGCGGACCCTCCCTGATACGCCGGCCCAAAGATCAATGTCTCTCGCATATCGGCGATGTCAGTCTTGTCTTTGATCAAGCCAAAGAACCAGTTGCTGTCGGCGGTGTCGCCGTACATGACGGCTCCAATGACGGCGTTGTTCTCAAGCACCAGACGCCGGTAGACGCCGCGTGTAGGATCGCGGAATACGATGTCCTCGCGGCCCTCGCCATCGGCAAAGTCGCCTGCGCTGAACAGATCACACCCCGTGACCTTGAGCTTGGTAGAGATTTCCTTTTGAACGAACTGCGCCTCTTGGCCAAGGAGCGTCTGTGCGGCAACCTTGGCCTGGTCGTAGAGCGGCGCCACCAGTCCAAAAAGCGCGCCGTTGTGTTCAACGCATTCACCCACGGCCAGCACATTTTCGTCCGACGTGATCATCTGATCATCGACATGGATCCCCTTGCCGACCGCCAGTCCAGCGTCCTGCGCCAGCTTGACATTGGGTCGAATGCCAACAGCCATGACCAGTAGGTCGCAGGGTAATTCTGTTCCATCGTCCAGTAACAACGCGCGAACATGACCGTTGTCTCCCAGAATTTCCTTGGAGTTCGCCGCGCATTTGACGGTGATCCCCTTATCCACCAGCGCTTTGCGCAAAAGATACCCTGCGGCTTCGTCCAGCTGACGCTCCATAAGGTGACCCATGATGTGCACCACCGTCACATCAACGCCGCGCGCGGCCATACCGGCAGCAGCCTCAAGCCCCAGCAGCCCACCACCGATAACAACAACCTTACTGCCCTCGCTAAGCGCCATCATCTGCTCAGTATCTTCCAGATCACGGTAGGCAATCACGCCATCTAGATCATGGCCCGGCAGCGGGATTATGAAAGGGTTCGAGCCTGTTCCAAACATCAGCTTGTCATAGCTCAGCACATCGCCGTTTTCGGCCGTGACAGTTTTGGCCCCACGGTCAATCGCAGCGACCTTTTCACCGAAGCGACAGGTCACGCCCTGCGCGGCGTACCAATCGTCCGTGTGCGTCACGATCTCGTCGTAAGTCTTGTCGCCAGCAAGCACCGGCGACAGCATGATACGATTGTAATTGCCGCGCGGCTCGGCGTTGAAGAGCGTGATCTTGTAGGCGTCGGGCGCAGTTTCAAGCAAATGCTCGATCGCGCGGCCTGTGGCCATACCCGCGCCGATAATGATGAGATGTTGCGTCATGGCACTCACTCTGCTGCGATGGGTTTAGGGACGGTTTTCGGCTTCGCGCCGTGCTCATATTCCTCAAGGAAATCAAGCACGTCCTGCCGGTAGGCGTAGTAGTCACGATGATCCAACAGCGCCTTGCGGGTGCGCGGGCGTGGCAGATCAACATCGACAATCTTGCCTATCGTGGCTTGCGGACCGTTGGTCATCATCACCACGCGGTCAGCCAGCAAAATTGCTTCGTCCACATCATGCGTGACGCAGATCGCGGTGACTTTGGTGCGTGACCAAACCTCCATAAGAACCTCTTGCAGTTCCCAGCGCGTCAGGCTGTCAAGCATCCCGAACGGTTCGTCCAGCAGAAGCAGTTTCGGCGACAGCGCGAAGGCCCGCGCGATGCCGACACGTTGCTTCATCCCATTCGACAAAGACGCTGCCTGCTTATCCATGCTATCGGCCAGCCCGACGCGTTCCAGATAGTATTCAACGACATCCTGACGCTCAGTTCGCGATGCTTTCGGATAAACCCGGTCTACCCCGATTGAGACGTTCTCCTTCGCCGACAGCCACGGAAAGAGGTTTGGCGATTGGAACACGACAGCCCGCTCAGGGTCAGCACCTTCGACATGGCGACCGTCCAGTTTGATTGCACCTTTGGAGATTTCGTTAAGACCGGCGGCCATCGTCAGAACAGTGGATTTCCCGCAGCCCGAATGACCGATCAGGCTGATAAACTCGCCTTTGTTGATCTTGAGGTCAAAGTCTTCGACGACCGTGAGCGGCCCTTTCGGCGTCGGATACACTTTATGAAGCTGGGAAAAATCAAGGAAACGATCCTCGATCATGCCTTCTTGCGCATTGGCAACAGCTGCCGGCACCCCGTGGATCGGCGTCACATTGGGCAACAGACGCGAGCCTTCCACCTTTGCCGCGACACCCACATCCATCAGGTAATTCGTGACCTGCGCGCGCAATGCCTTGAACTGCTCGTTATGGTTCATCTCACTGCGATCCCGTGGACGCGCGAGAGTGACCTCGACCGGGTCCGCGAGCGTACCATCCGGGTTCAGCGGAATGCTCCGATCCGCCAGAAGGATCGCCTCATCCACATCATTGGTGATCAAGATGCAGGTCTTCTTGTCCTGCTCCCAAATCTCAAGAATTTCATCAGCCAGATTGGCCCGCGTCAGGGCATCCAGCGCTGACAAAGGCTCGTCCAGCAACAACATTTCGGGGTTCATCGCCAGCGCGCGGGCAACGGCCACACGTTGACGCATCCCGCCCGACAGTTCTGCCGGACGCCGGGCTACGGCATGGCTCAAACCAACCATGCCGACGTAGTGATCAATCTTCGCCTGACGCTCGGCCTTGGACAGCTTGGGGAACACCGCATCGACCGCCAGCCCGACATTGCCCCCCACCGTCAGCCACGGCATCAGCGAATAGCTTTGGAACACCAAACCCCGCTCGGGTCCCGGCCCTTTGATCGGCTGGCCTTTGAACGTCACCTCACCGCTGTCGGGCATATCCAGCCCCGCGATAAGGTTCATCAGCGTGGATTTGCCGGTCCCAGAAAACCCAAGGATGGCGACGAATTCACCTTCTTTCACTTCAAGATTAATGTCATTCAGGACGTCAACATGTGTCGAACCCGCGACAAATCCTTTGGAGACGTTCGAGAACTTGAGAATGCTCATAGCGCTCACCGGTTCGCCGAGAAGGTGAACATGGATTGCAGCGCATACATCACACGGTCCAGCATGAAACCAATGATGCCGATCGTCAGCACCGCGACCATGATCCGGGCCAGCGATTGGCTCGAACCGTTCTGGAACTCATCCCAGACGAACTTTCCCAACCCGGGGTTCTGCGCGAGCATTTCCGCCGCAATCAGAACCATCCAACCAACGCCCAGTGAAAGACGCAATCCGGTGAAGATAAGCGGCAGCGCAGACGGCAAAACCAGCTTGGTGATCTTGGAATAAGTACTCATTTTCAGCACCTTGGATACGCTCACCAGATCTTTGTCGATGGATGACACGCCCAGCGCCGTGTTGATCAACGTCGGCCACAGCGAGCAAAGCGTCACCGTAATGGCCGAAACCAGAAAGGACCGCGAGAACATGCCGTCATTCGTGGCGTAGACGGCTGACACGACCATCGTAACGATGGGCAACCAGGCCAGTGGGCTGACCGGTTTGAATATCTGGATCAGCGGGTTGATCGCCGCGTTGGCAGTGGCCGACAGGCCTGCCATGATCCCAAGCGGGATCGCAATCGCCGATGCGATCAGGAACCCAAAGAAAACGGTTCTGATCGACGTCCAAATCTGATCGTAATAGGTGGGCTTGCCGGTATAAACCCGTTCTTTCACGCGATCTGAATTGCCGTCCGCGATCAACTTGGCGTTGCGTTCGTCCTGGCGGACATAAAACGCGGCTTCCTTCGCCTTTTCGCGCTGCGCATCGGCGTGCAGGTTACCGACCTGCTCCCACACTTGAACAGGTCCAGGGATCGCCCCAAGCGAAGTTTGCACCTTGGGCGCAAGCGTGCCCCAAGCCATCAGAAAAACCAGAATGGCCAGCACCGGAACACCCAGCAGTCGCCAAATCTCCCCCATCTGGGCGCGCGGATTGTCACCGGCAGCGGCTTTGAGGATCGGCGTCATCCACGCCAGACCCAGAACCTGAAACCAGCTATCGGCCTTGTTTATTAGGGTGAACCGGCGCGCTTTGCGTTCTTCTTGGGCAAGAGTATCGGGATCAATCGCAGTCATCTGGATGGTCCTTGTCTGGATGGCGAGGAAAAAGGGGCGGGCACCTCTCGGGCGCCCGCCAGACCTGTCATTAACCTTGGATTTCGCTACCAACGATCACCTGCTCGCCTTTCAGGCCAATCGGCAGGCTTTCAAGGTAGGCGTTGGGTGTGCGACCGTCATAGGCGATACCATCGATGATATCTTCCGCCGGGGTCGGCGCTTTGAAACCATCGATCTCCCAAGGGAAGTCGACTTCGTTCGCCATGCCTTCGTCGACCAGCATCCGCGCCGCCTCAAGATAGATGTCGGGGCGGTAGACTTCCTTGGCGGTTTCAAAGAACCACTCGTCGGACTTCGGCTCGGCGATTTGGCCCCAGCGGCGCATCTGCGTGAGATACCAGATCGCGTCCGAATAGAACGGATAGGTCGCGTTATATCGGAAGAAGACGTTGAAGTCGGGGATCTCGCGCTTGTCGCCCTTCTCGAACTCAAACGTACCGGTCATCGAGTTGGCGATCACATCGTAATCCGCGCCCACATACTCTGACCGGCTTAGAATTTCGACGGCTTCGGGACGGTTTGCGTTGTCGTTCTCGTCCAGCCAGATCGCAGCCCGGATCAGCGCCTTGGTCAAAGCGATGGTTGTGTTGGGGTTTTCTTCAGCAAACTCGGCCGTAATGCCAAAGACCTTTTCGGGATTGTTCTTCCACAGCTGGTAATCCGTGATGACGGGTACACCAATGCCTTTGAACACCGCCTGCTGGTTCCACGGCTCTCCGACCGAATAGCCAAAGATTGTGCCTGCTTCCATCGTCGCAGGCATCTGCGGCGGGGGTGTCACGGACAGCAATACATCCGCGCCGATCTGGCCCGAGATATCAGCGGGTGAGTAATATCCCGGCTCCAGACCACCGGCGGCCAACCAATACCGGATTTCGTAATTGTGGGTCGAAACAGGGAACACCATACCCATGTTGAACGGAATGCCGCGGTCTTTGTAATCCTCGACAACCGGCGCCATCGCGCTGGCGCTGATCGGGTGTTGCGGTCGGCCATCGTCCATCAACGGCACGTTTGGCTTCATCTGCTCCCAAATCTCGTTTGAGACCGTGATGCCGTTACCGTTCAGATCCATCGAAAACGGCGTGATGATGTGCGCCTCGGTGCCATAGCCGATTGTCGCTGCCAAAGGCTGACCGGCCAGCATGTGTGCGCCATCAAGTTGGCCGTCGATCACGCCATCCAGCAATACCTTCCAGTTTGCCTGCGCTTCGAGAGTTACAAAAAGGCCCTCATCCTCGAAATAGCCGTTCTCATAGGCAATCGCCAGGGGCGCCATATCCGTCAGCTTGATAAAGCCAAACGTCAGTTCGTCTTTTTCAAGGTCAAGCATCTCGGCCATCGCCGTGCCGGCCAGAAAGCCTGCGGTAATCGTGCATGTCAGGAGAGTTCTCATAAACAAAATCCTTTCTGATCTGATCCGGAGGAGGTCCGGAAAACGAAAAAGCCGCCTGTAAGTTGCGCGAAGAACATTCTTCGAGCGACGTACAAGCGGCTTTGCTTTGACAGTATGAGGATGCCGTCATTGGCATCCGAAAACTTGGTGGGCGACTGTGCCCGCCTCTTTGTTATTCAGATCACACCAGATTCGAGCAATTCTTTTTCCGGCATCCTGGCCGATTCAATGCTGCGATGCAGAACTCGCCTATTTTTTGATCAGCTTTCAGCATCAAAATCGAAGGTATTGCCGTCAAAGAAGGCATCCGGACCCAAAATCATATGCCCGCGGGTGGACGCGACGGCAGTGGCGTGACGCATAGACCCTTCGACTTTCTCGGATGCACCAGGCAAATCGACACCTGTTGGCCCCATGACATCCCGGTAGATATCCGACCGAAAGCACAGTTTGGCGCGCTCGATACCGGCCGCGTCTGCACCAAGCTGTGCTGCAATCCACGCCGCCTGACTGCGCCACGGGAAATGCGCTGCATGTTTATGAAACAGTAAAAACCGCTCAACCGTGACAGGCGAGCCGTGTTGCGTTGGCGTCAGCGTGCCGGAAATGGCTGGATCAATCAGTTCCGGCGCGATGTTGAGGTGCTCGCTGCGGGCCAATATCTCGACCGCCAGCGGCTTGTTGCGCGGCGCGTCCAGCCACCGCATCGCTTGGTAAAGCGCACGCAACAGGCGCTTGACCTCTGCGCCATGTGCCGCAACCCAGTCATGCCGCGCTGCAAGAACCTTTTCCGGTGCAAACGCCCAAACAGCACTGCCCGGCAGAACAAGCTCGGCCGCACCGCGCGCGACTGCTGTGCTGCCCCAGGGCTCCCCAACCCAAAACGCATCGATATCGCCGTCCTCTACCGCATCCGCCATGCGGGGCGGCGGGATCGTCACGATCTCTATTTCAAGGCCGGATATATCGCCTTGGCCTTGCAGCCAGTATTCAAGCAGTAAGCGGTGCATAGAGTAGTGAAACGGAATACCAACCCGCAGCTTACGCATCCCAAGACCGGCAACATTGCGCAGCATGTGCGTGGTTTCCCCAAACCGCACGCCTGCTGAAGCACCGCGCAGCGCCTCAGCCAGTTGCGTTGATATTCCAAAGACGGTGCCATTCACCGACAACACCATCAACGCGTCTATGTCACCGGAAAGACCACCATATCCAAGCGACATTGCAACCGGCATGGGCGACAGCATATGCGCCACGTCCAAATGCCCCAAAGCCAGCATATCACGGGTCGCCGACCAAGAAGGTTGCGCGACAAGGTTCAAGACCAAGCCTTCCTCGTCGGCAAACCCCAACTCTTTGGCGACGATCAGTGGTGCACAATCGACCAACGGCACATAGCCACAATTCAGAACAGTCCGGCTCATGCCAAAAGATCCGCCGCAGTCACCAGCGCTTGCGCAACGTCAATCACCTTGCGCCCCTGATCCATCGCGGTCTTGCGCATCAACTGATAGGCTTCTTCTTCCGATACGCCCCGTTGACGCATCAAAATCCCCTTCGCGCGGTCCAGCGTCTTGCGGTCTTCCAACGCGCGTTTCGCGGCATCCAGCTCTGATTGCATCTGCCGAACCAACTGAAACCGCGCGATTGCCGTTTCAAGCACCGACTTGATCCTGTTCATCTGAAGCCCGTCAACCACATAAGCGCTGACCCCCGCTGCAAGGGCGGCCTGGGTCAGATCGTTGTCTGTTTTATCCACAAACATCGCGACAGCGCGGTGTTTGCTGTCGGACGCCATGCTGAGATGCTCCAACATGTCGCGATCCGGGTTGGCCACGTCGATCAGAACGATGTCTGGTTGCCGTGCCTTGATTTCGCGTTCCAAACCAGCTGTTTGCGCCAATGCGTGGACGTCCGACCAGCCAGCTTCCATCAAAGCGTCGATGATTTCGCGCGCCTTTTCGGGGTCTGCCTCAACAACGAGAATGGAAAGGTCACGGCTCATGGTTGGTGATCTATCTTTCGCACGCGAAAGGGTCAGGGTGTTTTACCAAAGCACGTCCCCTATGACGCGAGCTTGCCCTTTTCGTAAGCGACTTAGGGTTGCTTTGCCCTTTTTTTAGGCGCCCGAATAGGCTTGGCGACGTAGGATCACGCTACGCGTTCTGGATAAATTCGGTTTACGCTCCACCACGCGAGGGGAAGACATCATGCAAGACACAGACGTCATTATCGTTGGCGGAGGCCTGGCCGGGCTCGTTGCCGCCGCAGAGCTGGCCGATCGCGGAAAATCCGTGATCATCATCGAACAGGAACCGGATAACTCGCTCGGTGCGCAGGCGTTCTGGTCCTTGGGCGGTCTGATGATGGTCGACACCCCCGAACAGCGCCGCATGGGTATTCGCGACAGTCACGCGCTGGCCCTATCTGATTGGATGGGCACCGCACGTTTCGACCGTGCCGAAGATCACTGGCCCCGCAAATGGGCGGAGGCTTACGTTGACTTTGCGGCAGGTGAGATGCGCCCGTGGCTGCACGCCCAAGGCATGCGCTGGTTTCCCGTTGTCGGCTGGGCCGAACGTGGAGGGTCGTTCGCCGACGGTCATGGCAACTCTGTCCCACGTTTTCATCTGACATGGGGCGTCGGCCCCGGCACCGTTGCGCCGTTTGAGGCGCGCGTCCGTGCCCATGTCGAAACCGGACGGATCGACATGAAGTTCCGCCATCAATGCTCTCACATTCTTGTCGAGGGCGGCACCGTCCAAGGCATCAGCGGAGAGGTCCTTGCTCCGGATCAAAGTCCGCGCGGTCAAAAGACAAACCGCGACATCGTCGCAGATTTTAAGCTTCGTGCGCCCAGCGTCGTGATCGCTTCCGGCGGGATCGGTGGGAACTTCGATCTGGTGCGCAAAGCCTGGCCACAAGACCGGCTGGGAACGCCGCCCGAACGGATGATCTCGGGTGTACCAGCCCATGTCGATGGCCGCATGCTGGCCATCACTGAAAAGGCAGGCGGCACCGTTATCAACGGCGACCGGATGTGGCATTACACCGAAGGCGTACGCAACTGGGACCCGATCTGGCCCGCCCACGGCATCCGCATCCTGCCCGGACCGTCCTCAATGTGGTTTGATGCTAAAGGCAACCGTCTTCAACCTCCCGCCCTGCCCGGTTTTGACACGCTCGGCACGCTCAAAGCGATCCATGCGACAGGCTATGACTACTCGTGGTTCATCACGACCCAGAAGATCCTCAAGAAGGAATTCGCGCTTTCAGGCTCCGAACAAAACCCCGATTTCGCCGACAAGGACTGGCGCGCGGTTCTCAAGCAACGCATCCTCAACAAAGCCGCCACCCCACCGGTAGAAGCGTTCAAAGAACACGGCGCGGACTTCGTTGTCGCAAACAACTTACCCGAATTGATCGACGGGATGAACAAGATCGAAGGCAACAGCCTTTTGGAGCATGATAAAATCCATGCCCAAATCGCCGCGCGGGATTTGCAGATCAACAACGCCTTTTCCAAGGATGTGCAGGTCATGGCAATCCACGCAGCGCGCCATCACCGTGGCGACCGTATCTTGCGTACGGCCAAACCTCACAAGATCCTTGACCCAGCAAACGGACCCTTGGTTGGCGTTCGCCTGAACATCCTGACCCGTAAAAGCCTTGGCGGGCTACAAACCGACCTTAACGGCCAACTGATTGACGCAAATGGCGACCGCATCCCCGGTCTTTTCGCAGCAGGCGAGGTCGCAGGTTTTGGCGGCGGTGGCTATCACGGCTACAGCGCGCTTGAAGGCACCTTTCTGGGCGGCTGCATCTTTTCTGGGCGCGCGGTTGGACGGGCAGACACAGTCGCATAAGAAACACAGCTGGCATCGCGCAAAGTGTGATTAAAATACAGGCACAACTGAACTATATGATTAATAATAAGGCGCAAAATACGATGTTGCCGGAGAAGGGCGCATCGCTGCCGTCTGGCTCTCCCCTTTCTGCGGTGGAGACGTCAGGTTGCCTTTGCTTTGTCTGCTAGGGGAGCAACTTTTAATGACATGCTACAAATCCATTCTGGCTATGGCCGCGACTTTGATCGCAGGCCCTGCAATCGCCCAAACCGAAATGCCGTTCGCGCTCGATTGGAAGTTCGAAGGGCCCTCAGCGCCCTACTTCCACGCGCTCGATGCGGGTTACTTCGAAGAAGAAGGCCTGACGGTTACGATCTCCGAAGGGTCCGGTTCGCTTGATGCGATCCCGAAAGTGGCCACAGGCGCCTTTCCCATCGGTTTTGCCGATATCAACTCGCTGATGCGGTTCCTTGATCAGAACCCAGGCGCGCCTGTGACCGCTGTGATGATGGTCTATGACAAACCACCTTTCGCAGTGGTTGGCCGCAAATCACTGGGCGTCGAAGAGCCCGCTGATCTACAAGGCAAAACGCTTGGCGCACCACCACCCGACGGCGCATGGGCGCAATTCCCGATCTTTGCTGCCGAAACTGGCATTGATGCAGCCGCGATCACTGTTGAACCGGTCGGTTTTCCGACCCGCGAGCCGATGCTTGCGGAAGGCAATGTCGCAGCCATTACAGGCTTTTCGTTCTCATCCACGCTGAACCTCAAGCGGCTTGGTGTTCCAGCAGAAGACATCTCGGTTTTGCTGATGGCGGATTACGGTGTGGACCTTTACGGCAACGCGATCATCGTCAACACCGACTTCGCAGCCGAGAATGGTGAGGCTGTCACTGGTTTCCTGCGCGCTGTTGCGAAAGGCTGGAAGGACGCTATCGGATCGCCTGAAACAGCGATTGAAGCATTGATGGAACGCAACCCTGCAGCCGACGCAGCCCTTGAGACAGAGCGGCTTGGCATGGCAATCGACGCCAATGTCCTGACAGATTACGTCATGGAAAACGGCATGGGTGGCATTGATGAAGCGCGTTTTGCCAACGCATTGGAGCAAACCAAATCCGTCTACGAATTTCAGACCGCCCCGGATGCCGCGCTGTTTTTCGACGCGCAGTTTCTGCCCACCGATGGCAGCCTGATGTTAAAGTAAGTCAAGACTGGCGAGCGCGCGCCAAGCGCGCTCGTCGTTGTGGGGCAAGTTATGGAAAATCTCATTGATATCAAAGACGTCACGCATGCCTACAAGACGGCAAGCGGTCCGTTACCGGTGCTTGACGGCCTTAACGTGGCAGTACCGGAAGGAACCTTTGCCGCAGTCGTCGGCCCGTCCGGCTGCGGAAAATCGACGCTCACGCGCCTTGTCGCTGGATTAATGAAACCCGATGAAGGCGAAGTTTGGCTGCACGGCGAACGTATTAAAGGGCCACGCAAAACGGTTGGCATGGCCTTTCAGAACCCCGTTCTTCTTGAATGGCGCACCATTCTGCAAAACGTGATCCTGCCGCTTGAGATCGTCGCCCCCTCGATGCACGGCAAAGACCGTGAAGCCCGCGCGATGGAGTTGATCGAGATGGTCGGCCTCTCCGGGTTTGAACATAAACGTCCCTCTGAACTGTCCGGCGGCATGCGCCAGCGGGCCTCGTTATGTCGGTCGCTCGTTCATAAGCCTGAAGTCCTCATTATGGACGAACCTTTTGGCGCGCTCGACGCCTTTACCCGCGAAGACCTGTGGCAAACCATGCGGGATCTGCGTGCGGCCGAGCCCTTCACTTGTGTTCTGATCACCCACGACCTGCGCGAAAGCGTGTTTCTTGGCGATCAGGTGATCGTGCTATCGGGCCGCCCCGCGCGCACGCAGTATGTCATGCCGATTAACCTGCCCGAAGATCGCACGCTCGATATTCTTTATACACCCGAGGTCGCGGACATGCTGCATATTCTGCGCGATCAGATCAAAATCGCACAAGGCCGCGAGCCGGAGGTCCACTGATGCTGCGTCAGATCGGGATCCCCCTCGCCTCAATTGTTGTTTTCTTGTGCCTTTGGGAGTTGCTCGTCTGGGCAAATGGCTGGCCCAACTTCAAAATGGCCTCCCCGTCGGACCTGCCGCCTGCGTTTATAAAATATAGTCATCTCTTCATCGAGATGGGCTGGCAAACGCTTTGGCGCACGGTCGCCGGGCTGGCGTTGGCGGTGGTTGTTGGAACGGGCATCGGCATGATCATTGGCTTTTCCAAGATTGCCCGCGATGCGCTTTATCCATTGCTGGTAGGCTTCAACGCGATCCCCAAGGCGACCCTTGTGCCCGTCATCTCGCTGATTTTCATCGGTCAGCACGATTTCAACACGGTCCTGATGGCCTTTATGATTTCGTTCTTCCCCATCGCTGTCTCAGTCGGCATTGGCCTATCGACGCTTGAGCCAGAGTACCGCGATATCTTGCGATCACTTGGCGCGTCCCGCTTTACGATTTTCCGCAAGATCGCCCTGCCAAAGACGCTGCCCGAATTCTTCGGTGCGCTCAAAGTCTCTGTCACGCTCGCATTTATCGGCACCAATCTGGTCGAAATCGTCAGCCCCCATGGCCGTGGCCTTGGCGCGCTTTTCAAATCCGGAGAAACAAACGGAGACTATCCGCTGATGTTCGCCGTCCTCATCGCGCTCGCCTTTCTGGGCATCGTTTTGTACTACGCCGTCGTCTATCTTGAGAAGATATTTGCCGGCTGGGCAGAGCGTCCGCAAAGCTGACCTCTGTGGAAGACGGCTTATGGCCATAGGTCAAGCAGCCGTGCCAAATTTGCCACTCGTCGCAAGACAACGCTGATTCCGTTGGCTTTTTCCCCCTATCGTCACCGATTCGTTTTGGCTATACGAGAAAATATCAAAAGCGTGGCCGCAAAAGAGCTGCGCACGAGGCGGAGTAGATAATTATGAGTGCGATTGAATTCGTCGTTCGCGATTCTGCGGGCAATCTTCGGCGCGGGGTACTTGCCGAAACCGAAACTTCCACAGTCATTCCAATGGGCACCGGCGAAGATGTTTCGCTGAACCTGCGACTGTTCCAAGTCACCGAATACCAGCGCGACGGCGACAGTCTGGTCATCACAACGATGGATGGGCGCACCATCACGCTCGAAGACTATTTCTACGGCGGTCAGATGGACGCAAACGACCTTTATCTTAGCGCCGATGGCTTGCTCACCCCGGTTGAACTGCAACAGTTCGGCGACACAATCGAACCAGTTTACCAAACAGCCGAGCTTTTCGGAAAATGGAGCCCGAACGACGCACTTTTCTACACTGATGGTGCTGACTTGGACTCGGTGGTTGTTGCTGATGAAATGGTCGATGATGGTGTTGAATCAACGATGCTTGCCACCGGCTTGCTGGGCGGTCTTGGCGCCGCAGGCGGTGCGGCTGGTGTCGGCGGTGCAGCCCTTGCTGGTACGGCCATTGTTGGCGCGGGCCTTGGCCGCGATGACAATGACGATGATGACGACGACGACACCCCCCCTCAGGATCCCAACAATCCGGGTCCGGGCGGCAATGGCGGCGCTGACACGACGCCTCCGACGGTCAGCGTCGATGAGGGCACAGTTGGCAATGGGGACGCATTCAACCGCGTCAACCACTCCGACGGTGTGGAAATTGCAGGAACGGGCGAAATAGGTGCCGCAATCCTGGTCGAAACTCAGGGCCATAACGGCCAAACGGTCACCCAGACGACAACAGTTGATGCCAACGGCGATTGGGATGTCGTATTCCCTGCGTCAGACATTCCGACCGGAGAATACACCCAAAACATCACAATCACAGCGACCGATGCCGCAGGCAACACGACCAGCGTGACCGATCAAATTCTGATCGACACCGAAACCGCTGTGAACATCACGATGGTTGACGGTACCACAGCCGGTGCGGGTAATGTGGTTAACGGCGCCAGCCACGCCGATGGCACAACGCTATCAGGCACGGGCGATGCCAACGGAACCGTGACAATCACGGTGCAGGGCGTGCCACCGGTCAACGTGCCCGTCGATGCCAATGGCAACTGGAGCCACACGTTCAACACGACCGAACTTCCCGGCGGAGAATACACCCGCACCGTGATGGTCGACATCACCGATCCCTATGGGAACACAAGTTCAAACACCGGTCAGATTGTCGTCGATACGATCACCAACGTCTCGATGGCGCCGGGCGCTGTTGGCGAAGGGACGGTGATCAACGCCGCAGAGGTTGCCTCGAACGGGATCACCGTCACAGGTGCCACGCAGCCAAATAACCAGGTTGCGGTGACGTTTACCGACAATACCGGCAATCAGGTCACGCGCAATATGCAGGCCGATAATGCGGGTAACTGGTCCGCAACCTTTGCCGCGACTGAAATACCGTCAGGTGAGTACGACGCCGATGTCAGCGTGATTGCGACCGACGCGGCAGGCAACTCGGCAACGACATCGCAAACGCTGCGGATCGACACCGAAGTGGATGTCGACGTGAACACCGCCACGCTCGAAGGCAACGGCATCGTCAACTTCGCCGAGGCCGCCGACGGCATCAAACTCACCGGAACCGCAGACCCCGATACGCAGGTGCGCGTTGACTTCAACGGGATCACCAAAACGGTCAACGCCGATCAGTTTGGCAACTGGTCCGCCGATTACCGCGCAAACGAGGTCCCGTCGGGAGAGCGCAACGTCCCTGTTTCGGTCAGCTCGACAGATGTGGCAGGCAACGTCGCAACCGACAGCGGCACCGTGCAGATCGACACAATCGTGCGCAACCTTGGCATGTCACCCGCGACCGGAGACAACGTTCTAACCGCCGCGGACAACAGCAACGGGTTCAGGCTGAACGGGACAACCGAGCCCGGCGCGCAATGGGTCGAGGTCACATTAGGCTCAATGGCCCCGCAAATGGCGCAGGTGAACGCAAACGGTACTTGGTCACTGGACTTCCCAAACGGCGTCACGCCAACCGGGAGCTACAACACCAACGTCGTGGTGCGCACGATGGATGCCAATGACAATATAGACAGCATCACAACGCCGGTCAGCGTCGATACCGACGTGCCCGGCGCACCGGATATCGTGTTCCGGATGCAGGGACAGGACGATACGTTCGGGTTAGGTGTAAGCTCTGACGATGGCATCTCGGGCATGAGTTCGGTTGCCAGCGATGGCACAGTCACCGATCTTGGCATTGCGCCGACAACCGGCAACGGCGGCGGGGCGGAGAGCTTTACTTTCAACACACCGGTCCCCGACGGCACGCATCTGGTGGTGCAAGCCACTGATACCGCCGGTAATGAGGCCTCAACCCTAGTTATTCAGGAAGATGGCTCTGCAAACGTCCTGAGCCTGTCGAACGCAGGCTTGAACGGTTTCGACATTGCCGCCGTCGATCTTAGCTTTGCCGAAGACAGCGATCTGACCATCACCGAGCAGGACCTGCTCGATCTGTCGCAATTCTCGAACACACTAGTTGTGCATGGCGACACCAACAACGAGATCACGGCGACCGGTGCGCAAACTACCAACCAGACCGAAACCATCGACGGCAAAGCCTACGAAATCTACTCGCTTGGCAATGATGGTGTTCTGGTGGTGGACCCGGATGTAACCGTAAACACCTGATCCTAAGATGTTTTCAAGCAAAAGGCCGCGCGTGTCCTGCGTGGCCTTTTTCATGTCAGCCTGCTCCGGCAAGCAAATCAGCGTTGCCCCCCGCGGCAGTGGTATCGACGCACACATGCCGCTCTTTCTGCAACCAACGGTCAAAATCAGCGGTTTGCAGGAACGGAACCAAGGGACCATCCTGCGCGGCCAAGGCGGTTCTGTAAGGCTGTGGATCAAGACCGGAATAGACCACCGCCTCCAGATCAAGTGACGCCAGATCCTCTGGCGGGCACTGCGCGGCAACAGATGCACATCCCAACGCACGAGCCATTTGTGCGTGTACCTCGGCCTGCCCACCAACGCAAAGGACACGGCCCCGTGGCAGAACGCTCCACCTGTTAGCCTCGCCTGTCGGTCCGGGCAGATCACGGGTCAGGGTCGCCGGGTTGTGCAGCGGCTGGCTCCGAAACGCCTCTGCGATCTCGGCCACAGTCATCGCCGGTCCTTGCCCGTCGACCTCTAGCAGAGCTTGCGCCATAAACCGATGGATGTAACGAGGTCCACCCGCTTTCGGCCCTGTCCCACTAAGCCCTTCCCCACCAAAGGGTTGCGATCCGACCACTGCCCCGATTTGGTTACGGTTGACGTAGATATTGCCAGCGTCCACTGCCGCGACCACATCGGCCACGCGATCATCAATCCGGCTATGCAGCCCGAAGGTCAGCCCATACCCCGTCGTATTGATATCCGCGACAACGCGCATCAGATCAGCGGCCTTGAACGTCGCCACATGCAGCACGGGCCCGAAAATCTCTTCAGCAAGATCACCAATGCCTGCCACTTTCAGAACAGTCGGCCCGACAAACGTTCCGTTCGAAGGTGCCGCAATCTGTTTGAGCACTTGCCCCCCCGCAATGTGCGCGTCGATCTTCGCTTTGGCGGCGGCATCAATCACCGGGCCGACATCTGTTGCGAAATCAGACGGATCACCAATCACCAGCGCGTCCATCGCACCGTAGAGCATCTTGAGGAAGTCATCCGCGATATCCTCTTGCAAATAGAGGATCCGCAGCGCGCTGCACCGTTGTCCCGCTGACTGAAAAGCCGATGCGATGATATCGCCAACCGCTTGCTCTGGCAGCGCCGTGCTATCCACGATCATCGCGTTCAAACCGCCTGTTTCAGCAATGAGCGGCGCATGTGCCGCAAGGTTCGCTGCCATCGTCCGGTTGATCCGCTGCGCTGTTGCGGTGGAACCGGTAAAACACACGCCGCCCACTTTAGGATGCGCGGTCAGGACGCCGCCAACCGCAGGACCGGTGCCGGGCAAAAAGACCAGAACGTCCTCGGGGACGCCCGCCTCATGCAAAAGTCCGACCGCGAACTCGGCGATCAAGGACGTCGCCTCTGCGGGCTTGGCAAGCACGCCGTTACCTGTCGCCAAAGCGGCCGCAATTTGGCCAGTAAAAATAGCGAGCGGGAAGTTCCAAGGCGAAATGCAGGTAAAGATACCGACCGGAGCCGTATCGGACTGCTCAGCTTCCGACGCATAAAATCTCAAAAAATCAACTGTTTCACGTAACTCACCAACACAATCGTTCAAGGTTTTGCCTGCCTCGCGTGTCAAACGCGCGAAAATCTCCTCGGCGTTCGCCTCGTAAAGATCAGCCGCCTTGCGCAATATCCGCGCGCGGTCAGCCACGGGCGTGGCAGCCCAATCGCGCACACGATTACAAGCGGCTTCCGCCTCGGTCGCGCTGTGAAAATGCGTGTAGCCAATCACATCGCCCGTTGCCGGATTGGTTACAGCAGTCTCACCTGCTCCCCAAGGTCCCGGGTGAGCAGCGATCCTCTGCGCAAGGCGTTCCAGGGTTGCGGGATCTTCCAGATCCCAGCCCATTGAATTCGCACGCTCCGGCGCGAAAAGCGTGTTGGGCGTGCGCACTGCCGGGTTTGAAACGTCAGGCAAAAGTGCTGTCACAGCGGCAAACGGGTCCGCGGCCACTTGCGTCGCAGGAACATCTTCATCAACGATCTGGTTAACGAATGAACTGTTCGCACCGTTCTCCAAAAGCCGCCGTACCAGGTAGGCCAGCAGGTCCTTATGCGCCCCAACAGGAGCGTAAATCCGGCAGCGCGTCCCATGGCGCTTTAGTACGGTTTCATGCAACGCCTCACCCATCCCATGCAACCGCTGGAACTCGTAAAGCGCTGAATCCTCGGCCATTTCCAGAACAGCCGCGACTGTATGAGCGTTGTGCGTCGCAAACTGCGGATAGATGTGGTCCGTCATCCCGAGCAGCTTTTTGGCGCAACAGATGTAGCTGACATCCGTCGCCACTTTCTGAGTAAAAACCGGAAACCCATCATGCCCTTCGACCTGCGCATGCTTGATCTCTGTGTCCCAGTAAGCACCCTTCACCAGCCGCACCATGATCTTGCGATCCAACCGTGTCGCTAAAGCATAGAGCCAGTCCAACACATGCGGTGTGCGCAGCCCGTAGGCTTGCACGACAACCCCGAAACCATCCCAGCCTTTTAAGGTTGGCTCGGACAAAAGAGCCTCGATCACATCCAAGGACAGGTCCAGGCGTCCTGCCTCTTCCGCGTCGATGTTCAAGCCAATGCCAGCCGACTTCGCCAACACACACAATGCACGGGCGCGCGGCAAAAGCTCCTCCATCACCCGCTCTTTCTGGAGCGTCTCATAGCGGGGATGCAAGGCTGACAACTTTATCGAAATCCCCGGGTTTTCGCGGATGTCTTCAGACGTCGCGTGCTTGGCCAAAACCCCAATCGCATCCGAATAAGCCAGATGATAGCGCCGCGCATCCGCATCCGTGCGCGCGGCCTCGCCCAGCATATCGTAGGAGTAGGTAAAGCCCCGCTCCTCCAAAACCTTCGCGCGTTTCACCGCCTTTTCAATGGTTTCACCTAAAACAAACTGACGCCCCAGCTCTTTCATAACGCGGGTGACAGCCTGCCGGATGACAGGTTCGCCCAACCGTTTGACAGCACCATGCAAAACGCGCGCCACATCGCTTTGATGCCCGTCTTTCAGGACTTTACCCGTCATAAAAAGCGCCCAGGTCGAAGCATTTACCAAGCTGCTGTGAGACTTTCCCAGATGTGCATCCCAGTGACTTGGCGCGATCTTATCCTCGATCAGCGCGTCCATCGTGTCGCCATCGGGCACCCGCAACAATGCCTCAGCCAAACACATCAACGCGACGCCTTCATCTGTTGAAAGGCCGTACTCGCCTAGAAACAACTCCATCATCGACGGCTCACTGTCACTGCGGATTGCGCAAACCAATTCGACGGCGCGGGTATGAATCGCGGCGTGGCGTGCAGCCGGGATATCGGCCTGCGCCATGAGCGCCGTCAACGCATCGGCCTCCGGTGCCACATGGGCGTCTCGGATCGCAGAGCGGGCATTATCACTCGACACGTCAAACATCGGACTCTCCCTCATGGCACTATCCTTCTATCGCGCGTTTTTCCTTACAATTCGTCCCTGTTATCTGTATTTTATAGAGATATCGTCTTATCTTGAACGTAAAAGAAGGCAAAAATGATCTCGCAACGGGCGCAAACCGGAACACTTGATAGCTTTGACCGCAGAATCATTGACGCCGTCTCTAAAGACGGGCGCATCACGATGACCGAATTGGCAACTCGCGTTGGGCTGTCAAAGACCCCCTGTCATGCACGGCTCAAACGGCTTGAAGCAGACGGCTATATCGTAGGCTACCGTGCGCTGCTGGATCCGATCAAGCTAGGGTTGGAGCACGTGGCCTTTGTCGAGGTCAAACTCTCCGACACCCGAGCACCCGCTTTGGCGGCGTTCAATGCTGCGGTCCAAGCCCTGCCCGAGATCGAGGAATGCCACATGATCGCGGGAAATTTCGACTATCTGCTCAAGGTTCGCACGACCGGCATCACCGACTATCGCACCTTCCTTGGGGAAGAACTCACAGCCCTTCCCCATGTCGCCCAAACCTCGACTTATGTCGCGATGGAAGCGGTCAAAGGCACCGCAGTTCTCGACTAACCCGCCCTTTGGACCATGCCAAACAAATCGCGCGTATCGTCGGGATCCGCGAGCATGTCCAACTCTACGAAATGCCCGGTCCGCTCAAGCTGATCGCGGACGTAGCGCAGTGCACTGAAGTCTTCAGTCGCAAAGCCAACGGAATCAAACAGCGTGATCTGGCGTTCGTGGCGGCGGCCATCGGTTTTTCCCGCAATGACCTGCCACAGCTCTGTGACGGGGTGGTCCGCCCCCAGCTGCTGAATTTCGCCTTCGATCCGGGTCTGCGGCGGGTATTCGACAAAGATATCACTGCGCAGCAAGATGTCGCGATGCAGTTCGGTCTTGCCGGGGCAGTCGCCACCAATAGCGTTCAAATGCACCCCGGCACCGACCATGTTATCGGTCAGGATCGTGGCATATTGCTTATCCGCCGTGCAGGTCGTGATGATTTCCGCTCCGGCAACGGCGTCTTCCGCTGTCTTGCACGAAATCACCATCAGGCCGTGGCCTTCGAGGTTGCGCGTAGCTTTTGCCGTCGCTGTTGGGTCAACGTCGTAGAGACGGACGGTTTGAATGCCCAAGACCTCGCGAAAGCCCAGCGCCTGAAACTCGCACTGTGCCCCATTGCCGATCATCGCCATCGTCTTAGCCCCCTTGGGCGCCAGATACTTCGCCGCAACAACAGATGTGGCCGCGGTGCGCAGAGCGGTCAAAATCGTCATCTCGGACAGCAACACCGGATAGCCGTTGGCCACATTCGCCAGCACCCCAAACGCTGTCACGGTCTGAAAGCCGCGCGCCATATTGGCGGGGTGCCCGTTGACGTATTTGAAGCCGTAAGTCTCGCCGTCGCTCGTCGGCATCAGCTCGATCACGCCTTCGCGGGAGTGCGAGGCAACGCGAGGTGTCTTGTCGAACTGCTCCCATCGCAAAAAATCAGCTTCGATATAGGCGGCAATCTCAGCAATCATCTTGGCGGGGCCGATGGTGTTTACGATCTTCATCATGTCATCGACGCTGACAAAAGGCACAAGTGCCAGCTTGGAGGGAGTGGTTTGTGTCTTCATGGTCATCCTCAGAAACTCCGTGTTGGCCGGTCAAGCACTTTGCGACCCATAAGCGATGCGGTCAGATCGACCATCAGCGACGCGGTGCGTCCGCGTTCATCCAGAAACGGGTTCAGTTCCACCAGATCAAGTGAGGTGACGAGGCCACTGTCGCACAGCATCTCCATCACCAGATGCGCTTCGCGGAAGGTGGCGCCACCAGGAACCGTGGTTCCCACAGCGGGCGCAATGGCGGGCTCAAGAAAATCAACATCCAAGCTGACATGCAACGCGCCCTGTGCCTGTGCCACCCGCTCCAGAAACAAGCGCAGCGGTCCGGCGATGCCATGCTCATCAATCGCACGCATGTCATGGACCGTGACGTCATTCGCGGCCAACGCTGCATTCTCTGCCGGATCGACGGACCGGATGCCCATCATGCAAACGTTCTCCGCGGGGACGGGTGTCTGCAAAGGCGGATAGACACCGTCGAACCCCTCGAGCCCCATGAAGTATGCGACCGGCGTCCCGTGCAGATTGCCGCTTGTGGTGCTGTTCACCGTGTGAATATCGGGATGCGCGTCCAGCCACAGCACGAACTGCGGGCGCCCTATTTCAGCCGAATGACGTGCGATGCCGGGAACCGTCCCGATTGACAGGCTGTGATCGCCCCCCAGAAACATCGGCAAATCGCAGCGTTGTGCAGCCTGATAGGCGGCTGCCTCAAGCGCGCGGGCCCATCCGACGGTTTCACCTAAATCGCGGGCCGCGCTACCTTCTGGCGTCGGGACATCCTCGACCACACCGGCGACGTTTCCGAAATCGGTCACATCATGGCCCAGACCGCGCAAAGTCTCTGCCAGACCCGCAGTGCGGTAGGCATCTGGCCCCATAAGACATCCGGGCTGGCTTGCGCCGCTTTGAACGGGCGCGCCGACCAAGGCACATCGAAGTTGTTGCATCAGACCCTCTCAGAATCGCGTCTTCAAGAGAATGCCCGAGTGAGATCACACATTTTAGAGGATGAAGTGAGCAATTTACTGGATATTTTGATCATTTTGACTAGCCTGGGATGCAATATGACAGATCTTGACCAAACCGACCGCCGCCTAATCGCAGCACTGAAACGCGACGGGCGCGCCTCGATCACCACGCTTGCGCATACGCTTGAGGTGTCGCGCAGCACTGTGCAAACGCGTCTGGACCGGCTTATCAAATCAGGCACGATCCAGCGGTTTACCGTTGAACTGGACGCGATGGGTCACGATGACCGGGTCCATGCGGTGATGATGATCGGGGTTGAAGGCCCGCGCGCCCGTCAAGTCATCCGCGCGTTGCACAGATTGCCAGAGATCACATCGCTTCACACGACCAGCGGCAAATGGGACCTGATCGGCTGGATCGAAACGAGTACACTTGCCGAGTTTGACCGCGTTCTGCGCGAGGTGCGCGAAGTGCAAGGCGTGCTGAACTCCGAGACCAGCCTGCTGTTGGATGCCGCGAAAGCCTAACTGCCTTCGGGCACCTTCTCGATCAGTTTTGAATTGCGCAAGGTCGCCGAAGGATAGGCCGGATCACGCAGCAGGGACGGTTTGAAATCCGGCTCAACGCGCATCAAGGCTTCAAGCCGCTCCAACGCGGTCTCGGGAACGCCCTGGGATTCGTAGAGCGCATAAAGGTAGCGTAACGCCGGGCGGTACGTGGGCAGATAGGCACGCGCGGCTTCGCCAAACCGGATCGCATCCTCGACCCGCTCAAGTGATAGCGCCGTAAGACAACACAGCATATCCCACCAGAAGACAAAGGGCGTCGCGCGGGCCAAATAGCGCGCCCGAATGGCCGAACCGTGCGCCTCTTCAATCTGGCCGTTGCGCAACTGTGCCACCGCAAGAAACGCCCAAGCATAAGGATTGGCCCGGTTGAGGTCGATGGCGCGCCGCACCAAAGACATCGCACCGCCTGCATCCTTCTCAATCGTCAAACGGGCTTGGGCCGCCATCGCCAAAACCATCGAATTGGCGCCGTCCATGACCAGCGACGTGGCGATAAAGTCTTCAACTTCCTTCGAGGCTTTTTCTTTATCAATCGCCCGATGCTCGAGCATCTGGCTGATCCGCAGAAATGACCTCCAGCTGAGGTAGACCGCTTTCGGTTCCAACTCAAACGCGCGTTGCAACAGATCGTCGGCCTGCTCCATGGCGTTGCGGTCCAGCGAAAAGATCAGCGATTGCGCCCGAAAGAAAAGCCCCGCCGCACTATCGCCATGGCGCTGCATCACCTCGTTCATCACGCGCGTCGCGGTTTTGCCGATGAGCACCTGCATTTCGAGATCTTCAATGGGTGGTGCACCTTGCACCTCGATCTTTCGGGTGTCGGACCACAAATATTGATGATCGGCGGCAAGTTCCATATGGACGTGGGCGTGCCAAAACCGGCCATTGCGATAGTGATCTGACTTGACGCGCAACAACTCGGCACCGGCGGGAACCTGCCCTTCGGGCACAACCGAAATAGCACCATATTCCTTAAGATCGCGCGCCAGGTGATCGTTGAAAATCTGGATGAAAAACCGTTCCTCGGCGCCTTCGGGGTCGTGCTGGGCGAGAGCGACCACTGGCGTACGGGGCGGGCCATGCTGGATCAGTTGCGCCCGCATCGCGGCGCGCGCCTGATCCGCCCCTTGCATCAATTTGCAGCGTTGTTCGTCCAACCATTCGCGGAACCGGGGATCCTTGACATCAAGGTCTTCACAAAGCTCTTGGCCCGCCTCAAACCGGGGATCTTGCTGCAAAACCGGGTCAACGCGGATCACATCCGGATCAAGGGCGACCACACCGCCTTGCGTAATCAAACCCGCCTTGTGCGCACCAAGGTAGCGGCGCAGCTCGGTCAAACATTGCCGCATACTTTGCTTGCCTTGATCGGCGGACCGGTCGCTCCAAAGCCGTTCTTGCAGCCAGCCGCGCGGGCGCCGGTTGTCAGGGGCAAGCGCCAAAAGCACCAGCATACCACGCGCTTTCATGCTTTTGGGGCCGAAGCTGACACCATTTGCATCTTCCAAACGCATCGGTCCTACCAATGTCAGCTCTAGCGTCACAAAGAATTCCTTACCCAACGTCAAAATTCACGATAGCAAAATTCGCCGCTTTGACCAAATCCCGCCGATCAACGTGAAAAAAACGTCAACCTATGCAATGGATGAGGGCTGCAAAGCGTACATTATGCATCGTTAACAAAATTTTCACGGGAGATTATGACATGCCTTTTTTGAACTTCGAGAACCACGAAAATCATGAGAATTGGGAAAATCACGAAAACCATGAAAATCATGAGAACTGGGAAAATCACGAGAACCACGAAAATCACGAGGGGGGCGGTCGTCGAGGCGCAAGCGGGCGGCTGTCAGTTGCGTTGCAGTCGGCTGGCGAAGGCATCATCGGTCCGTTCAACACCGCCTTTGTCCGCGACATCACACTAGGCGTTCACACACCCAAGGACCTGTTCACCAGCGTTCCGCGCACGCATCTGTCGTTGTTATTGTCGCGCGCCCTTGGCGGCAGCTTGGTCACCCGGTTTGAAAACGGCGCCGCCGTTGTTTCCTCCAACGGCGAGATCATCGCGACCGTTACCGCGCCCGCGGACATTGAGCCGTTCAAGGCGCAACTGACCCGCGTTCATCAGGATGCGGACCTGCGCTATGACCGCCACGCCGAGATCCTGAGCCAGATCAACGATCTACTGTCCTTCTTCGCCGCCTCGGTCCGGCTGGACCCGCGCCGCCGCCGTTGGACGATCAAGCTGCTTTTGACGGCGCTTGCGGCCGCGCAACCTGTCACCGTTCAGGTCAAGGCGATCTGCGCGGTCCCCCGCCCCGTTGATCTGTCGCCCCAGATCAATCCGTTGATCGACACGCCAGGCCACAGCGCCTATCCCAGCGGACATGCAACGCAAGCGTTCCTGCTTGCTGAAATCCTCGCAACTTTGGACCCGACCGGCGCCACGATCTACCGCCGTCAAGCGGCGCGGATCGCACAGAACAGGACGGTTGCAGGTGTGCATTACCCCGTCGACAGCCGCGCGGGAGCGCTTGTGGGATCGGCCCTTGCACATCAATTCTTGGGCCGCCTTGCACCGTCGCTGATTGAAGAAGACAAGGCGTGGACAGCCGTCAGCGTGCCTGCACCCAACGCCGCTGACGCCAACTACGACTTCAACCTTCTTACACTCGACGCCCAACATGCCGATACATTGGCAGCATTGCGCGGCGCGGACCCTGCGGGCCCGGCAGTCAATGACTATGACCGCGCGTTGCTCGACGAGTTCTGGAGCCGTGTGAAAGCCGAATGGCCCGGTCTTGACGACGGTGCAGCCGCATGACCCTGACATGGCAACGGGGCGTCCCGATCGACGGATCTGTCTATAACGCGGCCTATGTCGATTTCGACTGGACCGCGGGGCTGCGCCGGCGCGGCATTGACGCCACGCGCACACCGATCCGCATCGAGCTTAGCGGTACAGGCCGCCAGACCAGATTTTCGGAGGCCTACCGGCCCGAAACGACCGCACCGCAGAATGCGACAGACCGCATCGACGGACTGAAAGGGACCGCTCCGCTTGTCACGGCGCTTTATGCCGAAGCCCCAATGGGCGCGGCTGGCGACGGTGCCGAAAAGCGCCCGTTGATCGAACGTGAGAGCGGTGCCTTATCTGAGCAGACCTATCCCCAAGGCAGCGTCGTGATGGCTGTGATCGACAGCGGTATCGCCTTTGCGAATGGACGTTTCTGCACGCCGCCGGACGGGAATACACAAGCGCCAGTATCCCGCTTTTCGCATCTGTTGCTACCCACTGGCACAGGCGCGTTTCGAGTGCTTGGCGCTTCGGACATTGCCGAATTGATGGCAGCGGGTCTGAATCCTGCCTCCGGTCAGTTTCACGAAACAAATGTCTATGCAAAGACGACACGTGGCCTGCCTCATGGCGGGCAAGCCATCCGTCCGTTGAGCCTGCCCGCGCCGCACGGCACCCAAGTTGCCGATTTGCTGGCGGGCGCAGATAGCGCCGACATGATCGCGACCCGCCCGATGATCGGCGTTGACCTTCCTGCCTCGGCGATCATCGACACATCCGGGTCTGTCGCTGCGGCGTTCATTCCCGCGCTTATTGACGAGATCATGGCGCTTTCGGCCAAGATGACCGATCCAGATGGCAAACCCTTGCCGTTGATCATCAATATCAGCCTGGGGTTCACCGCCGGCCCTTGCGACGGCACGCACCCGGTGGAGCGCGCTATCTTTGATGCGGTACAAAGCGGGATCAGCGCAGGGCGCGAGATCCACGTGACGCTGCCTGCGGGCAATCATGCCCAAGCGCGTTTACACGCCCGGCTAAGACCTGATGACTGGGACGACGCGGGCCTAGCAAGCCTCACGTTACGGGTCCCAAGCGACGATGCCACGCCCAACTTTACTGAGGTTTGGTTGCCCGAAAGGTCCCTCCAGTCGCTTTTTGACGACAGTCGCGAAACCTCTGTTGCCATGACTCTGCGCCTGCCGGACGGGCGCTTTGCAGGCCTTGATGAAGTGCCCCGATTTGAGGAAACCTGGGAGCTTTGGGACGGTGCGTCTCATATCGCGAGCGCTTACTACATGCTTCATGTGACCGATAACGGGATGGTCCGGCCCCGCCTGATCCTCGCGCTGCGGCCCACGATCGCCATGAGCGCCTCGACCTACCGCACGCAGCCCGGCGACTATGTGATGTTGTTCGAAGATCTTGCCGGATCGCAGCCGCATATTGACGTGCGGGTCCAGCGCGACGACAACATCGTCGGCTACCGTCCGCGTGGTCGCCAGGCGCGCCTGTTCGAGCCGGGATATATCGAACGCGACCCCTCGGGCCGTCCACTGCGCCATGACGTAGGCAACAGCCGGATCACACGCGAAGGCACGCTGTCGGCAATGGCGACACTTGACCCGAACATGCCGATCGCAAACGGGCGCTATGTGCGCGATCACATCCATGTGGTTGCCGCGGATACACTTGGCCCCAAGGGTCGTAACCGCGCGATTTACAGCGGTCAGCGCTCAAAGGAGCATCCGGTTGAGAAAGACGCGCTGATCGGTGAAGGCATCGCCCATGCGGGCGCTCTGGCCAGTGGCATGACCAGCACAAGCGTCTATGCGATGACAGGCACGAGTGCCGCGGCACCGCTTTATGGGCGTAAGCTGGCGGATGACATTGGCGTTCCGACGGGGGCCAGAACGCGCCCGCAACGTCGCGCTGATCCCGCAGAACCAGACGCGGTCATCCCCTGATCAGGCAAACGACGCACGGATTGCGCGGATATTTTCACCATAGGGGGCGGGATCGACAACGGACCCGCCTTTGAATACAGCAGAGCCTGCGACAAGCACATCTGCCCCGGCGTCCACGACCAGCGGAGCCGTCTGCGGCGTTACCCCACCGTCAATCTCAATATGCACAGGCCGGTCGCCGATCATTTCGCGCAGTGCGCGTACTTTCGAGGTCACGTCGATGAACTTCTGCCCGCCAAAACCGGGGTTCACGGTCATAACGCAGACCAAATCCACCATATCCATCAACCCAGCCACGGCCTCGGCTGGTGTGCCGGGGTTCAATGCAACGCCAGCCTTGGCACCTGCCCCACGGATCGCCTGAAGTGTGCGGTGAATATGCGGGCCAGCCTCGACATGGGCGGTGATGAAATCAGCACCTGCCTCGGCAAAGCCCTCGATATACGGATCGACGGGCGCAATCATCAAATGTACATCCATGATCGTCTTGATATGCGGCCGGATCGCCGCGCAGGTGCTGGCCCCGAAAGTAATGTTGGGCACAAAATGCCCGTCCATCACATCCACATGAATCCAATCAGCCCCTTGCGCCTCAACCGCTTCAATCTCGGCTCCGAAATTGGCGAAATCAGCGGACAGAATAGACGGTGCGATTTTGACGGAACGATCAAAGCTCATGGCAGGCTCCCTTAGTTGATGTGCGGCTTAACGCCCTAAGCGCGCCTTGTCACCCGCCTTCGCTACCGCAGCATTCCTGGCTGTGCTAATTTGATGCGACTCCTCGTGCGCAAGGCCCTCATGCTGCTTTCTCATACCGATATTCTGCCGAAAGGTGACGCCTTTCTGGTAACCCGTGCGATGCCCTCGGGCAAGCGTCCCAAGGCGCTCCACAGTCACGATTATTATGAGCTTTTCTGGATCGTAAACGGGCGAATTCGCCACCGTGTCAACGACCGAACCGAAGACCTGACCGAAGGTGATATAGTCTTCATCCGGCCCTCTGACGCTCATTCGTTACAAGGCAAAGGCGATGAACCGCACCTAATCAATCTCGCAGTCCATCCCAAGCTGATTTCCGCGTTGGCAAAGCGCCATCCGCAGCTTGACGGGCTGTTTTTTTGGTCGAAGGATCCATATCCGGTCGTCGTTCACCGCGACATGGCGCAGCTGTCTGAACTGTCCCAAGCATTGCGCGGACTGGATGCAGCACCACGCAATGCACTAGCTGCCGAAGCACTTCTTTCACCCCTTCTGGCGCAACTGACCGCCCAAACCATCCCCATACCGATGCCCGCCTGGCTTGCCAGTGCCTGCAAAGCGGCCCATAGCCGTACGGTGTTCCAGCAAGGCGCTGCGGGGTTCGTGCGTGCGGCGGGCCGGACCCACGCCCATGTCAGCCGCGAGGCGCGCAAACACTTGGGTGTGTCACCCTCGGAATACATCAATGACATCCGCATGGATTATGCCGCACGTCAGTTATCCGCCTCGACCGACACGCTGGCTGAAATCGCCGCCGACTGTGGGATCCCAAATCTCAGCCATTTTCACCGGCTCTTTCGCGATGCTTTCAAGCTGACCCCGAACGCCTATCGCAAACGCCACCAACGCGACGTTATCCAACCCGGCTGACTTGAATTCGCACCGCTGATCTGAGACCGTTCCCACGACCGGAGGCTCCATGACCACAGCGACGCAAACCCATCTTCCACAGACGACTGAACCGCGTAACGACGGGATGGAGCTTGATATGGACTGGGTCATGTCGGTGCAGGCCAACACCTCTGCGATTGAACGGCGGGCGGCGACGTTGCCCGGTCGTCGGTCTGTCAAAAAAGACTTTCAGGCCGCATGGCTTGCCCGCGCGATCACATGCATTGATCTGACCACGCTTTCGGGCGACGACACGCCGGGCCGCGTCCGCCGTCTATGCGCAAAGGCCCGCCAGCCTGTTCGCGCTGACCTGCTTGAGCAGCTGGGCCTACCGCACATCACCACCGGCGCGATTTGTGTCTATCACGATATGATCAGCACGGCGGTTGAGGCCCTGCAAGGCTCTGGCATCCCTGTCGCGGCTGTCTCTACCGGTTTTCCCGCCGGGCTGTCGCCCTTCCACCTGCGCGTGGCCGAGATCGAGGAAAGCGTCAAATCAGGCGCTGCCGAGATCGACATCGTTATCTCCCGCCGCCACGTCCTCACAGGCAACTGGCAAGCGCTTTACGACGAAATGCGTACCTTCCGCGCGGCCTGCGGTGATGCCCATGTCAAAGCGATCCTTGCGACCGGAGAGTTGGGCGCCCTGCGCAATGTCGCCCGCGCCTCACTCATCTGCATGATGGCGGGCGCTGATTTCATCAAGACCTCGACCGGCAAGGAAAGCGTCAACGCAACGCTTCCCGTCTCGCTGACCATGATCCGCGCGATACGCGCCTATCACGCCCGCACCGGCCTGCGTGTCGGCTACAAACCCGCGGGCGGCATTTCCAAGGCAAAAGACGCGATCACCTATCTTGCGTTGATGAAGGACGAGCTTGGCAACCGGTGGCTGGAACCCGATCTCTTCCGCTTCGGTGCCTCGTCCCTGCTGGGTGATATCGAACGCCAGCTGGAACATCACCTGACCGGTGCCTATTCCGCCGCCAACCGTCACCCGATTGGATAAGCCATGACAGTCAAAGAGATTTTCGAGAGCATGGACTATGGCCCCGCCCCCGAGGATGCGTCAGACGCGCTGGCCTGGCTGGTGGACCATGGTGACAGGTTCGGGCATTTCATCAATGGCACATTCACCGATCCGGGTGATGCCTTTGAGGCCAAGAACCCAGCGACCGGCAACGTCTTGGCGACCGTTACCCAAGCGACCCAATCGGACGTGGATCAGGCCGTCAAAGCAGCCCACACCGCTCAGCCCAAATGGGCCAGACTTAGTGGGCACCAGCGCGCGAAATACCTCTATGCGCTGGCCCGGCTTTTGCAAAAGCACGCCCGCCTCTTCGCCGTCCTCGAAACACTCGATAACGGCAAACCAATCCGCGAGGCGCGCGATATCGACGTCCCCCTCGCCATTCGCCATTTCTACTATCACGCAGGCATGGCGCAGTTGATGGAAGCGGAATTGCCGGACCGCGCGCCTCTTGGTGTTTGCGGCCAGATCATCCCATGGAACTTCCCCCTGCTCATGCTCGCGTGGAAAGTCGCGCCGGCCCTTGCCATGGGAAATACTGTCGTCCTGAAACCCGCTGAGTATACATCGCTCACCGCGCTGTTGTTTGCCGATATCTGCCTGCAAGCGGGCCTGCCCAAAGGCGTTCTGAACATCGTGACCGGAGACGGCGCGGTCGGCGAGATGATCGTCAATGCCGATGTCGACAAGATCGCCTTCACCGGCTCGACCGAGGTCGGTCGCCGCATCCGCGAAGCGACGGCCGGCAGCGGCAAAGCCCTGACATTAGAGCTGGGCGGCAAATCCCCCTACATCGTCTTCGACGACGCCGATATCGACAGCGCAGTCGAAGGGCTTGTCGACGCGATCTGGTTCAATCAAGGTCAGGTCTGCTGCGCGGGCTCCCGTCTTCTTGTCGCTGAATCTATCGCCGATGACTTCTACGCCCGTCTCAAAACCCGCATGTCCGGTCTGCGCATCGGCGACCCGCTTGATAAGTGCATCGACGTCGGCGCAATTGTGGACCCGGTGCAATTGGCCTCGATCAGAGCCAAGATAGACGCCAACGACGAAGGCGAAACCTTTCAGACCACAGCGCCCGAAGGCTGCTATTACCCCCCCACGCTGATAACCGGCCTGCACACGGCATCGACACTCATGCAGGATGAAGTCTTCGGCCCCGTGCTTGTCTCTACGACGTTCCGGACGCCCGCCGAGGCCATCCAGATCGCCAACAACACGCGCTATGGCCTTGCGGCAACGGTTTGGACCGAAAACGTGAACCTCGCCCTCGATATCGCTCCGAAACTCGCGGCGGGCATCGTCTGGGTCAACGCGACCAACCTGATGGACGCCGCGGCAGGCTTCGGCGGTGTGCGTGAAAGCGGCTTCGGGCGCGAGGGCGGCTGGGAAGGCTTGCGCGCGTACACCAAGCCTTCGCGAGCGGCGAAACCTGCCACATCGGTCACGGCCTTCACGGGCGACAAAGCCCCGTCCAATCCCATTGACCGCACCGCGAAACTTTACATCGGCGGCAAGCAAGCACGCCCCGATGGCGGCTATTCCAAACCCGTCTGGGGCAAGAACGGCACGCTGCTGGGCCATGTTTCAATTGCCAACCGCAAAGATGTCCGGAATGCGATTGAGGCCAACGCAAGTGCTGCCAGCTGGTCAAAGACCACGGGCCATTTGCGCGCACAAATCCTGTATTACATCGCAGAAAACCTCGCCGCGCGGGGCGATGAATTCGCCAAGAGCCTCAATGCGATGCAAGGCGGCACCAAGGGTGAGGCGGAGGTTGAGTCGTGCATCAGCACCCTCTTCACCTACGCCGCATGGGCTGACAAATATGACGGCGCTGCCAAAGGCGTCCCGATCCGTGGCGTGGCATTGGCGATGAACGAACCCGTCGGCACCATTGCCGCGCTCTGCCCCGAGACTCACCCTCTTCTCGGCTTGGTTGGACTGATCGCCCCAGCCATCGCAATGGGAAATCGGATCACGGCCGTCGCCAGCGCGCCCTTTCCGCTTGCGGCCACCGATTTTATTCAGATCCTCGAAACATCAGATGTCCCGGCAGGCGTCGTGAACATCCTGACGGGAGATCCGGCTGAACTTGCCCCACATCTTGCCAAACACATGAACATCGACGCGATGTGGAGCCTTGCCGGGCACGCCAAGATCATTGAGGCCGCGTCGGTAAGTAACCTCAAACGCACATGGGTCACAAACGCGTCGATTGATCAGATCGAAATCCGGGACACCCTCGCCCAAGCGACAGAGGTTAAAACAATATGGGTCCCCTACGGCGAATAGGTTTTACCTTTGCCAGATGGAAGGGTTTAAGCAGAGCCCAAGGTCACTTCGATTTCCAACTGTCCAACCACCGCCGAAACTTGCCCCGCAGAGTGTCGGCCCGTGCATCTGCGCGGTCCCATGCCTCTTCCGCGTCTTCCAGAACCGGATCAATGCGGGCAATTCGAAAACGCCGCCAGCGGACCCAGATCGCCCAAATCACAGCGGCCAAAAGCGTCAGAAACACGATGTTGAACCACGGAATCAAACGCACATCCGGCCCGTCGACAGGTCGTAACGAAATGCCATTGGGGTAAATCGTCAAAAACTCGCTGCGCCACCCGTAATGGGTCATCGCGTACCATTCCGGCGCTGCCCGCGTGGATTGCGCATCTTGCGACTGCGCTTGCAGGTTAGCGCTGTCGAGTTTGAAGTAAGGTGGCCACCCAAAGCCCGTATCCTCGTTGCGATAGACCATTTCACGTCCGCCAGAACGCACCGTGTTGATCAAACGCAGATCCCGATTCACGACCGTATCGTCATTCCCATGATCGCCTTGAGCATAGAAAATCCTGTTCGATCCAGAAAAATCTGCACGGATAATCTCGGTCCCGGTGATCCGCACGATGTCTTTCTGCGGTAGCGTGTAATGCAGAAACCCCAGAAAAACGGTCCAGAACGTCAGCCAGAACCCGTATTTAATATAGCGCATCTTGGCTCCTTACATCCAATTCTGAACATAGATAATGATCGCGATCAGCGAGAACGGGATCACATAGACGCCCAGCAACAGCTTTTTGCGAAGCGAGCCGTTGTAATCCTCAAGCCCCGCCTTGATGAACGCATCCTTGTCGCCGTGTTGCCCATCCTGAAACCACTCTTCCTCCAGCTTGTCCTTGCGGACCGCGCGCGAATAGAGCGACAAGCAGATATAGACCACCGTCAGGAAAACGAACAACATGCCAAACAGGCGAATAATGACCATCTAACCTCTCCTTACCGCGCCCCAGGGGCCGACCATATCAATGATGTCTTGCTTTGTTGGCACAGGCTCCTCCATCGGGGCGTCATGCCCGAATAAGGCCTCCCGCGCCGCGTCTTTGTCTGCCAGATATTCACGCGCGAGGAAGTCTGCAACGTATTCCTTTTTTGGCCCGGTCCAGCCCTCATAGAGTTTATAAAACAGCTCCTTATGGCAGATGAAAAGCTGCCGGATATCTTTCGGAGCCAGCTGCGCCAGAAGCCGGTTTACCAGATCCGCATCGTGATGCGGTTTGGCACGCAACGTATAAAAATAAGCGGGATGATCGGCCGTGATCTTCGGCCATGGCCCACCGCTTTCCGCCCAGCGCGCCAAGGCGGCCAGCCCGTGAAATTCGTCCGGCAAGTCTTGGGCATGCGCACGCGCCAGTGCGCGCAAATCGCGTCGCGTTGCCCCTTTCAAATCCTCGTCGATGGCCGCCGCATGCGCGACCACGATGAAATCCATCTTCTGCTTGAGCACCGCAGCTGCATCGATCCCACGGGCCTGCGCAATCGGTTCGACCAGTTCGTTAAGTTGCAGGAAATACGCGATCTTGTTGCGCTGGCCAAAGTGGAACGTGAACTCCATCGGCAGATCAACACCCTGAGGTGTAATCGCCGCTGGATGCTCGACATCCTGAAAAACATAAAGCCCGTCGAAATGCGCAGTCCAGAAGTTCTTCTGCGTGAATTTCGAGGTCTTCAGCTTGACCGGATTGCGCATCACATCGCCGGTTTTCTTTGCCAGATCAATCATTTCAGCAATCAAGACGTCATCAAACCAAGCGTCCGGCTCTTGTTTGAACGTGTTGATCTTGCGGCCCAAATCAGCCGCGTTGGCAACTGTCCCATCGGTCGTATCCGCCTCGACCGTGATCTGGCGAATATCCAGCAACCGCTTTGGATGAGACACATCATAGACCGAGTTTACAAGTTCCCCCGCGACCGCATCCCGCGCCGTGAGCGCAAATAGCTGCGCCTCGTTCGCTTCGATCCAATCGCGCAAAATCGTGCGCGAGGTTGAGAACATCGCGTTCAAAAGCGGCGCTGTTTTCTGCTCGGTCGTCAGCAGAATGAACTGCCGGTTCACACCCGCATGGTTGAGGTAATAGTCATCCCCCAACTCCGCCCCGATCTCAGGCGAATAACCTGAGATATCGACGTGGAAATCTTCCAAAGCCGTAGCCTTACCGGTCAGATGCTTGAGCGCGCGGCGATACCGCTCGACCAGCGCGGGGCTTTCGATATGGATCAGATTTCCGAACATCAGCCCTTTGGAAATGAGACGCTTCACCAGCTATTCTCCTTCCAGTGGCGGTGCAATCCTGCGATCCGCAACACCATGATCGGGGCCCACACCACCGACGACATCACGCCAAGACGCAGGAAATGCACCACAGATTGTGCCGGTTCCAAACCCAGTAAATCCGCGACCCGCGTGTCCTGCTGGGTATAGCTCCAGAAGAAGTAAAGCGCCGCGACAGCCAAGATGGCCGCATAGACGATGACACCGTTCGCAACCAAACCCCACGGCGTTTCCGGCATGACCGGGCCCAACAGCCGCGGCAACACAAGTGCCAGGACTGAGAAACCAATCAAAGGAAAGGCGACGCCGGTGATCACGATTTACTCTCCAGATACCGCCGCTTGGCCTCCTCCATCCGACCCATCTCACGGACCGCATTGTCAATCGCGACCTCGTCAGATTTGTCAGCGTAGCGGAATTCGGAATCGGCGTAGCGGTTGATCTCCTGAATCACCATTTCAATCGTGATCGGCTGGCGCAGCTCTTCGATCATCGCTTTTTTGGTGTCGTAATCTTTGAAAAGAAACAGCTCTGGCTGCTCCATCCATTCATCCGGTAGCTCAAAATCCATCGCGCGGACCTTGACCGCATCGGTGATGTTCTTGATCGCACGCCCCGTAAAGCGCTCGTCTGCCTCCTGAATTCCCTTCAGGTAAGTGCCCAGCTTCGCAATGGTGTCGAGCCCGCCGATGTCTTTTTCGACCCGCTCGAACACGCGCACCAAGCCCTCCTCATGGGGCTTTGAGTGGCTCTCCAAACTCGCAGCGACCGCTTTCTTGATCTCCTGCGCGGCGTAAACCTCGTGGTCGCCCAAGGGAATGTCGTGGTTCTTGCCCATCAGCAGATAGAGGATGTCGATGTAATCATCGCGCGTCTGCGGGCCGTCTACCAGAAACCGCGCGCCGGCCCTTTGGCGCAGCGCATCATCGACGTTCTCCGGATAGTTCGAGAACATGCCAAACGTGCAATTCCCACGCACGACCGTATTGGCGCCCGCAAAACTCTCCATCAGCACGGCGGTGATCTCAAGTTGACCTGCGCTGGATTGGCGGTCCCCGCGTTTACCTGCGAGCTGGTCAATATCGTCAATCGTGCCAAAACCGATCACATTCGGGTCCAACACGTTGTTGATAAACGCTTTTGCGTTCTGGCCAGATTTGCCCTGATAACTGTCGATGTTGTCCGTGCTCAGGTTTTGATAGCGAAACGCGTAGCCCGCAGTCTGACAATAGTCGTTGATCAGCCCCGCCATCATCTGAATGAGCGTGGTCTTGCCCGTGCCCGGTTTACCATCACCCATGAAGGTGAAGATAAAACCGCCAAGTTCGGCAAACGGGTTCAGTTTGCGTTCGAAATCATAGGCCATCAGCATCTTTGACAGCTTCATCGCTTGATATTTGGCGATGTGATTGCCGACGACTTCGTTTGGCTTCTTGAAGGTCATCGTCAAGGTCGACGATTTCGCCCGATGCGCTGGCGTAAACCCGTCGATGACCAAGCCGTCGGCCTCTACTTTCCACGTTGTTGCCTCGAACGGAGCCAACCGCCTATGGTTACTTGCACGCAACGCGACCTTCTCCATCAACGCTTCGCAGAACGCCAAAACCGTCGCGACCAGATGTGCGTCATCGGGGGCCAATCGCGCGATGTCCTGATCCAACTCCCAAAGCGCGCCATGCAAGGCCAACTGCGCATTGTCGGTCAGAACCTCATCAACCTCGCCGACCTCAACGGTCACTTCGGTCGCCTGCGATGCCAGCAAATACGCCGTCGCGTTGCCGAAGACGTAGACCACGGCCAGCGCCTCCGCGCTGAGCAGTTCCGAGAATTCGATCTTCTTTGAGGCGGCCAATGATCCTTCAAGATTGGAGCGTTTCAAATCGGCCAAACCGGTCGCTTCGGCGAACTGATCGCCCACCGCAAGCGCAATCGCCAAGGCCCGGCGCAGCGCATTCATCACCGACGCCTGCACTGGCGTCACCAGCGCGCCGTCGCCGACGGCCTCAATCCGCTCGATCACCTGAACGCCTTCTTTCGCAGACGTCCGTTTCGTCACCAATCCCGGGGTCGTCGTGCGGAACCGCCTGCGTGTGCCAACGCCCGAAGACCGCTCTGGCACGGCCTCAACCTGCGTCTGGCCGATCCGCGGCGCATGATCGAACCCGTCAAGCATCCCCAAAGCCGCCTCATAGTGGCGGGCAATATCGCTTTCGCGCAGTTCCATCTGATCAGAGGTTTTGCTCATCTATCTCACCTGTAACTCAAAACGCGGCCTTGTTTGCTGACCACGAACTTGCGCACGCCCCGGAAACCCGGCGGCTGCATTTCTTCCAACGCCTGATAGGGTCGCTGCGGTAGGATCAACGCCCGCTCGGTGCGCGTTGCACCGGTATCCGCACCTTCGCCGGCCATCGGGTCCAGTGCAAAAATCTCGCGCTGTACGGACCCGAACCAGCCCTTTTTTTCATGCTCGACCCGTTCGCTTTCCAGCTCTTCCAGCGTCCAGACAAGCGCCCAATCCTCGCCCTCGGGCGCGCGCGCAGTCTCCAAGACCTCGCGCAGCGGTCCGGCCTGTCGCGTAAATGCGTGGCTGTACATCGGTCCTAGATGCAACCGCCGCAATCGCTAGGGGTGCAGATCGTCGAAATCCTCATCAAAGACACGCGCGATGGTCTGCAGTTTCAACCAGCCCAAGGCTTGCGCCATCAGATGCGCCTGCACTTCGGGCCAGCGCCGCTGATCCTTCGGCAAGGCCACTTTTCCGGTGTCCTCGACCTCCATCAGATAGACGGTCGGCAGGTTGATCTGACTGTCATAGACGGCCCAATGGATCAGGAACTTACGATGCCCGTCCTCGATATTGCCTTGCCACAAGGCCTCGGGATCATTGCGGGCCCAGAACATCTGACCGCGCGCCAGTTCTTCGTAATAAAGCCGTTGGCTCAGCGCGTATTGCAGCTTGGTCGGGATCTCAAGATCGCTGACGATCTTGCGGACCATATCGTCCTTCATCACCTCAACACTTGGCATATTGCGCAGATGGCGGTCCGCCTGCTGCGCGTCATTGGCCATTTCCATCAACTCGGCAAAGACAGGAAAACCACTATCCTCGCGGTCAAACACCAATTGCCCGGCACGCGGCATCCGCCCGGAAAACAGGTACTTGTGGCTTAACGCGCGGAAGGTGAATGTCAGACCGGCCATGTACCGGCCCAGCACCTGCACATCCGTTTTCGAAAACTGGCCTTCGACCTGCATCACCGCCGCGACCCGGCCCAGATGCGCTGTGATCTTCTCGAATTTATCGAAATAGCGCCGCGCGATCCGCGTGTCGTAGAGCTTTGAGTGGTCTTGAGCGAGGTCGGTCACGCCCGTTTAGGCCCCATACGCATTCTTGTCATGCTTCTCGACGATCTTTTCGAACCGCCGCATGAATCGCTCATCGGCTTTAGCTTTCTGTTCCAGAACCTCGCGGGCAAAGACCATATGATCCTCGTGCTTTTCCATCATTTCAGCCATCCGCGCGTTCGTCGCCGATCCAATCGCGGCCATAGCAGATTGTGCTTCCTGATCGGTCTGCACCCCGATTTCGTTGATCCTATGCGCGACATCCTGCTGCTGCGCCGTCTTCAACGACTTCGACAAAGCATCGTACAAAACAACACGTTGCTTGGTATCCGTTTGCAACTTGTTGATCAGAACCATCTGCGTCGCCGCCTGATTTTGCAGACTATCAACCCAAGTCTTGCCCTTTTCGATATACCGCTCAAGCGTCTGGGACCGGGCGATCAAGACCTGCTCTTGCTGCACCATCTCGTTGTATTTGGTGTTCAGCTCAGCAAGTTCGGTCTCTAGCTTGGTGCGGGCGGCGGCGTCCTGTTCCACACTGATCTTATTCTCAAGCTCGATGATCTTCGGGTCCATGCCCTGAATATCGGCTTTCAACTTCTCCAGATCACCAACTGTGACTTCACGCTCATCCAGCGTGACCACCAAGTTGTCGTTTACCTTTTCCTTCTGCTCATTCAGCAATCCCAGCTGCCCATCCAGCAGCGCAACAATCGTATCAGATTTCGAGATCAGATCCTGCAACTTGTCGTCAATGGTGGCCGTCCGCATACGCTCTTGCCGCATCGAGTCCGACTTGCCTTTCGAGAAGACGCCAACAAAACTTTCCCAGCCTGTCTTGGTGCGCATCTCGTCAAAGTCTTTCGAGAACGCCGCCGTCACATCATCAAGTCCCATAATCAACTCAGCAATATTGGCATTCATCAACTCTGTATGCGCATGCACATCCTCAAGCGAGGCGTTCTCGATATCAACCGCGATATCCTCGCCGGTTTTCATCTTGGCCCGCGCAGTCTCAATACGGCTCGTCATCTCTGCAATCTTGCTTTGTGCCTCGGCAACTTGGCTCTGCGACTCTTTAATCTGCGCGTCAAAATCGGACATTTGTGCTCCTAATCCGTGAAAACTATCACTTTCATATAGGTGATGTTAATTCGCATTACATCACGTGAGCGTGACAATTCAGCGAAAAAATCAACCGTTGTAATGAGTTTAGCGGGAAAAATGTGGTCAGACTAGGTTCGCAATAAGGGACCTGAGTGTCGCGATCCCGTCCCCTTTTTCCGAGCTTGTCATAACAATCTCGGGAAAGGCCGCCGGGTGCTTCGACAACGCCTGACGCACTTGATCCAAAACGCGATCAAGGTCCTTGGCTTTCACTTTATCGGCCTTGGTCAGCACGCATTGGAACGTCACGGCAGCGCTGTCGAGTAAGGCCAGAATTTCCTCATCAACCGCTTTGACCCCGTGCCGCGCGTCAATCAAAACGAACGCGCGCCGCAGGCTTTGCCGGCCCGAAAGGTACTTTTTAAGCAATCGCTGCCATTTTTCGACGACAGGCAGCGGAGCATTGGCAAAACCGTAGCCCGGCAGATCGACAAGATAATGGCTCTCACCCACGGTGAAATAGTTAATCTCTTGCGTTCGACCCGGCGTGTTCGACGCCCGCGCCAGCCCCTTTCGGCCAGTCAGCGCATTGATCAACGTCGACTTACCCACGTTCGAGCGTCCGGCAAAACAAACCTCCATCCGGTCATCCGGCGGCAGCCCGTCCATCGCGACAACGCCTTTCAGGAACTCCGTCTCGCCCGCGAACATCTTGCGGCCTTTCTCGCGCGAGATGTCATCGGGGTCTTCGACAACAGGGAACGGAAGCTGCATCACAAGACCTCAACCATGTCGCCAACGCGCACCTCGCCAGTGACCGTTACCTCGGCATAAACACCGAAATCCGTATGCCCCCAACCGTCTTTCAGAACATCTAGCGTATCGACATCGCGTTTGCCCGTTTCAGGATTGGCAGTCGTCGCCATGCACCGGCCAATTCTTTCCCGAACGGTCAGTTCGGCAGACCCAATCCGCAACGTCTTCCCGATCCACTCGAACTCTTCCCATGGCCCCAGACCGTCCAGCCAAAGATTACCACGAAATCGGCGCTGATCTAGTGGCGTCCCAGCCTTCTGGCTCATCGCGCGCAACGAACTGTTCGACAAAATACTGATGGAGGGGAAGTCTGTATCCGTCATCCCTCGCTGCGTGGTCGTAACGACCTTGGCAGATTTCACGCGATTCTCAGGGATCAGGCCAGCGGACCAGTCGATCAATGCCGCGCCTTCAGTCTCGGGATCGAAGGTCAGATCGGACAAGTCAGGATGGCGCAGTGTGATCTGACCAGACGTCGTGTTCAACGTCGCATCAATCGCCATTAACCCCGGCGTTTTCGCCCCGCGCGAGAAGTTCCCACAGCGCGCCCAGGCGCCACCGTCAATTTGCGCGGCCTCATGTGCAACGGCCCAATACCGATCCCATGGAAGGGTTTTGCCAACGTCCAACTGTGTAGTCTGCAAGGCCTCGCTGCCATGCGATTTGATCGGGTGCCGCCAGATTTGCGTAAGCTCTGCCACTAGTCCTTGCTATCCTTCTGGGTCTTCTTGAACCCCGATATGATGTTTCCAAAGACATCAGGCTTATACCCTTGCGACCGCATAATCGCATATTGCTGGGTAAAGGTGATCAGGTTGTTGGCAATCCAGTAGACAACCAAACCACTGGCAAAGCTGCCCAGCATGAACATGAAAACCCATGGCAGCCATGCAAAAACCATCGCTTGCGTCGGATCGGTGGGTGCGGGGTTCAGCTTTTGCTGAAGCCACATTGAAATTCCGAGGATGATCGGCAGCACACCCAACGAGAAAATGAAGAAGATCGAACCGGGATCCGGTGTGTTCCAACTGAACAAGCCGAACAGATTCAGGATCGAGGAGGGATCGGGCGCGGACAGGTCATTGATCCAGCCGATCCAAGGCGCGTGACGCAGTTCGATCGTGACGAAAATCACCTTGTAGAGCGAGAAGAAAATCGGAATCTGCATCAGGATCGGCAAGCACCCAGACGCCGGGTTCACCTTGTTATCCTTATAGAGCTTCATCATCTCCATCTGCATTTTCTGCTTATCGTCACCCGCCCGCTCTTTGAGCTTTTCCATCTCTGGCTGAAGCTCTTTCATCTTTGCCATCGAGACGTAGGATTTGTAGGCCAATGGCAGCAGGATCGCCTTGATAATCAACGTCAGGCCAATGATCGCCCAGCCCATGTTACCGATCAGCGCGTTCAGCCAGTGCAAGACAGCGAAAATCGGCTTGGTCAGGAAAAAGAACCAACCCCAGTCGATACTGTCCAAGAACCGTTCGATCCCGCCTTCGTTTTGATATTCGCGGATCGTTTCCCATTCTTTCGCGCCTGCGAAAAGCTGTGTGGTGGCTGTGATCGTCGCACCCGGTGCGACTGTCTGTGTCGCAAGAACGGCATCTGTCTGATAGATATCGCGCCGTGCGTCGTATTTCGCGATTGAGCGGAACGGCGTGCCAGGTGCCGGGATCAGCGTGGTCATCCAGTAGTGATCAGTGAATCCCACCCAGCCACTTTGGGTGACGTCCTGAACTTCGGCCCGGGCGCCAAGACGCTCTGAAAACTCAAGATCAGGCATATCGTTATAGTCGATTTCCTGAAGTTCCCCGTCTGATTTACGAACCACACCCTCGTGGATGATGAAAAAGCCCGATAGATCCTGTGGCTCACCATGACGTGCAATAATGCCGTAGGGTGCCATGGTCGCTGCCGCGTCGCCGGTGTTGGTGACGCTTTGTGTGACGGTGAACATAAAGTCTGAATCAACAGATATCTCGCGACGGAACGTCAGGCCGGCGCCATTGTCCCAGGCCAGCATAAGCGGCGTGTCAGGCGTCAAGGCATCGCCCGTTTCAACGGACCACAAGGTATTGGGACCCGGCACATTTTCGGGTGTCACGCCTGCGCCGGCGGCCCAGCCGTAAAGTGCGTAGTAAGCGTTCTCCGATCCAACCGGCGAAAGCAGGGTAACCAAGTCACTTTCGGGTTCCAGCGTCTCGCGGTAATCCGTCAGTTCAAGCGTGTCGATCCGCCCGCCTAACAACGACAGGGATCCGTTGTAACGCGGGGTCTGAATGGCAACACGCGGCGCATCTTGCTCAGCCGGGGTTGCCTCGGTCTGCGCAGCGGTACCTGGCGCTGCGGGCGCTTGGGTCGGTGTCGAGGCGACGCCCGTCACCGGCGCGACTTCATCCGTTTGTGTCGCTGTCGGTTGCTCAGACGGTACGGGAGGCTCGGGCGGTGGGAAGAAATACATCCAAACCAGCAAGACGATCAGGCTCAAAGCCGTCGCAAGAATGAGGTTTTTGTTGTTTTCGTCCATCAAACAGCGCCTACCCACCGGAATTTGAGATTGGGCAGGTTCAACAGAACACACGCTCAAAGGTCAAGCGGTTTCGGGGTGTCTGCGGGCGAAAGGCGCAGGCTTGTGAAGTGAAGTCTCGCACCGATCCATTTCCGACCGTTCTATCCGCGACGCAAACCGATCTGAACCTGGGGGCCAATCTTTTGAACGTGGGTTTCGATCCACGGACCAGTTTTGTCAAACGGCATCGGGCGCGCAAGACCGAAACCCTGAATGTGGTCGCATCCAAGTTGGGCCAGCATTGCGTGCTCGCCAAGTGTCTCGACGCCTTCCGCAAGCGTCTCAAGACCCAGACGATCCGCCATCGACAAGATCGCGGCGACCATCTTCTGCTGCGCCTCATCCCGGTCGACCTGCATCACAAAGGATCGGTCGATTTTGATCCGGCTGACATCAAAGCGACGAATGCTCGAGATAGAGGCATGGCCAGTACCAAAGTCATCCAGATCGATGCCGCACCCAAGCTGCGCAAGCGCCGCGATATTGCGGGTGACAACGTCGTCATCAGATTGCGTCACCACGGTTTCAAGGATCTCGACACTCAAACGATGCGGATCAAGCTCAAATCGATCAAGCTCCCACTTGATCTTGTCGACCAGCTTTGGGTTACCCAACTCATCTTGTGAGAAGTTGACACCAATCGTGGGCACCACGTAGCCGGCCTGGTCCCAGTTTTGAAGCGCGGTGAATGCTTGAAAAAGCATCACCTCGCCCAAACGCTCGAGCAGACCAACTTGCGCGATCGCCGGCAAAAACAGACCTGGCGCAATCAACCCACGTTCCGGATGGTGCCAGCGCGCCAGCACCTCAAAGCCGGAAACATGGCCAGTGCTTGTGTTGATCTGGGGCTGAAACCATGCGGTGATCTGACCGTTTTCCAAAGCCATACCGACCTCGTCCGCCAGTTCATGGCGATCGCGCAACACCGCTTGCATATCGCTTGAAAAAGCGCGGATGGCAGACGGGCCATGCAGTTGCGCATCTGCCGCTGCCCGCTCTGCGGCGTCCAAAAACGCATCAGCGTCTGGGCGCGGCATGCGGGCTTCGGTGCAAAATCCAATCGAGGCGCTGACATAAATGTGGCTCGCATCAAGCGAGAAAGGCTCTTCCAAAGCCGCCTGCAAACGCCCCGCAAATTGGATTGCCAACTCAAGATCAAAGACCCGGACCGGCATCAACGCCACGCCAAACCGCGATGTATCCAGCCGAACCAGCAGGTCATCCGCCCGCAGCGTCGCCTCAAGACGCTCTGCCACACGTTTGAGCAAGTGATCGGTCGTCTCTGCGCCAAGTCGGCTGTTCAGACCGCTATAGTCATCAAGGCATAGAACGAAAATGGCTGTCTGTGTCGGGCTCGCATCTTCAAGAGAGCGTCCCACAGTGCTCAAAAGCGTCCCGCGCGCGCCACCACCCGCGATAGGATGTGCCTTTTCAAGCGCGTGATCTTTAAGCTGTCCACGCAGGATCGCCAGAACCAAAGGGTATAACAAAGCCGCAGCCAAAAGCGCCTTTTCGCCACCGATCCAAAAGGCAGCCAGTGTAAACGCGGGCACGAATGCCAGCATATGCGTACCCGAAAGGGCGCCTTTCAAACGCTGCGTCGCGCTGCGCTGCGCACCATAACCATCCGACATCGTGATCCTCTCCGCACCCAGTTGCGCTTGACAGGATCACGCTAGGAAAGGTTCGTCATTGACCGGTTAACGCAGCTTGGGAATATCGTTCGAATTCTCATCAAATTCTGATGAACCGCGGGAAAGCCCAGCGAAATCAAATAGCTTGGGGTCTAGCAGATGCGAAGGCCGCGCGTTCATCAATGCGCGAAACATCACTTGGCGGCGCCCGGGCGCATTCGCTTCCCAGCCATCCAGAATCGCTTTGACCTGCTGGCGTTGCAGCCCGTCCTGTGATCCGCAAAGGTCACACGGGATAATCGGATAGCCCATTGATGTGGCGAATTTCTCGCAATCAGCCTCGGCCACATGGGCCAGCGGGCGATAAACAAACAGGTCGCCTTCTTCATTCAGCAGCTTGGGCGGCATCGTCGCCAGCCGTCCGCCATGAAAGAGGTTCATAAAGAACGTCTCAAGAATATCGTCGCGGTGATGGCCGAGCACGACGGCCGAGCATCCTTCCTCGCGTGCGATCCGGTACAAATTGCCCCGCCGAAGCCGTGAACACAGCGCACAATAGGTCCGCCCAGCAGGTACTTTATCCACCACAATCGAATAGGTGTCCTGATACTCGATCCGGTGCGGCACACCCATTTTCTCAAGAAACGCAGGCAACACCGTCGCCGGAAACCCCGGCTGCCCCTGATCCAGATTGCACGCCAGCAGATCAACCGGCAGCAACCCGCGCCATTTCAGCTCATAAAGAACGGCAAGCAACGTATAGCTGTCCTTGCCGCCGGACAAACACACCAACCAACGCGCATCGCGCTCGATCATGCCGTATTGGTCGATAGCCTCGCGCGCATAGCGCACAAGCCGTTTGCGCAACTTCTTGAACTCGGTTGTTCGAGGCGCTCCGGTGAAAAGCGGATGGATATCGTCAGCATCATCAAGCATGCCCGCGATATGCCAGAGCGGACGGGTTTGGCCAAGGGCTGTATTCAAGCGAACTATCGGACGGTCTCAACTGGCCAGCTTTGCAAAAGCTCAAGGAGGCGCGCCTCGTGAGTTTCGGCGTCAACTCGCGCAACGGCCAAGCCTTTCAAGCGATACTGAAGCTGACCAAATTCTGTATTTATGGTTATCGTACACTTGCCTCTAGAACATCCGATCAGCCGTTCACCCTTGGTTTCACGAAAGAAAAGATAAGAAGGTCCTGCTAGGACAAAGTAGCTACGTCCACAGTTTTCGTTCTCCGGTTGTCGAGCACCGCTAGGCGAGCCCAAAAGCATTACTGTCTTCGAAGGATGCAAGCCACTCGCTGCCAGTGGTGAAAACCGTAGCACAAAGAAAAATGAGACTTACCAATTCGATCCGTAGGGGCAAAATAGGTTTCAAGAAGTGCATTTATGTCCCTGAACATGAACAACCGGCCAATTCAACACTGTCACCAAAATGCGGTTAGATTGTAAAAGGCCTCTTTGACTCAGCAAGGATCTTACGTTTCGCAATGATTTTTGCGTCCGCAGAAATCACAGCATAACCTCGCGCTACTGAAAACTTTGTTGACCGTAGGTAGCTCCCCTACTCATCCTTTTCCGGCACCGGGTCATACCCCATACCGCCCCATGGATGACACCGCCCGATGCGGCGTAAGGTCAGCCAGCCCCCCTTGATCCCACCATGAACCCGCAACGCCTCCAGCGCATAGGCGCTGCATGTGGGCTGATAGCGGCAGTTATGGCCAACAATCGGAGAGAATACCGCGCGATATGCACGGATCGGCATGGAAAACACCCACGCCAGCGGGGTCACGCAAAATCTCCGTGGATCTTGCGCAGCGCATATGTAAGGTCTTTTTGCAAATCCCCGAAATCTCGGGAAGCCGTCGCCTCAAACCGCCCGATCAGCACGTAATCCCAACCCGCGCGACCATGTTCCGGCAAAACCAGCCGTGCCACTTCACGCAACCGCCGTTTCGCGCGGTTGCGTGCCACGGCGTTCCCAACTTTCTTTGAACAGGTGAAGCCGACGCGGATGCAGTTACCTGTATTATCGCCCCCGCGGTTGCGCCCCTGCACCATCATCCCCTTGGTGCCCTGACGCCGCGCTTTGGCGGCCAGCAGGAAGTCCGCCCGCTTGCGCATAACCTCTAGACAAACGGAAACCGCCGCGGGCGTTTCCACCCCGGCGGTGTCAGTCTTTATCGTCTCAGGCGGTGAACTCACCGGCCCGACCATTTATGCGCTCAGCGACTTCCGGCCTTTGGCGCGGCGGGCGTTGAGGATCTTGCGGCCAGCTTTGGTCGCCATACGCGCACGGAAGCCGTGGCGACGCTTGCGAACCAGATTGGACGGTTGAAAAGTGCGTTTCATCGCTCTTTCTCCAGTTAGAAGGCGGCCCCTGCGGTCAGGATTCGGCCACCCCGTGAATTCGAAGCCCTGCGTATAGAAGGGGTCTTGGGATAAGTCAAAGGGGCTAATCGGGGTTTTTGCAACAAACCTGACACCAATCACCGCCCAAATGTTTCAGTTTGTGATCGAAACGCCGTCAAACCTGTAACAACCCCCCGAAAACATCAATGCGGCGTGAGGGCAGTAGCGCTGAAACGCGCTGAGGCGCATGTTCTGTCCAGCGCAAGAAACCCTGGATCTCCTCATGCCCCCCAAGGACCAAAAACCCATGACCGACCAAACTCAAAGCCCCCCCGCGAAAGGCGGCCTTGCTTCAAAGCTGCCCCTTATCATCATCGGCATCGTCGCCGTGCTTGGCGCTTATTTTCTACGTGATTACTTGACCTTCGAGACGTTGCGTGAAAATCGTGAAGCGCTCATCGCGTTCCGCGACAACAACTATCTGGTCACCGTTCTTGCCTTTATCGCCGCCTACATCGTGATCGTCGCCTTCTCGCTGCCCGGTGCCACAATTGCTACTTTGACCGGCGGATTCCTCTTCGCCACCTTCCCCGGAGCACTGTTCAACGTGACAGGCGCCACCATCGGCGCCATCGCCATTTTCCTTGCTGCCCGCTGGGGTCTGGGCGAGAAACTCGCCGCCAAAATGGAAAGCTCTGAAGGCGCTGTGAAGAAGATCAAAGACGGGATCGACGAAAACCAATGGTCGATGCTGTTCCTGATCCGACTTGTTCCCGCCGTGCCATTCTTCGTGGCCAATCTTGTGCCCGCCCTTGTCGGCGTCCCGCTGTCGCGCTTTGCCATCTCGACCTTCTTCGGCATTATCCCCGGCGCGGTCGTCTATACCTCTGTCGGCGCAGGTCTTGGCGAAGTGTTCGCCCGCGGCGAGACCCCCAACCTCGGCATCATCTTTGAGCCGCATATCCTGTTCCCCATCATCGGCCTGTGTGTTCTCGCCGCGCTGCCCATCGCGATCAAAGCCATCCGCGGCAAGAAAGGCCTGTAACCCATGTCCC
>ERZ1740067.53-NODE-53-length-90016-cov-43.496938_pt1 | contig 90016 bp, 81 predicted proteins | sample MGYA00581736_ERZ1740067 | MGnify/ENA primary metagenome ERZ1740067 (study PRJEB43018, sample SAMN04849236) | marine metagenome | isolation source: floating plastic debris | place: Pacific Ocean | collected 2008-08-27 | study: EMG produced TPA metagenomics assembly...
GAGGCGAGACCTCGACCAGCTCCATCCCGCAGATCCCTTCGGCTGCGACCTTACCCGCCAGAGCGAGGGCTTCGCGTGGTAGGAAACCGCCCGGTTCGGGCCAGCCGGTGCCAGGGACGAAACCGCAATCGATGCTGTCGATGTCAAAGGACATGTAGACCATGTCGACCCCGTCCCACGCCATCTCCAGAGCCATATCGGCGGTCTTGTCGACGCCCATCTTCTCCATATCGGCCATGGTTATGATGTTTGTCTCGCGCTCGCGTGCGACCTTTACGCCTTCGCGCGGGACCTGCCAGCCACCAATGCCCACCTGCACCAGGTTTTTGGCGGGCACGTTGGGCAGGTTCGTTGAATGGAACCAGGGCGTTGTGTGCATCCGCTCGTCAAGGTCTTTTTCCTGGATGTCGGCATGGCGATCGAAATGCACGATCCCGATCTTTTTCGACGTACATTCCGCAATGCCGCGCACGCAGGGAAAGCCGATAGAATGGTCGCCGCCGATCATGATGGGCAAGGAACCGGACGAAAACACGTGGCTGACAGCCCGGCTGATCTGATCAAAGGTCTTTTCGATATTGGCGGGAATGGTGAACACATCGCCCGCGTCGCACAGCGTCATCTGTTCGCGCAGATCGACAGCCATTTCGTAGTTGTAGGGGTTGTAGAGCGCCGAGATCTTGCGCACCCCCTGCGGACCGAACCGGGTTCCTGAACGATAGGTCGTACCCCCATCGAACGGGATCCCCAGCACGGTGGCGTCGTAATGCTGCACTTCGGTGACGTCCTCGGCATAGGGCGCTTTCAGAAATGTATTGATGCCCGCGTAATGGGGCAGCTCACCTCGCGCGAAGGTAGGAATCGATTTGTCCTCAATGCTTTCTGCACCGGTCAGTCCCATACGCAGAGCCCATCGACGCTCCTGATCCCAGCGATCTTCGGGGAGGTCCGCCTCGGCCTGCATTGCCTTCCAGCCTTGCAGCTTGCTCAGGTCCGGATGATGCGCCCGTGCCTCGCCGTGCCAGTGATCAACGGGATGATGCGAGCGGGTCCGCTCAGGCGGAGTGTAGAACATGCGTTTCCTCCTTGAGAGTCTGAAAGGGAATGCCGCCATCGCGGGCATCGAAATCGTAAGTGATCGTGGCGCCATAAAGGGTGGGATCATTGGGATCCCAACGGGGTTTATCAAAGACCAGAACGCGGTCCCCCAGCTTGAAAGCTTCTTCCAGATCGTGGGTGACCATGAAGACAGTCATCCCGGTCTCGGCCCGAAGGTTCTGAAGAAAGTCGTGCATATTAAGGCGCGTTCCTGGATCGAGTGCGCCGAAAGGCTCATCCAGCAGCAGAATGCGGGGCTTCGCCACAAGAGCTTGCCCGATGGCCAGGCGTTGCTGCATCCCGCCCGACAACGTCGCAGGATAGGCGTCGGCCACGTGGTCCAAACCGATACGTACCAGTGTTTCATCTGCGCGGGTCAAGGCATCACGACGTTCGGCGCCAAACAAACGGCCCCACCTGTGGCGAAAGCTTTCGCCCGCGATGATGTTCTCGCGCACTGTCAGATGCGGAAAGACGGAGTACTTCTGAAAGACGATCCCGCGATCGAGGCCCGGCTCCATAGCGGGTGGCGCATCGGCCACACGCACCTGTCCGCGGGTGGGTTGTTCCTGTGCCAGCAAAAGACGCAAGAAGGTTGACTTGCCGCAGCCCGAAGCACCGACGACAGACATGAATTGGCCTTCGTCCACTTCCACATTCACCCGCTCAAGAATGGGGCGATCATCGTATGTCTGAAAGACATTTTCGATTGTTACAAAGCTCATAGGCCAGTCTCCATCCATGGGAAGGTGCGGCGGGAGATCCAGCGCAGCGCCCAGTCGATGACAAAGGCTAAAAACGTGATCCAGATGACGTAAGTCAGAATCACGTCCATCGCGAGGTAGCGGCGGACGAGAAAGATCCGGTAGCCCAGCCCCAGATCCGAGGCGATGGCTTCGGCCGCGATCAGGAACAACCAGGCAGGGCCAAGTGACAAACGCACCCCCTGGATGAGTCGGGGTAGCACCTGGGGCAGGGCCACGCGGATCGCGATCACCCAACTTGATGCGCCCAGCGTCTGTGCCTTGACCAAAAGCTCTTGCGGGATCTCCAGCGTCCGCTGGCTGAGATCCCGGATCAGGAAAGGCAGGGTGCCCACGACGATCAACACAACTTTTGAAAGTTCTCCCAACCCGAACACGATGAAAAGGATCGGCAGCAAGGCCAGGGGTGGGATCATGGACAGCACGGCCACAAATTGAGACAGAAAGCTGCGCATGAGCGGAAGCAGGCCAATCAGCAGGCCAATCACCAGCGCGGTGAAAGCTGAGATGCCGATGCCGAGACCGAGGCGTTTCAGGCTCGCCCAGGTATCATGCCAGAAGAGGATGCGCCCTGATCGTCGGTCCGCTTCCGTCGTCAGTCGCACGGCGGTGTCCCAGATTGTTCCGGGTGCTGGCAAAAGCTTGTCCGATGGGTTTTCGGACAAGCGGATTTCAGACCCGATCGCGTAAGCGATCAGTACGGCTGCAAAGGGCAGCAGCATTAGCAATGACGCAGAAGCGCGACCGGGTTTGATGTTGATCAGGCGCATAATGGGCCACCGAAGGGCAGATGCACAGCAGCCAATCCCAGATCAGAGGCTGCCGTCGGCGGCCATCTGCATGTAGGTGGTATCAAAGCGGAACTGCACGTTGTTCGCGTCCCCCGTCGTCGAGCCATCTGGATAGGCGACGCCGACGAAATCGGCCGATGGTGCGCCTTCACCAAGGATGCCCTTGTCGAACAGGAATTCCGCGACGCTGACCATGGTTTTGGGCAAGTCCGGGCTTTGCGTGAAGGCGACGGCTTCTGCGGGATCGTAAAACATCTCGGTCGAAGCAAGCTGCGCTTTGTAGCCTTCAAGATCCGTACCGGAGGCTTCGGCCATTGCGGTCAGAACATCTTCGTCACCCGCAGCCATTAGTCCCATCAACTCGTACCATGCACCTGCCATTGCTTTGCCGAAATCCGGGTTCGCCTCAAGCGTTTCGGTGTTGACGACCATAAGATCGATGATTTCACCGGGAATGTCCGAGCTGTCGAAGAGCTTCTTGGCATTTGGATCTTCGAGGATCGTCGAGACCAGCGGGTTCCAGGTCACAACGGCCTGTACGTCGTCGGTGGCAAAGGCCGCGATCATGTCAGCGTCGGATGTGTTGATCACCCCGGCCAGATCGGCCTCCGACAGACCGGCGTTGTCAAGCCCACGGGCCAAAAGGTAGTGTGACACCGACAATTCCACGAGGTTCACGGGCTTGCCAGCAAGGCTTGCCATGTCGCCATCGCCCTTAAGGATCACCGCATCATTGCCATTGGAATAGTCGCCCACGATCAAGGCCGTCGTGTCGACGCCGCCGCCAGCAGGGATCGAGAGAGTGTCCATGTTCGTGGCGGAAACCCCGTCGAACTGACCGGCTGTGTATTGGTTAATGGATTCGATGTAGTCGTTGATTTGTACGATCTCGACATCGATACCGTATTTCTCGGCCCATTTGTCCATGATGCCGCTTTCTTCCAGATAGCCCCATGGCATCCAGCCTACGTAGATCGACCAAGCGACCTTGAATTCTGTTTTTTCCTGAGACAAAGCGCCCGTTGCGAGGCAGAGCGCGATTGCGGTCAGTGCGGTAAGTTTCTTCATCTTCGGTCCCCATCAATTTACTATCGAATGGAATGACCGCGAGGAGGGCATGATCGGAGCGCGGGTCAAACCAGCGCAGTAGCCTCCCGGGATTTTGCCCCGCCGTGTACTGCCCGGCAATTTGACCGAACAGCGATACCTCTCGGACCAGACCCTACGACCGCAAGCGGAACCCTAGATATCCTGCACATTGACCACAGGCGGTTTTGGCCGGGAAATCAAATATTGAACCACTGCCAGACTTGATGATCCTCACGGCTGCTGAAATTTTAGGCGCTCAGCCCATTGATGCCCAAAACGGGCGCGGGTCGCTCAGGCCGATGTACCGCCCCTTATCCACAAGCGCCCTGAACTGCAGGAGTTCGAGTGTCCTGCGTTTGACTGACCTGACGGATGATCGCGCCGATCTCCATGAATTTGTGGCTCAGCGGATTCGATTTGCGCCAGACCATACCGATCTTGCGTGAGGGCGGTTTGCCGGTGAACCGTGCGATGGAAACATGGGCGCTTCTCGTCTCGATCGGGACGGCCATTTCCGGAATGAGTGTCAGGCCGATGCCAGCGCTGACCATCTGCACCAGCGTTGAGAGTGAGCTTCCTTCCATGAGGTAACGTGGATCGGTGGCCGCGATCTGGCAGAAGGAAAGCGCCTGATCGCGGAAGCAATGTCCTTCTTCGAGCAGCAGCAACCTCATTTCTTTTAAACGCTGTGGATCGGGAATGGGCTTATCTGCATCCTGGGGTGGGCGGACGAGCACGAAATCCTCATCAAAAAGCGCGAACTCCTGCAGGGACGGCTCTGAGATCGGCAAGGCGACGATCGCCACGTCGAGATGCGATTTCTGCATATCTTCGATCAGCGCATTCGTGATAGTTTCGCGGGGTTGCAATTCCAGACCGGGAAAGCGCTTTGAAAACTCCTGAATGATGGCGGGCAGCAGATAGGGGGCGACCGTTGGGATCACCCCTAGGCGCAGCCGTCCTACAAGCGGTGCTTCTGATGATCGGACAAGATCGTTCAATTCATCGACCTGCAGAATGATCTCGCGAGCGCGAGACAGGAAGTCCTCGCCCAGCGTGGTCAATCGGATTTGTCGGGAGGCCCGCTCCACCAAGGGACCGCCGAGCATTGCCTCCAGTTCCTTGATCTGAATGGACAATGCGGGCTGCGAGATTGCGCAGGCCTGAGCGGCACGGCCAAAGTGGCCGTGCTGCGCCAGGGCGCTGAAGTAGCGGAGGTGTTTGAGAGTGAGGCCTATCATTAGAAAATATTATCACAGCCGTTAGAAAATACAATTAGATCTAATCGTTGCCGGTTGCTATCTAGGGATCAGCAGACACTGCCATCCAGCGAAATTAAGGAGAGTCAGATGGACGGAAACAACATCCATGGCCTCGGAGGCTGCCCCGTAAATCACGGCGGCAACACTTCGATGGAAAAACCCGTGACAAAGTGGTGGCCGAATGCGCTGAACCTGGAGATTCTTCATCAGAAAGGCGCGCGGACCAACCCGATGGATCTGAGCTACAACCATCGTGAGGCCGTGAAATCGCTTGATTTCGAAGGCGTCAAGGCAGATGTCAAATCGCTTATGACTGACAGCCAGGACTGGTGGCCTGCGGATTGGGGCCATTACGGTGGCTTGATGATCCGGCTTGCCTGGCACTCGGCCGGATCCTACCGGGTGCAGGACGGCCGCGGTGGCGCGGGATCGGGCAACATTCGCTTCGCCCCGCTGAATTCGTGGCCGGACAATGCCAGCCTTGATAAGGCGCGGCGCCTGCTGTGGCCCGTCAAAAAGAAGTACGGGAATGCGCTGTCTTGGGCTGACCTCATCATTCTGGCCGGCAACATGGCATACGAGTCGATGGGCTTTAAGACATTCGGGTTCGGCTTCGGGCGGGAAGACATCTGGGGGCCGGAGACCGACATCTACTGGGGTTCCGAACAGGAGTGGCTGGCACCTTCCGAGAACCGCTACGGGGATCTAGAAAACGCGTCGACACTGGAGAACCCTTTGTCGGCAGTCCACATGGGTCTGATCTACGTCAATCCCGAGGGCGTGAATGGTGTTCCTGATCCGGCCAAAACGGCGATGCATGTCCGCGAGACCTTTGCCCGTATGGCGATGGATGACGAGGAAACGGCAGCCCTGACATGTGGCGGCCACACTGTTGGAAAGGCTCATGGCGGCGTTGCAGGTGACGACATCGGGGTGGAGCCTGAAGCGGCTGGAATCGAAGCGCAAGGCTTCGGCTGGGCCAACGCGGATCACAAAGGCGAAGCGACACGGGCCTTTACGTCCGGCATCGAAGGCGCATGGACGAAGCAGCCCACCAAATTCGACATGGGCTATTTCGACTACCTCTTCAACTACGATTGGCAATTGACGAAATCCCCCGCCGGTGCGTGGCAGTGGGAGCCGATTGACATGCCCGAAGAGGAAAAGCCGGTCGATGCAACGGATCCATCCATCCACCGCAGACCGATGATGACCGACGCCGATATGGCGATGAAAGTGGACCCCGTCTACAACGAGATCTGCCAGAAGTTCATGGCCGATTCCGACTACTTCGCGGACACGTTCGCACGCGCCTGGTTCAAGCTGACCCATAGGGATATGGGCCCCAAGGTGAATTATCTTGGCCCTGACGTGCCCGCCGAGGATCTGCTTTGGCAGGATCCAGTGCCTGCGGGTTCGACCGACTACGATGTCGCGGCTGTGAAGGCCAAGATTGCCCAAAGCGGCCTGAGCGCTGTCGAGATGATCAACACGGCCTGGGACAGCGCGCGCACCTTCCGTGGCTCTGACAAACGTGGCGGGGCCAATGGGGCACGGATCCGTCTTGCGCCGCAAAAGGACTGGGAAGGCAACGAGCCTGACCGTCTGGCGAAGGTTCTGGACATTCTCGAACCCATCGCGGCAGAGACCGGCGCGTCGGTCGCAGACGTCATCGTGCTTGCCGGCAATATCGGGATTGAGATGTCGATCAACAAAGCCGGATTTGACATCGAAGTACCCTTCGTACCGGGTCGAGGTGATTCAACGGACGCACAAACCGATATCGACAGCTTCGAGGTGCTTGAGCCTTTCGCGGACGGTTTCCGCAACTGGCAGAAGGATGCCTATGCGGTGTCGGGCGAGGAAATGATGCTCGACAGGGCGCAACTGTTGGGGCTCACGGCCAATGAAATGACGGTGCTTCTGGGGGGCATGCGTGTCCTTGGCGCGAACCACGCGGGCAACAGGCACGGTGTCTTCACCGACCGCGAGGGCGCTCTGACGACGGATTTCTTCGTCAATCTTACCGATATGGCCAACAGCTGGCATCCGGTGAGCGACGGAACCTATGAGATCCGCGATCGGGCATCGGGCGAGGTCAAGTGGACCGCGACCAGCGTCGACTTGGTGTTGGGATCCAACTCTATCCTGCGTGCCTATGCGGAGGTCTACGCCCAGGATGACAATAAAGAGAAGTTCGCGCGAGATTTCGTGTCGGCCTGGACCAAAGTCATGAATGCCGACCGCTTCGATCTGGCGGCATAAGCAATCTGCCCCGGGCGGTTTCCGCTGCCCGGGGCTCCGCAGCGCGTCAGATTTGATGTTTCCGTTTTATCGCGTTCGTTGGAACCAATTGGCAGAAGCGGGATTTACCGGCGGAGCGACCGTAGAGGCCAGCGTTGAGGCAGCATGATCCCTCAGCCTTCATAAACACTTGCTGCGTCGCCCAGGTAATTGTTCCAGGCAAACCAGTAAGAGATATGGCCAGCAACGCGTGGCAGGCTTTCACCGTTTGGCCCGTTGAGGGCCGCTTCTGTCACTCTCCAGCTTTGCCCGGTCTCGTCTTGCAAGGCGCCGTTCTGTGCTTTGAAACTGTGCGAGGCGCGCTCATACGCGCGAACGGTTCGCTTCGCAGGATCACCCAGAAGAAGGAGCGGTGTGTCGGCGATCCGATCATTGATCACGCGCTTCCTGTCAAATGCATCCAAAGGCCAGGCGCGTGCCGCGCCAAATTGCCGGATAGTGAAGACATAGTCCTTTTGCCTGTGATCGCGTTGATCGACAAGGGCAGGAAACATCAGGTCTGAAGAAGCGAAGTAGTCCTTGTAGACAACGCCGGAGCCGTAGTCGCGTCTGTGCCCCGTGTTCAAGGACAGAACTTTGGTGTTTGGGTGGGACGATGTCCAACTGTCCCAAGAGGTGATCACGACTGGCCGCTGTTTGAGCTCTATTTCACTGTCGACCAGAGGGCCGACCACAGGTTTTCCGGTGTACTGGTTCCAAAGTGAATGTGTGGCCCGGTCGAACATCAGTTTGTTTGAACGGTAGAGAAAGCCGGAGGACCCGAAGATCAACGGCTTGCGACGTCCGGTGACCTGGGTCTCAAACAAAATGCCCGATCCGCACAAGGTGCAGTAGGCCAAGGCCACCGGGACGCCTCCGATCACTTCGTTGAACATCTCGTGCCAACCCATGATGCGCAAAGGATAGGCCCGAACGTCGCCATTGATCTCGACACCAAAGACGAGGTCATTGCCTTCAAGATAGTCCGCATCAGATGCCTGGATCAGCTGTGGATTGTCCAGGGACGGAATGCCATCCTTGTGCACACCGCCCCAGGCAATCTCTTCCAGCCGGATCTTCATCCTGTCTCGAGCTAGGTGTTTTGGCTTTAGGAACACGTCGAAATTCTCGTCGATCCCGAGCAGCACTTCACGTTTGAAGGGGATGAGCGAAGGATGTGGAACGATCTGGGGATTTCGTTCTTGCCAGAGCATCCATTCAAACCAGTCGGTGCCGATACGTTCACCTGTCAGAGCTTGAATGACCGATGCGATCTCATCCCGCCGTCCTCGGGAAAACCGCAAACCGGTCAGGAGGGCCGCAACAACGTCTGGGTTGCCCCGCGCTTGAAGAAAGGCCATCCCGTCTTGAAACTCGGATGTCGCTCCAAAAAGCGTGGACCGGACGGCCTGAAGGACATCATCGGTCTGGGCCCAAAGCGCGCCTGGCATAAAAGCCCCGGCACCAACCAATCCTGCAAAACCGCGACGTGTGAATGGCATGTTATCCTCCAGATACTTTTGCGGTCAGTCTGCGCGCGGAGCTGTTCACATGCACGAAACACTCTTGTGATGCGGCCGCGATCAAGATCCTGACCTTGAGCCGCCAGCCCGCCAGCAAGAGTGCATACGCGAAAATCTGGATGTCGCTTTTCGGTGCCTCAAACGTCGATTTCCATTTCTTAAGTTGAATAGACTTATCCGATTGGCTTTGTTGCCTAGATCTGGGTTTGAGGGCAGGTTCGCTTTTCCGAGACGGACCTACCCAAGGGTGAGTGTGATGTGTACGCCGAGGGCGGTGTAGCGGTTGAGCAGGGCGATGCGGATTTGGATTTCCGCGACCTGCCGGTCGAAGCCTGGTGCCATTCGCGACTGTCCGAGCAGTTTCACACAATGCACTTGGTCTCTACGCGGCTCCGGCGATGATGACCGCCGTCGCCACAGGGCGCGGCGCAGGTATCGCGACGCATTGACCGCGTGGTTTCGGGCGATGGCGCCGGGGCTCGTGGATTTCCACGGCCTGGCGTTCTTTGCTGAGCAATTCGGGCAGCCATTCGTCTAACAAAGCCGCGAAGATCAGATCTCGCTCACTGACCCCGACGGTCGCGCCTGATCTAGGTAGGCGTAAGCTGCAACATCCAGATCGCCGTTGATGCCAAGCACAGCCTGATCGCCGGGCAGCACGTCACGAACAGGCGTTCATCTTACAGAAACCGCCAAGGCAGCCAAAGACATTTGCGAGGAAGGCTCGCCAGATGTCACTGTGGATCGCGGCTATTTGGGTCGAGGACATCGAGGCCTGTGTAAAGGCGGGTATGAAGCCTTATGTCTCCAAACCGGATCGAGGACCGGCCAAAAGCGACGATCTGTTCACCAGGGAAGCATTCTCCTTTGACGCAGAGAACAACAGACAGAAGTGCGCAGGCGGGAAATTCCTTCGACTACGAGGCACAGGCGCGTTGCGAGACGGCGTGAGACGCCGCACCTATGACGGGTACAGTGTCTGCCACGGATGTGCGCTACGGCCCCACTACACAAAGTCAAAATTTCGGCAACTGACACGCTATGGAGATGATGCAGAGCTCCCACGCATGGCGACCGGAGTTGCCGCAAACCTGAATTTGCAAGACATCTAGCGCCAAACTATCGAGCACCCGTTCGGAAAGATTAAGCAAGGGATGAACATGGGTGCCTTTCTCGTGCGCCGCGTCAAAAATGTCAGGGGCGAGTTCAGTCTTACAGCCTTTGCCCACAACCTTTGCCGCACCATCACACTCATCGGCATCCCCGGCCTACGCGCTCGGTGGCCCCTTTTTTTAAGTGCGTTCTGCATCGTTCTGACTGGTGTGCCTCTTGTCGCACAAACCGCGTTTGTCGTAACCACGGCAATGCTGGACGCCTACATTGGCACGATCAAGGTAGATTTCGTGCGTGGCGGCTTTATTGCGGGCCGGTTCGGCCGGCGATTTGAGCCGACGACGGTGGTGATCTCTGGTCGCATGGTTGCTTGCGCGGGTCTAATCGGAGGTCTGGCTCTTTTGGCCTTCGGAGTTACGTCGCCGTACTTCTCTTTTGCCAGCACCATCTTTGTTGGCCTCGGCAATGGGATCACAATGCCGGGAAGCACCACATCGCCATGTCGGTTCGGCCCGTTCTAGTGGCAGCGCAGCTGGCTTGAGCGGGGCATTGATCGTGGCGGGCGGAGCTTTCCCGACCGCCATCACAGGCAGGGTGGTTTGGGAAACAAACGGCCCGTAAACTCTGCTCCTGTTGATGCTGGCAGCCTTGGTCTCCGCTTTGTTCTTTGCGGTATGGGCCGCGCAGCTCAAGCGGTCGGAAAAGTATGTATTACAAGCGAACACCCATGGTTGGTCGCCTCATCCGCGCTGCCTGTTTGGATACAGGATCGCCAAGTCATTCTTTCGGCACGCGAAGGTTGATCTGGATGCCTCCCTCCTTGTTGTCGGCATCCTGACCGAGCCCTGCACGCGGCGCCTTGAGGCGGTGTTTCCACGTTCATTCGCCTAGCTTGATCGTGAGCTTGCAAGCTAGGGCCGCCATGGTGTTTTGATCGATCCCTTGCTTCGAGATTTTTTGTCGACAATTGCGAGAGCTGTGGCGCTTTGCCTTGTCAATCGCCTGCTGCTTGGCACATGTTGTAATGAACAAGAGCCGAGCCCGGCCGATACCAAGACCAAGGGAGGTTGCCTCATGCAAAAGCCATGGGAAGCTAGCTATTCGGATAAGGCCAAGGCCTTTGATCTGGCCAATCTGGAATGCCACACGCTCACAGAACTGATTGATGTGGCCGTTGGAAAGTATGCGAACCGGCGCGCGTTGACGACCATTCTACCGACCGGGGCCGACACGTCCGTTACCTACAAGGAGCTCGCAGATCACGCAGACCACTTCGCCGTCTACCTGCGAGAGGTTTTGGGGCTGAACGCCGGTGACACCGTGGCCTTAATGACGCCCAACTGCATCGGCTTCGGTGTGGCCTCACTTGGCATCGCAAAGGCTGGCTGCGTCAGTACCAACGTCAACCCGCTCTATACGGCGCCAGAGCTTGAGCATCAGCTTAAGGACAGCAATGCGCAGGTGCTTGTGATCATCGACCTTTTTGGGGACAAGGTGGATCAGGTCATCGGCAATACGAATGTCAAACACGTAATCTCGCTGTCGCTGGTCGATTTTTTTCCGGGGCTGAAGAAGATGCTGCTGGGTTTCGTACTGAAACGCGTCAAGAAGGCGATTCCGGACATGAAGACTGCCCATGTGAAAATGGCCGATGTGTTGGCCAAGGGCGAAGCGGCTGCGGGCAGTGCCGACATCGCCGCCTATTCGGCACATGTGACCCCCGAAGACACAGCCCTTTATCAATATACAAGCGGTACGACCGGGCGGAGCAAGGGGGCGGAACTGTCTCATCGAGGGATCATCACGAATGCCTACCAAGCGCATCTGATGGCCGAGGCGGTCATGTCTGACGAGGGGGAGACCACGCTCGTCGCGCTGCCGCTTTATCATATCACGGCCTTCGCCCTGATTTTCGTGGCGGGGCTCAGGTTGGGCGGGCATGGAATTCTGGTGCCCAGCCCGCGCCCACCCTCGAACCTCAAGGCGGCATTGGAAAAGCACAACATCACATGGTTCACCGGCATCAACACGCTTTTTGCCGCCCTGATGGTCGAGCCTTGGTTCGACAAGAAGTACTTTGAAAACATCCGTTTCTGTGGCTCTGGCGGGGCCGCGCAACAGACCGGCGTCGCACAAAAGTGGGAGGACATGACCGGGGTCGAGATAAACCAGGGCTATGGCATGACCGAATGCTGCGGCGTTCTGACGATTAATCCCACGCATGACAACCGTCTTGGCACGGTTGGTGTGCCTGTGCCCGGGATGGAGGTCAAGATCGTAGGCGATAACGGTCACGAACAGGAGATTGGCAATCCCGGTGAGGTGATCCTGCGCGGGCCGACGTTGATGAAAGGCTATCTCAACAATCCGGAGGCAACGGCAGAGACTATCAAGGACGGCTGGCTTTATTCGGGCGATATTGGGGTGATGGACGAAAACGGCTTTGTCGAAATCGTGGACCGAAAGAAGGATATGATCCTCGTTTCCGGCTTCAACGTCTCGCCGAACGAAATCGAGGATGTCATTTCACGCATGCCCGGCGTGTCGCAGGTGGGTGTGATCGGTATTCCCGACGAAAAGACCAGCGAAGCGCCTGCCGCCTTTATCGTCCGCAGCGACGAGGCGGTGACAGCTGATGACGTGATTGCAGCCTGCCGCGAAGGGCTGACCAACTACAAGATCCCGCGTCAGGTCAATTTTGTCGAAGAGGTGCCGACCACGCTGTCGGGCAAGGTGCTGCGCCGTCAGCTGCGCGACGAATATCTTGCCTAAAACTTAGCGTGGCAGGGGGTTGGCGGCCTTGTTATAGGCCGACCAATCCGTGATTTCGGGATAGTACATGTCGCGCCATCTCTGCACGCGGGGGTTCATCATCCGCCGCCAAACCGATGGGATCATGGCAGCAATTGTCATCACGGGGTAGCCGTAGGGCAGCTGCGGCGCATCGGCCTCGGAATAGGTCTGCAGAACAGGAAAGCGGCGGTCGGGTTTGTAGTGGTGATCGGAATGGCGCTGCAGGTTGATCAGCAGCCAGTTTGACACCTTGTGTGCCGCATTCCAGGAATGCCGTGGTTGAACATGCTCATACTTGCCTTCGCCCAGATGCTTTCGGGTCAGCCCGTAATGTTCGATGTAGTTGACCAATTCCAACTGCCATATCGCCGTGCCGGCCTGCAAAACGAAAAGACCGAGGCCTACCCAACCCCCAAGGGCGAGGGCCAGCAGCAGCATAAAACCCTGCAGATAGGCGTATTTCCAGAATGGGTTTGAGCTATCGGTCGCTGGCAACTTCTTGCGCGCCAGCATCAATTTTTCTGCATTCCAGGCCGAGACAAGCGATTGCTTGAGCACGCGCGGATAGAAACGATAGAACGTCTCACCCATCCGGGCAGTGACGGGATCGCGTGGTGTGGCGACATAGCGGTGATGGACCAGCAAATGCTCTGACCGGAAGTGAGAATACAGAACCATGGCGAGAAGCGTGTCAGCCATGAAGCGCTCCAGCTTGTTTTTCTGGTGCATCAATTCGTGGCTGTAGTTGATACCCACCGTGCCGGTGATGACACCCACGCCGAAGAACAAGACCAGTTTTTCAAGGGTGTTGAGGTGATCTGCCGGAGCAACATAGGCGATCAGCGCAAAAAGCGTCACGAATTGCAAGGGCGCCCAAATCATGGTGATCGCGCGGTACCAGAACATCTGATCTTCGCGGGTTTCCAGATCTGCGTTATCCTGATTGAGGCCAGCGAAGAGATCGATGATCGAGAAGAGATACCATGTGACCAGTGGCAACAAGATCACCGTCCAGCCGCCATAGACCGCGCCCACCCAAGCCAAAGGGATCAACAAAAGCGACATCCAGAAGGGCAGGGCGCGGCTGAACTTTGCGACTTGGTTTGGGGGTAGGGTCATGGGATATCTCGCCTAAGTGTGCAGCTCTTACTTTATAGGCCGGATCGGTCATTGCACCAAATATGACGTTGCGGCTAGCTGCGCACCAGATCAAGAGCTTTGCGCATCACAGTCGGCAGATCTGTGGGGCGGAATTCGGGTTCTGGTATGAAATGCCCCCGCTCGGGTTCGATATCGGCAGGCAGATCTGCGCGATAAACGGTTAGCATCAGGTGAAAATGCGTGAAGGTGTGGCGCACTTCCCCTGGTATCTCTTGCCAAACAGCCTCCACCGGGGCCTCACCAAGAGGGCGTGCGCCGTCTGCGTTGACCCAGTCTGATCCGGGCCAGCCGAGCATACCCCCCAAAAGTCCCTTGTCCGGCCTGCGTTCCAAAAGCCAGGCACCATCCGCGCGCTGTCCCAGGTAAACGCTGCCATGCCGGATCGGTTTGGCTTTTTTCGGTGTCTTGCGGGGCAAATCCTGAGCGGTGCCTTCCGCGCGGGCCGTACAAGGATCACGCCAGGGACAGATCCCACAAGCCGGAGAGCGCGGCGTACAGATCGTTGCACCGAGGTCCATGACGGCCTGTGCGTAGTCGCCGGGTCGTTCCGCAGGTGTCAGATCATCCGCATAGGCGGTCAGGATGGGCTTGGCCCCGGGCAGTGGGGTAGGGTCGTTGAACATTCGCGCCATGACCCGTTCGACATTTCCATCGACAACCGTCAGCGGCAGATCGAATGCGATCGATCCTATGGCCGCCGCCGTGTAAGGTCCGATGCCCGGCAGGTTCAGCAATGCGCCATGGTCGGCCGGAAATACACCTTCATGTTCCGACGCTATAACACGTGCGCATTTCAGCAGATTGCGCGCCCTGGCGTAGTACCCAAGACCGGCCCATTCGGCCATCACGTCCTCGTCCCGTGCATCAGCGAGATCCTGTACGGTTGGCCAGCGTCCGACAAAGCGGCCAAAGTAGTCGCGCACGGCGGCCACTGTGGTTTGTTGCAGCATCACCTCGCTGAGCCAGACGCGGTAAGGGTCCGGCGCCACACCGGCCAGTCGATCTGTCGGTGCGACCCGCCACGGCATCACTCGTGCATGGACATCATACCAGGCCAAAAGCTCGGCGCTTAGGTCACGCAAGATTTATCCCTCCTGTATCGCTTTCGCTGGCGATTGTTGCCGGTTTTGCTAGGTTGTCGGTCAACGCAAGGAACATAGTCATGCCGCCCAGAGGCGCCAGTACAAAAGGCTTCAAACGCACCTCGCATCTGCTGACTGGACAGATCCGGAAGGCAAGTGAGGCGCGTGGCTTTGCGCAAAGCCGTCTTCTGACCCATTGGGCGGAGGTGGTGGGCGAAGACATTGCGGCAATGGCCCGCCCGATCGAGGTCAGTTTTGCCCGCGGTGGCATGGGTGCAACGCTGACACTTCTGACGACCGGAGCGCAGGCGCCGATGCTGGATATGCAGAAGGAAGATCTGCGCGCGAAGGTTAACGCGGTCTATGGCTATAATGCGATTTCGCGGATACGTGTGACGCAGACGGCCCCAACAGGTTTCGCCGAAGGTCAGGTGGAATTTGCGCGGCCAAGCAAAACGTCTGTGCCCGTCCCGCCGGACGGCAGGTTGACCAAACGGGCGGCAGAGACCGTTGCGACAGTGGCTGATGACACCCTGCGCGCTGCGCTAGAGCGGCTTGGAACCAACATTCTGACAAAAGAAACAAAAGGATCGAACACATGAACCGTTGGATCGGTATTCTTGCGGCCTTGGCCGTTGTAGCGGTAGGCGGCTGGTTCGCTTTTGGATCAGGTGGCGAAGGCACGCCCGGCGCGACCTCAATCAACCCAATTGGTGCGGCCAATGCGCAGGAAAACGGCGAAGAGATCGATACATCGGGCATTGTCGAGATGCAGATCGGCAATCCCGATGCGCCAGTCACAATGATTGAGTATGCCAGCTATACCTGCCCGCATTGCGCCAATTTTCATAACGGGCAGTTCAAGCAACTGAAAAAAGAGTATATCGACACAGGCAAGATCAACTTCATTTATCGTGAAGTTTACTTTGACCGCTACGGCCTTTGGGCGTCGGCTTTGGCACGCTGCGCGGGCCCCGACAAGTTCTTTGGCATGACAGACATGATCTATGCGGATCAGCAAAGCTGGTCGCGCGCGGGAGATCCTGCTGCAATCGTGGAAGAGTTGCGCAAGATAGGGCGACTCGCTGGCCTTGAAAGCGATCAGATCGAAGCCTGCATGCAGGATGGTGACAAGATGCGCTCGCTCGTGGCTTGGTACCAGGAGAACGCGGAAGCCGATGGCATCAGCAGCACGCCCAGTTTCGTGATCAATGGAAACCTGCACAGCAATATGGGTTACAACCAGATGAAAGATATTTTGGATGCCGCCGGCAGCTGATCACCGATCTGGCCCAGGCAGCGCCCTGAGCACTGTTTTTAGTGCCGAAGCGTCCTCGAATGTCAACCGAACCGGCAGGGTGATGACCTTCTGACGAAAGGCGCCTGGCAAACGCACGGCGTCTTTTTCCGTTGTAACAAGCTGTGCACCATGGGCCATTGCTTCTGCTTCAAGTCGCGTCATTAGGGCGGAGGAGAGCTTCTGGTGATCGGCCAGCGCTTCGGTGCGGATCAGGTTTGCCCCCAAAGAGCGCAGGGTCGCAAAGAATTTTTCGGGTCGTCCAATGCCCGCGAAGGCGAGGGTCGGCATATCTGTCCAGTGCATCCCGGTTTGCAAAGGGTCTAACGACGCCCTGATATGCGGAATGTCCACGGGCGTCTTGAACCGCGCCTGATCGGATCGGCTGCCGATGGACAAAAGCAGATCGGCCCGCGCAAGGCCGACATCTGCCGATTCCCGCAACGGCCCGGCGGGCAGGCAGCGCCCATTGCCGAAACCCACGGCCGCATCCACGACCACAATCGACAGATCATAGGCCAGTGCGGGGTTCTGAAATCCGTCATCCAGCACGATCACACTGGCGCCAGCCTTCACCGCTGCACGCGCGCCCGCGGCCCGGTCTTTTGCCACCCAGACGTCAGCAAAAGCGGCCAAAAGAAGGGGCTCATCCCCGACCTGATCGGCTTTGTGCTTTCTGGGATCGACTTGCACGGGACCTTCGAGGCAGCCGCCATAGCCCCGACTGATCACAAGCGGTGTGTGATAGAGATCTCTCAGCCGTTCCACGACGGCAATTGTTGTGGGCGTCTTGCCTGTACCACCCGCATTGATGTTGCCCACACAGACAATCGGAACACCTAGTTTTTCGCGAGCACCACCTGCCAGACGGCGTGCCGTTGCCTGACCATAAAGCCATCCAAGTGGAGCAAGGGCCCTCGCACGCCAGTCAGGTTGATCGGGTGAAGTGTTCCAGAAGGCGGGCGCCCGCATCAGTTCGTTCTGTCCGCTGTCCCATCCAATGCGTCATGGACAAGGTTAAGGACCCGGTCGCTGACATCTGCTCCTCGGCTTACCACGTCCCAACCGGCCATGGCCATCTGGGCGGCCTGATCTGGCGCGATCAGGTGAGATACCGCCGTCGAAAGACTGTCGGCGTCATTGATGATGCGTGCGGCCCCTGCCGCCGCCAGCCGGCTGTAGGATTGCAGGTAGCCACGGACATTTGGGCCGTAAAGGATTGCCACACCGACTGCTGCTGCCGGATAGGGATCGCATCCGCTCGCATTGTCGAGCAGCGAGTTGCCCAGAAACGCAACCGGCGCAAGGCGATACCAAAGGCCCAACTCGCCCTTTGTGTCGGCGACCAAAACCTGATGACTGTCATCCGGGATCGCGCCGTCCGCCCAACTGGCCTGACGCAACCCTTCTTTCTTGCACATCTGCGCGAAGGTTGGGCCATCATCCGGATCAAGCGGCACGCCGATCAGCAACAGCCTGGGTGACAGTCGGATGGCGCTTCTGTGGGCTGAGAGCACCGTGGTCCATTCATGTACCGTCACTCCAGCGGCCAACCAGACAGGGCGTCCGGCCAGAGTGTCTGTCATCTCGGTCAGGTCGCTGTCGAGTGCTGGCAGGGCCTGACCGGTCGGTTGCAAGGGGCCGGTGACGCTGGTGATCTCGGGTCGGCAACCCAGGCGCAGTATTTTTTCCTGCGCGTCGTCGGACCTTGCCAGCACGGCGTCAAAAGTTTCCAGCAACTGTCGGGAGACCTCGGGCAGCCATCGGTCGCGCCGCGCGTCAAATCCTGCCTCGCCCGCGTTGATCAGGAACATCGGAATGTCGCGGCTTTCCGTCGAAAGTATCAGGTTGGGACGCAGCCCGCCCCAGATCCAGATCAGCAGGTTGGGCCGCCAATGGTCTAGAAACCGGTTGACGGTCGTGGGATGATCTGGAGGGGCGGCAGTGACCAGCAACGTGTCCGTCGGGTTGACCCGGTCGGCGCTGACATCCTCGGCCGTTGTGACCAGGATGCTCAGGCCCGGACGTGCCGTGATGATGGATCGTGCCAGATCGCCAACAGCACGACCGCTGCCGGGTTCAGCTGCATGAAGCCAGATAAGCTCTCCGTCGGGGCGGGGAATCGGCAAGTCAAGCTGCGGCGTCGGTCCGCGCAGCGAAAGCGCCTTGTATGCTGCCAGCCCGAGCGATCCCCGCATAGTTGATCTAGCCCAATTCCTCGGTTGAGGCCGCGGCGTTCTCTTCATCGCGCAGGCGGTGCAGATGCGCTATGAAATAGCGCATATGAGCATTGTCGACGGTGCGTTGTGCCTCGGATTTCCAGGCATCGTAGGCACTTGCGTAGTCGGAGAAGATCCCAACGATATGGAGGTCTTCGACGCTTTTGAAGACTGTTTTCGAGGGATCCGTCAACTCTCCGCCGAACACGAGGTGCAGTCGTTGCGTCATGAGATGATCCTTTTGGTCGGAACCGTGCGTGAGCAAGAAATCGCCGAAATGGCCGACAGGGTCAAGGTGTGGTTAATGGATCATCAGACAACGCCGACAGCATTTCGGTCTGAAGGCGGGCCGCCCCTGCCAACACCCCATCCACCTTCGCATCGGGATTGTTGAAGCGCAGGGGCGCACCGTCGCGCGTGGTGATTTTGCCCCCTGCCTCACTGATCAGCAGGGCTCCGGCCGCGACGTCCCATTCCCAACAGGGGTGCAGCGTCAGCATCCCGTCAAAGCGGCCTTCTGCGACAAGCGCCAGACGGTAAGCCAGCGACGGGCGGTAGTGACGTTTGAATGTTGGGGAGCCATCGCGCCAGTATTTCGCGGCCAGCGCGGGCTTGTTTGCTAACACCTGAGCGTTGGCAAATGCCGGAGAGTCAGCAACGCGGATCTGTTTTCCATTCAATTGAGCACCTGCGCCAATTGCAGCTACATAAAGCATATCGCGAGCGGGCAGATAGACGACCGCCGCTGTGATCTCATTCTGTCGGGCTGCTGCCACGGAAATCGCCCAGGTGCGGGAGCCTTCGGTGAAGCTGCGTGTGCCATCGATTGGGTCGATTATGAAAAGCGCATCACGGGACAGCCTGTCCTGCCCATCCTCGCTTTCTTCAGAAAGCCATCCGTAATCCGGCCTTGCTGCCTGCAATGCGGTTTTCAGGCTGTCGTTGACGGCAAGATCCGCTTCGGTGACGGGGCCAGCCCCATCGGGTTTGTCCCATCGCCGCGCAGTCTTGCCAGCATAGCCAAGCGCGATTTCACCGGCATGTCGGACGGCGTCGATCAGAAGAGGCAGATCAGTTCCCGGCAAGGGTCATTCCGGAGACAAGCAGCGACGGGACCACTCGGCTGAGATATGCGCGTGCATCATTCGCGGGCGTGATCGACAATAGCATATCGCGCAGATTGCCTGCGATCGTGCATTCGTTGACGGGGTAGGTGACCTCACCATTTTCGACCCAATGGCCAGAAACGCCGCGGGAATAGTCGCCGGTATTCGGGTTGATGGTCGAACCGATCATTGAGGTCACGATCAGCCCCGCGCCCATGTCCCGGATCAGGTCATCCTTGCTGGTGTTTCCCTGGGTCAGCGAAATGTTCCAGTTGCGCGGACTGGGCGGACCAGAGGTGCCGCGGGCCGCATTGCCCGTCGGGGCAAGGTCAAGCTGTCGGGCTGTTGAGAGGTCAAGCGTCCAACTCTGCAACTTTCCGTTCTGAACCAGTGCCCGCCGCGTCGTCGGCAGCCCTTCCCCGTCAAAGGGGCGCGACCCCCCGACCCGAGGCCGAAGCGGGTCTTCGATAACGTCCAGACCGGCAGGCAGAACCTGCTGCCCCATCGCGTCCCTCAGCCATGAAGCTCCGCGGGCCACGCTGCTGCCATTGATCGCCGTCAAAAGATGCCCAATGAGACTGGAGGCGATCCGTTCGTCAAACAGCACCGGAAAGGCGCCTGTCGGTGGCTTCTTTGAACCGCTGCGTGCGAGCGCACGGGTTGCTGCCTCGGTCCCGATGTCTTCAGGGCTGCGCAGGTCAGATGCATAGATCCGGGCGTCGCTGCTGGCATCCCGTTCCATCGCTGTGCCGGTTCCTGTGATGGCGGAACATGAAATCCAGTTCTCCGTGCGTTGATATCCGCCCGAAAAGCCGTTGGAGGCCGCGAGGTGGATGTCATAGGCGCTGTGGCCCGACGTGCTTTGCTGTACTTGGCTGATACCAGACTGGTCCAGCGCGGCTGCCTCGGCCCGTGTTGCAACGTCTTGCAGATAGTCCGGCGCAGGTTCCAGTGCAGGATCAGCCATGGCAAGTGCTTCTGCATCCCATTCTTTTGCCAGATCTTTCGGATCGGCCAACCCGGCATGGGGATCTTCGGGGGCCTCGCGGGCCATTGCGACAGCGCGTTCAGCCATCTCAGCCGTTGCGGCGCCCGAGACATGGCTAGAGGCAACCACAGCCTGGCGCTGCCCGACAAGAACGCGCAGGCCAATGTCCAATTGTTCGGCCCGTTCCGCGTGTTCCAGTGTTTGTGCCCGCACATCAACACTCGTCGATGCGCCGCGCATGGCGATGCTGTCAGCCGAGTCTGCCCCGGCACGCAGGGCGGCTTCGATCAGGGCCTGTGTGGCGCTTTCAAGCTTTGCGGATGTCATGCAACGGTCCTTTAAGATTGGGCAGGAGGTAACCCCAGCCCAAGGGGGAGGCAAGGGGCGCGCGCCACAAGTCCCGTTTCTTGAATGCAAAACGGCGTGTCAATTTTTGCAAGAGAAGAGGAGAGTGATGACTGATACACATAAGAGAAAGTGCTTCTGCGGTGCCGTCGAGATCAAGGTGATTGTCGCCTCTGTGCATTGCCATTGCGAAAGCTGTCGGCAATGCTCGAGAGGCCACTCAAAGCACTTTCGCTGTGGGACCCAGCCATCGTACGCATCGTCAAAGGCGACCAGCATGCTGGGCAATGCCATAAGACCCCAAACAGTGATCGGAAGAGATGTAAACGCTGCGGGGGAGATCTGATGGCCGATCACCCGCGACCGAAGCTTAGGCATGTTTGTGCAGCGATCCAGCCCAGCCTGGATTTTCGGACCCGCTTGCGTGTGAACCAGGCCGAAAGCGCTCTGCCGACGGCGGCACGAAATTCAAGGATTTGTTGGTCGATTTCGGGGGATCCTGTCACACGATGGACGAACGACCGAAATGCGAAGCGGCGACCTTTTTGAAAGCCGCCGCTCCCGTCTTACTGAATGCGCTGACCGTTCGCCAAAACGTGACCTTCCTGATTGATCTCGATCTTTGAGGTCAGCGTGTCTTCGCCTTCACCCGGCACAGCGAAAAGGCCTATCATCATGCGCGCACCCATGGCTTGGTCTTGGGGCAGCAGGCCGATAGCCACCAGATTGTCGATCAACCCGTTCGCGCCTTCCAGAGCCACGTCCATCGAGCCGGTCGGTCGTGGGATGCCGCCAAAGGTCTGCGTGTCGGAATTGTCGAGATCAAAGCTGCCGGATCCGGTCAGTTTTGCACCTGCTACATTGAGCAGCACCTCGTTGATCGTAACGGACTGGAACTCACCCGGCATCGCGCCCGTCTCTTCGAGTGTTGCCATCTGCTCGGGATCCAGAAAGTCAAAAAGGACCAAGGCCTTGCCGCTCAGGTCAATGGTCAGGTCTGCCGGATCCCGCGGCAGTGTCGCGGTCGGGTCGAAAAGGGCCCAAAGCTGATCTGCCATCGCAAAATCATCAAGCTTAAGTGTCAGGTCAACATCCTGTGCCTCGTCTGATTTCTGAACGGGCACCAGCAGATCAACGACCGATTGGGCCATAGAGAAATTGACCGGGAAAGGTACGTCGGGCAGGGTCATTGTCACTTGCTGGTTGCGGTTTTCAATCGTGTAGCCGAGGCCGTCACCCGACATTTTTACCCGCACAAGGCCGCCCGTGGATGCCGTGTTAACCGCCCCCGAACCATCAGGTGCGGTAAAGGCCATCGCCATCTGACCACCCCCAAAATTGAACGAACCGTCGACCTCGAAGCCGTCCGACAGCATCGCGCTGATGTCGGCAACATCCGTACCATCAATTGGCAAGACACCATCGCCGTCCATGCTCAGGTCATTTATCATGCCCTTTAAGTTAACGGTGCCGTCGCCCTCGGGGTCATCAATCACCACTTCGTAGGCAAGCTCATCGGCGGTGATCATTTGTTCATAGATGCGTGTTTCGCCCAACTGCATGCCCGAAGTACCCGCCATGCCGCTCAGCACGAATTCCATTTTCGCGTTGTCGGAGGACATCAGATCACTGCCTTCCGTCATGAGTTCTGTGATTGTCGCGACAGCCCGTTCCGCGCTGTATGCATAGGCAATATTGTCTGGCGAGCCTGAAGCGGACATCTCAAAGCCCTCTTGGACATAGTCCATGGACATACGCAACTCATCACCGAATTCCGGCTTGGTCACTTGCGTGATCGACGTATTCGGGGCGATATCCACCACAACGGTGCCGTCCGACTGGCCGCTAAAGACCATTTCGGGGATTTCTACATCTGTCGATCCTTCAAGCCCTTCCTGCGTCATTGGCAGGGTCATCAGCACATTTGTGACTGTCAGTACATCGCCCGATTGCGTTTCTGTTCCGCTGATCTCGTAGCCAAAGCTGGTCAGGTAATTTTGAAAATCATCCCAGACGTCCTGGGCTGTAAGGTCAGCGAAGGCAATGGAAGGGGCCGACAGGAACGTCAGCGCAAGGGGGGTCATCGAAAAGGCACGGGGTGACATGAAAGGATCCTTTGAACTTTGAATGCACTCTAAGTCGGGTCACGCAGCATGGGCGTCAAGCCCTACCCGCTGGACCTATGCCAGCCAGCGCCCTACGACAAGCAGTAAAGACCAAAATGCCAGAAGGACATGACCGACATGGAAGGCCAAACCATATTGATCACCGGCGCCAGCCGAGGCATAGGAGCCTCTGCTGCCCAGACGTTTGCCAGAGCAGGGGCCAATGTGGCCATGCTCGCTCGAAATCAGCATGCGTTGGCTGCGCTGGCCGCTGAGATCGGAGATCAGGCGCTGCCGATTTCCTGTGATGTCAGCAGGTTTGACGAGGTGGAGGCAGCGATTGCCAAGACGGTCGATAGGTTTGGTCGCCTAGACGTCCTCATTGGAAATGCAGGCGCGATCGAGCCGATCTCGCATCTGTCTCGGGCAGACCCCGCCGATTGGGGTCACGTGATCGACATCAACCTCAAGGGCGTCTTCTATGGCATGCGCGCGGCTTTGCCGACGATGATAGCTGCTGGAGCTGGGACGGTCCTGACCATCAGTTCGGGCGCGGCCCACGGTCCGGTCGAGGCTTGGAGCCACTACTGCGCCTCCAAGGCTGCAGCCGCCATGCTGACCCAATGCGTCGACAAAGAAAACGCAAGTGATGGCATCCGTGCCATGGGATTGTCCCCCGGAACGGTTGCCACCCAGATGCAGCGCGAAATCAAAGCGAGCGGTATCAACCCCGTCAGCCAGCTCGACTGGTCCGACCATATACCGCCCGATTGGCCAGCAAGAGCACTTCTGTGGATGTGCAGTCCCGATGCCGATGAATTCTGTGGTCAGGAAATCTCACTCCGGGATGAGGGTATTCGCCAGCGGATTGGCCTCTCATGATCGACCTCACCAAAGACGGATCGGTCTGGACGGTCACCATCAGACGTTCCGACAAGGCCAACTCGCTGACCCACGACATGCTGTCCGAACTGGCCGATATCGCGGAAGGCGCAGCAGAGGCGCGCGCGTTCATTCTTACAGCGGAGGGCAAGGTATTCTCGGCTGGGGCAGACCTAGATGAGGCCAGAGCCGGCCTCGCGGTCTCCGATGTCTGGGAACGCCTCTCCGCCGCCATCGCGGCCCTGCCGGGTCTGACCATCGCCGCGCTGAATGGAACACTTGCCGGGGGCGCTATGGGTATGGTGCTTGCCTGCGATCTCCGGATCGCTGTGCCCATGGCTCGGTTCTTTTATCCTGTCATGAAACTTGGGTTCCTGCCGCAGCCCTCTGATCCTGCACGCATGGCTGCCCTGATCGGCCCAGCCCGTACCAAGCTCATCCTGATGGGCGGCCAGAAGATCAATGCCGAACAGGCGCTGCGCTTCGGGCTCATTGACCAGATTGTCGAACCCGACGACTTGCACGACATTGCTCTGGCTCTCGCCGTCGACACGATCGCCGCAGAACCGACGATCGCGAAAGGTATCAAACAGATGTGCGAAGGATCCACCTGAATTCTTTTCGTTGCAAATACGGCCGGGGCTCGGGGGCAGCGACCCCGACGCCCGTCAGGGCCAAGGTATCACGCGCCTCCGGCGCGCCTTTGGATCACTTCTTGCGCCGCCTGCCCGGTATTTTCGAGGCGAATTCAGGTGGCCTTTTGGCCACCCATTTTATGAAGGCTGCAAGCCGTGGATGCATCCGCAAAGCCTCGGGCGTGGTGTAGTGCCGCGCCAGTTCCGCCTCGCTCAGCGTCGCGTGGATTTCCCGGTGACATATGTGATGCAGAAGTATCGTTGGGCCACCTTTGCCGCCTTTTAGCTTGGGGATCAGATGATGTAGGCTTTGCGGTGCGTAGTCGGGGATCGGTCGCAGACAGAGGGGGCAGATCGGATCTGACATGGAAAGCCGCTTGCACCTTTCTTTGCTGCCGTGACAATTGGGTCAACAAAGACGACCGACAAGGGGACAGTGGTGGAGTTTTCTTTCGATCTCTCGGATCAGCCTGAAATCGTGCAACAGGCGGCAGGCTATGCACAGCTGGGTCTGGAGCTTGCGCAGAACTGGCTGCTGAGCCCTGCAGCCTGGTCGCAATTCGGCCTGCTGATCATCGCGTACTTCGTGGCCGTTCTGGTCAATCGCCGTCTTCGTCCCGGGATGAGCCGACTGCTGGATCCTGGTGAGGCCGAGAATATCTTCGCGAAGCCGCGGCTTTTCCTGATGATGTTCCTGCCTCTGTTGCTGCCACTTCTGGCCTATGTTTTTACGGCGATCGGGGAAACCATCGTCGTTTCCTTGTTTGAAAGCGGGGCTGTTATCGCTTTTGGCAAGCGGGTCTTCCTATTCCTCGCGGTCCGCGCCCTTGTGCGGGACATCTTCTCTGACCCGTTCCTGAAACTCGTCGGTAAGTACATTTTTATTCCCATTGCGGCCCTTTACGCTTTGGGGATACTCGATGATGTCCAGACCCAACTGGCTGAGACCATCGTCTCTCTCGGCAACATCCAGTTTTCGCTTCTCTCAATTGTTCGGGGGGGCATCGCGGGATCGATACTGTTCTGGCTCGGTTCTTGGTCCAACAAACAGTCGACCGACTTCATCAGCCGCCAGCAAGAGATGCGGCCGTCGATCCGTCAACTCATTACAAAGACTGCGGAATTCGCGATCTTCGGTCTCGCGTTCCTGCTTTTGATGAACATCATGGGCATCGACCTTAGCGCGCTTGCGATCCTCAGCGGTGCCATCGGTGTGGGCCTGGGTTTCGGTCTGCAGAAGATTGCGTCGAACTTCATTTCGGGTGTGATCCTCCTGATCGAAGGCCAGGCGACCGTCGGCGATTACGTGGAGCTTGACGGGGGCGAGGCCGGCACGATCATCAAGATGACTGCGCGGGCCACGATCCTTGAAACGTTTGACGGGCGCTGGATCGTTGTCCCGAACGAGGATTTCATCACCACGCGAGTCGTCAACTTTTCGGACGCCGGCAGCGCGAACCGATACGAGGCCGAGTTTTCGGTAAGCTATAATACCGACATCAACGCGTTGCCGGGGATCATCAATCCGGCCGTTGCGGCTCTCGATTTTGTTCTGGATGATCCCGAAGGCCCCGATTGCGAGCTTGTTGGATTTGGCGATAGCGGCATCGACTTCTGCGTCGAATACTGGGTCAGCGGGATCGATGACGGGCGCAACAAGTACAAGAGCCACGTGCTTTTTGCGATCTGGAACGCGCTGAAAGAGGCCGACATCGAGATCCCCTACCCACAGCGGGTGGTCGAAATCAAAGGCAAGATGCCGGCATGACGAAGGCGCTGGTCATCGGCGCGGGTCCGGCCGGGCTGATGGCGGCAGAGGAAATGGCCAGGGCAGGCCTTTTGGTGACTGTTGCCGATGCGATGCCCTCCGTGGGTCGAAAGTTCCTGATGGCGGGCAAATCCGGGCTCAATCTGACCAATGCACGCGGGGAGGTGCAGCAGGCCTACCGCCCGACCCAGCCATTGGACCGCATGATAAAGGCCTTCGGCCCGGATGCGATCTGGACCTGGGCCGAGGGTCTGGGTCAGTCGCTTTTTGTAGGATCGTCGGGCCATGTCTTCCCACATGCGATGAAGGCCTCACCACTTTTGCGCGCCTGGCTGGCGCGTTTGACAGATCTGGGGGTTGAGGTCCGCCCTCGCATGCGGTGGACCGGGCCGCTTGGCCGTGCCGCCCAGGATTGGTCCTTTGCGGATGGGACGGTTTTGCATGCGGATCGGGTGGTGCTGGCGCTTGGCGGCGCAAGCTGGCGGCGGCTCGGGTCGGACGGGCTCTGGGCAGAGGCGTTCAAGGCAGCGGCTGTGCCGCTCACACCGTTTCGTGGCTCCAATCTTGGTTTTGGGGTTGATTGGACTGATCACATGGCGCCGGTTTTCGGCAAACCTGTGAAACCGGTGCGTCTGATCGCCGGGGAGATCGCGAAGAAGGGCGAATTTATCATAACAAAACAAGGTGTTGAGGGCAGCGGGATCTATGCCCTTTCCCATGTGCTTCAGCGCGGGGCGGCGTTGAAGGTCGACCTTCTGCCTGACCTTTCGAATGTGGAAGTGACCGACAGACTGGCGCGACCAAGGGGCAAGCAGACCGTGACCAGTTTTCTGCGCAAAACGTTTCGGTTTGATTCTGCAAAGCTTGCCTTGATCAATGAGTTGGCCCGCGGTCAGACCTTGGCGGCTCTGCCCCTGAAGGCTCTGCCCCTCCCATTGAAGGGTCCGCAGCCGATGGATGAGGCAATCTCAACCGCCGGTGGTGTGGCCTGGGACGGGCTGGATGACGGTTTGATGCTGAAGGATTGCCCGGGCGTTTACTGCGCGGGTGAAATGCTGGACTGGGATGCGCCGACCGGAGGCTATCTGTTGACGGCGTGCCTGGCGACGGGGCTTTGGGCAGGGCGGTCGGCTGGTGGTTTGGCACCGAACGCAAACAAAGATTGACGGCGTCCTTTCAACCAGGACGCGGATATGAATCCTGAGCCCATCAAAGCAAGGCCAGACCACCATCTGTCCTAGGTCGCTATCGGGTCAGCGACGATGTCGGTATGTCGCTCGTCAACCGCCTGCACGGTCTGCTTTGTCACCCGGGTCTTAAAGCGGCGCGTGTCGCGCCTACCTGGCGCCCGCCGCGCGGAAGGCAGGTCGTGCCCGCATCCGTTTGGAGTAGTCTTTCACTTTCGCGCTCATCTCGGGGAAGCCCGCTGAAAATCCCCAACCCAGACAGTGGGTGGCCAGCAGGTCGGGAATGGTGATCTTGTCGCCCATCAGAAAGTCCCCGGTTAGCCGAGCCTCCAGCCCTGCAAGGCTGCGGGTGTATTCGGCGTGCAGACCAGGTTCAATCTGCGGCACCCTCACGCCATCCGGCAGGATGCGCGTATGCTTGGCATGAGTCCAAAGCAGCGCGTCGAATTCGTCGATCAGCCACAACGTCAGGGCATCCTGCTGCGCGCGGTCTGGTGTGCCCGCAGGTGCTGTCAGCGTGCCGTGCTTGTCGCCCAAATACGTCATAATCGCCACACTATCGGTCAGCACCGCATCGCCATCAACCAGCGCAGGGATTTTGCCCAAAGGATTGAACTGGCGTGCCTCGTCCGAGGCCGGGGTGGCGGGCACGACTTCATAGTCTTGGCAGAGTTCTTCCAGCATCCACATGACTCGAAAGGCGCGTGTGCGGACGGCCCCAATGACTTTGTACATAACATCCCCCTTTTGGTTTTACTGACCGTAGCGGGCGTGCGATCGGGAGCAAGCTGAACCTTGTGGACAAAAACTGGCAGGTAGCGTTCGTAACGTCGCCCCGGGACACAAGAGGGAGAAGTTCGATGTCGAAAACCGGCGGATGCATTTGCGGGGCCGTGCGTTTTGAAATCAGCGGCGATGTAACCGAGACGGGCGCGTGTCATTGCAGCATGTGTCGGCGTTGGAGCGGCGGGGTCTATCTGGGCATTCAGGTGCCACCTGATCAGATGAAGATCGAGGATGAGAGCGCACTGACAATCTATGCCTCCTCTCCCTGGGCCGAGCGGGCATTTTGCGCCACATGCGGGTCGAACATGTATTATCGGGTCACGGCGCCGGGGGCGCATCAGGGAACGTATCACGTGGGGCTGGGGTCCTTTGACGAACCTGACGGTATTGTTCTGAAGGAAGAGATTTTCATCGATAAGAAGCCTGACGGCTATGCCTTTGCGGGCGAGACAGGCAAGATGACAGAGGCTGAAATGATGGCGCTGTTTGCACCGCAGGATTGAGATCCGCACGCCCGGCATACCTTAATGAGCGGATGCGATTGCGCACTATTCCGCGGGCGAGACATGTCGGTATTTCAAAGATCACGAATGCAGAATGCCGCGATACAGGGTTCGGGCTTGGCTGCTTTTGCCAATGCGATATTCTGGTGCTCGCCAGCAAGCTGGGAGGGCGCAGAATGTCCGAGGTGAATATCTGGATCGTTGTCGGGGCTGCATTGCTGGGTGGCCTGACGCCCGGGCCCGTTATGTTTGCAATCGCTGGTACGGCCATGGCGCGCGGTCGAAGCTACGGTTTTGCCGTCGCTTACGGGATCACGGCTGGTGCGTCGGTTTGGGCGATTTTGTCGGCGCTTGGAATGGGCGCGCTGTTAAGCGCCAACCAATGGCTTTTTGAGACGTTGAAATACGTGGGGGCAGCCTATCTGGCATGGCTCGGTTTCAGGGCTGCGCGATCGGCACTTGGTCCGGAAAAGCATTTCAAAACAAGAGACTTAGGCGCATCTTACAAGGTGGCGGCCTTGCGCGGCGCGTTGATACATCTGACCAACCCGAAAGCGTTGTTCTTCTGGGGATCGATCTTTGCCATTGGCGCAAAGCCAGATGCATCTTCTGCTGCAGTGATCTGGATCGTCGGGATCAGCATGGCGGTCAATGTCATGCTTGTGACCACATGGGCGCTCTTGTTTTCGACGCCCGCCTTGATGGATGCATATCTGCGGTTTCGGCGTTGGATCGAAGGTGTTTTCGCCGTCTTTTTTGGGGGTGCTGCCGTCTTCATTGTGGCGCGTCGTTCGGCCGAGTAGCTGATATGCGAAATGTAGTTCCCGCAAAATCGTGCGGTTTATTGGGGCGTCCAGCATTAAGGCATTCGACGCGGCATGCTGCGTTCGTAATTGAAATTACGCCGAGCCCTCAGAGTTTTCCTCTTCTAAGGTCCTAACGGCTGCCCAGCATCGCGAGACGGATGAAGGCCCGTTCGATCAAGGCCAGGGCGGGGGCGTGTTGGCCGGCTGAACGCAGTTGCAGGTCGGTGTCGGTCAGGACGGTGAGGGCCGTTTCAAGCCGGGCCGGGCCCCATTGTCGGGCCTGGGCCAGCATCTTGTCACGGTGCGGGCCCCAGATCTGGGGGCGCCCGGTTGTATCAAGTGCTATCCGGTGCAGGCTGCGAAAGTGCCGCATGGCCCCGATGCAAAGCGTCACCGCATTCACCCCCTGTGCCGAGAGGCGCTGCATGACCGGGCCGATTTCGGCGGCCTTGCCGTCGCCTACGACAAGCAAGACGTCGTCTACATCTGCCTCGATTGAAACGGGCGCGCAGGCGGCGATATCCTCAGGACTGAGGGGCACTGTATCGCCTAATTTGTAAAGTCCAATTTTTTCAATAGTTTGACGGAAATCGCCTGGTTCCAGCGCGCGGGCCAAATCGACAAGCGTGCCCATGGCATCGCCTGATGCGGTGATGCCAGCGGTCTTCAGATCGCGCTCGATCTCGTCGCGTGTGGGCGGGTTGTCATAGATGCCGACGGCGAAGGCGTTTGGATGCGCCTCGAAGGCTTTGCGGATTTTCGATGTGGGTTTCAGCGCGCCCGCCGTCACGATCAATTGCGCATCGCCCGTCGCCCAAGCCTCAAGCGCGGGCAGGATGTGGGTCGCCTGTGTTTCGGTGGCGTCCTCCACAAGTGTTACGCGGGGACCCGGGAAGAACCCCATCGCCTTGAGCGCATCGATCACTTGCGCGGGATCCTCACGCAGCTTGCTGGCGGAGATGCGCGTGAGGCGCATCTCGTCGGGGCCATTGGGACCAATCAGCGCCGCAACGACCTCCTGTCGCTTTATCGCCACACGCATCGCGTCGGCCCCATAGATCAGAAGACCGGTTTTGTCGGGATCGGGCTTGGCGAAATAGCCTGCAGCCTGGCTGGTGCTGAGCTTCACAGATCGGCCGTTTGCAGGCGGATGACGATCCGGTCGGCGAGCATGGTCATAAGCCGTTCGCGCGCGTCGTCTTCTGCGGCCAGCGTGGCGACAAAGGTGCCGGTTGCGGAATAGCCAGTGAAGCTGTCAACCTTGCCGGAGGTCACGATTTGCCCGGTCACCTTGTCACGCAGGGCGTATTCGGCAGCGCCGATAACGTTGTAGCGCAGGATGTTGCCGTCTGCGTCGATGGCCAGGCCTTCTTGCGTGACGTCGATGGTCAGGCCAAGTGCGTAGGCGGCATCGGTCGCCGGACCTATCCGCTCTTCCAACTGGCGGACAAGAAGAAAGCCGTCGCGGGTTTTCTGTTCATCCACCAGAACGCGGTTTTGCAGGGCCGAGGCCGTGCTGCCGGGTCCGTAAACGGGCTGGAACCCGCAGGCCGCCAGAAAAAGGCAGAGTGCGACGGGCTTAAACCACGACATTCACGATCCGACCGGGCACGACAATCACCTTTTTCGGAGCGCCACCGTTCAGCGCTTTTGTGACAGCATCCGTGGCCAGCGCCATTTTTTCAACCTCTGCCTTATCCAAATCGGCCGGCACGTCGATTTCCGCGCGTCGCTTGCCGTTGATCTGGATCGGCAGCGTTACCGTGTCATCGACGAGCAGGCTTTCGTCGGCTTGGGGCCAAGGGGCTGCAGCGCAAAGTCCTTCGCCGCCCTGATGCGCCCAGATATCTTCGGCCAGATGCGGGGTCATCGGGGCCATGAGTTGCGCAAGCGTCATGATTGCCTCGCGTTGGGCCGCCTTGGACGCTTTGGATTTCTGCAATGTGGCCGTGAAAGCATACAGCTTTGCGATGGCGGCGTTGAAGCCGAAGCTTTCAACGCCCAAGGTTACGTCGTGGATTGTCTTGTGCCGGGCGCGGCTTAGATCGTCGTCACCTGTGCCATCGCCATCCTCCATCGCGCCGATCCGGTCGCAAAGGTTCCAGACGCGGGCGAGGTGCTTGTTCGCCGCCTCCGCGCCTGATGCGGTCCATTCCACATCGCGTTCTGGTGGAGAATCACTCAGAACGAACCACCTTGCCGTGTCGGCGCCGTAGTCGCGGATGATATCGGCGGGATCGACCACGTTGTTTTTGGACTTCGACATCTTCGCCGAAGGGGTGATCTGCACTTCGGTGCCGTCCTGCAGAAAGCCCTTGCCGTCGCGCATGTCGACATCTTCGGGATAGTGATAGCGCGGGCGGCCATTGTCATCCGTCGTTTGATAGATGGCGTGCGTCACCATGCCTTGGGTGAAAAGCGCATCGAAGGGCTCGATCGCCGATTTCGGCAGGTGCCCGGTAATCTGCATGGCGCGGGCAAAGAAACGCGAATAGAGCAGATGAAGGATCGCGTGTTCGATCCCTCCGATATACTGATCCACGTTCATCCAGTATTCGACGTCTTCCTTGACGGTCGGTGTATCCGCATGGGGCGCGGTGAAGCGGGCGAAATACCAGGACGAATCAACAAACGTATCCATCGTGTCCGTTTCACGCTTGGCCGGTAAGCCGCATTTTGGGCAGGGCACATCACGCCAGGTCGGATGCCGGTCAAGCGGATTGCCCGGGATGTCGAAGGTCACGTCGTCGGGCAGCTTGATCGGCAGGTTCTCTTTCTTCTCGGGCACGACCCCGCAAGTCGGGCAATGCACAACCGGAATTGGGCAACCCCAATAGCGCTGACGGGAAAGGCCCCAGTCACGCAAACGGAACTTCGTGACGCCTTCCCCAACGGGACTGTCAACGAGATCGGACTTTTCATGCAGGGTTTCGAACCACGTGATCGCGTGATCGATCGCTTCATTCCCGGTCATCTGATCGGGGCCCGCGGCGGGGCGGACATACTCGACCTTTTCCTCCTTCGTTGGCACGTAGGCTGCTTTCAGGATCGCGGGATCTTCGTAGCCGTCATCACGGTTGGTCCCGAGCGGACGCATGACCTCGACGATCGGGAGATCGTATTTTGTTGCAAAGGCATGGTCGCGTTCATCATGGGCAGGACAGCCGAAGATAGCGCCTGTGCCATAATCCATAAGGATGAAATTCGCGATGTAGACCGGTAGGTTATCCACAAAGCCGCCGGGCAACTGCGCCCGAATGCCGGTGTCAAAGCCCAGCTTTTCGGCCTTTTCCATAGCCTCTGCGGTCGTTCCGCCCCTGCGACATTCGGCGCAGAATGCGGCAATTTCCGGGCTTTCCGCTTCGAGCGCTTTGGCAAGCGGATGATCGGGCGAAATGCCGACAAAAGACGCACCGAAGATGGTGTCAGGGCGGGTCGTGTAAACCTCGATCTTGTCCAATCCGTCCGGAGCGCCGGATGTCTCAAAGCTGAATTGCGCACCGCGCGACTTGCCGATCCAGTTTTCCTGCATCAGCCGCACCTTAGCCGGCCAGTTTTCGAGCGTGTCGAGCGCGTCGAGCAGTTCTTCGGAATAATCGCTGATCTTGAAGAACCATTGTGTGAGTTCGCGCCGTTCAACCTCGGCGCCAGAGCGCCAGCCCTTGCCGTCGATCACTTGTTCATTGGCCAGAACAGTCATGTCGACCGGATCCCAGTTCACCACGGCGTTCTTTCGATAAACGAGGTCGGCTTCCATCATATCGAGAAAGAGCGCCTGTTGTTGGCCGTAATATTCTGGGTCGCAGGTCGCAAACATGCGCGACCAGTCGATGGAAAAGCCAAGTGGCTTCATTTGCCCGACCATGTCGTCGATGTTGGAGTACGTCCAGTCCTTCGGGTGGATCCCCCTGTCCATCGCGGCGTTTTCGGCGGCGAGCCCAAAGGCATCAAAACCCATTGGGTGCAAGACGTTATGGCCCGTTGCCATCTTGTAGCGGGCGATCACGTCGCCCATCGTGTAGTTGCGGACGTGCCCGATATGGATGCGGCCAGAGGGGTAGGGGAACATCTCAAGCACGTAGTATTTGGGCTTGTCGGCGCTGCGGGTGGCTTGGAAAATGGCTGCCTCGTCCCAGGCCTTTTGCCAGCGGTCTTCGATATCTGAGGGCGTGTAGGGCATGTTGTCTGACCTTTGGAAACGCGAACGCCGGGCGTGTTGGCCCGGCGCATGTGATAGAGCGGCTTTTGCGGGCTTTAAAGTCGATTGTCCGAGATGCGTAGTTGGCGTGCCCGGCTGAGGATCGCGTCTTCCACCGCACGCACCGTGGCCGGATTGGCCGGACCGCCCCGCGTCTGCAAAGCCACGCTTAAAGAGCGCGCGTCGAGAGCGGGATCCTTGATGTGAACGGTGGCCCTGTAGGCGCGACCTCCGTTGGGGGGGGTGCCGTAGCCGGTTACAATAACGCCGGTGAAGGGGTCGATTGACTGGATCGGCAAAAAGTTCAACACCTCGATCGAGGCAGACCAAATGTATTTGTTGACGTTGACGCGGGTTTCTCGATTGTCGCGGTTAAACACGTCCCAGATAGAGCTCCCGCCCTGTTCCTGAGCGCTCGGAGGCAGACTGCGCGGAGGGCCATCAGCTCCATCATTCACGTTTGGTTCGCCCCGCTGGGAACAGGCGACGAGGGCCATCAAAGTGACCCCTCCTATGACCGGCTTGAGTAGTGTGGACCAACGCAACGCGCTTCCCCCTTAAAAATGTGATTTGTGGTGTAACCAACCGCTGTTACGGGGGCAAGCCTCTTCGGGTCGCGTGGGTATCGGCTGGTGGCTGTGTGCTGGTGTGGCATTGCTGCACCATACTGGCGCACATTGAGAAATCGATTGGCGCAGCGCTTGCAAAGAAGGGGCGTTCGGAGCGAAAGACATTTTTGTACCCTCTCCGGGCTCCCCGGTTTGGGCAGTCAAATTGAAACTGAGGGAAAAGCTATGAAAAAAGCTCTCTTGATCACGACAGCGCTGGTTGCCTCTACAGGCATGGCTTCAGCCCAAAACGTGACGAGCTCCAACGCCGACATCACGCTGGGCGGTTACGCTCGCTGGGGTGTTATTTACTCCGACCCAGATACGCCTGGCGCGGACTCCAGCACAGACATCACAAGCCGTTGGCGTCTGCAGATCGACGCGACAACTGAAACAGATGCAGGCGTCACACTTGGTGCGCGCGTCCGTTTCCAGGTTGATGGCAGCGACGGCGATAATGCACTGACCCAAGCCGAAGAACTAAACGCAGCTCGTTTCTTTGCACGCATGGGCGGCTTGGAAATCGGCGTCGGTAACATCCAAGGTGCTATCGAATTTATGCCAGGTCAGTACACCATCGACCTCGGCTTGACCGGTTTGGGCTATGACTACACGGTCTACGATGGCAACGCTGATGCCTACTCGTCCGGTGGTACTGGTGCCAGCACCCGGAACGGCGTTGAAGTCATCTACGGTATCGGCGATTTCGAGGTTCACGTCTCGGCGTCCGAATCTGCCACGAACGACCGTATTGCTGCGGTTGTGTCGTACGAATTTGGCAACTTTACTGTTGCTGCCGGTGTCCAGGACTCTGACCTCGCAACCGACACTGATTGGACAGTTGCGGTCGAAGGTTCGGTTGGCATCTTTGACTTCGGTGTCGCTTATGCGGACAACGGCGATGAGGCTGCAGGTGGCGGCGATCATTGGTCGGTCATGGGCCGTTTTGACGTTGGCGCAGCCACAAACGTCGAATTCTACGTTGCAGACGCTGACTACTTTGCCGACACAAGCTACGGTGTTGACTTCAACCACGATCTTGGTGGTGGTGCGACCATGCGCGGTGGTATTGCGTCTCTTAGAGACGGTGAGCTCCGCGCCGACTTCGGTGTGCGCTTCAACTTCTAAGCTTATCGCTACTACTTGATGTTTTGGGGCAGGCCTTCGGTCTGCCCCTTCTCTTTTTTGAAACGTAAAAAGTCTTTGTGAAGCCCGTGCTGTCGTCGAGCCTTCCGCTGTTTGAGGGCGCAAGGCGGGTTTCAGCCAACCGCGGAAAATGTCCCAAAAAATTGCGATCACGTGGTTGTAAATTGAACATGTAAACTCGACATACCACTAACACCCATTCCGAGAATCTCGGATTAGGCAGTTACTCACAAACAAGGGACATTGTTATGAAGAAAGCCTTCTTCGCTGCAACTGCGCTGGTTGCATCTGCAGGCACCCTTTCTGCGCAAAATGTGACGAGTTCCAACGCTGATATCACGCTTGGTGGCTACGCACGTTTTGGTGTTCTGCACGATGGCAATGGTGCAGAGGACGGCGGTGGCACCACAGACATTACCAGCCGTTGGCGTTTGCAAATTGATGCCAGCACCCAGACAGATGCCGGTGCAACACTTGGCGCCCGCGTTCGGTTTCAAGTTGATGGAAACGACGGAACTGACGACATCAATCAAGCCGAGGAGTTGAATGCCGCACGTTTCTTCGCCCGGATGGGAGGGCTTGAGATTGGCATTGGCAATATCGAAGGGGCGTTGGAGTCCATGCCTGGCCAATACACAATCGATCTCGGCCTGACCGGTCACGAAGAGGACTACACTGTCTACAATGGTCGTGGCGACGCCTATTCGTCAGGTGGCGCCGGGGCGAGCACGTCCAACGGCGTTGAGGTGATCTACGGCATTGGTGATTTCGGCGCGCATCTATCCGCATCTGACACGAATGACCGGATCGCTCTGATGGGCTTCTATGAGTTCGGCAATTTCGTTTTCGCTGCCGGCATTCAGGACTCGGATGACGATTTTGACACCGAATGGACTATCGCGGTTGAAGGTACGGTCGGTCTTTTCGATTTCGGTGTGGCCTACGCCTCTAACGGCGATGAAGGTTTCGGGACCGACGTGAACGGCAACGGTGTGATCGATGGGGCTGAGAACCTTGGTGGTGACCACTGGTCGATCATGGCACGCTTCGATGTCGGAGCCGGTACCAATGTCGAGGCCTATGTGGCCGATGCGGACTATTTCGAAAGCGTGGGTTACGGTATCGACTTCAACCACGATCTGGGCGGCGGCGCCTCCTTGCGTGGTGGTGTTTCCGATGGCGGGTCGAACGATGACATCATCGCTGACTTTGGTGTACGCTTTAACTTCTAGACGTCGCGCAAGTGCATTGTGAAAAAGGGGCAGGCTTTAGGTCTGCCCCTTTTCTTTTGCGCCGGCGCTGATATCTGATCCCGCAATCAAGAGGGAACGCGGGATGGCATTGGAAGAGATTGCGGCGCGGATAGCCGAGGCCGAAGCGAAAGCAGAGCGGCCTGCAGGGTCGGTCCAGCTTATCGCGGTTAGTAAGGTGCAGCCCAATGAGCGGGTCCAAGCTGTGCTTGTCAAAGGTCACCGGATCTTTGGCGAGAACCGGGTGCAAGAGGCCGAAGGCAAATGGCCCGATTTCCGAGAACGCTTTGACAGGATTGATCTGCATCTCATCGGGCCTTTGCAGACCAACAAGACGCGGCAGGCCTTTGAGCTTTTTCAGGCGATCCACTCGGTCGACCGGCCGAAGTTGGCAAATAACATTGCGCGGATCGCGCAGGAGGAAGGGCATTGCCCCGACGTCTTTCTGCAGGTCAACACCGGTGAAGAGCCGCAGAAAGCCGGAGTATTGCCGGGCGAGATCGACGCCTTTATCGAGAGCTGCCGAAGCCTTGATCTGCCGGTCAAGGGGCTGATGTGTATACCTCCGGTGGCAGAGGAGCCGTCCTTGCATTTTGCACTTTTGGCCAAGATGGCAGCGCGCAACGGGTTGGCGGGGCTTTCGATGGGTATGAGCGGCGATTTCGAAAGTGCTATTGCCCTCGGGGCCACGCATGTGCGTGTGGGATCAGCAATTTTCGGGGCAAGGGGGGTGGCCTAGCGAACGATCAGGCGTGTCTCAAACCGGATGCGGGGGGCGATCCAGCGCAAGTGATCAGGGCGCAGTCCAACGCACCCTTCGGTCGGATAGCGGGGTCTCCGCCAGCGGTGGATGAAGATGGCTGACCCGCCCCCTTTTTCCGCATAGGGCCAGTTCCAGTCGGTCAGCAGGATCAGATCATATAGCGGGTCGGGACGGCGCAAAACCTCGTGGCTGGCGACAAAGGGTGCGCGGACCATGAGGTTGTAGTCCTCGGATTTCGGATCATCGCACCAAAGATCGCTTGGCCCAATCGGCAGCGCCCAATCGGCGGGTCGGGCCATCCGATCGGGGCGATAGAGCATTCCAACCAGTCGGTGGACACCGCGGGGGGTTGCCCCATCGCCTTCGCGCTTGTTGGAGGTCACACCTCCGCGTCCGACAACGCAGGGAAACCTCCGACCGAGAAAGCGAAGGCCCCTTGGCGTGACGACAAGATCTGATGGCCTCATCTGCGCGGGGGCAAGCCTTCGAATTGCGGCAGGCCCTCTGGGATCATGTGATAGGGTTGCAAATCGACTGTAAAGATCGCCGCGAGCGGCGCTTTGTAGCCACCCGCCGGGTCGTCCAGCGTGCCGATTTTCAGAACCACATCTGCCATGTCCAGCCTGCGCGTCAGGATATGCGTGCCGCATCGCACGCAAAACTCTCGGGTGACCGGTTCATCAAGGTCATCCCGGGTGAAGGCTGCGGGTGAACCTTGGGTGTAACGAAAGCCGTCGCCGGGCATGACCATGAAGTAGTTCGGTCCGCCGCCGGATGCGTATTGGCATTCGCGGCAATGGCATTGTGCCTTGGCCTTTGGGGGTCCAGTTGTTTCGTAGCGCAGATCGCCACAATAGCAGCCGCCGGTGAGTGTGTACGTCATGATAGGTTCCCTACAAAAGATGACCGGACTTAGCGGCCTTGGTGGCGAGATAAGCGCGGTTGAAATCGGTTTCACCGACCTTGAGGGGCACGCGTTCGACAACGCTTAGCCCGCAGGTTTCCAGCATGGCAACCTTGGCGGGATTGTTCGTCATAAGCCGCACGGAAGAAAACCCTAGGGCACGCAGAATGTCGGCGCCAAGGCGAAAGTCCCGCTCGTCATCTTCAAAGCCAAGGCGGTGATTGGCCTCGACCGTGTCAAACCCTTGATTCTGAAGCGCGTAGGCCCGCATCTTGTTGGCGAGGCCAATGCCGCGCCCTTCCTGATTGAGGTAAAGCAGGATCCCGCTGCCGGCCTCGCCCATCTGCCGCAGGGCGCCGCGCAATTGTGGGCCGCAATCGCACTTGAGACTGCCCAGCAGATCGCCGGTGAAACAGGCGGAATGCAATCGGCTCAGCACGGGCGTGTCGCGCGCGGGGCGGCCGATTTCAATTGCATAATGTTCCTCCCCGCCGTCCTTGGGTCTGAACACGTGTAGGCGGCCGTTCTCGGAGACTTCCATCGGCAATGCGGCGCTGACCACGTCCTGAAGCGGGCTGCGGATTGTCAGATGGTGCAGCGTCTCGCTGGGCGGAAGATACGTTAGCCCATTGGTTTCTGCGAAATCCTCTGGCATGGCGGTCAGCACGATGGCGGCTGGCAGCAGCCGGGCGGCCTTGCACAGCATGAGCGCAGCGCGGTGCAAATCGGCATTGCCATCGCGTTCGGTGCTAAGCGGGCCCTTCATGGGCACGCGCAGGTCGTCTACGGGATCGGCCAGCGCCTGAACCCAGGCCCGATCGGCATCAATCGGCAGATGAACGCGCGCCAGATCGCCGTCGTAGGCCCGCGCCTTGAGTGTCGTGGCGCGGTGCTGTGTGATGGCCAGAACCGGGCTGCCCAGATCACGCGTGGCGCTTAGACGATCCTGCGTCAGCGTCTCGGCGGCCAGGACCAGTGCGGGGCCAATGCAGATCGGCACGCCCATGCGCAGATCCGCCCGCGCCCGGGCCATCAGTTCCGCAATATCGGGGCCAAGCGTCATCGGCATTCCTTGTCTCACCGCATCGAGACATAGGCCAAAGCTTACAGAATTGAAACATTTGCCCGTTTGGCGACACGAGGCCGTGAATCCGTTGCAGCAAAGCTTGCCCAAGTGGGTGTATGCCGCCATCTGTCCGGAAACCAAAAGGGAGCAAATTGATGGCTCAATTGAAAAAAATCCTGCTCGTTGATGACGACGAAGATCTGCGAGAGGCGCTGAGCGAGCAGTTGATCATGACCGAGGATTTCGATGTCTTCGAAGCCGGCAATGGCCATGAGGCAATGGGCCGCGCGAAAGAGGCGATTTACGATCTCGTCATTCTCGATGTGGGCCTGCCCGACACGGACGGGCGCGAATTGTGCCGGCTGATGCGCAAGCAGGGGGTCAAGAGCCCGATCTTGATGCTGACAGGTCACGACAGCGACGCCGACACGATCCTTGGTCTGGACGCCGGGGCAAATGATTATGTGACAAAGCCTTTCAAGTTTCCCGTTCTGTTGGCCCGGATCCGCGCGCAATTGCGCCAGCATGAACAGTCCGAAGACGCCGTATTCACGCTTGGGCCCTATACGTTCAAGCCGTCGATGAAGATGCTGATCACCGAGGATGACAAGAAGATCCGCCTGACCGAAAAAGAGACAAACATCCTGAAGTTTCTCTACCGTTCCACTGACGGTGTGGTGGCGCGCGACGTGCTTCTTCACGAGGTCTGGGGATACAATGCCGGGGTGACGACGCACACCTTAGAAACCCACATTTATCGGCTTCGCCAGAAAATTGAACCAGATCCGTCAAATGCGCGCCTTCTTGTTACGGAAAGTGGTGGATACAGGTTGATGACGTAGTGATGTTGTTTTCCATCAAGCTGCTGTTAACCAGTTTTATCTAGTGCGGGTGCAGTGAGATCCCGCGCATGTCCGGGTTATGACATGCAACTCCCTGTTGGACCTGGCCGGGCCTCGCGCCCGGTCTTTTTTATGTGTTTGGGATGCGGATGCGCAGTAGGCTGTAGACGAACAACGCGCCCAGAAGAACGATCGCCACCAGGAAGGGCATGCGTAAGGCAATCTCGCGGCCAAGCGAAGGTTCAAAAACCGACATGAGCAGGCCTCCTGCCACGGCACCCAACGGAATCATTCCCCAGGAAAGCAGGCGATAAAGGCTGTTCACCCGGCCGAGCAATGCGTCGGGGATCACACGTTGGCGATAGGAGACCGTGACGACGTTGAAAGTCACACCTCCGAACATGGCAATGCCGATGCCGATACCCACAGCGATCACCGATGAGGTCGTGCCAATCAGGATGGGTTCGACCATCAGCAGGATCTGGGCGCCGAGAAATGTGCGCTGTGGTCCGATCTTCTTGACGATTGTCGGGCCCGAGATGCCACCAAGGACACCGCCGACAGCACCGGCCATGGTGAGCACTCCGTAGCCGAAGGCGGACAGGCCGAGCACCTCCTGGCTGTAAAGCACCAGCAGGGTCAGATACGCGGTGTCGATGGCGTTGAGGCAGCCCAGAACGATGGCGAGGCGGAAAAGCAGGCCGTGCTGATAAAGCCAGACTGCCCCTTCTCGCAGGTCCTGCCATAAGGTTTGCGGAATGCGGGTGATGGTGTTTTGCGGAAAGGCGATGAAAGCCACCAGGCCAGCGGCCAGTGAAAAGCTGAGCGCGTCAAAAGCGAAGGGCAGCGGCAGGGCGAGGGCGATCAGCAGACCGGCAATAGGCGGGCCGATGAAGCTGTTCATGATATGCTCCACGCTCCAAAGCTGGCCATTGGCGGTTTCGAGATCTGCCTTTTCGACAATGGAAGGCAAGGCTGTTTGTGCGGCATTGTCGCGCAGAACCTCCGCCATCCCAAGCAGGAAGGCGAGGGCTGCAAGTGCCCAAACATGGGCGGGCGTGCTTTTGGCTTCTATCTCCGGGATGGACAGGATCAGGCCGATCACGCCGCAGGTAAGGATGGCGCGTAGAGTGTCGGCCCAGACCATCAGCTTTTGCCGACTCGCCCGGTCAGTGATGACTCCGGCAGGCGCGGCGAACAAAAGCCATGGCAGGCGACCCGCTGCAGCGACGGCCGCGATCAGGACCGGATCGCGCGTCATCAGCGAGGCAAGCCAAGGAAAGGCGAGGGCTGAGATCCCGTCACCTAGGTTTGACACGGCCGTTGCCGAAAAAAGCAGCCGGTAGTTGCGGTTGTGGGCCATTAACATGGGACAAGCCTAGACATGCTTGTTGGGCTTTTCCAAGCGGGATCTTTCGGTCAGGCTGAGCAAAGGGAGGCACGCGCATGCAGATTGAACCGTTTGGCGTTGAGCAATGGATGAACAAGTGGGAGACGCGCTGTGATCTGAACCTTGCTGAGACCTGCGTGGAAAGCCTGACCCTCGCCGCGTTGATGCAGATGGCAGGGGCCACCCAGCAGATGCCGTACGATCTGGCAGAGATGAAGATGACCTACGGCGCCATCAAAGGCTCTGACCGGTTGCGCGGACTTGTCTCGGCCCTTTTTTCAGACCAGACGCCAGAGAATGTGCTGATTACGCACGGGACCATTGGGGCCAACCACTTGATTTATCACACGCTCATAGGGCCAGGCGATCATGTCGTGGCGATCACGCCGACCTATCAGCAGCACATGTCTATCCCGGCCTCAATAGGCGCGGAGGTGACGCAATTGCCGCTGCGGGCAGATCAGGACTGGTTGCCGGATTGGGAGGCTTTGGAGAACCTCGTGCAGCCCGCGACGAAGCTGATCGCGCTGACAAATCCAAACAATCCGACGGGTGCGGTGATTAGCAAGACGGGCTTGCAAAAACTGAGCGCGATTGCCGCAGAGGTCGGTGCATGGGTGTTGTGCGATGAGGTCTATCGCGGGACCGAGCAGGGCGAGCCTGTGCCGTCAATCGCCGATATCTACGCCAAGGGCATCAGCACCGGCAGTATGTCGAAAGCGTTTTCGCTGGCTGGCTTGCGGCTTGGCTGGCTGGTCGGGCCGGAAGACCTGCTGGAGCATGCGGAGATCCACCGCGACTACACGACGATTAGCGTAGGGATGGTGGATGACTACTTCTCGGCGATGGCGCTTGGGGTGAAGGATCAGATCCTTGACCGGTCGCGGCGGATCACGCGGGAGAACCTTATGCTGCTCGACGACTGGATCATGCAGGAGTCACGGGCTGACTATGTGCGGCCCGGTGGCGGGACAACGGCGCTGGTGCGGATCGACACCGCGCAACCCAGCTACGATTTGTGCGAAGCGCTTATCCGTGACGCGGGCGTCATGTTCACGCCCGGCAGCGTGATGGGACACGAGGGCTATGTGCGCGTGGGCTTTGCCAACAACGCCCAGGATCTTGAAATGGGACTTGGGCGGGTGTCGGACTGGCTTCGCTCTTCCCCTTCGTGACGGCCAAGGCTAGGGTCGCGCGAACCTGATGCGGAGCATTGCCCATGCCTTTCACGCTTGCCACCTGGAACATCAACTCGGTCCGTTTGCGGGCACCTATCGTGGAAAAGCTGATGCAGGACGAAGCGCCGGACATTCTGTGCCTGCAGGAATGCAAGAGCCCCGTCGACAAGATCCCCATGGAGGGGTTCGCGGCGTTTGGCTACACCCACATAATCGCGCGCGGGCAAAAGGGCTATAACGGCGTGGCGATCCTGTCGAAACAGCCGATTGAGGATCTGGGCGACAAGGATTTTGCAGAACTTGGCCATGCGCGCCACGTGGCGGGGCGGCTGCAGAACGGAACCGTAATCCACAATTTCTATGTACCTGCTGGTGGCGATGTGCCCGACCGGGAGAAGAATGTGAAGTTCGGCCAGAAGCTGGATTATCTCACTGATATGCGGGACTGGTTCAAGGCAGATCGGCCCGAGAAGGCGATCTTGGTCGGTGATCTGAACATCGCCCCGCGCGAGGATGACGTCTGGAGCCACAAGCAACTGCTGAAAGTCGTCAGTCATACGCCCATCGAGGTCGAGCATCTGGCGGAAACGCAAGAGGCAGGCGGTTGGGTCGACGTTACCCGGAAGGACATTCCCGAGGGGCAGCTTTACTCCTGGTGGTCCTACCGGTCGCCCAACTGGGATGCCGCCGATAAGGGGCGCAGACTGGATCACGTCTGGGCCACGTCTGATATCGCCGGGGCAGCACATTCCAGCCGGATCATGCGGGATGCCCGTGGTTGGGAGAAGCCCAGCGATCACGCGCCCGTCTTTGCCACGTTCGATCTGTGATCCGGCCCGCGCGACCCGAGGAATTGCCGACGCTGAACGCCCTCATGCTGCGGTCAAAAGCACATTGGGGCTATGACGACGCGTTCATGGCGGCGTGTGTTCCCGTTTTGCGACTGACCGAGCGCGATCTGACGGACGGCAATGTGGCCGTGTACGGGGACGAGAAGGCGTTTGGTGTCTGCAAGCTGGTTACCACCGGCAAGGATGCGGTGCTCGACAAGCTGTTCGTGGCTCCAGATGCAATGGGTTTGGGCGCGGGCAGGGCTCTGATGATGTGGGCCGTTGCGCGGGCCCGAAACAAAGGGGCGATCGTCATGCAGATCGAGGCCGACCCTGAGGCAGCGCCTTTCTACGAAAAGATGGGCGCGCGCATTGTCGGTCAAGTCTCCTCGGAAGCGATCGAAGGGCGAATGCTACCGCTTTTGCAACTTGACCTTCAAGACTTGGCAGCGGCGCCGGACAAGTCCATATAAAGCCCGAACCTAGTCTTTTAGGAGAGCGACATAATGGATCTCGGACTTTCCAGCGCCCCCGCCGATACCGATTTGATCAAGGACAGTTCTGAGGCCGAATTCATGGCCGATGTAGTGGAGGCCTCGCAGACCACACCCGTGATCGTTGATTTCTGGGCGCCCTGGTGTGGCCCCTGCAAGACGCTTGGCCCAATGCTGGAAGACGCCGTCAAGGCGGCCAAGGGTGCAGTAAAGATGGTCAAGGTCAATGTTGATGAAGCGCAGATGATCGCGGGACAGTTGCAGATCCAGTCGATACCCACTGTTTATGCGTTTTCCAAAGGTCAGCCGATTGACGGTTTCCAGGGAGCCTTGCCAGCCTCTGAAGTGACGGGATTTGTGGAACGTGTGATCAAAGCGGCCGGTGGCGAAGCACCCAGCGACACACTGAATGATGCCGTTGAGTCCGCGGAGGAGATGCTGGCCGAGGGCGCTGCCGTGGATGCGGCGCAGACCTTTGCGGCGATCTTGGGCGAGGATCCCAATCACGCGGCCGCTTACGGCGGTCTGGTGCAGGCGCATATAGCACTTGAGGATCTGGACCAGGCCGAAGCCATCCTGAACGGGGCACCCGCCGAGATTTCGACGGCACCCGAGCTTGAGGCGGCAGCAGCGCAACTGGCGCTCGCCCGGCAGGCTGCGGATGCAGGTCCGGTTGCAGAGTTGCGCACCATGGTCGAGGCGGAGCCTGACAACCATCAGGCGCGGTTTGATCTGGCCCAGGCGTTGCATGCCAGTGGCGATGCAGAGGGTGCCGTTGAAGAGCTTCTGGCGCTGTTCGGCAAGGATCGCGAATGGAATGACGGGGCTGCCAAGGCGCAGCTTTTTACGATCTTTGATGCGCTCAAACCCAATGACCCGATTGTCCTGAACGGACGCCGCCGCCTGAGTTCGATGATATTTGCCTGATCGACCTCGTGGGCTAACTATCGTTCATGTTAAAAGCCGCCGATCTTCCGGACACTATCCCGATTTTTCCGCTGCCCGGTGCGCTTTTGCTGCCCCGCTCGCGTCTGCCGCTTCATATTTTTGAGCCGCGCTATCTTCAGATGCTGGATGACGCGCTCAAGACGCCAGAGCGGTTTATCGGCATGGTACAACCGAATGAGGTGCCGGGCCGCAGCGGTCCGGGGCTGCAGATGATAGGCTGCGCGGGGCGTCTGACGCAGTTCTCGGAAACAGAAGACAATCGATATCTCATCACGCTTACAGGCATCTCGCGGTTCCGGGTCCAATCCGAAGTGTCGGGCTTTACCCCCTATCGCCGCTGCGAGGTCACGTGGGACGGTTTTGGCCGCGATCTGGGCAATGCAGAAGTGGACGGCAGCTTTGACCGGGAAATGTTCCTGAACTTGCTCGGCCGTTACTTCGAAGCGCGCTCGCTTTCGGCTGATTGGGAAACGCTAAAAGATGCCGACAACGAGTTGCTGATCAACTCGCTGTCGATGATGCTGGACTTTGAACCCGAGGACAAACAGGCCCTGCTTGAGGCGCCATCCTTGTCGACCCGCCGGGAAACACTTGTGACGCTTATCGAATTTGCCATGCGCGGCGGCGCCGAAGGAGAAGTGATGCAATGACCGATGTCGTGGATCGCAGGATGCTTGAGGCTCTGATTTGCCCTGTCACGCATCAGACCCTGCGTTATGACGCTGCTCGGGATGAGCTGATCTCTGAAAATGCAAATTTGGCCTATCCGATCCGCAACGGCATCCCGGTGATGCTGGTGGATGAGGCGCGCAAGCTCGACTAAAGCGGCTGGTTCTGCATCAGCCGGGGCAAGTTTCCGGTCAGACCGGCGGCCTCGCGGATGAACCCTCGGCGCATTCGTGGCATTGCATTGATCATACCCATCCCGATGTTGCGACTGATCCGCAAAAGTGGGTTATCGTTTGAAAACAGTCGGTTAAACGTGTCGGTGGCCACGGCAAGGGCAGTGTTGTCAAAGCGGCGCCAACTCTCATAGCGGCTGAGCACCTGCGCGCTGCCGATGTCTTCACCGCGTCTGGCTCCGTCGGTCAGCACTTCGGCAAGGGCGGCTATGTCGCGCATCCCTGCATTGAGCCCCTGTCCTGCGATTGGGTGCAAACCATGAGCAGCATCGCCCACCAGCGTGACGCGGTCGGCGACCAGATGATTGGCAAGCGACAGGCTGAGCGGGTAGGTGAAACGCTTACCTGCGAGCGAAATCTCCCCCAGGAAGCTGCCGAAGCGGGGCCGGAGCACATCAAGATAGTCCGCGTCGGACATCGCGTGTATCGCCTGCGCCTGAGACGCCGTTTCCGACCAGACGATCGAGCTTTGATTGCCCGGTAGGGGCAGGATGGCCAGCGGGCCGGGTGGCATGAAGAATTGATGCGCGGTGCCTTCATGCGGCTTGGCGTGATTGATCGCGCAAACTAGGGCGGTCTGGCCATAACCCCAGCCCGTGCGCCTGATGCCCGCGCGCGCCGCCGTGCCGCTTTCCCGCCCGTCGGCGCCGACCAGAACACGCCCGCGCAAGCTTCGTCCGTCGCTAAGTGTGACGGTTACGCCCGACATATCGGCGATTTGGTCGGTGACTGTGCAGCCCGACAAATGAGTGCAGCCTCGTGTGGCCGACATAAGATCTAGCAAAGCAGCGCGCAGATGCCGATCCTGGATCATATGACCCATCGGGCCTTCCTCGATCTCGCTGTGATCGAAATGCATAAAGAACGGGCTGGGTCCCTCGCCCGCGCGACCATCCGTTACATTGATCTGCAGGATCGGCTGGGCGTGTTCGGCGATGGAGTTCCAAAGCCCGATACCCTCCAAAAGCCGACATGAGGTCAGCGCAACCGCATAGGAGCGGCCGTCGAATTCTGCATCGAGGCGGACCTCTTCTTTCAGGGCGTCAATCACAGTGACTTTATGCCCTGCCTTGGCCAGTGCAACTGCGAGGATGGGGCCATTCAGACCGCCACCAACAATTAGGATGTCGCTGTCAAAATTCATGCTTTGCAATATGTGGGCGCTTCGGGGATTGTCCATGCGCCACCCGGTCGCTACCGTCCGGACCAAGGGCAAACGGGGTGCGACATGAAGGATTGGCTGAACCAAAGCGCGGCGGATCTGGGGCGCGGGATCGCGGCAGGCCAGATAGATCCTGTTGAACTGACCGAGGCGTTTTTTGAAGCGATCGAAGTGCATCATTTGAAAGATCGCACCTATGTAAGACTGACACGCGACCGCGCGATGGCCGAGGCCAAAGCGGCGCATGCGCGGGCACAGATCGGTTTGCGCCGGTCACCGCTGGATGGCGTGCCGATCAGTTGGAAGGATCTGTTTGACACAGCTGGTATCGCCACCGAGGCGGGATCGAACCTGCTGAAAAACCGGGTTCCTGACAGCGATGCAGAAGTCTTGCGGAACGCGACGGCGCAGGGGCTTGTGTGCCTGGGCAAGACCCATATGAGCGAACTGGCCTTTTCCGGGCTGGGCTACAATCCGTCGACCGCGACACCTCCTTGTGTCAATGATGTGGAGGCCGTGCCGGGTGGGTCGTCCTCGGGTGCGGCGGCCTCGGTTGCGTTCGGGATGGCACCCGCCGCGATCGGCTCTGACACTGGTGGGTCGGTTCGTGTGCCCTCGGCCTGGAATGATCTTGTGGGATTGAAAACCACCGCCGGACGGCTCAGCCTTCATGGCTGTGTCCCGCTCAGCAAGAAATTCGACACGGTCGGCCCGCTGGCTAAGACAGTGGAAGACACCGCTTTGCTTATGGCTGCAATGGAAGGCCGGACGCCGCCGGACCTGAAGGGCACCTCTTTGATGGGGTGCCGGTTTGCAATCCTCAAAACCGTTGTCCTTGATGATGTGCGTGGTACGCCGATGGCAGCCTTCGAAAGCGCGGTGGAGCGGTTGAAGGCAGCGGGCGCGGCTATCGAAACCCTGGACCTGCCGGAACTGGAAGAGGCGATGTCGATGGCTGGGCCACTCATGCCCGGTCAGGTTTATGGGCTGTGGCGCGATGTGATCGAAGCCAACCCCGATGCCATGTTTGCCGAAATCCGCACCCGGTTCCGTCTGGGCAAGGACTACAGCGCCCCCGACTACAACGCCGCCTGGGACAAGCTGGAAGATGTCCGGCGTGTCTGGGGCCGGGCCGTCGCGGGCCTTGACGCGGTTCTGGCGCCGACATCGGCGATCCTGCCGCCGAACCTAGAAAAATTGAAGACCGACAGTGACTACTACAAGACCGAGAACCTGCTTGCCCTGCGCAACACCCGCCTTGGCAACATGATGGGGGTCAGCGCCCTGACCCTGCCCACAGGTGTGCCAAGTTGCGGGATCATGTTCATGGCTGCTCCGTTTGCGGAGGAACGCCTGCTGAGGGTGGGGACAGCGGCCGAAGAGGCGCTGGCCTAAAAGCCACAAATCGCTGGTTTGTCCTCGTTTTTCTGGACGGGATACAGCGGCTTGCGGTATCCTTGTAGAAACGGGGCGCAATGACCCCGAGCAGAGGCAGTTCTTATGGTGTATCCCGAGCGGTTTTCGGACCTACCGGCCTATGCATTTCCACGTCTGCGCGCGTTGCTTGACAGCCACGCGCCCGGTGGTGATGCGATCCATATGACGATCGGAGAGCCGAAACACGCCTTTCCGGTCTGGGTCACCGATGTGATCGCTGAGAATGCCGCAGGCTTCAACAACTACCCGCAGAACGATGGGACAGACACACTTCGCGCGGCGTTTTGCGATTGGCTGGCGCGGCGTTACGGGGTGACGGCGCGGCCTGATGTACATGTCATGCCCCTCAACGGTACACGCGAGGGGCTTTACAACGCGACGATGGCGCTGTGCCCCGGCGAAAAGAACGGGGAAAAGGCCTGCGTTCTGCTGCCCAATCCGTTTTATCAGGTCTACATGCTCGCCGCGATTTCGGTCGGGGCCGAGCCCGTTCTGATCCCAGCCACCGAAGACACTGGGCACCTGCCGGATTACGCCAACGTTGATCCTGCGATTTTACGGCGTTGCGTGGCGGTCTACATCTGCTCGCCCGCCAATCCTCAGGGTGCCGTGGCCGACCGCGCCTATTGGGAAAGCCTGATCCGTCTGGCCGAGGAACATGATTTCGTGATCCTGGCGGATGAATGCTATTCGGAGATCTACCGCGGCACACCGCCGTTGGGTGTGCTGGAAGTGACCAAGGATATGGGCGCGGACCCCGAACGGGTCGTTGCTTTTCATTCACTGTCCAAAAGATCAAACCTGCCCGGCCTGCGCTCGGGCTTTGTCACGGGGGGGCCAGAGGCGGTCCGGCGGATCAAGCAATTGCGGACTTATGCGGGGACACCCTTGCCGGCACCTTTGCAAGCCGCCGCAGCGGCGGTCTGGGCAGATGAGGCGCATGTGATCGAGAACCGCGCTCTTTATGCCGAAAAATACGAGATGGCCGACCGGATCCTTGGCAATGTTTGGGGCTATGCCGCCCCCGAAGCCGGTTTTTTTCTCTGGCTGCCCATCGAAGACGGCGAAGCAGCCGCGCTGAAGTTGTGGCAGGAAACAGGGGTACGGGTATTGCCCGGCGCCTATCTTGCCCGCGATGTGGACGGCCGGAACCCCGGCAAATCCTTTATCCGTGTGGCCCTTGTGGCCCCGAAATCCGAGACAGAGCGCGGCCTGGAGGCCATCCGCGACTGTCTCTATGTGCGTTAAGAACGAGGAACATCCATGGCATATCATGCACGCCGCGATCCGCTTTTTGATGCAGACATGCAGGCGGCCATCGAACGTCGCGGCAAGGAGCTGATCGGGATCGCCCTGATCGTCCTCGGCCTTTTGGCTGCGGCGATGATTGGCAGCTACAGTCCGGATGATCCCAACTGGATGGTCTCAACCGATGCGCCAGTCCAGAACTGGTTGGGGCGCACCGGGGCTTCGATCGCCGCGCCCCTATTCATGATCGTGGGCAAAGGGGCCTGGGCGCTGGCAGTGGTTCTGCTGGTCTGGGGCGTGCGCTTTGCCTTACACATCGGGGCCGAACGTGCCCTCGGGCGACTGATCTTTGCACCGATAGGAATTGCGCTGGCGTCTATCTATGCGGCGACGTTGCAGCCCGACCCGGCCTGGAGCACGATCCATAGCTTTGGTTTGGGGGGGCTTTTCGGTGACACCGTGATGGGTGCGATCCTGACCGTTATGCCGATTGGATCGGCACTTGCGGTCAAGTCGATGTCCTTGATCATGGGGCTGGGCATCGTGATCTTTGGGGCCTTCGTGCTTGGATTCACGCGGCCCGAGCTTTTGCACATAGGGCGGTTCTTGCTGGTCGGTCTAGTCTTTGCCTATGCAGGTCTGATGACCCTTTTGGGCCGTGGAGCAGGAGGAGCCGTGGCGGGGGCGTGGCGCCTGCACCAACGTCGGGCCGAGCGTCGTGCGGCAGCAAAAGAGGTCTACCAGGAAGAGATCTATGAAGAGGTGGCGCCGATTGAGGAAGAGCGTCCGTCGCTTTTGGCCCGGTTGCCCGGATTCGTGCGGCGTGGTGACGCCATGCCTGAGCCGGAACTTGTCGAACTGGAAGGTGACTACGAAGGCTTTGACGAGGCGCCCGAGGATGACCGGATCCAGGCCAAGATCGCAGATGTGATCAAGAACCGGATGCGCAAGACACCTGCTTTGTCGATCGAAGCCGTGGCCGCCCGCGCCAAAGGGCCTCAGCCTTTGATCGCGCCAGGTCTGCGGCGTGAGCCTCCGCTGACGGCGGCGGACAGCCATCAGGCGCCGACTTTTGCTTCGGCTCCTGTCCAACCCGCTATGGAAGAGCAGGTGCAGATCCCGGTGGCAGAGCCGCGCAGGGTCGTTCAGCAGCCGACGCGCAAGCCCGTACCCCCCTCACGCAAGGCCAAAAGCGATGCTCAGCCAAGCCTTGCCCTAGAAGACAGCGGGCAGGCTTTCGATCTGCCCCCTCTCAGCCTTCTGGAAAGTCCGGTCAATGTTCAACGCCACCACCTGAGCGATGAGGCGCTGGAGGAAAACGCACGCATGCTGGAAAGCGTGCTGGATGATTACGGCGTGAAAGGTGATATCGTGAGCGTGCGCCCGGGCCCGGTGGTCACGATGTACGAACTGGAGCCTGCGCCGGGCCTCAAAGCCTCACGCGTGATTGGTCTGGCCGATGACATCGCAAGGTCGATGGCGGCCTTGTCCGCACGTGTTTCGACGGTGCCGGGACGATCCGTCATTGGGATCGAACTGCCCAACGAAAATCGCGAGAAGGTGGTGCTGCGGGAAATTCTGTCGGCCCGGGACTTTGGCGACAGCACGATGCGCCTGCCGCTGGCTTTGGGCAAGGACATTGGCGGCGACCCGGTCGTTGCGAACCTTGCCAAGATGCCTCACCTGCTGATCGCGGGGACAACCGGTTCTGGTAAGTCCGTGGCGATCAACACGATGATCCTGTCGCTGCTTTACAAGCTGACGCCAGACGAATGCCGCCTGATCATGATCGACCCGAAGATGCTGGAGCTCAGCGTCTATGACGGTATCCCTCATCTGCTCAGCCCCGTTGTTACCGACCCCAAAAAGGCGGTTGTTGCGCTGAAATGGGTCGTGGGCGAAATGGAGGAACGCTATCGCAAAATGTCCAAGATGGGCGTGCGGAACATTGAAGGCTACAACGGCCGGGTGCGGGACGCCTTGTCCAAAGGCGAGATGTTCAGCCGCACCGTCCAGACTGGTTTTGACGATGAAACCGGTGATCCGATCTTCGAGACTGAAGAGATACAGCCTGAACTTCTGCCCTTCATCGTCGTCATCGTCGACGAGATGGCCGACCTGATGATGGTTGCCGGCAAAGAGATCGAGGCCTGCATCCAGCGTCTCGCGCAGATGGCGCGGGCTTCGGGCATTCACCTGATCATGGCCACACAACGCCCATCGGTCGATGTGATTACCGGCACGATCAAGGCAAACTTCCCCACGCGGATCTCGTTTCAGGTCACGTCCAAAATCGATTCGCGCACCATTCTCGGCGAGATGGGTGCCGAACAACTTCTTGGCATGGGTGACATGCTCTACATGGCTGGTGGCGCAAAGATCACCCGCTGTCACGGGCCGTTTGTCAGCGATGAAGAGGTGGAAGAGATCGTCAACCATCTCAAGGCCTATGGTCCGCCCGACTATGTGGGGGGGGTTGTCGAAGGGCCCGCAGATGAGAAGGAAAGCGATATCGACCTGGTTCTGGGCCTTGGCGGGAACACGGACGGCGAGGATGCGCTTTATGATCAGGCTGTTGCCATCGTGATCAAGGATCGCAAATGCTCGACCTCCTACATCCAACGCAAGCTCGCCATCGGCTACAACAAGGCGGCGCGCCTTGTAGAGCAGATGGAGGACGAAGGCGTCGTCAGTGCCGCCAACCACGTGGGCAAGCGCGAAATCCTTGTACCCGAGCAGGCCTAAGCGCGGTTTGTCCCGGATATGAAGGCGGTGATATCGTATATCACGGCGGACCGCCCTATATGGCGGATCACCTTAGTAAGGACTTGCATATGATGACCCGCCTGTTTTCCAGTATTGCTGCGATTGCCCTGTCCGCCGGTGCGGCCTTGGCTGAAAAGCTGCCGTTGAACGAGATATCAAGCTACCTCAATGACCTGCAGACGGCACAGGGCGAATTCACTCAAATCAACGATGATGGGTCGATCGACACGGGACGCATCTACATAAAGCGGCCCGGGCGGATGCGGTTTGAATACGACCCGCCCAGCAACGCGCTCGTGGTGGCGGGATCGGGCGAGGTTGTCGTTTCGGATCCGAAATCCAATCAGGGCGGCGATAGTTATCCTTTGGGACGTACGCCACTGTCGCTGATCCTGGCGCGTGATATCGATTTGAGCCAGGCGCGTATGGTGGTCGGCCATGACTTTGACGGTACGGCGACGGTTGTAACCGCTCAGGATCCGAAAAACCCCGAGATCGGAACGATCCAGATTAAGTTTACCGCTGATCCAGTCGAGTTGCGACAGTGGGTTATCAACGACAGCGCAGGCAGTCAGACCACCGTTGTTCTTGGGGAGATGACAACAGGCGGCAATTTGTCGAACCGCCTGTTTGACACGCGCAACGTTCAACCCGCCCAGGATCGCTGAGCGGGCAGAGATTTAGCTGCAGGCCAGCAATTGCTGAGCGTAGACGTTAGAGCGGGCGTCGACCTCGTTCGCTACCCGCAAAAGCCATGATTTGCGGTTGTAGCTGCCACGTGCGTAACCCGTGTGGCCCTCGTGATAGGCAAGGTACTGGTTACGTGCATCGTTGAGCGAGATGTTGTTTCGCTGGCGCGATACGTTCATGTACCAGCCCATGAAGTCGCTCGCATCCCTGATCCGCGTGCGTTTCGCCCGGTAGCGTCCGGTGTCGCGCTGATATTCGTCCCATGTGCCGTCCAGCGCTTGCGAATAGCCGAAGGCACTGGATTGACGGCCCATCGGGATGACACCCGCAACATAGCGGAAGGGTGTGCGCGCGTTGTGCACAAATTTGCTTTCCTGATAGATAGTCGCCATCTGCACATGCACCGGAACGCCCCACTTGCGCTCCGTTGCGCGGAAGGCGCGCATGTATTCAGGCTTTTCCTGCACGATCGCGCAGGCATTGTCGAGATTGCGCGGCGCATCGCCACCCCGGCCACCGCAGGAGGCGGCCAGAAGGACAAGGGCTAGGGCGCGGAGAAGTCTGCTCATTTGCCTCACTCGCTTTTTTCCGCAAGCATACAGCAACTTGGGTCAAAGCGAAATCACGTTTTCATAAGACGAACGCCAGGATGAGCGGAAGAACGAGCACCGAGAGCAGGGTCGATACAACGACAAGCCCAGCAACGGATTCCGCGTCGGCACCGTATTTCTCTGCAAGCAGGTAAGAGGTGACTGCGACAGGCGTAGCGACCTGCAGGACCAGCACTCCAAAAGCCACGCGATCAAGCGCGAGATAGCTGCCGACGCTCCAGGCGATGCCTGTGCATATCGCCGCCTTGATGACGGACAAGGCGATCGCACGCCCCACGCCGCCGGGGGTGAGCCTGGCTACAGCGACACCCAATGTGATCAGCATCAGAGGGATCGCCATCTGACCGATCAGGTGCAGCGTGTTGGTCAGAAACTCCGGCGTTTGCCAACCCTGCCAAAGGAACAGCCCGCCCATCAGAGTCGCCGCGACAAGGGGTTCTTTCAGGACCTTGGCGCCGCCACCGGCCCCCGCAACCAGCCAGATCCCGAATGTGAAGGACATGACGGCCATGATCGCAAAAACAACGATTGCGTGGCTGAGGCCCACCTCATCAAAGGCGAAGAGCGCGAGTGGTAGACCCAGATTGCCGGTGTTGCCAAAGATCAAAGGCGCAAGATAAGTTCGCCGGTCGATCTGCAGCAGCAGAAGGAGGACGGCAAATACAATGGTCACGCCGATGTAGCTCGCCATCGAAGCCAAGGTCAATTTGGTCAAAGCGGCCGCGTCAATCTCAGTTTCCATCAGCGACACGAAGATCAGACAGGGGACCGCCAGCGTCATCGCCAGCTGGGTGACAAATTGGATGCGATACTCAAACCCGAGCCGGACCCAAGCAAATCCGAGTGCGGCCAGCAAAAACACGGGTGCCACAATTTCGAGCACTGTACCGGCGATGTTCACAAACTGTTTCCCTTAAATTCATCCACAAGGGTTGGACAAAATGCGTCGATCCCGTGTAATGACGACGATAAGGGGCTGCAACAAAATGATAAGAACGCGCGCGAAATATCATCTTGGACAGATTGTCCGTCATCGCAAACATCCGTTTCGCGGCGTTATCTTTGATGTGGATCCAAAATTTGCCAATACTGATGAATGGTATGAGTCCATTCCCGAAGACAGTCGTCCGAAAAAAGATCAGCCCTTCTATCACTTGCTGGCGGAGAATGATCAAAGTTACTACGTGGCTTATGTGTCCGAGCAGAACTTGATCGCCGACTATTCAGGTGAACCGGTTGACCACCCCGATATCCCCGATCTTTTTGGGCCGTTTCAGGATGGATCCTATCCACTGCATTTTCAGCTAAACTAGTAGCCGAGTGCGCAGCCGTCCTTTCGCGGGTCGCTGCCACCTTCAAGCACCCCGTCATCCCGCATCAGGATAGCCTGCGCCCCGCCGATCGCCGTGTCTGGCACGACCACATTGTGCCCAAGATCCGACAGCGCCTGCCGGACCTGATCTGAATAGCCGCGTTCCATCTTCAGCCCGCTTTCGTCTGCGAAGGCCCTTGGGGCATCGATCGCTTCTTGCGGAGACAGGCCAAAATGCAGGTGGTTCGTTACAAATCTGGCGTGACCCGTGCATTGATAGGAACCCCCCATTACACCGAAGGGCATGAAGGCCTTACCTTCTTGCGCGAGCATACCGGGAATAATCGTATGGAGCGGGCGTTTCCCACCTGCAGCTTCATTTGGGTGGCCCTCTTCAAGCGTGAAGCCAGCGCCGCGGTTCTGGAATAGGATCCCGAATCTCTCGGAGGCGATGCCAGAGCCAAACCCATGAAATATCGAATAGATCAGTGACACCGCCATGCCGTCCGCATCGACAACGCAGATGTAGATTGTGTCCTTGTGAACTGCCTCGCTTAGCGCCTTGGGATCGGCCATTGCTTTCGCGGGGTTGATCAAGGCTGCGAGGCTTTTCGCCGTGTCGAGCGACAGCATGTGATCAAGGCGTGTCATGTGATCGGCATCCGCGATGAAGCGGTTGCGCGCGTCGTATGCCAGCTTGGTCGCTTCGGCTTCGATATGCGCGCGCTCAGCCCCCCAGGGTTCCATCCCGGCAATATCGAAATGCGACAGGATGTTTAAAAGCAGATGCGCCGTGGCACCTTGGCCGTTCGGAGGATGCTCGACCAGTTCGATCCCTTCACAGAGGCCCGAAGTCGGGGTCGTTGGGGAGGCCGAGGTTGCTGCGAAATCATCAAGGGTATGCAAGCCACCTGCCGCGTTCAGGGCTGCGATCATATCTTCGGCGATTTCGCCACTGTAGAACGCGTCTCGGCCGTCTTTGGCGATCCGCCGCAAAACCTCGGCCTGACCCGGCGCGCGAAAGATCTGGCCGGGTTGCGGCACCTTGCCTTGCAACAGAAAGTGATCCCGCCCGGCGCCTTGAAGCGTCGAGGCGTCATTGGCCCAATCGAAGGCCACGCGGGGTGCGACCGGCACACCGGCCTCTGCATAATGAATTGCCGGTGCCAGCAGGGTGTCGAGGCCCAGCTTGCCCACATCATTCGCCAGTTTGCAGAATGCGTCGATTGCACCAGGGATCGTCACGGCATGGGGGCTGTGAATTGGCAACGTTTCATGACCCAGGTCGCGCAGATCGGAGGCCTTCAGTACAGCCGGGGCGCGGCCCGATCCGTTCAATGCTTTGATCTTCTCATCTTTCGGGTCGGACCAAAGAACGAAGCAATCTCCGCCGATACCGGTCATTTGCGGTTCGCAAATTCCCAGCAGAACGGCACCGGCGATCGCTGCGTCCATGGCGTTGCCGCCGCGTTTCAGAGTGTCGATGGCGGTCTGCGCTGCGAGGGGATGTGACGTTGCGCACATGCCATTTGTCGCCAGAACGGTCGAACGGCCCGGCAAATGGAAATCACGCATGATCCACCTTTCAATCGTATTGTGACATGGCCGAATGCTGGCCAAAGAGTTGCCCTCACTTACGAGGTCCGCAAATCACTGGCAAGGTAGTCAATGCAGAGGGAGGGGCCGAAAATTCCTCGGCATCGCGCTCTGGGTGGGGGCTAAAAGGCGCGATGCCGAGGGAAGCTTTCTTCAGCTACAAGTGCAAGATGCTGGAAGATCAAGGCGAGAATGTGGTCGCCCAATGACGCTTTTAGGATTGTTTCTCGTTAGCGGTGCGTTGCGGAGGTCGCCACCGCCAGTCGGAGGGACAGGCGGTTCTCCCAGCCCTTGCGGACATAGTCGACATCCTTGGCGAGATCGCGGATCAGGAACCAACCGAAACCGCCCTCCGGCAGGTGGCTTAGATCCACATGCACATTCACCCGTTCCCCTAGGGGGGTCTTGCCTTCTGGCATACCGAGCCCCTGATCAATGATTGTTAGATGTAGGCCATCTGACTTGTGGCGGCACTGAATGTTGATCGGCCCGCTTGGCTGACCTTCAGGATAGGCATGCTCTACCACGTTGTTCAGGGCCTCGGCCACGACAAGCTCCACCGTTCCGGCCTCTTCCACATCCAGTTTCAGGGGGCCCAGCCCCTTCATCAACTTTGCAAGCGCATCGCGGACAGCCATCTCCTCGCTGTTTATGGAGACCTGAAAGGGTGGAAGCGTGGAAAACATAGACCAAAACCTTTTGGACGAGATGGTGTTAGACGCTGATCGATTCCATGGCAGCATCCAGGGTCGGGAACACACTAAAAACGCTGTCCATCCGTGTCAGGCGGAAGACCTTTTCAACATTCGGTGTCAGCCCGGCCAAGGCCAATTCACGATTCTGTCCAAGTAGTTTACGTGCGGCCACAATGGCCCCGAGGCCACTCGAATCAATGAATTGAACGGCGCTGAGATCCAGCAAAACCACCGGCGCACCGCCATCGGTTTCGCTGCGAATGGCATCCTTGAATTCGATCGCGACGGCGGCATCAATCCTGCGATCGTTTATTGAAACGACCTGAAGCGAATTCTTTGTTTTGCTGCTGATGTCCATCCACATGCCCTTGCAATCCGGCGTCTAATGGCATGTCTACGTATCAATCGTTACCAAGCCGTATCCATATTTGGAGGAATGCTGATGAAAGAGGTGGTCATTGCGGGTGCGGCGCGCACACCGATGGGTGGTTTTCAGGGAGAGTTTGCAGGCCAGTGCGCCACCGAACTTGGCGGAGCCGCGATTGCCGCTGCTCTGAATGCGGCAGGCACGCAGGCCGTTGATGAGGTGCTTATGGGTTGCGTTCTGTCCGCAGGACAAGGTCAGGCGCCCGCACGGCAAGCGGGCTTTGCCGCCGGTCTTGGTGAAGATGTGCCTGCGACAACGCTCAACAAGATGTGCGGGTCGGGGATGAGGGCCGCAATGATGGCGTTTGACCAGCTTGCGCTCGGCCAAAACGACGTCATGGTCGCTGGCGGCATGGAGAGCATGACGAACGCGCCGTACCTTCTGCCCAAGATGCGCGGTGGGGCTCGATTGGGCCATGGCCAGGTGGTCGACCATATGTTTCTTGACGGTCTAGAAGATGCTTATGACAAAGGGCGTCTGATGGGCACCTTTGCCGAAGACTGCGCTGAGACCTATCAGTTCACCCGTGAGCGCCAGGACGAATACGCGCTTGCCTCGCTCAGCCGGGCGATCGCGGCGCAGGGCTCTGGCGCATTCGAAAATGAGATCACTCCGGTCGAGATAAAGAACCGCAAACGCAGCATAACGGTCAGCGTCGATGAGCAACCCCAAAGCGCGCGGCCCGACAAAATTCCGCAGTTGAAGCCCGCTTTCCGTGACGGTGGAACGGTGACTGCAGCCAACTCCTCTTCGATTTCCGACGGGGCGGCCGCCCTTGTTTTGGCGGCGCGCGATGTCGCGGAAACACGTGGCATGCACCTGCGCGCACGCATTGTCGGCCATGCAAGTCACGCCCAGACGCCGGGTCTTTTTACAACCGCGCCAGTGCCTGCGGCGCAGAAGCTTCTGCAGCGGATCGGTTGGACAAAGAATGACGTCGACCTTTGGGAGGTGAACGAGGCCTTCGCAGTTGTTCCACTGGCGTTCATGCACGAAATGGGGCTTAGCCATGATATCGTGAACGTCAATGGCGGTGCCTGCGCACTTGGCCATCCCATCGGTGCATCTGGAGCCCGGATTATGGTGACGTTGCTGAACGCGCTGGAAAAGCGCGATCTGAGACGGGGTGTCGCAGCGATCTGCATCGGAGGGGGCGAAGGTACGGCCATCGCGATCGAGCGTCTTTGATGCGCGTCGATTATGAGGAGCTTGCAAAGACCGTTGCCGCCCTTACCGAAGGCGAGACAGACAGTGTTGCCCTGATGGCCACGCTGGCCTGTGAGGTGCACCATAGTGATGATCGATTTGACTGGACTGGCTTTTACCGGGTGACAGCGCCCGACTTGCTCAAGATTGGCCCCTATCAAGGCAGGCATGGCTGTTTGCAGATACCGTTTGACAAAGGGGTCTGTGGGGCCGCAGCGCGTACGCACAAGGTACAGCTTGTGCCAGATGTCGATGCCTTTCCGGGCCATATTGCTTGCGCAAGCTCGACCCGATCCGAATTGGTGCTGCCGGTGTTGAACGGCCGGGGGGATCTGGTCGCTGTTTTTGACATCGACAGCAACCAACCGGATGCATTTTCGGAACTCGATGCAAAGAATTTGAGCATCATTCTGGAAGATGTGTTTGTTCGCTGAAAAAATATCTTGATTTTTCATTTGAGGCTGAGCATCGTGAAGATCACCAGGATTTTTTCACGGAACCATCATGCTCAACCGCGATATCGCAACGGTGCCGACCTTAGGGCTTGATTTGAGGGCCCTGCGCAAAGCGCGCGGTTTGACATTGCAGGAATTGGCCGATGGGCTGGGGCGTTCCGTCGGCTGGTTGAGCCAGGTGGAACGCGACCTTTCAGCCCCGTCGATCACGGATCTGCGTCACATAGCGGCGCTTTTGGATGTGTCGGTTTCGACCCTTTTCCGGCATGAGAATACGCCGGCGGAAGAGACAGGTCTTGTGGTCCGTAAAGCATCGCGTCGGCCGATCGGGTCCCGCGCGGCGGGTCTTGTCGAAGAACTCTTGTCGCCGGATCTGACAGATGATTTCGAGATGGTGCATTCCACGTTCGAACCGCGGTCAGAAATCGCCGATCTAGTCACGCGGCCCACACAAGAGGTCGGTTATCTGATTTCGGGCAAGCTGGATCTGACCATAGGGCAGCAGCGTTTCACTATCCATCCAGGCGACAGTTTTCGGATCCGCGGTGAGCCTTTCCGTTGGTCCAATCCCTACAATGTACCGGCTGTCGCGATCTGGGTGATCGCACCGCCTGTCTATTAGGGGGTGGTTGTGAACGGATCCTGTCTTTGTGGTGCGATCCGCTACGAGCTGAATGGCGAATTGCGCCCTTCGGTGGCCTGCCATTGCACGCAATGTCGCAAGACAAGCGGGCATTACTGGTCGGCGACACAGGTTCCGGCTGAGGCCTTCCTTCTTGTAAAGGGTGATAGCCTGATCTGGTATCGGTCTTCGCCAAAGGCAGAGCGCGGGTTTTGCGGGCTTTGCGGATCGTCCCTGTTTTGGAGACATCAAGACGATGGCGGCGCGATTTCCGTGGCCACAGGTACGATCGATGGGCCAAGCGGTCTGACGACATCCAAACACATCTATACGGCCCATAAGGGTGATTACTATGACATTGCGGACGACGTTCCGCAGCGGGAGGATTAGGCAATGGCATTTCCAACAACAGCGCGCGTGGTCATCATTGGAGGGGGCGTTGTCGGCGTTTCTGCACTGTATCATCTGGCCAAGGAAGGCTGGACCGATTGTGTTCTGCTTGAAAAGAACGAGTTGACGGCGGGATCCACTTGGCACGCGGCGGGCAATTGTCCGAACTTTGCCCCGAACTGGGCCGTGATGAACATGCAGCGCTATTCGCTGGAAATGTATCGGACGCTGGCAGAGGACGTGGATTATCCGATGAACTACCACGTCACCGGTGCGATCCGGCTGGCGCACACCAAAGAACGGATGCAGGAATTCGAAAAGGTCGCGGCACAAGCCCGGCATCAGGGGTTGCAGATGGAAATCTGCACGCCTGAGGAACTGCAAGCCCATAATCCGTTCATGGAAACGCATGATCTGAAAGGTGGGCTTTGGGACGCGCTGGATGGGGATATTGATCCGGCTCAGTTGACCCAGGCGCTCGCCAAAGGTGCGCGGGATCTGGGCGGACGGATTGAACGCTTTTGTCCTGCCACAGGTGTTAGTCGCGATGGGGACGAGTGGATCGTGCACACCGAAAAAGGTGACATCCGTTGTCAATACGTCGCCAACTGCGCGGGCTATTATGCGGCCCGTGTGGGTGAGTGGTTTAAACTGCATGGCGGGCGCGATGTGCCGATGGTGGTCATGAGCCACCAGTACTTCCTGACCGAAGAGATCCCTGAACTGGCCGAATGGACCAAGGAGCAGGGCCGCAAAATGCCGATGATCCGAGATGTCGACAGCAGCTACTATCTGCGGCAGGACAAGAATGGCCTGAACCTTGGCCCATACGAGCGGAACTGCCAGGCGCATTGGGTAACGCCTGAGGACCCGATGCCGGAAGACTTCAGTTTCCAGCTTTACCCCGACGATCTGGAGCGGCTCGAATGGTACATCGAGGATGCGATGGGTCGGGTGCCGATCCTCGGGACGGCGGGCGTCGGGCGTAACATCAACGGACCTATTCCATACGCACCCGACGGGCTGCCGATGGTCGGGCCGATGCCGGGGGTTAAGAACGCATTTGAAGCGCACTCATTCACCTTCGGGATCGTGCAGGGCGGCGGTGCTGGCAAGGTCCTTTCCGAATGGATCATTCACGGCGAGACAGAGCGTGACATGTGGGCTGTGGATCCGCGTCGTTACACCGACTACGCCGATCCAGATTATTGCCTCGCCAAGGCGCTCGAGACCTATGGCCATGAATACGCGATGCATTTCCCGCATCATGAATGGCCGGCAGGGCGTGACAAGAAGCTCTCGCCTGTGCATGACAAGCTCGTGGCTCAGGGTGGCGTGATGGGCCCCTACAATGGTTGGGAACGCGCCAACTGGTTTGCTCAGGACGGCGACGACGTCTCAGAGGAAGCGACGGAAACGTGGGATCGCGAAGGCCCCTGGCGCATCCGCGTTCAGGAAGAATGTGAGGCGGTGCGCGATGCGGTCGGCGTGCTCGACCTGCCGGGTTTTTCTCGCTTTGATCTTCAGGGCGAGGGTGCTGCGGAATGGCTGCGCGGCAAGATCGCGGGCGCGCTGCCGAAAGCAGGCCGCCTGACACTGGGCTATTTCCCCGACAGCAAGGGGCGCATCCTAACCGAAATGTCGCTGATCCGGCATGCGGAAGATCATTTCACACTCATTACGGCTGCGCCGGCGCAATGGCATGATTTCGAAGTGCTTCAAAAGGATCTGCCCGAGGGGCTCGCTTTGATTGATCAAACCGCAGAGTTCTCCACGCTGATCATTTCGGGACCGAAAGCACGCAATCTCTTTCAAAGCCTTGATGTGGAAGCGGATCTCACGCTCGGTTGGCTGACGCACCAAGACGCCAAAATTAACGGGATCACTTGCCGGATGCTCCGTGTGTCATTCGCCGGGGAACTCGGTTGGGAGGTGCACGCAAAGCTGGAGGATATTCCGACGCTTTACGATGCAATGTTGGGCGCAGGCGCGAAACCTTTCGGGATGTACGCCCTCAACTCGTTGCGGATCGAGAAGGGCTATCGCGCTTGGAAGGGCGATCTTTCGACGGACTATACGCTCTTTGAGGCAGGCCTCGACCGCTTCGTCAAGCTCGACAAGCCGCAGGATTTCCCGGGCAAGGCGGCGCTGATGAACGAAAAGCAGCAGGGATCGAAGAAGCGCTTCGTCACAATGAAGATCGACGCTGGGGACCAGGATGCACCCTACATGTCGACTGTCTGGCAGAATGGCGACATCGTGGGCGAGACGACCAGCGGCGATTGGGGCTATCGCGTGGGGGCTTCCATCGCTTTTGGTATGATCCGTACGGATCTGGCCGAGCCCGGGACTGAGCTTGAGGTCGACATTTTCGGCACGCGTCGCCGCGCGGTGGTACAGCCGGACGGCCCCCTCTGGGATCCGGCCAACGAAAGATTACGTGCGTGACGGTGATCACGCTGCTGGACGGCGGGCTGGGCCAGGAATTGGTCCACCGCGCCGGGACGCAGCCAACGCCACTTTGGTCCACGCAAGTCATGCTCGATCGACCTGATCTGGTACTGGCCGCCCATCAGGATTTCTTTGCATCGGGCGCGCGGATTGCGGTCGCCAACACCTATGCGCTGCATCCGGACCGCCTGAAAGGAACGGAGTACGAAAGTCGGTATGATGAGCTTTTCGACACTGCCCTGGCTCTGGCAGAGGCGGCGCGCGACAAGCGTGGATCGGGGCGCATTGCGGGCAGCATAGGTCCGCTTGTCGCGAGCTACCGACCAGATCTTCACCCCACAGACGCTATCGCTATTCCGCTTTATCAGCAGGTCGCAGCGCGCTTTGTCGAGCGTTGCGATCTGATCATCTGCGAAACCGTTGCCTCGGTCGATCATGCGCGCTCTGCCCTCAGTGGAGCCGCCGTGAGCGGTTTGCCAGTGTGGCTGGCATTCACTGTCGATGACGAGGACGGTAGCCGTCTGCGTTCAGGTGAGCCCCTGCAAGAGGCCGTGAGCATCGCGATGGCAGGTGCGGACGCCGTGTTGGTCAACTGTTCGGCGCCTGAAGCGATCCCGGCAAGCTTGCCCATTTTGCAGTCATCCAGTTTGCCGTTCGGCGCTTATGCCAACGCGTTTGAACAAATCACAAACGATTTTCTGAAGGACAAGCCGACCGTCGACGCCCTGACCAAGCGCCGGGACATGAGCCCGGAAGCCTATGCGACCCATGTCCTATCCTGGGTCGATCAAGGTGCCACAATTGTTGGTGGTTGCTGCGAGGTCGGACCCGATCACATTGCGGAAATCGCCCGCCGTCTGGAAGCAGCCGGGCATACGATCATATGAGGTTTACATGACACTTCCAAAAAAGGCTCGCGTGGTCATCATTGGCGGTGGCGTCATCGGCTGTTCGGTGGCCTACCATCTGACGAAACTCGGTTGGAAAGATGTGGTGCTTCTGGAACGCAAGCAGTTGACCTCCGGCACGACGTGGCACGCGGCAGGTCTGATTGCGCAGCTTCGAGCCTCCCAGAATATGACGCGGCTGGCGAAGTACAGCCAGGAACTATATGGCCAGCTTGAGGCCGAAACCGGCGTGGCCACGGGTTTCAGGCGTGTGGGCTCCATAACGGCAGCACTAACTGGCGAACGGCTGGAAGAACTCCGGCGGCAAGCGTCGATGGCGCGGGCTTTCGGTGTGGATGTGGAAGAAATCTCGCCAAATGAGATCAAAGCGCGCTACGAGCATCTCAATATCGAGGGCGTGACCGGTGGTGTCTACCTGCCCAAAGACGGGCAGGGCGATCCCGCCAACATTGCGCAGGCCCTCGCGAAAGGCGCGCGGCAACGCGGGGCTCTTATCAAAGAACGCATTAAGGCGACGGGCGTCACGCGCAAAGGGCGGCGGACAACGGGTGTCGATTGGCAGGCGGAGGATGGCGGTGCGGGTCATATCGCCTGCGAGCATGTGGTGAACTGCGCGGGCATGTGGGGCCGCGAGGTCGGCAAGATGCTGGGCGTAAATGTGCCCTTGCAGGCTTGTGAGCACTTTTACATTGTCACAGAAGGCATCGCGGGCCTGAAGGAACTGCCGGTCCTGCGGGTGCCGGATGAATGTGCTTACTACAAGGAAGATGCGGGCAAGATGCTTTTGGGCGCGTTCGAGCCTGATGCAAAACCCTGGGCGCTGAATGGCATTCCCGAAGGCTTTGAATTCGACCAGCTTCCCGAAGATTTCGACCACTTCGAGCCGATCCTGGAAGCGGCCGTCAACCGCATGCCCATGCTGGCCGAGGCCGGGATCCACACTTTCTTTAACGGTCCGGAAAGCTTCACGCCGGACGACGCCTATCATCTGGGCCTCGCGCCAGAGATGGACAATGTGTGGGTGGCTTGCGGCTTCAACTCCATTGGCATCCAGTCTGCGGGTGGGGCGGGTATGGCGCTTGCGCAATGGATGGAAGACGGTGCACGCCCCTTCGATCTCGGCGACGTGGACATTGCGCGGATGCAACCCTTTCAGGGTAACCGGATGTATCTGGCCGAGCGGTCCAAAGAAACGCTGGGCCTGCTTTATGCCGACCATTTCCCATTCCGCCAGAAGGCGACAGCGCGGGGGGTGCGTCGCACGCCATTCCATTCGCACCTTCTGGAACGCGGTGCTGTCATGGGTGAGCTTGCAGGGTGGGAACGGGCCAACTGGTTCGCACGGGGCAGCCAGGAGGCCGAGTATGTCTATTCCTGGGATCGCCAGAACTTCTTCGACAACGTCCGCGAAGAACACATGGCGATCCGTCACAATGTGGGCATGTACGATATGTCTTCTTTCGGCAAGTTGCGTGTCGAGGGGCCGGATGCTGAAGCCTTCATGAACTACGTAGGTGGTGGAAACTACGAAGTACCGGTGGGTAAGATCGTCTACACGCAATTCCTCAACGATCTGGGCGGGATCGAGGCGGACGTGACTGTGACGCGCCTGTCAGAGACCTGTTTTCTTGTTGTCACGCCCGCCGCGACGCGTCTTGCGGACCAGATTTGGATGCAGCGCCATGTGGGCGACTTCCGTGTCGTCATCACCGACGTGACGGCGGGCGAGGGCGTTCTGGCCGTAATGGGGCCACGCTCGCGCGCGTTGCTTCAGGCTGTGTCACCCAACGATTTCTCCAATGAGGTCAACCCTTTCGGCACCGCACAAGAGATTGAGATCGGTATGGGCCTCGCCCGCGTCCACCGTGTCACTTACGTGGGCGAGCTGGGCTGGGAGATCTACGTGACTGCGGATCAATGCGGACACGTATTCGAGACGCTCGCCGAGGCGGGGCAGGAGATGGGAATGCGTCTGTGCGGTATGCACATGATGGATACCTGCCGGATCGAAAAGGGTTTCCGCCATTTCGGGCATGACATTACTTGCGAGGATCACGTGCTTGAGGCGGGGCTTGGCTTTGCGGTCAAGACCGACAAGCCCAGCTTCATCGGGCGCGACGCGGTCTTGCGCAAGAAGGAAGAGGGTCTGGCCAATCGCTTGCTGCAATTCCGCCTGAAAGATCCAGAGCCACTGCTATATCACAACGAACCGATCGTTCGGAATGGTGAGATTGTGGGTTATCTGGCCTCAGGCGCTTACGGGCATCACCTGGGCGGGGCCATGGGCCTTGGCTATGTGCCGTGCATGGGCGAAAGCGCTGCGGACGTGTTGGCCTCAACCTACGAGATCGACGTGGCGGGCACGCGGGTGGCGGCAGAGGTTTCGCTCAAGCCGATGTACGATTCAAAGTCAGAGCGTGTCAAAGTCTGACGCCTCTCGCCAAGGCGAAGCAAGACTGCTACGGCTGGGCCGAAAGGACCAGCCATGCAGCAAGATACAGGCGACACCCCCGCAGGCCTCGGCTTTGCGATAAGCGCCTATTTTCTTTGGGGTTTCCTGCCTCTTTATATGAAGATGCTGTCTCATGTGGGTCCGGTAGAAGTGGTCGCGCATCGCGTCATCTGGTCGGTGCCGGTCGCCGGGTTGCTGCTGATTGTCCTGCGTCGCACGAAGGATCTGATGGAAGCTTTGCGCACCCCGCGCATGTTTGCGATGGGCTGCGTGACAGCTGCCCTTATCAGCGTCAACTGGGGCATTTACGTCTGGGCCATTACCTCTGGTCAGGCGCTGGATGCGGCTTTGGGCTATTACATCAATCCGCTCTTCAGTGTGGCGTTGGGCGCGCTTTTGCTGCGCGAAAAACTCACCGGCGCTCAACGTGTCGCCATTGGACTTGCGGGCGCTGCGGTTGCGGTCCTCACGATTTCCGCTGGTGCCATTCCTTGGGCGGCGATTGGCTTGACCGTATCATGGGGCCTTTACGCTCTGGCAAAAAAACAGTTGCCCATCGGACCAAACCAAGGATTTCTGCTTGAGGTATTAATCCTGTTGATCCCTGCTTTGTGTTACCTGATCTTGCTCAGTGTCAATGGGCAGGGGCGGTTTCTTGTGGGGGATGCCAGCACCGACTGGCTGCTTCTCGGCTGCGGGGCCGTCACTGCGATCCCTTTGATTTTGTACGCAAACGGGGCGAAGCGTTTGCGTCTGTCGACGATCGCAATCCTTCAATACATCGCTCCCACGATGATATTCTTGACGGCTGTTTTCATTTTCAACGAACCATTCGGGCAGGCCCGCATGATCGCCTTCCCGATGATCTGGGCGGCTTTGGTTATCTACTCGGCCTCGATGATCCGCCAGATGAGACAGACAGCTTGAGCCTTGGGAGTGGTCGTGGATTACAACCCGCCCAATGATCCGCTGGTGATCCTGCACGACGATGCAGAGGTGCTTGCCATCGACAAACCTTCTGGTCTGTTGTCGGTGCCGGGCAAGGGTGCGCACCTGTCCGACTGCCTGCTAGGTCGTGTGCAGAAGGTGTTTCCTCAGGCATTGCTGGTGCATCGGCTGGATCGGGACACGTCCGGCGTGATGATTTTTAGCCTAACGCCCCACGCGCAGCGCTTTATGTCGATGGAGTTTGAGAAGCGCCAGGCGAAAAAATCCTATATTGCAAGGGTTTGGGGGCATCTGACGCCGAAGACCGGCACCGTTGATCTGCCAATCGCGGTGGATTGGCCGAACCGGCCACTTCAGAAGATCGATCACGAGAGCGGACGCCCTGCGGTAACGGATTGGCGTGTCTTGCGCCATGAAGAACAGTCTAGCCGGGTGCGTCTAATGCCGAAAACGGGGCGTAGCCACCAGTTGCGCCTGCACATGCTGACACTCGGGCATCCGGTCCTTGGGGATCCGTTTTATGCGGATGGACCTGCCTTGCGCTTTCCCCGGCTGATGCTGCATTCGGAAGAATTGCGTATCCGGCATCCCGGCGGTGGACCGATGCTGCGGATCCGTGCCAAGGCACCCTTCTGACAACGCTGCCGCGAACTTCTTCCGCTCAATCGTTTTCCAACAAGCATTGGCACAAGAATCTGCCGCTGGCCGCCCGACTTCAAAGCAGCTTCGTATCGCGAGTGGCCTTGTTCAAGCGGCCAGCAAAAGTAAGCTATCACAACGATCCGGCGGGCCAGCCCAGCAGCCTTGCAAGCCGTTCTTCTCGCCACTGCGATCACGCTTGGCGACATGTTCAGCAATTGCCTTGTTCTGAGCGCTGGCAACAGCGACCTTGCCGATTGTTGTCGCCGCCGACTTGCAGACCAAAGCGACTGTTTTCCGGGATCGCCCACCGGTTTGGCACACATGATGTGCACGCAGTGTTCTAGGATCATCCGACCGATCCAGAGGCAAGTCTTGCGGCACCCGGCGAGGCAGAGCAGATTGAGCCACGTCGCGAAGACGCTGCTTTCCTATGTGAGGCTTGTAACGTCGCCAGTATGATCGACTAACGTGATGCGCATGATATCTTTGTTGGCAAGAAGCGCTGCAATTCTTTCCTGCGTCATCATTGTAGCCGCCGTTGAAAGGCCATCGGCTAGCGTTGCGTTGGTTGCTTCGATTGTCACACTGCTCCAGATCGTCCGGGCGTTTGGGTGCAGGATGTGGTGCCCTGCCCCGAGCGCCATCGCATCGGGGCTTGAGGTGGCAAGGGCGCTGTCAGTGATCGTGTGGTTACCCACCAGGCCGGCGGCTGGGTCTTCTATGCCGATGCGCCAGGGGCCGCCATTTGCCCGGAATTCGCCGAGATTGACCAGGGTTTTGGCGGCGCCATGATGGCGAAGACCAGCGCTGACGAGATCGCTGGCAAAGCCCTGGGCGATACCGTTGAAAGTGAGCGCCTGATCCTTGCCGAGACGCACGCCTTTGCGGCCGAACATGACATGGCGCCAACCCATGCGAGCGATTGCGGTCCTTGGGTCTTCGCCGCGTGCCATCGCAGACCAAACGGGTTGGATCGTCGGATCAAAAAGGCCATCGGTCAGATGATGTACCTTGTCGGCGTGCTGAAGCAGGCTGAGGAATTCCGGTGCGGGGGCGCTGAGCGCGCCCGACCTGTTCAAGGCAGACAGGGTCGAACTGGGTTTATAGAGGGAGAAGAGCGCTTCGACTCGTTGCAGGACCGCGCGTGCATGGCGCAAGGCCGGGCCCGAGATGTTGTCGGGGCCGTGTATCGTGATCTGCACATTGGCGCCCAAGGCGCGTCCTGACCAGCTTTGGGCCGCGCTGGCAGGGGCAGCGGCGAAAGCAGCGGCGATGGCCAGAAAGCGGCGGCGGTCCATCATTCGGCGGCCACCCCGCGCAATATACGCTTGTTCTGCTTGGCGGCGAGGATCAGGGGCACGCATTGCGCCTGATCGTCATGGATGGTCACACAGTCGAGGCATTGGAAGCATTCGGAATACTGAACCCGCCCGGATTTCTCGATGGCGCCATACTTGCATTTCACTTTGCACAATTGGCACGGCGAACCGCATTCGGTACGCCGTGCGATCCAGTCGCGTCCACGGAACATGCCGCTGATCGCCATGACCGCGCCCAAAGGGCAGACATAGCGGCAGAAGCCTTTGAAAAGCACCATGGAGAGCAGCAAGAGGCCAACCGCATAAGCCACGTAATACCATTCACGAATGAAAAAAGTGGTGATGGCTGTTTTGAACGGCTCCACCTCCACCGCCTTGTCGAGCCGGGCTGGGGCGGTCACCATGATCGCTACGAGCGCGAAGAGGACGATATACTTGATCCATTTGAGCCGCGAGTCCCAAACGGCCGAGGGTTCGATCTGGGGGATGCGAAGGGTTCTGGCGATATGGTGAGCGAACTCCTGCAGGGCGCCGAAGGGGCAGAGCCAACCGCAGAAGAGACCACGGCCCCAGAGAAAAAAACCGATGATCGTGACGGCCCAGATGGCCAGTGAGAACGGGTCATAGAGCAGGAATGCGTAGGATCCGCCATCGATAGCGGCGCGGGCGACGCCAAGCGGCGTGACGACGGACAATTGCCCCTGGCCCCACCAGCCGATGAAACCGACGACAAAGGTGAGAATGCCAAGACGGATGGCGGTGAAATGTTGATGGCCCGCCAGGCGGCTGAGGTTGGGGCCAAGCAGCATCAGCAGAGCGATCAGGAAGAGCGTCAGGACGATCAGATCGTTCTGACGGTTCTTGAGCGCTTCCAGCCAGGGCGGGGCGGGTTTGATGACTTCGGGCCGGTCGAAGAAGCGTTCGTCGGTAACGTGGTTGGCGGCGAGCTTGATCGATCCGACCTCGGGTTGGAACATGCCGTGTTCGCGGACAGCCTCAACGTTCATCGTCCACTCGACTGTGGGATCGAAGCCCAGGCGACGGTCCGTGCGCAGGATTAGGGCCGCGCCGAAATCGACGGCATCGTGCAGTTCGTCCGGCAAATCCTCGTGAAGTTCCACAAGCAGATCGGCGTCGCGCATGGCTATAGGAAAGCCCCCCTGTTCGGCGCTGAGCCAGTCGGGGGCGGTGTTGCGCACGAATTCTTCGGAGACGAGGCCATGACGTCCGGTTTCGATCACCAGGATCGGCTCATCCGAGCGGGAGATCGACATGAAATTCCGCAATTCGCGGAAGCTGTCTTCGGATAGAACGGCCTTGGCGACGGATTTTGGGCCTAGGTCAACGATCCAGAGGTCAAGATATGTCTCATTCGGTTCGTCTTGCGCGATGGGGTCGTCGCTTTCCCAAAGCGTTCCGGCGAAGGCTGCATTGAGGACGCTGTTTGGCACGGTCTTGCGGGTGACGAGTCCGGTCTCAACCAATTCATCCCATGTCAGATCTTCTTCATAGTCCGGGTTCGGGTGCGCGGGCGGGCCGGTGGACACACCCTGCATCTTTTCACGGGCTACCTTGAGTGTCGCGGCCAGAACGGATTCGTGTGCGATACGGACGGAGGCGGTCGCCTTGGTCACACCGTCGAGGTAGACGAGCGCGCTGCCGTCGGAGCCCGCACCATAAGGCGTGCCGACAACCAGCGTGTCGGAAATGCTGTGCCCCCGATATTGCTCAAAAAAGGCATGAAAGGCGGCTTCACCTAGACCAGAGACAAAGATCGGTTCGTTGTGCGAGATCAGCTTGACGTCAAGAAAACGGCCATCGCGGTCAAGGATGACCAGCATGTTGATGACGGCACCCGAAAAACCGGGCAGGGGTGCCATGGGTTCGGTCTCGAACACGTAGCCCGCTGGTGCGCCGCCGGAATTCAGAAGCTCCCACACACCTTCGTCGTTGATCTTTTCGCCAAGAGCCATGGGGGCGACGATGAAGGGCTCGATCGCAGCGCGATCAAGCGGCTCGGCCCAGACCGAAAAAGTCCCGAAGATCCAGATCATCAGCGCCCAGATGCTTCGAAGCGGTGACTTCCTCCCAAACATGATCTCAGACTAGGGGTGCTGGTTCTTTCGGCCAATTCCGACGAAAGTCTTGGTTCGCTTGCAAAAGCTGCTTTGCTTGGGCAGCGTGAGGCTTGGTTTCGGAGGGGTCGCAGTGGCGCACGTTCTGGTGGCAGGTGCGGGGATTGTGGGCGTGTCGACGGCCATCTGGCTGCAACGCGCTGGGCATTATGTGACGCTGGTCGACCGGGACGGCCCGGCTGCAGGCACAAGCCACGGCAATGCTGGGGTTCTGGCGGCGGGGGCGTTGATCCCCGTCACGACGCCAGGCCTGCTGCGCAAAGTCCCCGGGATGCTGCTGAACCGGGACGCGCCTTTGTTCCTGCGCTGGTCCTATCTCCCGCGCCTGCTGCCATTCCTGCGCAGCTACTTGCGCCACGCGACCAAGGATCATGTTCAGCACTATGCGCGGAACATGATCCATCTGTTAGGTGACAGCCTGGCTCAACATAACGCGCTTGCCGAAGGCACCGGGGCCGAGCGGTTCGTGCATGACGATGATTATTGCTTCGGCTATGCGTCCGAGGCTGCGTTTGACGCGGATGGGGTGGCCTGGGCTTTGCGCAAGACGCATGGTGTGCGGTTCGATGTGATGCCCGGGCCAGATTACGCGGCCCGCGATCCGCTGTTTGACGGCGCCTTTCATAAAGTGGTCGTCTGCAAGAACCACGGCCGGATTTCGGATCCGGGCGCATATGTGCGGGCGCTGGCAGAGCATTTCGAGAAGGAGGGCGGCCAAATCCATCTGACTACGATCCAGGATATCGAAATGGAGGGGCCGCATTGCAAGGCCTTGATCACGGAGGATGGTCGTATGAAAGCGGATCACATCGTCCTGACGCTTGGCCCGTGGTCCGCGCCGCTCGCTCGCAAGATGGGCGCGCGAAATCTCAGCTTTGAGAGCGAGCGCGGCTATCATATCGAACTAACGAACCCTTCAGCCATGCCCGCCGCCCCAATGATGGTCGCGGCGGGCAAATTCGTCATCACGCCAATGGAGGGGCGCATCCGTTGTGGGGGCGTCATTGAGTTCGGCGGGTTGGAGGCATCCGCCAGTCGTGCCCCCTTGGAGATGCTCAAACGGCACGTCGCGCAGCTTTTACCGGATGTCACCTATGACGACGTGGTCGAATGGATGGGCCATCGGCCGGCACCTGCCGACAGCTTGCCGCTTATTGGCTCGACGGATCCCGATGGACAGGGCTATCTTGCCTTTGGACATCAGCACGTTGGCTTGACAGGTGGCCCCAAAACCGGTCGGATCATTGCTGACCTTATCTCGGATCGGCCGCCCAATATGCATCTGGCCCCGTTTGATCCGAAAAGGCCGATGTGATGACAAGAATGACAACGGGGGAATATTTTAGATGAAGGTTTTGAATGCCTATAGCGCCGGTGCCGCGACGCTTCTGACAGCCGCTTTGGCCATGCCCTTGGCCGCCGAAAGCTGGGACATGCCGATGGCTTATGCCGCCACGAACTACCATTCCGAAATGGGCGTCGTCTTTGCTGATAAGGTGCGCGAATACACCGATGGGGGCATTGACATCACGGTGCATCCAGGTGGGTCACTCTTTGGTGGGGGCGATATCAAACGTGCCATCCAGACGGGACAAGTGCCTATCGGCGAACGCCTGATGTCGAGCCACGCGAACGAGGCACCGATCTTGGGTTGGGACAACCTTCCTTTCGTCGCGACCAGCTACGCGGACAATTCAAAGCTGTGGGAAGCGGCGAAGGAGCCAGTCAACGAGGTACTGGCTGAACAGAATCTTGTCGTGCTTTATACCTGTCCCTGGCCGGGTCAGGGGTTTTACTTCAAGAACGAAGTCTCGGGCAGCGCGGATCTGGGCGGCCTGAAGTTCCGCAGCTACAACACGGCGACAGCCACAATCGCAGAAGAGCTGGGCATGATCCCCGTGCAGGTCGAGGCGGCGGAACTGAGCCAGGCGCTCGCCACAGGTGTGGCAGAGGCGTTCATCTCATCTGGCTCGACAGGCTATGATCGCAAGGTGTGGGAACATCTGAGCCACTACTACAAGGTCAATGCCTGGCTGCCCCGCAACTACGTAATGGTCAACAAATCCGTTTGGGATGGCCTTGATGAAAATATGCAGGCCGCCTTGCAGAAAGCGGGCGACGAAACAGGAGCGGCCTGTGAAGCAAAGTCGGAAGAGCTTTCTGACTGGTACTTCGAACAGCTTGAAGCCAACGGAATGACCGTGACGGATGCCGGCACCGAATTCCTGACCGAGTTGCAGACGATCGGGGCGAAGATGACCGAAGAATGGCTCGCCTCCGCTGGTGAGAACGGTCAGAAGATCCTTGACGCTTACGGGCAATGAGCCTGATCCCGACCGGCGCGGGCCGCTGGTCGGGGCCTGATTGATGCGCGACTGGTCCCCATTTATTGGCCTGCCCTTATGGGTCTGGCTCTTTGTTCTGCCCACAGGTTTTGCATTTCTGTGCGTCGTTTGCGGCGCGCGCTTGCGCCCAGTGCTGCGCCCTCTTTGGGCGGTACTGGACCGGATCTATTTGGGCAGCGGGGTGATCGCGGCCTGTTTCATGGTCACGATACTAGCACTGATCGTGGCCCAAATGGTGGCTCGCTGGGCAGGCATCTCCTTCCCGGGATCCACCCATTTTGCTGGCTACGCGATGGCTTGCACCTCTTTCTTCGCGCTGGCCTACGCAATGACGCGGGGGGCGCATATTCGCGTATCGATCTTTCTGAACATGTCGCAGCGGGTGGGGCGCTGGCTTGATGTCTTTGCGCTGCTCGTCTCGGCCATAACCGCCACTTACTTCGCGCGGTATGCGATCAAGACAAATGTGCTGTCCGAAATGCTGAACGACCGGACCCAGGATCAGGACAAGATCCCAGAATGGCTGATCACCTTCCTGTCGATGTTTGGTACGGTGCCGTCTGACTGGGGGGATCTTTGGGCGCAAAGCAGTGGCGAGTGGGTCTATACGCCGATCTGGGTGCCGCAAATCGCGATGTCGATGGGCACGGTGCTGTTGGCGATCTGCATGTGGGACATGCTCTATCGCACGCTGATTGAGGGGCAGAACCCGATCCGCGCCGAGGCGGTCGAATAATGGAAGTCTACGCCACGGTCATTTTCCTCTTCGTGCTGTTTGCGCTGCTCGGATCTTCTGTCTGGATTGGGCTTGCGCTGATGGGTGTTGCCTGGGTGGGGATGGAGCTGTTCACGACCCGGCCCGCTGGCGACGCGATGATCACGATGATCTGGACCTCGTCCTCAAGCTGGACTTTGACGGCATTGCCCCTCTTCATCTGGATGGGTGAAATCCTCTATCGAACGCGTCTCTCCGAAGATATGTTTCGAGGCCTTGCGCCCTGGATGCGGTTCTTACCCGGTGGCCTGCTGCACACAAATATTGCCGGTTGCACGATCTTTGCGGCGGTCTCCGGATCTTCTGCTGCAACGCTGACGACCGTTGGCAAGATGTCGATCCCCGAATTGCGCGCACGGGGCTATCCGGAATTCATGATCATCGGGACCCTTGCCGGGGCCGCCACGCTGGGTTTGATGATCCCGCCGTCGCTGACACTAATCGTCTATGGCGTGACCATCAACGAAAGCATCACCAAGCTGTTCATGGCCGGGATCATTCCAGGGCTGGTTCTGGCGGGGCTATTTGCCTCTTACATCGTTGGCTGGCATTTCCTTGGCCGAGGCCAGCGCCCCGCAGCGGAACCTTCGATGTCGTTCAGCGAAATGCTGGGTGAAAGCCGCTTTCTCATCCCCGTCCTCTGTCTGGTATTTGCTGTTATCGGTTCGATGTATTTCGGCTGGGCCACGGCGACCGAGGCAGCGGCGGTTGGCGTTTTGGGGGCACTCTTGCTGGCGGCGATGCAGAAATCGCTTAATTGGAGAACTTTTTCGGCGAGCCTTATGGGGGCCACGCGGACCTCGGCCATGATCGCGCTGATCCTTATGGGGGCGGCGTTTCTGTCGCTTTCGATGGGCTTCACCGGCCTGCCCCGCGCTCTTGCGGCATGGATCGACGAGATGGCACTGTCGCCGATCACGCTGATCGCGGCGCTGACTCTGTTTTATGTGATCCTTGGCATGTTCCTCGACGGGATCTCATCGGTCGTACTAACCATGGCCATTGTCGAACCTATGGTGCGCGGCGCGGGCATCGATATGATATGGTTCGGCATTTTCATCGTCGTGGTTGTCGAAATGGCGCAGGTGACGCCGCCCATCGGTTTTAATCTGTTCGTTCTTCAGGGGATGACGCGGCACGAGATTTCCTACATCTCGCGCACTGCTATCCCAATGGTGGGGTTGATGTTGCTGATGGTGGTCATCCTTGTGGTCTGGCCGGAACTCGCCACTTGGCTGCCCAACACTGCACGCGGGCCAGGCTGACCGTGCAGCCCGCGCTCAGCATTCTGCAACTCGATACGACATTCCCACGCATCCCCGGTGATGTCGCCTGCAAGGAAACCTACACGCAACCGGTGGAGATCGTTCGCATTCGAGCAGCGTCCGTCGCCGGGATCGTGCGCGCGGACCCTGCTCACATCGATATCACGCCTTTCGAGGAGGCCCTGAAGCGGGCCGAGGCTGAACTGGTCGTCACGTCCTGCGGTTTTTTGAGTTTTTGGCAGGATCATCTGGTCGGTTTGGCGGACAAGCGCTTGATCAGCTCGGCGCTCACGCAACTTCCCGCGCTGGCATCGGAACACTCACCTGATGCGCTCATGATATTGACATTTGATGCGGCGAAGCTTGGATCATCGCATCTGCGGGGCCATCCGGAGTATCTGAAATCCTGCGTTGGGCTGCCGACGAGCGATCATCTTCGCGGGGTTATCGCGCATGACCAGCAGGACCTCGATCCCGTGCGGGCCGAGGCAGAGTTGCTCGGGCTGGTCAAGGAGAGTCTTCTGTCCCACCATCGTGCAATCCTGCTGGAGTGCACAAACCTACCGCCCTATGCGCCTGCCATCAGACGCGCGACCGGTTTGCCGGTTTTTGACATTCTGACCGCGGTTGAGGCGATGCGTCCGGGTCTTGTCGCCCCGGAATTCCTCAGCGGCTGAGATCGCGCAGAATGCGGCGGCGTGCGGCAAAGCTCTCGGGCAGAATTACGGCGCTGTTGGCGGCAAAACGTCCGGTATAGCCGCCTGTGAAGAGCACCCGCTCGTTGACATATTGGGCCAGTTGCAGGTTCCGCTCAAAACTGTGGCCCAGACCCGAGACGCGGTAGCCCGGTGCGTCGCTGGACTGCTCCAGATAGCCTTCGACAGCCAAACGCTCCAGCGGCCCTGCGGCGCCGGTAAAGCGTTCGATCCGAACGCGCTGCGCATCAAACCGCGGCCGGTCTTGGTCGAACTGACCGATCGCCGTGACAAAGGATCCGATGCGTGCGCGATGAAGCCCGCCGCCGCGTGTCGCGATCCCACCGATCTGTCGTCCATTCGGGCCGCGGATCACGTCACCTGACACCAGATCAAAATTTGACCGGGCAGGGGAGAGCCCGCTCGCGATGACCCGCGTTCCACGCCACAAGCCCGCGACCGCCACGCGGTCCCCGACCGCGAAACCACCGTTCGATCCGTTTAGCGTAACGGATACACCGTTCACGACAAAGGTCTGGCCACTGCCGGATGCGATACGGCCGACCAGGGGATGAGTGACATGTACGCGCCGAGCAACAAGGTCGCTTTGCGGCCCGCTTGCCTCCACCGTCAGGCTGTCGCCGATCCGCAGATTACTTTTTTGCAATGCGCCGAAGCCGTCCGTGTATCGGGTACCGGCATCCGTGCCGACATATTGACCCCCAACGATCAGACTTCCGAAATCGGTCAGAACGCCGACAATACCCGTTCCGCCAATGCCGCCTTCCATCTCCCGATCAGTGCTTTGAGCCCAGCCGAGCCCGGGCAGCAATAGGGTCGCGCCGCCTCCTGCGAGGGCTGCGCGGCGCGAGAGTTTACCGGTCCTCATCGGAGATCTGTCCCTTTCCTTCGGCACTTTCGTCTTCCTTGTAAAAAAACACACCGAAGCGAAAGCGGTGTTGCGCTTCGGCCTTGGTGTGGTCGGTACCCTGATGCGTGGCCGCCATGGCGTTTATGCTTCGCAGGGCTTCGGCGCCAACCTGGCGCGCTTCGGTCTCAATATCGTCGACCGAGGCCTCGGTCAGGTGCGTGTAGTAGACCGCCCGCTCAAAATGCGGCGGCGTTTCAGACAGCAGGTTCTCAACCGCGGCATTCATGTGATCGCCGATGTTTCGGGAGAAGAAGTGCAGCTTCTGCTCCATGTCATCGCTGCCGACCAGGCCTTCGACCAGAAGGCGGACCACATCGCCGTCCAGCGCGATGATTTGTTGGCGCAGCAATTCATCTAAAATGGTTCGAGGGCGCACGTCCCGGCTGATGGACGCCACCAGCCTTTCGAAACTGGGGCCGGTTTCGCTGGTTCTTGGCAGGTCGAGCGGTTTGCCGTCGTCATCGCAGAATTGCTCATGTGACATCCAGCGCCCGATCACCATTGCAAGCATCGAGATCTTTTGGCGGGCAGCCTTTTCAGCAGAATCTTCGGGGTTGCGAAAATCCTTAACGTCGCGCCGATGCACTCCCGTCATGACGCTGACCCGGCTGTCCGTGGCGGATTGGCCCAGATCCTCAGCGGCGACCTCAACATAGGTTTGCTTGACGATGCGGTAGAAGGCAGGCGCGGTCAGACCCTGAGCAATCAGTGCCCTAACCAGAGGGCGCAGAATGCCTGTCAGCGCCTTTTCAAAGAAGGTCGATCTGGAAAAAGGGTCACGCGATGCCATCAGCGGAAAATGGCCGCTCGTGTGCAATTTTTCCACACAAAAATGGTTGGGCGGCCTAGACGTAACGTCGCAGGCATCTATGTGTGCAAAATTCACACGCAATAAGGCGAAACGATATGAAACTCTTCACCCTTCTCAAAACCGGCCTGTTGGTCGCAGCTTTGGCTATCTCGGGTTGCGCTGGCACGATGACCAATTCCGATCCTGACATTGTCGAGGTCGCTCAATCGGCTGGCACGTTCAACACGCTGGTTGCTGCGGTCGATGCCGCCGATCTGGTCGGCACGCTGAAAAGCGAAGGTCCATTTACCGTATTTGCCCCGACGGATGATGCATTTGCGGCGCTGCCCGCCGGAACTGTCGACAACCTGCTAAAGCCCGAAAACAAGGACCAGCTTGTGGCCGTTCTGACTTACCATGTGCTGCCTGGCAAAGTGATGGCGGCAGATCTTGCGGGCAAGCGCCTAAGTGTTGCAACGGTCAACGGCAAGAACTTGCATGTCGATGGACGCAATGGGGTGCGGGTCAACAAATCCAACGTGACGACCGCCGATGTTCCGGCCTCGAACGGTGTGATCCATGTGATCGACCGCGTGCTGCTTCCCTAAAACTCAGCGCAGAGAGGAGATGCGATGATGAAGGAATTCACATTCACAGGATTTGCAGCCGCCGATTTGTTCGAGAACGGCCATATCGCCCGGCATGAAAGTTTCACCATGCCCGAAGTGCCGACACTGGTGCTAAGCGTTACGGACGACGACAATCGTCTCTCTGGCGATGCACGGAGGAATGAACGGGGCGATGACCGTTCTGGCCAGACGGCGACGATCACGCGCGATGGTCAAGAGATCGGAAATGGCGGCACGCTATATGCCGAACGGGTCTGGCATCTATACGGCGATGACGGCGAGACATACACGATCGTGGAACTGGAACAGCCCGGACGCCTGCCCGACAACTTCACATTCCTGGGCGCGGTGCCGCCTCCGGGTTTGACGTTGACAGTTGGTGGAGCGGCCAACGTGCGCGGCAAGGGCCTTGACTATGCAAAGCTCTCGGCGGGCGAGATACCGCAGCCCAATATCGTCGATATCGCGGCCGGATCTGACGATTTCAACATTCTGGTGCAGGCCCTGTCGACGGCTGGTCTTGTCGAAGCGGTGCAGAATTCTGATGACATCACGGTTTTCGCTCCGACGGATGCAGCCTTTACGGCGCTTGCCCAGGATCTGGGCTTTGACGGCGATGCGGCGAATGAAGCGGCTGTCTTTGCTTTCATCGCAGAGGCTTTGGCCGGGTTGGACCCCGATGGTAACCCTGTCCCGCTTTTGACGGACATTCTTCTCTATCACGTGTCACCTGGTGCCAAGACGGCAGATGAGGTCGATGCCGCCGATCAGGTGCAGACGCTGCTGGAGGGGGCGACCTTCGGAAGCGAAGGAACGGAACTTCAGGACAATGAACCGGATGTGCCGAACCCGAATATCGTGACGCCGGACATCGGAGCCTCGAACGGTACTATCCAGGTAATCGACAGAGTTCTGTTGCCGATCGACATTCCAGGCAATTCGGCGCCCGAGCCGGACCTGCCGACTTTGGCTGGCATCGTCGCGGCCAGTGATGGGACATTCGATCAAGATGCCACAGACTTCGATCTATTGCTGACCGCGGTGCAAACCGCGGGCCTGGTGGGTGCGCTCGATGATCCCGAAGCGGACCTGACGGTGTTTGCGCCCAACGACGCGGCCTTTGTTGGCCTGTCTCAGGCTCTTGGGTTTGAGGGCAGCGATGAGGGTGAGGCTTTTGCCTATCTGGTCGAGGCGCTGACACTTCTGGGCGGTGGCGATCCTATTCCGCTTCTGACCGAGGTGCTGACTTATCATGTGGCCCCTGAGGCGCTCGATTCGACGGCCGTTTTGGGGTCGAACGAGATCGCAACGCTGCAAGGCGGGACACTTGGGGTCGACGGGACAAGTCTGATTGACAAGGATCCCGACGTGCCCAACCCCAATCTGATTGAGACGGACATCACAGCAGCGAACGGCATCGCCCATGTTTTGGATGGCGTGCTTTTGCCTGCTGATCTGTTGCAAAGTGACGGCTCTGGCGATGTGGACTTCATCATCGACGGTGAACAGGGCAGCGCGATCCGCACAGGTTTCGACAATGACTTGGTTGACGGCAATGGCGGGAATGATCTGCTTAGCCTTGGCCGCGGCAATGATGTCGGCTTTGGCGGCGATGGTAATGACCGGATCTTTGCCGGATCGGGCGACGACATGGTCGATGGCGGCGCGGGCAATGACCGGATCATCGGTGGGTCGGGTAACGACATGATCACTGGGGGTCTAGGCGATGACACTATGGTCGGTGGTGCCGGCGATGACGTCTTCATCTTCAGCACCGGAGACGGGAACGACAAGATCTTCCACTTCGAAGATGGCATTGATCGGATCGATCTGGGCGGGACGGAATTCGGCAGCTTTGACGAGCTTGCGGATGCGATCACGGTCATGAGTGGCAGGTCCCTGATCGATCTTGGCGGCGATCAAAGTATCATGGTTCAGGGCCGTCACGTTGCCTTGGGCGAGGAAGATTTCATCTTTGCTTAACGAGTTGGGGCCGGTGATGTTACATTACCGGCCCACGTTTCTGGACGTGTCAGATCAACCCTTCCAGCGGCATCCGGGCGGTGGAGCGATTGGCTCGACACTTTCCAAACCAGGGGGTGCATAAGCCTCCCAGCTTTCCATATTGGGAGACACCTCAATCCAGCCACGCCAACGGCCGTAGAATTCGATTTCTGTGAGCACTTCGCGGGTTGACTGGCAGGGAAAGCCAGACTTTCCAAAGGTCTTTTCGGGCAGTGTCACCGTTCCATCAAAGAAAAGATTGCGCAGATCGGGTGGCGCGCTGGCGATAACGTCATCGCCGCGGACAAAGCGCATTGCCGCACCATGTGCTGTCATCCCACCAATTCCCGTGTTGTAGAGATCGATGCGCTCATTCTTTTTGCCGGTGATCAGCGCGTAGTCAATTTTCGCATTCATGAAATTCACGTTGGTTATCAAGCCGCCTCGAAACCGCGCACCATAGAGGTTGGCATTCCGAAAGCTCACGCCTACGACGATGGCATGGTCAAAGACTGCGCCGTCGGCAGTCGTCCCGGTGAAGTCAGCGCCATTCATGCGCGCGTGCGTAAGGTCTGCGCCGCTCAGGGTCGCGTTGCGCATTTTGACAACGCTCAGATCCGATCCTGTCAGGTCAACCAGGCCTAAATCCGCGTTGTTCAGATTGGCTCGCAGAAGACTGGCCCGGCTTATCTGCGCCTCGCGCAGATTGCCCCGAGGGAGTTGCGCATCGCTTAGGTCAACACCGCTTAGCTGTGCTCGTTCAAAGCCTGCTTCTGGCATCTGCGCCTCGCGCAGCACAGCGTTTTGGAGATCTGCTCCGTTCAGGAAAGCCTGAGACAAGTTTGCACGCTCCATCATCGCCCCTTGCAAACGCGCTCCGCCGAGTTGCGCCCATGCCAGCTTGGTGCCTGAAAGCTGAGCGCCTTCTAGGTTTGCTGATGACAGATCAGCCTCATGCATCGCAGCGCCCGACAGATTGAGACCGACCATGAAAGCATAGTCGAGATCGGCGCGCCTCAGATCCGGTTTTGCACGCCCTTGTTTGTGCCAATCGGGCCGCCTGATATCGACAATTGCCGCCTGACGCCTCGCCTGCCAATCGTTTTCGAACGCTTCGTCTGCGCTATTCAGATCTGTGCAATTGGTAATGCCCTTGCGGCGGCACCAACCATCCCGGAATTCATCACGGGCCACGTCGTAGGACAACCAGCCGGGCGGACGTTGCACGATGGCTTCGTCGACCAATGAAACGGCCCACAGCCGGTCCGACTGACCGCTTGTCCAGTTCCAGCTGAGTGCGAGCAGTATCCCAAGGCTAGCAGCAAGACTGGCAAACTGGAGCACATTGCCAAACCAAAGGTATCGGCTGACACCGCCGATCCCGGTCATGCGGATCAGCATCATGATTGCGCTTGACGCCCCGACGACAGAGGCAACAGCGAGCGATGCTCCGGCCAGGCCCGTAAGCCAGAACGTGCGGGCGGGCATGGAGACGATCCAGATCAGCAACAGGATGAAAAGTCCGAAGGTCCATGCGAGCAGCAGGTTGAGCAGCATCACCGTGCCTTCAAGTGTGCGTTCCTTTGTGCAGTTGTCGCGGCGCTGATAGCGGCGCAGGAAAAGGGCAGCATCGGTCACGAGCCAAGGGGTGATCGCGTCGCCCAGACGAGCGCCGCCAATCCGGGCCGGGGCTGCACCGAGGACGTCCCAAAGGCGAATGAGATAGAGATGAAAGTAGCCATAGATCGCCGCGATCAGGATAGGGGCTGCGGCGAAGAAGTATCGGGTCGGCACCTCAACATTGACCAGTGGCAACTGCGTGGCGCGGTCAGTGCCGTAGAAGTCGATATGCTCCACGCTCATCAGGGTGATGCCTACAAAGACCAATGCACCCAAAAGGCCGAACCATGTGTTGCGGGCGTTGCGGGTCAGCGCGTCGATCCGGTCAAGGTGGTCCTGATCGGTCATGCAGACCTAGAGCTCGGAAGGGGCACCGCGAACTGAGCGGAAGAAGATTTCAAGCGTGCGCGTCGGCGCTGTCGGATGAAAAGTGTCGTAGAAGGCTTGATCAAGGATCGAAGGGTGCGACAGTATCTTCTGGCTGAGGACTTCGAAAAAGCGGGCAACCAGCAGCGCGCGGGCCGGATCCGTCTCATAGTCGACCCGCCCAAAAATGGCGTAACGATCCATGGTGAAAGTGCGGTTGCCATTGTCGAATTCACAGCCCGGTATTGTCCCTGCATTTGCGGTTATGATCTCTCGATCCCCAACGTAATAGAAGATCTCACCATTACAGAAGGCCTCGGACGCGTCTTTATGCGTTTTGAACAGCAGGACTGGCCCCGAGGCCAGAACCTGGCGTTCGTCTTCCATCCGGTCGATGATGTTTTTGATCTGGCCATCGTTGCGGCAATCGCTCTCGCCGCGCAGGAAACGGATGAGTGCTTCGCGGTCCTGCGGCATCTCGCCCGTATCCAGAAGTGCGCGGATCCCGGCATTTGCGGCGGTTGTGTTGCCCACCAGACCAAAGAGGAACTGCACCCGGTCCGGCTGTTGTTGTAGGGGTCGCGGGCAGCCTTCTTCATTGCGCTGATCGCGCGAGCGTTGCTCGCCCCGGCGTGTAACGTAGCTGATGCCGGTCAGATAGACGGGCGGTGAGATGATGAGACCTGCACGCCTTTCATTGGTGATCGTGGCGGGATCACAAAGGATATCGATCTCCGCCTCAGGTTGGCCTTCACCCGGCTTCAGAAAGCGAAAGCGGCTGCCTTTGACGCTTGCGGTTTCTCGCAGGCGGGTGTCAAGATCGACGACTTCGATTTCTTGTGAGGTCAGGTCCGGCCCGCGCGGATCGATCATCATCTCATTGAGAACTGCGTCGCAGATTTTGACCATGTAACCTGTGTAATTCCTCTGGGCCAGCGGGCCCGGCGTGGCAGCGGTCAGCACATCAAGAAGCGTGTCGGACTTGTAGGAAAAGGGCCGCGCCTCTGATCTGACACCGACGCGCAGCTTGTGGGCGTTTTCCGCGGCTTCCGTCTTGCCGTTGTTTGGGGGCGATTGCGCTGAAACCGACAGGCCCAGCAGCACCGTGGCCGCAAGTGCGGGGAGCCGGTGCCACATCACTCTGCTGCAACGCGGTCATTTTCGACGGCGCTCTCCCTGCGGTGGATCAGCTTGGACATCCATCCAGGGGGTGGGGTATCCGGATCGTCGGGGTCTGTCTCCTCTGTCACTTCGATCAGCAGAGCAAAGCAGACGATGAAGATGACAGGCAGGATCGCAAGGATAAAGCCATCGCGGGTCTTGTAGGTCAGCCAGCATTGCTCCAGCCGGTCGCAGAAAGGTGTCACGTCGCGAAAGCTGTAGTCGAAAAAAACAACACCCGCCCAGATGAAGATAACGACGCAGGCTGTGGGCAATGCCAGACAGATGAGTGTCATCAGCGCTGACAGATCCTCGTGCTTGTCCAAGATGGTCAGTGCCCCGAATGCCAGGATGAACCCGACAATCGGTGAGAGGGCAAAGTAGGCTGTGTTGCTTTCAAAAAGCTGCAGGATCTGCGTTTGCGTGACGCCGAAGTTGCTGTCGAATAAAAGCTCAAGCAAGGATCCGGCGACGGCGCCCATGAAGGCAAAGGCGCTGGGGATCAGGCACAGACCGAATAGGCGCAGAAACGGGATGCGTTTGAAGCTCCATCCGGTCTTCCAGCTTTCCTGTTCAAGCCGCACCTCTCGACCGAAAGTGGTGGCCGTCACCGCCATGAATGCGATCAGCGCGGCTTGCAGCGTGTCCCAGAAGGCCTGCTTGGCCAATTCCGTGCGTACGTCAAAAATGTAGGTGCCCTGCGCTTCTGTGACCCAAGCACTGCAGTCAGCCTGCTGCCTTTCCTCCAGTGGCGGGCCGCTGCCTTCTGGCGCGCTGACATGAGCAATGCAGATCTCGACAATTCTGTCGGTGCGCATGCGTTGGGGTGTTGGGGGGCCTTGTGCACCTCTTTGTTGATTCCAGGCCGACGTATCGTTCCGCTCGACAATGGTTTCGAGTTGCCGGTCTGCGAGACCGGGCCAACTGTTCACCGCCTGACTATGCCAGCCGTAATAGGCCCCGAAGATCAACACGAGAGAGATCAGCCCGGAGACGAAGGCGGCCAGTGCAAATGAATTCTGTTCGGGATTGTAGTTTCGGTCGATCACGCGCACCGTCTTGGCAAGCGGCGTTGTCGGATCAAGGTTTTTGACCGACCGGTTGTTCCGGATGTAATGCACTGCAAAAAGCGCCTTAGTGTTATTGGCGGTTCTCGTGGCGTGTTCATAAAGGTCGCGCAGGGCACCCTCTTCGGTCGGATCAAAGCTCTTCAGTTCTTTGCGGAGGTCGCTGAGATCGCCGTGCAATTGGGCTGACATGTCGGTCAGCTTGTCGAGGTCAGCTGCAGGGAAATGCTGCGCTCGACGGTTCGGCGCGACTGCGTTGGACAGAATGTCAATCGCACCCAGAGCGCGTTCAATCTCTTGCGCATAGCCTGCAAGGTCAGCTGGCAAAGCGTCGGCTGCGGCATGCATCTTAGCCTTGTAGTAGTCGCTCAGAATGCCGGATTGCCGCCCTTTTGCCAAGCGCAGGAAGGCTGGCGTTTGCAGCGTATCTATGACCCGGTAGACCCCACGCGGAATCCCGGCCAGGCGGTGCGCGGCCGATCGCACGGTATTCTCAATCGGTTTCATCGCGCCGATCGACATCACCGCGATTAGGAACGCCGACACAAAAATCGGTTTGGCATAGACCGTCCCCTGCAAGTTCAGCACATCGTTGCCGAACGGGTCGAACGCATCCGTCGCGCCCACTTCAAGCTTGGCCATGTTGGCGTTGCGGATCAGCTCGTAAAGCTCGGCAGAAGACAGAATGATCAAGTAGGATACCAGATAGAGCATCGAATAGATGACAAAGCCTACGAACCCGTCACGCGGGGTGCACAGATCGCTGACCTGCGCGTTTTGCAGGATGGGATGACGTTGAAAGGGCTGTTGCGTGAGCGACGCGCGATAATTGCGACGCGCCTCGATCAACAAAGCGACCGCCCCAAAGAGGAACACCCCGGCGTAGATGAGTATATTCATGATGTGTCACAGATCTTTTGGTCTGCTCACCAGCACTTTTGAACAGCCGGGTTACATGGCCCGGCTGAAGGCAGAATAGGTCCTGAAGATGTCACATCAAAAGGGTGCAGAAGTGCTGCTACAAAGGTCGCTACGAAAATAAAATGCGTCATAATAAAATTCCCTTAATGAGGGTTAATACACATTAAGTTACTTAAAGTTGTGCGATTCTGCAATACTGTTGCGTATCACCATATAAATACCCGCTTTTGTTGGTGTCGTTTCCAAATGAAAAACACTCATAACTTTTGCCAGCCGCACACACGAAAGGGGCCCCGCATACGGGACCCCTTTGCTTGAACACAATCCGCTCTCTCTTAGACCACTCACCAGAGAACGCTTTACCTACGGACGGGCTCAATCATTGATGTCGTGCTCTATTTTTCTGACATTCGCGAAGGGGCTGCCAAAAACCACCCGCAATCCGATCCAGGCCAACAGGGACAGTCCTGCGAACAGGGCGATGGCAAATGACGGTGTGAAGGGCGAGGGCAGCAGGGTCACAAGCCCAGACATCGGCATTTGCAGGATGCCTACGATCACGGCCATTGCGGCGGCACCAATCGCGAAGCCCAGGAAGATGAAGCTGGGCAAGAGCAGTTCGATCACCGCGAGGGCCAAGCCGGCCGCCAACCAGATCCACCACGTCTCGACAATCACTTCCATCATCCACGTCCTTTCAACAGTTGAAATGCATCCCCAAAGGCTTCAAGCGCTGCGGCTGGCAGGACAATCGTCTGCTTCCCATCGCCGCTGCCCAGGGCGTTCAGGGATTCCACCTGCTTGAGCGCGACCTGATATTGTGCAGCTTCGATACCATGATCCGCGATGGCTTGCGCCACAACTTGCGTCGCATAGGCTTCGGCGTCGGCTTCGATGCGGCGGGCCTTGGCGGTTTGCTCGGATGCATACAGTTCGGCATCCGCGGCAAGTTCCACAGCGCGTTTGCTGCCTTCAGCCTCTGTCACCTGCGCCCGGCGGGCGCGTTCGGCGTTGAGCTGCTGCATCATGGCGGCGCGGGTCGCTTCATCAAGGTTCACGTCCAGAATTTCGGCGCGCGTCACCTCAATACCCCAATCGTCCACGGCGTCCTCGACCGATGCCTTGATGGTTTCGATAAGCCTTGCACGATTGGCCTGGACCTCATCAAGATCCATTTTACCGATCTCTGCCCGGACAATACCGGCGACCGTGGTCGAAATTGCGTTGTCCACATCGCGGATCCTGTAGACTGTCTTCTCGGGTTCCGTGATCCGGTAGAAGACCGATGTGTCCACTTGCACCAGCACGTTGTCACGGGTGATTGCATCCTGGCTTGCTGTGGGAAGCTGACGCTCCAGAATTGATATGCGATGTGCGATCTTGTCCAGAAAAGGCACGATCAGATTAATCCCGGGCCCAAGCACCGAATGCAACCGTCCGAACCGTTCGACCACGTGCTTTTCGGATTGCGACACGATTTTAACCGACTTGAAAACCAGAACGATGAAAAGGGCCGCCAGCAACAGGTAAACCAGATTGCTTTGAAGCGCCTCGATCAGCCAAGCTTCGATATTCATGAATGTCCCTCGTTATCGATGTATATGGCATTAACATGGGGATTGATCGGCCCTCTTGCAAGTGGTTCGCAATGAAATTCAGTTCGATTCACTCTGGTTCGTGGTCGACTTTCGGATGACTACGTCTTTGAATTATAAAATTTTTCCTCATTTCGACGGGTTTCCCGAAAAACGACTTGGCGAATATCACTTGGCCTCTGCTTCGGCCTTTGGCAGAGGGGATGGATGACTGGTTTTTCTTTTGATCTTCAAGCCACGGATGGCAAGGCCCGCACAGGCGTCATCACCACGCAAAGGGGCGAGATCCGCACGCCCGCATTCATGCCCGTGGGCACGGCTGCGACCGTCAAAGCAATGCTGCCTGAAAGCGTGCGCGCGACGGGAGCGGATGTGCTTCTGGGCAATACCTATCACCTGATGCTGCGACCCACCGCTGAGCGGATCGACAGGCTTGGCGGTCTGCATCATTTCATGAACTGGGATCGGCCCATTCTGACTGATAGCGGCGGGTTCCAGGTCATGAGCCTTGCTGGCTTGCGCAAGCTGACGGAGCAGGGCGTGACGTTCAAATCGCATATCGACGGTTCGAAACACGAACTGACGCCTGAGCGGTCGATGGAGATCCAGCGCCTCCTGGGCAGTGACATTGTGATGTGCTTCGATGAATGCCCAGCCCTGCCCGCCGAACGTGACCAGATCGCTCAAAGCATGGAGCTTTCGATGCGATGGGCGGCCCGGTCGCGCGATGCATTTGGCGATAGGCCGGGTCATGCGCTTTTTGGAATACAACAAGGCGGGCTTGAAGAAGATCTGCGCGTCCAATCGGCGGAAGCCTTACGCGGTATTGGCTTTGACGGTTACGCGGTGGGCGGGCTTGCCGTAGGCGAGGGGCAAGAGGCCATGTTCCGCTGCCTTGATTATGCACCTGATCAACTGCCGACAGACAAACCTCGCTATCTGATGGGGGTGGGCAAGCCGGACGACATCGTGGGGGCTGTCAAGCGCGGCATCGACATGATGGACTGCGTGCTGCCCTCGCGATCTGGTCGGACCGGGCAGGTCTTCACCCGGCGCGGTGTACTTAACATCAAGAATGCCCGCCATCAGGATGATCCCCGCCCATTGGACGAAGACTGCACCTGCCCTGTCTGCCGCAACTATTCGCGGGCCTATCTTCATCATGTCTTCCGCAGCCAGGAGATCATCTCATCAATGCTGCTGACATGGCACAACCTGCACTACTATCAGGAGATCATGCAGGGCATGCGCGACGCCATCGCATTGGGGCATTTTGCCGAATGGGAAGCGGATTTTCACGCGGGCCGTGCTCAGGGAGATATTGAGCCGCTTTGATCATCGCGCGCGTTTTTTGGCTTTCTTCAAAAAGCTCAATAGCTTGCGGGATTGGCGGCGTGGCACACAACAAAAAAGACGGCCAAATTGTATGTATGGCGTTGCGTGTGCTGCAGAGCGGCGTCAAACTGTTCACTTGAAAACAGGCTGGTTCAAACACAATTTGACCAGTCATAGCCAAGGAGACTGCGAAGGCTGCCGCTTCAGGGGCCGGTGCGGTCTTGCTGATATAAGGAAACGAGCATGCAAGAGACCCTCAACGCCTCCTACCCGGTGCTGCCGCTGCGGGACATCGTTGTGTTCCCGCACATGATCGTGCCGCTTTTTGTCGGGCGCGACAAATCTGTGCGGGCGCTGGAAGAGGTGATGGCGGATGACAAGCAGATCCTGCTGTCAAGCCAAGTGGATCCGTCGGTCGACGATCCTGATACAGATGGCATCTTCAAGGCCGGTGTTCTGGCGAATGTGCTGCAACTTCTGAAATTGCCTGACGGCACTGTAAAGGTGCTGGTTGAAGGGCAAGCGCGTGTACGCATTGTCGAATATCTGGAGAACGACAGCTTTTTTGAAGCGCGCGCGGAGTATCTGACCGAGATGCCCGGAGATGTCGCCACGACAGAAGCGCTTCTGCGGTCTGTCGCGGATGAGTTTGAGCGCTACGCGAAGGTCAAGAAAAACGTACCCGACGAAGCACTCGCCGTCGTGGGTGAGACAACAGAACCTGCGAAACTGGCAGATCTCGTGGCCGGGCATCTGGGGATTGAGGTCGACCAGAAGCAGGATCTTCTGGAAACGCTGTCAGTCAGCGAACGGCTTGAGAAGGTCTACGGCCTGATGCAGGGCGAAATGTCTGTTCTCCAGGTTGAAAAGAAGATCAAGACACGTGTCAAATCCCAGATGGAGCGGACGCAGCGCGAATATTACCTCAACGAACAGATGA
>ERZ1740067.54-NODE-54-length-89384-cov-42.547549_pt1 | contig 89384 bp, 89 predicted proteins | sample MGYA00581736_ERZ1740067 | MGnify/ENA primary metagenome ERZ1740067 (study PRJEB43018, sample SAMN04849236) | marine metagenome | isolation source: floating plastic debris | place: Pacific Ocean | collected 2008-08-27 | study: EMG produced TPA metagenomics assembly...
GGAAATCCATCGAAGCTCGCCGCGACGAAATATCGAGCCGCCCTGAAAAGCAGGATGTACTTCAGCAATCGTGATCCAAAACCTAACCAAACAGATTGTTGCAATCAGGTCGGGCCCATACAAATCCACAAAAGCCATTCGCTGGGCCAGGACGAATGAGCGCGTTGGACACACGGACCAAACCGCTCTCCCGGTATTGGCGCCTGTGGCGGATGTTGCGTGATGATGTGAGCGCGGTGGATTCTGTGAACTGGCGTCCCTGTCTGACGATTGGGACTTTCTCAATCCGACGACAGAATATTTCAATGTCGGATCAATGTGTTCCAACCCTGCGCCGCCGGTTTCTCGAAGATACGTGGATCAAGAGGCTGCAGCCGAAGACGCAGACGATGTATCTGCGGGCTATGCGCGATTTCACCCGGTTTCCGGGGCACTCACCGCACCTCGCGACGCCGGACGAACTGCGCGTCTCTCAACTCGACATGAAGAATGAGGGCGTCGGCGCAACGACCTGCGAAAACCGGCTGACTGTGCGGAGCGTCTTCTTCGCGACGACGGGTCAGCATCCCAAGATGAAGCGGTACATCAGTATCAGTGTGCCGCCAATGAAGGCGATGTCGAAACAAAAAACGCGACGGGTTTTCACGCATCCGCCTCGCAGGCCGCGTGCCGTAGCGCATCAACTTTCTCAACCCTAAGGTACATCCCCATACCGCCGGATAGCGTCAAAACCTGCCCGCCCTTTCCCGCTGGTCAGGTTTATCGCCGCTGCGGCGCGCACTGACATCGGCCATAAACCCCAGACAAAACGGACGCCGAAACAAGGCAGTCCGACCAGAATGTGCCAGAACGTCACACTAGATCCCTCGTCTCATGACGGTGAAATGAAACTAAGTCCGGGCGCGTTTGCCACGCTCGTCACATAATCCAAGAGAAGTGACGACACTCTTCAAAAATCCGGCGACGATCTGCAGGCAGACATCGACACAGACGTACAACAGACATAAGCAAATGTCGGTGTTCAGTGCAGCGCGAATTCGCCCACAACGTTTTGCCATTCACCAGAAGATAGCACCTTACGATGGGTAAAGCGCACCGAATGCAGCGGCCCATCCAGTTCGCGCTGCCAGAAGTCGACGAATTCGAACAGCTTAGGATGATCCGGTGCTATGTCGTAGTCCTGCCAGATGTAGCTGTTCAGCACGTGTTGATAATCGGGCATGCGGTAAAAGAACTCTGCTGTGGTCAGCCCATACCCTTTCAGCAGCAACTCGGTCTCGGAAAGCGCCATCTCGTACTCCTTTTTGGCCCCTCTCGACTCAGCTTGGCGAAATAGAATTACTTTTCAATGAAAACAATGCGTTGGCACCGATCAATCTTGGCTGCTAACAAGGTTTAGAGCGTTGGCATTGCACCTCATGTACTGCCCCTGCTATAAAGAAGCGCAAGATATAGATCCAAAGGCAGATTGGACAAAGCTACGTGAACGACACGCCGCAACCCCCTGAAAACGAAGACGAACCGCAGCGTCCTGCGTATGAAGGCTCTACCGTCTCTATCGAGGCGGAGATGCGGACGGCCTACCTCGACTACGCCATGTCGGTCATTGTCAGCCGCGCGATCCCGGATTTGCGAGATGGCCTAAAACCTGTGCATCGGCGCATTCTCTACGCCATGTGGGAAAGCGGGAATACGCACGACAAGACCTACCGCAAGTCCGCGCGGCCCGTTGGCGACGTAATGGGTAAGTATCACCCGCACGGGGACTCGGCGATTTATGACGCTTTGGTGCGGATGGCACAGGACTTTTCGATGTCGCTGCCCCTGCTCGACGGCCAGGGCAACTTCGGCTCGATGGACGGCGACAACCCGGCCGCCATGCGCTACACGGAAGTTCGGATGGACAAGCCGGCAGCTTACGTCCTGGCAGATATCGATCGCGATACCGTTGATTTTCAAGATAACTACGACGGAAAAGACCAGGAACCCACAGTCCTGCCGTCGCGGTTCCCGAACATGCTGGTTAACGGCGCGGGCGGTATCGCCGTGGGTATGGCGACGAACATCCCCCCCCACAATCTAGGTGAGGTGGTGGACGCAACGCTGGCACTGATTGACGACCCCGACCTGTCTTCCGAGCAGCTTATCGAATACGTGCCCGGCCCGGATTTTCCAACGGGCGGGATCATGCTGGGCCGCTCCGGGGCGCGCAAAGCTTATCTGGAAGGTCGCGGCAGCGTCATCATCCGCGCCAAGACCCGCGTCGAAGAACTGCGCAGGGACCGCTGGGCGATCGTGATCGACGAGATCCCCTACCAGGTGAATAAAGCCACGATGATCGAGCGCATCGCGGAGGCCGCCCGTGACAAGCGGATCGAGGGGATCGCCCATGTGCAAGACGAATCCGACCGCAACGGCGTGCGCGTGGTGGTGGAACTGAAGCGCGATGCCACGGCCGAGGTCGTTCTGAACCAGCTTTATCGTTTCACCCCGATGCAGACGTCATTCGGATGCAACATGCTCGCGCTGAATGGTGGCCGGCCCGAACAGCTGACCCTTCGTCGCTTCCTCACATCTTTCATCGATTTCCGCGAAGAGGTCGTCGCGCGCCGCACGGCTTACGATCTGCGCAAGGCGCGTGAGCGCAGCCACATACTTTGTGGTCTGGCTGTGGCTGTTTCGAATGTGGACGAAGTCGTGGCGACCATCCGTGCATCTGCCGATGCGGCAGAAGCTCGCGCCAAGCTGATGGAGCGCCGCTGGCCCGCGCAGGACATCGCCGACTATATTAAGCTGATCGATGATCCGACACATACGATGAATGATGACGGGACCTATAACCTCTCGGAAACGCAAGCACGCGCGATCCTAGATCTCCGGCTGCAGCGCCTCACCCAGATTGGTGTCAAAGAGGTAACGGGTGAGCTTGAAGAGCTCGCCGCTAAAATCAAGGAATATCTGGAAATTCTGTCTTCGCGCGAACGGATCATGGGCATAATTTCGGATGAGTTGTGCGAAGTCAAAAACCTCTTTGCCGTGCAGCGCCGCACGGAAATCGTCGAGTGGTCCGGCGATATGGAAGACGAGGACCTGATCGAGCGTGAGGACATGGTCGTGACCGTAACATCAGGCGGCTACATCAAACGCACGCCCCTCGCAGACTTCCGGTCGCAGCGGCGTGGAGGCAAAGGCCTTGCGGGCATGCAGACCAAGGAAGAAGACGTTGTCACGACGCTTTTTGTTGCCAATACTCACACGCAGCTTCTGTTCTTCACGACCGATGGCATGGTCTACAAACTCAAGACGTGGCGTTTGCCGCAAGGTGGACGAACTTCCAAAGGAAAGGCCATTGTAAACATCCTGCCGATCCCGACAGGTGTGTCGATCGCAGCAATCATGCCGGTAGATCGCGACGAAAAAGACTGGGACGATCTTCAGGTGGTCTTTGCGACCTCAGCCGGAACGGTACGGCGCAACAAGCTGAGCGATTTCACCAATGTGAAGTCAAACGGCAAGATCGCGATGAAGTTCGAAGACGAACACGCCGAGACGACCCTGATCAACGCGCGTATCGCATCGAATGATGACGATGTGATGCTTGTAACAGATTCCGGGCGCGCCATCCGCTTTCCGGCAACGGATGTGAGGGTCTTCAACTCTCGCGCCTCAGTTGGTGTTCGAGGGATCAAACTCAACAACGGTGACAAGGTCGTATCAATGTCGATCATCCGTCATTTCGTTGCCACGCCCGAAGAACGCGTCGCCTATCTCAAGCAGCGCCGCCTGATGGCCGGAATCACGGAAGAACCCGAAAACGATGAAGAGGATGTGGCGCCGGGCAACCTGTCCCCACAACGCTATGCCGAGATGTCGGCTGCGGAGAATCTGATCCTGACGATCACCTCGGGTGGATCTGGCAAGCTGTCTTCTTCACATGATTATCCCCTGCGTGGACGCGGGGGCATGGGGGTCGCGGCGATGGACAAAGCCATGCGCGGCGGCCAGCTTGTCGCGTCCTTCCCGGTGGAGATGGAAGACCAGATCATGCTTGCAACCTCCAAAGGTCAGTCGATCCGTGTGCCTGTCGAAGGCATAAGCTTCCGGTCGCGCAACGCGGGTGGTGTTAAGGTCTTCGACACCGGGCCTGGCGAAGAAGTCGTCAGCGTTGCTTGGATTGCTGATCAAGGAGAAGAAGATCCCGCCGAAGGGAACTAATTGGACGACATCTCCAACGCTTTCGTCGGCATCTCGGTCCTGAATCCGCCTTCTTATGGCTGGATGGTCTTTGTCAAACATGCTGGAAATCTGGGCGGTCTAGGCTTGGCCTGGGCCTTTACCGCGTTTCTCCAGCTCACGATGGAATTGGTCGATCTGCTTTAGCATCAGGCGCGATTGACAATCCCGGGTCACTCTGGCCCCTTGCGAAAAATCCATGCGGAGGCACAAGTGCAGCTTTCAAAACGCATAACATCGCTCACAGGAGGCGTTTCAGATGGGTGGGACGTGTTCTATCGTGCCCGCGCTATGGTCGCCGCAGGCGAAAAGGTCACCGAATTGACGATAGGCGAGCATGACATCCGCACCGCCGCCCCAATCCTAAAAGAGATGCATGAACAAGCCATGTCGGGTCATACAGGCTATGCGATGGTGCCCGGCACGGATACGCTGCGCGACACCGTGGCCAAACGCGTGCAGGACCGGACAGGCGTTCCGACCACCCGGGCGAATGTTCTGATCACGCCCGGTGGTCAGGCCGCACTTTTTGCGGCACACGCCGCGGCCTGTGATCCCGGAGATACAGCGCTTTACATCGACCCATATTACGCGACCTATCCCGGCACCATCCGTGGCGTATCCGCCATTCCACAGGCGGTGCAAACGCGGGCTGAGGATGCGTTTCAACCGCGCAAGGCCGATCTGGAGACAGCAGCAAAGGGCGCACGGTCGTTGTTGATCAACACACCGAACAACCCGACAGGCGTCGTCTATGCACATCAAACGCTTAAGGACATTGCGGGCGTTGTGAGTGACAAAAATCTCTGGCTGATCTCGGATGAGGTCTACGACACGCAGGTTTGGGAGGGCGAACACATCAGTCCCAGATCCTTACCCGGCATGGCAGACCGCACGCTCGTAGTTGGCTCAATGTCAAAAAGCCATGCCATGACTGGATCGCGCTGCGGCTGGATCATTGGCCCAGAAGCCGCCATCGATAAGCTGATCACCCTGGCGACACACACCACCTACGGCGTGCCGGGCTACATTCAGGATGCAAGCGTATTCGCACTGGATCAGGGCACCGATTTCGAGACCGACATCGCGGCACCCTTTCGCCGCAGACGGGATGCCGCGCGAAAAATTCTTGCAGGCCAAAACGTGCTTGGCCTGATCCCGGCGCAAGGGGCGATGTATCTGATGCTGGACATCAGAGCCTGCGCAGAAAGTGGTGAGGGTTTTGCCAACGCCCTGCTAGATCACGAAAAGATCGCGGTAATGCCGGGCGAAAGCTTTGGTCAGTCTGCGGCAGGGCACATCCGCGTTGCAATGACGATTGAAGACAATGCTTTTGCTCACGCGTTGCGCCGGATCAGTGCATTTGCTGACGGGCAGGCCGCTAGACGAAAAGGGGCGCACCCAAACGGCGCGCCCCAAATCATATCAGAACCGAAGTGAACCGCGGATTGTAAAGGTGGTTGCGTCTGCATTGACGCCGGTGCCGTCGATATCATCGAACGAGTGTTCAAGGATTTCCGCACCAACGACGTAACGATCACTGACCTGATAGCTCAGGCCGATCCCATAAAATTCACCAGTTTCGTTCCCCAGGGATGTGTCCACCTGTGCGACACCACCCGTCAGGTAAATCAGCGCCGGACCGGCGTCATAGCCAGCCTTGGCCTTTAACCGCGCGACCGAGTCGACCTCTGCAGCCGACGCACCAGCCGCTGTTGTCAGGTCAATGTCGGTGAAGTCATAGTCGATCTCACCACCCAGAACAAATTGACCAAAGTCATAGTTGTAGCCGGCATGCAGACCATAGAGGATGTCATCACCACTTGCCGCAAGACCGGGGGCATCTGCATCCACATCGGCATAACCCAACTGCAGACCGATATAGGGGCCGGTCCAGTCACCACCCAGTTGGACGGGGGGCGGAGGCGGTGGGGGTGCCGTTACAACGGGCTCTTCAAGGCTGCCCGCGAAAGCTGCACTGCTCAATCCTGCCGTTACGAGTGCGGAGGTTATAATACGTTTCATGTCACTCAACTCCTAAGTTCGGGCGTAGTTTTGCCCTCGTATCGAAATTCGGTATTCGGTCGTTTGGTTTCAACGGGCTGAAATCACGCCTGCGTGAAGGTGGCCAATTTTGGCCCAAAACCAGCCATACAGTGCAAAAGGTTGCCAAAAACGACGTCGCAAACGGCGCAGACAGCCTGTTTCTGTCAATGTAATGTGTCTTTGCGACAACACATGGTGCGGATGATGCAAAGAATTTGGTGCAAGATCGCACTTGTCTGCCGAACAATCGGTGCCGGTCGCGGTCGGGCGGCACGGGGAAGACCTGAAAGAGCGTGGATCTAGCCATCTCTTTTCTCTTCACCATGGAATTTGCATATGAACGATCAAACCCCCACCCGCAGCGGCGGCCGTGCGGCACGCCGCGCCGCGCGCGCAGCACCTCTTGCCGATCACCTGCGGCCCGTCCGTCCCGGCCTTGAGGGCGGCAGCTATTCACCCCTGACCGATCAAAACGTCGAGCGTATCCACAAGGCTGCGCTGAAGGCGCTCGAAGAAATCGGTCTGGCGGATGCCCCGGAAAGCGGCATTGCACATATGACAAACGCCGGGGCGGTCTTGGGCGATGACGGGCGGCTTCGATTTTCTCCGGCGCTGATCGAAGACACGATTGCGAAGGCGAACCGGTCAATCACCCTGTTCGGCCGCGACACTGCACATGACCTGAATCTGTCGGGCAATCGGGTTCACTACGGCACGGCAGGTGCGGCGGTGCATATGGTAGAGGTCGAGAGCCGCAGCTACCGAGAATCGACACTACAGGATCTCCACGATGCGGCCCGCATCGCCGACGTGCTGGACAACATCCACTTTCTGCAACGCCCAATGGTCGCGCGTGATGTGACGGACAACAGGCTGCTGGACCTCAACACGATATATGCCTGTTGTGCCGGGACGACCAAACATGTCGGCACGTCCTTCGTCGAGAAAGCCTTTGTGACGGACGCGCTTGGCCTTTTGCACATGATCGCCGGCGGCGAAGCAGCCTGGCGCGCCAGACCTTTCGTGTCCAACACCAACTGCTTTGTGGTCCCGCCGATGAAGTTCGCAACAGAAAGCTGTGAAGTGATGGAGGCTTGTATCGAAGGCGGCATGCCGATCCTTCTGCTCAGTGCGGGCCAAGCGGGCGCCACGGCGCCTGCCCCGATTGCAGGCGCCATCGTTCAGGCCGTCGCTGAATGCCTGGCAGGTCTTTTCTATGTGAACGCAGTCAGGCCCGGACATCCAGCGATTTTCGGCACATGGCCCTTTGTCAGCGATCTGCGCACCGGGGCCATGTCAGGCGGAAGTGGCGAACAAGCTCTGCTGACTGCCGGCTGCGCTCAGATGCAGCGCTTCTATGATTTGCCCGGCGGGGCTGCTGCGGGTATGGCTGACGCCAAGCTCCCCGATATGCAGGCCGGTTGGGAACAGGCGATGTCGAATGCCCTGGCAGGACTTTCGGGTCTGAACATGGTTTACGAGGCCGCTGGCATGCATGCCTCGCTCTTGGGCTTCTGTCATGAAAGCCTGATTTTGGGCAACGACATGCTGGGGCAGGCTTTGCGCTGCGTGCGCGGCATCGAAGTGACAGAAGACGCCCTGTCGGTGGAGACCATACGCGCGACCTGCCTGGGTGGGCCGGGCCACTATCTGGGCACAGAACAAACGTTGGGTGTCATGCAGACAGAATACGTCTATCCCGCAATAGCCGATAGATCTTCTCCCAAGGAATGGGAGGAAAATCAGCGTCCCGATCTGCTGGAGGCGGCCAGCGTGCGTAAGGATCAGATCCTTGCGGCAAGAAGTGCAGCGCGCTTCGAGCCATCAATCGACAATGCGATCCGGGAGGCATTCGAGATTCTGCTGCCGGAGGCATAGCAATTCTGATCAGAGCGATGCCCGATCTTGGCCTGGGGGTGCCGTGGACCGGGCATCGCGATGCTTCATTCGCGCTCAACGTTGTCGGAAATGCCCCGCAATCGCGCGAACAAAGCTACCTTCAGCCGTCCGTTTCTTCCGGCATCAGCCCAGCTTCTTGCGCGGCGGCAATCTCATCTGCGTCAAGTGCGCCGTCCGCATTGAGGTCCATGGCCGAAAAGCCATCAGAGCTGACATCGGGGAAAGAGGCCTGAACCTCATCGATTGTCAGAACGCCATCGCCATTGGCATCCATCTCGGTCGCACTTTCGCCCATGGCCAGTGCCGGGATAGTCAGCGCGGTTGCGGCTGCAAAACCCAGTGTCGCAAGTCTCTTCATTTTGGTGTCTCCCACTTTTTGAAGTGTCTTTTGAACGAGAGCTTTTTGTGTCTCTCACCATGTTTGAGTGGGAAGTCGACGTTTACGTCCCAATACCGCGCGACCTCAACCATCGCGGGCAACAGGATGCCGATACGCCGCCACGCCATGCGCGGCGGCTCGCCCAAAAAGGGCCATTTCGCACGATCGGCCAGAAACCCCCATCTGGTATTGCACCAGAAAGCCGCCAAGTTGATGTCATGTACCTCAAACGCACCCAAGGCGCCAACAGCGGCCTCATCCGCTTGATACCGATGCTGTCCAAGCGGGCTCGCAAGCTGGCGCACAATGCGGCAGAAGCAGACGATCTGGTGCAGGACACTCTTCTTTCCTTATGTCAGCGAATGAAAACGGCCGACCGGATCGATGATTTGCCCGCCTACGCCATGCGCACCTTATCCAATCAGGCCCGCAGGGGCTGGAGGCGCATGGCAGATGAGGAATTGCACGAATGTGATGCTGCGACCCCGCCAGAGGCGGAGGGGCGCCTTGCTTATGCGGATACGCTCGACGCCATCGCACGCCTGCCAGACGCGCAACGGATCCTTATGGAGTTGGTCGCAGCGGGCGAAACCTCACCCAACCGCCTCGCTGACCAGACCGGTGTGCCGATCAATACGGTGATGTCGAGGCTGGCACGTGCGCGTGCGAAGCTGCGGCTTGATCTCGACGCGCGCGACACCTGATCCAAAGGCGCACGCTCCGCGTGCACGCCGTTTTTTGCGCGCTCATTGGGCGCGTCAGCGCCTAGCTCAAACGTGTTTCTTTGGCCAAGACTGTTGCGTCTGAGAAAAAGAAAACGGAGCCCGAAGGCTCCGTTGGAGTTTCGCCGTTCAGGCTCAATTTGTTAACCGCTCGGTATTTTTTGCCTGCGGCCTGAACGTCGTCAGAGGCGAGCGCACCCGCCCCGTGTCACGATGGGCAAGGACTGATCGTCCGCCCCCACCCTGTTCGGCGGAGACCGGCCTTGGTTTTAGAACCGGCCTCCTGCTGCGCCATGGAAGGGCGCACTATTTCTTATTCTGACGCTGCGTGAGCGCCGACGCCGCTGCTGATTTGGCAGCCTTTGATGACTTCGGATTGGAAAGCACCTTTGCCGCAGCAGAAGCAGCTTTGGCGCTCGTAACCTCCGAATTCTTACGTCGAGCCATGATAGACCCTCCATTTATCCACCGCAGATTGTCGAAAACTCGGGTATGTTCCCTGTATCTCCTTGTATCTTTGGTAGAACAACAGCGCGTAGTTGAACGCAGTGTCCGAGCGTGTTCCTCCTTTTGCTACGGCCGACTCAGGCCGATCCGCTTTGTCTCCTGTCCACGCTGTTTAAGAAGGAGACGAGCTGGGAGAGGGTGTTGCATCACTCTCTCCCAACCCTCAATCTCTTAGCTACACCCCGACGTCGCGCCGCAGGTGTTGCACTTCATGCAGGTTCCATTGCGCACCAAAGTGTAGTTGCCGCATTCGCCGCAGGCTTCGCCCTCGTAGCCCTGCATCTTGGCCTTCGTCCGCGCGTCGATCGCCGTGGCCGAGACCGATTTGCTCATCACAGCTGAAGCGGCAACAGCAACTTCTGGAACAATCGCTTCCAGTGCAGCAGATGGATCGGCGAGCGAAGTCTCCGCCCCACCCTGCAACACAACAAGTTCCTGCGGGAGGCGCTTGCGAAGATAGCCGGTCGAGCTGATCTGCTTCAGCACTTCCAATGACTTGGAAGCCGCATTTTCGCTCAGTTCCTTGACATTCGAAACACCCTCTTCCTCACCGCGGCCCAAATCGTCAAATGTCGCCCCTTGTGGCGCTACATGGGCGAGATCCGTGCGATCCAGATAGCTGACGGCCAGCTCGCGGAAGATGTAGTCAAGGATCGAAGTTGCGTTCTTGATTGAATCGTTGCCCTGAACCATCCCGGCAGGTTCGAACTTGGTGAAGGTGAAGGCGTCCACAAATTCCTCAAGCGGGACGCCATATTGCAGGCCAACCGACACGGCGATGGCGAAGTTGTTCATCATCGCCCGGAATCCGGCGCCTTCCTTGTGCATGTCGATGAAAATCTCACCCAGCGAGCCGTCACCGTACTCACCCGTACGCAGATAGACCTTGTGGCCACCCACAATCGCTTTCTGTGTGTAGCCCTTGCGACGCTCGGGCATCTTTTCGCGGTGACTGCGCACGATCTCCTTGACCACGACTTTTTCCACGATCTTCTCGGCCAGCACAGTCGCCTTTTCCTGGATCGATCCGCTTTCAAGCACCTCCGATGCATCCTCGTCATCTTCGACCAGAGCAGCTGCCAAAGGCTGCGAGAGTTTCGAGCCGTCGCGATAAAGCGCATTGGCCTTCACACCAAGCGACCACGACAGTTCATAAGCGCGTTGGCAATCCTCAATCGTCGCATCATTGGGCATGTTGATCGTTTTGGAAATCGCGCCAGAAATGAAGGACTGGGCCGCGGCCATCATGTGGATGTGGCTGTCGACACTCAGATAACGTTTGCCTTTCTTGCCGCACGGATTGGCGCAATCGAAGATGTGGTAGTGCTCTTCCTTCAGATGCGGCGCACCCTCCAGCGTCATCGTCCCGCAGACGTGATCGTTGGCCGCATCGATATCCACCTTTGCGAAGCCAAGATGGCGTAGCAGATCGAAGGTCGGATCGTTCAGCTTTTCGGCAGGGATACCAAGTACTTGCGTGCAGAACTCTTCGCCAAGCGTCCACTGATTGAAAACAAACCGGATATCGAAGGCGCTCTCCAGAGCGGCATCCACCTTAGCCAACTCGTTGGGCCCAAAACCGTGGCCCGCCAGCGTTGTGTGATTGATTCCAGGTGCATTGCCGATCGTGCCGTGACCGACGGCATAGCTAACGATCTCTTCTATCTGCGCAGACCCGTAGCCAATGTTCTCAAGTGCTGCCGGTACCGATTGGTTGATGATCTTGAAGTAGCCACCACCGGCCAGCTTCTTGAACTTGACAAGAGCAAAGTCAGGCTCGATCCCCGTTGTGTCACAATCCATCACGAGGCCGATTGTCCCGGTCGGTGCAATCACCGTGGCTTGCGCGTTGCGATAACCATGCGCCTCACCCAGTCTTAGTGCTTCGTCCCAGCAGGATTTGGCAACGTCGATAAGGCGCGCATCCGGGCAGTTGGCGTGATCCAATGCCACCGGCTTGACGGCCAAGGCTTCATAACCCTCCGTCGCACCATGCGCCGCTGTTCGATGATTACGCATCACACGCAACATGTGATCGGAATTCTTGGCGTATCCGGGGAATGGGCCCAGTTCACCCGCCATCTCCGCACTTGTTGCATAGCTCACGCCGGTCATGATCGCGGTCAGGGTCCCGCAAAGCGCGCGCCCCTCGGCGCTGTCATAGCCAAGCCCCATATTCATCAAGAGCCCACCAATATTTGCGTAGCCCAGACCCAAAGTCCGGAAATCATAGCTCCGCTGCGCAATCTCCTTCGACGGGAATTGCGCCATCATCACGCTGATCTCAAGTGTTACAGTCCAAAGACGCGACGCATGCATATAATCCTCGACCTGAAACACGCCGTCTTCGAGGAACGTCAGCAAGTTCATCGATGCGAGATTGCACGCCGTGTCGTCGAGGAACATGTACTCGGAACATGGGTTTGATCCGCGAATCTGACCATCTTCCGGGCAGGTGTGCCACTCGTTGACTGTGTCGTGGTACTGGATACCCGGATCTGCGCATGCCCAAGCCGCATGCCCTACCTGCTCCCACAGATCGCGAGCCTTGATCGTTTTGGTCACCGAGCCATCGACCCGGTTGATCAATTCCCAATCAGCGTCTTTTTCGACCGCTTTGAGGAATGCGTTGGTGACCCGGATAGAGTTGTTCGAATTCTGTCCGCTGACCGAGTTATAGGCCTCAGAATCCCAGTCGGTATCGTATGTCGGAAACTCAATGCTTGTATGACCCTGCTTGGCATAGTCAAGAACGCGCTTGATGTAGGTCTCCGGGATCGCAACCTTCTTGGCTGCCTTAACAGCCTCCTTCAAGCTATTGTTCTTGCTCGGATCATATGCATCCCCTTCAACACCATCCCAGTCGCGAAGCGCGGCGAAAATCGCATTGAGCTTCTCTTCGTGCATCTTAGAACCGGCGACAATACTTGCCACTTTCTGCTCTTCGATAACCTTCCAGTTGATGAAGTCCTCGATGTCGGGGTGGTCAGCATCCACGATCACCATTTTGGCCGCGCGCCGCGTTGTGCCACCCGACTTGATCGCCCCGGCCGCACGGTCACCGATCTTCAGGAAACCCATGAGGCCGGAGCTCTTGCCGCCGCCCGACAGTTTCTCGCCCTCTCCGCGGAGCGATGAAAAATTGGTGCCTGTGCCCGATCCGTATTTGAACAGGCGCGCCTCACGAACCCAGAGATCCATGATCCCACCGTCATTCACCAGATCGTCGGCAACCGACTGAATAAAGCAGGCATGGGGCTGCGGGTGTTCGTAGCTTGACTTCGATTTGGTGAGCTTACCTGACTTGTAGTCCACATAGTGATGCCCCTGCGCCGGGCCGTCGATTCCGTATGCCCAGTGCAGGCCCGTATTGAACCATTGAGGAGAGTTTGGCGCCGCACGCTGTGTGGCCAGCATGTGCCGCATCTCGTCATAATAGGCGCGCGCATCTTCCTCGGTCGAGAAATAGCCGCCCTTCCAACCCCAATAGGCCCATGCACCAGCAAGCCGGTCGAAGACCTGCTTTGAGGACGTTTCACCACCCATCTCCGCGCCCTTGGCCGGAACGGACCGCCACAGAAACTCTGGTACGTCCTTCTCCTTCACCTTTTGGAGCTTCGACGGAACGCCAGCCTTGCGGAAGTACTTTTGTGCGATGACGTCGCTGGCCACCTGGCTCCAAGGCGCCGGAACTTCAACTTCATCAAGTCTGAAAACAACGGTGCCGTCCGGGTTCCGGATCTCGGACAATGTTGTCACGAAATCTAGCTCTGCGTAAGCGTCCTGTCCTGATCGGGTGAATTTTCGTTCAATCTTCATCGCGCTGCCTCGTTTCCAGCTTTTTCATTCGGTTCCGTCATTGCGGCGCCGCACCTCTTTTGCCTTAACGATCGGGCAAAAACCTCTCCGTCTGGGATCAGCGCCCCAGTTCAAGCCATTTTCGGCGGGTTGGAAATGCCCCTGTCGCTTGGTATGCCGCCCTTCAATAACTACTAGATCTTGTGGCTTCACACCCGGCCCACACAAACTGACGTAGATACCCATATCCCGTCAACGGCTTTTTTATAAGTTTTGTAACAAATTCAGCTTGACCCAAAGCTCGAATGCGGGGCCACGAACGGGCGGGTGATTCAATGTGTTAACGCAGCGTGACCCCGCGCGCGCAGAACCAGCTATCAGACAAACCTGAAAATCGTTTTCGATTGAGGGTTTAGTCACAAAAATTCGTCCGCAACCTAAGCCTTCACAAAGTTTAACAACGTCGATCCCGAAAGCATTTGCTGCGACTGCAGAAATATGATGACCTGTCAGTGATTTGTTCAAAGCGAGGGCCGAATGCGTCTTTTGATCCCCTTGATGCTTGGCCTAGCGGCATGTGCGCCACAATATGTTGAGCGCGAAATTACCTCCGACCAAGATCTACCCGTGCGAAAGGCGTTTTTTGAGTCGCGCCCCAAGCCGCTTGAGGACGCATTCCGGGCATCCTGCACAGCGCCCGGAGACACCTACAAGCGGGTCTCGCAAGAGTTGGTGCAATGCCGCATCTTGCCCGCACCGGATCTGGCAGCGTTCCTCGTCTTGGAATTTGACGGGGCGCTCGAAGCACCAACGCTGATCATGCAGAAAAAGACCGAACCCCGGGGTGAGGAATACCTTGTCGAGATGTCTTACTATGCCGAGGTGATCCAGAAATCGGGAAGTCCGCGCAGGATCTACTTTCAGCAACGGCGCCTTGATCGGCTGGTCGATGAGTTGCTAAGTGCGGCGGGTGGCCGACCATCGCCATCGGAAACCTAGGCTGCAAAATGGAATTTTTTGGACTGGTCGGGGCGAGAGGATTCGAACCTCCGACCCCCTGTACCCAAAACAGGTGCGCTACCAGGCTGCGCCACACCCCGACCATTTCGCCTCTTTAATGAGATGAATCGGGTTTGAAAAGCCCTAACACGCCCAAGCCGCGGGCCCTTTTTCAAAGGCCGGGTGTCGCAGTTGGGATCCAACCGAAATCCCCAATGCCTTTGCCAATCCGCCATTGACCTCAAGCACCGCTATTAACCCGTCACCGCCGGTGATCGGCGTTTCATCAAGCGGTTTGGCGCGGTGATGTATGTGACGAACGACGCCAGTTGGATCGATGAACAGCATGTCGAGTTCGATCAAAGTGTTGCGCATCCAGAAGCTCAACCGCTGTGGATGCTCATAGATGAAAAGCATACCTGACGAGCGCGCCATTTCCTCGCGGAACATGAGACCCTGCGCACGTTCGGCGTCGTCATCTGCAAGTTCGACGTTGAAACGCGCTTGGCCAAAGTCGCCGCGAATGTGCACCACATTCAGCGAACAAGCAAATGCAACACATGATGAGGCAAAGAAAAGCCCAAGCGCCAAAAGGACGGATCGCATCAATCCTGGCCTTTGGTCAATGCAGCCTCCCAGGCATGGACCTCTGCCGCCATCTGACCGCGCTTGCCTTCGATCACTCGAAGCGCCAGGGCCTCACCCGGCTGAAGGTCTGCCAAACCAGAACGGCGCAGCACTTCGATATGCAGAAACACATCATCCGCCCGACCGAAGACATTTGCAAATCCGAAACCTTTCGCTTTGTCGAACCACTTCACACGACCGGGCTCAAGTGGCGCATCTGCTACCTGCCCCTCGTCAAGGTCCGCAATGTCGGTGAGCGCACTGGCACCATTCACAACGGGAGGCTCGATCTGAAGCACTTCGACAGCCTGCGCGCCCCGTTGCGTCGATTGCACGCGCACCTTCATGCGCGCGCCATCCGCCACCGAACTTTGACCAAAATTACGCAGCACGTTGACGTGAAGCAGAATGTCCGCCCCACCACTTTCAGCAACGACGAAGCCGAAGCCCTTGACCGGGTCGAACCACTTCACCGTACCGTCGATCACTTCATTGTCTACGTCTTCGTCGGACACGACCTGTCTTTCAGATATGTAATAAGTCGTCATCCAAGTCTTGCAGGATTCCGCCGGGTGTTTTCAAGGCGAAATGTTAACCTTTTATCATAGACTTGTCCAAACTCGGCATGAATTGGCTAAGGATTCAGCCTTTCAACAGTCCAATCGGTCTCGGCAGAATTGCGCCGCCAGCGGAAACGATCATGCAAACGAAAGGCGCCATCTGCCCAAAATTCGATCTCGATCGGCGTGATCCGATAGCCGCCCCAGAATGGCGGCCGGGGTGGATTGGTGCCTTTGGCTGCAGTGATCTTGGCAACTTCGGCCATGAGAGACGTCCGACTGTCGAGCGGCTGGCTCTGGCGCGACGCCCACGCCCCCAGACGGCTTTTGAGGGAGCGGGAGGCGTAGTAGTCATCCGCCTGCTTGCCCTCTTCCTTTTCGATGTGTCCGCGCACGCGGATCTGACGCCGCAGCGACTTCCAGTGCATTACGAAGGCCGCCTTGCGCGATTGATCAAGCTCGGCCGCCTTCGCGCTTTCGTAATTTGTGTAGAAGACGAATGCGTCATCCTCTACATCCTTTAACAGCACCATACGGGCGTTCGGCATTCCTTCCGCGTCTACCGTTGATAGCGCGATAGCGTTGGGATCATTCGGCTCTTGCGCCTCGGCTTCGGCCATCCAGATGCGGACGATCTGAAAAGGATCCTCCCCGATAAATTTTCCATCACGATCTGACATGGCCGACCTCTTCTGCTGCGTACCAACCGAGCCCCTTGTCTTAGAGTAATTCCCACCAAGGACCAGCCCGGTTGCCTCTCTTGAAGCATAACACGCTATCCCCTAAAGCTGATCGGCAGAAAAAACGCGGCAAGGGACAGGCATGACCAGTGGGCTGATGAACGGCAAGCGCGGCCTGATAATGGGGCTGGCAAACGACAAATCGATCGCCTGGGGCATTGCCAGGGCGCTGCATGATGCTGGCGCGCAGATGGCATTCTCCTACCAAGGTGAGGCTCTCAAAAAACGCGTGGAACCGCTTGCGGGTCAACTAAACAGCAAGCTCGTCCTGCCCTGCGACGTGGGTGACGAAGAATCGATAGACGCATTGTTCTCCGAACTGAAAGAGCATTGGGACGGGCTCGACTTTGTGGTTCACGCCATTGGTTTTTCGGACAAGAACGAGTTGCGCGGCCGCTATGTGGACACAAGCCGCGCAAACTTTGCGATGTCGATGGACATCTCGGTCTACTCCTTCACGGCCGTCATGCAGCGAGCTGAAAAGATTATGTCGGAAGGTGCGAGCGCGCTCACACTCACCTATTACGGCGCCGAAAAAGTGATGCCACATTATAATGTAATGGGCGTCGCCAAGGCTGCCCTTGAAGCCTCGGTGCAATACTTGGCTGAGGATCTCGGCAAAGACGGTATTCGCGTCAACGCGATCAGCGCAGGGCCCATAAAAACGCTCGCCGCCTCGGGCATTGGCGACTTTCGCTATATCATGAAGTGGAACGAGTACAACTCACCCCTGCGGAGGAATGTCACCATAGACGATGTCGGCAAGTCGGCGCTCTACCTGTTGTCCGATCTTGGCTCTGGCGTAACCGGGGAATGCATGCACGTGGATGCGGGGTATCACGTGGTCGGCATGAAGGCCGTTGATGCACCGGATATGGCAAAAGGATGAGAGCCTTTCTGCCAGCGCTGCTGATTTGCATGGCTTCATCAGGTGCGGCTGATTGTGCGTGGACAGATGATGGTATCATGGCGACCGCGCTATTAAACAGCCAGTGGCAGCTGACTACCGCCCAGGGATATCGCGTCGACGCTGTCGGAAAGCAAACTCACGTAAAACTGGTGCCTGAAATCCAGAAGTTTTCGTTGTCGTTTGACGAGACGTTGCGACACGCAAGTGTGGGTAGAAAGACGTTTGATCTAACCGTTGCCGATCCATCTGTGGCAACAGATGGAAGCTTGGAAGTTGGCCGCCATAGTTTCGTAACGAGGTTTCCAACACTTGATGGAGCACCATGTGAAACATCCGATTTATCGGCACTCCATTTTACAACCAATTCAGATCATTGGCGTATGGACACTTGGCTTATATTGCGCGCCTACAGTGAAACAAAGCTGGTCGGTCTCATTAGGATCGTTGGCAATCGATCTGCGAATGGTGTCGGCGCAGGACTTTATGCAGTTGAGGCAAGGCCGTTTCCCTAGCAGATCCAACATAGTCCGCTATCCGACCGATCTTAATAGAAGGTGATCTCATGACGACCGAACCAAGTTCTCGTCTTCCTCACGAAAAAGGGTTCCATGTCTCCTGGGATCAGATCCACCGCGACAGCCGGGCCTTGGCGTGGCGGCTGGACGGATACGGGCCTGACGACGGATCCTGGCGGGCTGTCGTCGCGATCACACGTGGCGGGATGGCACCGGCGATGATCGTTGCCCGCGAACTCGATATCCGGACGGTCGATACGATTTCGGTCAAATCCTATCATTCCGGTGGCGGCAAGGCCGACCAAAGGCGCGATGCAGAAGTGATCAAAAGCCCCGACGCCACAGTCATGGGGGACGGAACGGGGATCCTGATCGTCGATGACCTCGTCGACAGCGGAAAAACACTGGAACTGGTCCGACATCTTTATCCCAAAGCGCATTTCGCGACAGTCTACGCCAAACCGCAGGGTGAGCCACAGGTCGACACGTTCATCACCGGTGTTAGCCAGGACACTTGGATCTTTTTTCCATGGGACATGGCCCTGCAATATGTCGAACCCTACCGGGGCCGGGACTAGTGTCGTCATCCACACGTACCGCCTCAACATTCGCGCCACCGGTCATGGAGGCCCGGCGCTGGATAGAAGGGATCCGTTTTCCGGAAGACCGTCCTTTGATCAATGTCAGTCAGGCTGCTCCGGTCGATCCGCCACCGCAAGCGTTGCGTCAGGTCATGGCGGATGTGGCGTTGAGGCGGGACGACGCACATCTTTATGGGCCGGTCCTTGGCAATCCTGATCTTCGCGAAGCACTCGCTGTAGAGACAGCGGCGCACTACGTCGGCTCTGTCAATGCAACGCAGGTCGCCATCACCTCCGGCTGCAATCAGGCTTTTTCTGCCGCCATCGCGGCGCTGTGCGGCGAAGAAGATGAGGTTATCCTGCCAACCCCTTGGTATTTCAATCATAAAATGTGGCTGGACATGTCTGGCATAAAAGCCGTCCCGCTAAAATGCGGCGACGGTATGATGCCCGATCCGCAGCGCGCAGAACGACTGATTACCCATAAGACCCGCGCCATCGCCCTTGTGACACCCAACAATCCAACGGGTGTCGAATATCCCGATCATCTCGTTCTGGCGTTTTTTGAACTTGCGCAAAAGTACGGGATCCACCTGATCGTTGATGAAACATACCGTGATTTCGACAGTCGGATAGGCGCGCCACATGCCCTTTTTCAGCAAAAGGACTGGGAACAGACGCTTGTTCACCTTTATTCTTTCTCAAAGGCCTACCGGCTCACGGGGCACCGTGTCGGCGCCATCATCACGGATGCAGCGCTTCTGTCTGAGACAGAAAAGTTTTTGGACACAGTGGCCATCTGCCCAAGCCAGTTGGGGCAACACGCAGCACTGTGGGGCATCAACAACCTGAAACAATGGCTTTCTGGCGAACGCCACGAGATCCTCGCGCGGCGGGCCGCAATCGCTGAAGGCATGCCCCAACTCTCCGGCTGGCGGCTTCTGGGGCTGGGCGCCTATTTTGCCTATCTTGAACATCCTTTAGAAATGTCATCGGCCGATCTCGCTCCGAAACTTGTCGAAGAGGCAGGCATCCTCTGTCTTCCGGGCACAATGTTTTGTCCCAAAGATGATCCAAGCGGCGCAAAACAATTGCGGATTGCTTTCGCCAATCTGGATGCAGATGGAATCGATATGCTCTTCAAAAGACTGACAGCGCTTTCGTTCTAGCCTTGCCGCTCTGCTTTGGCGCGTCTATGCAGTGCCGACAGTCGAAACCGAGGACAATTCTGCCATGGCCAAAGCAACAAAAAGTCTGTCGAAAACGGCGGTCTGGATCCTGCTTGGCCTTTTGTTTATCGGGCTCGCAGGCTTTGGCGCTGACGGGTTGACCGGCAATATCCGCACGATCGGAAATGTCGGTGACAAGTACATTGACGTGAACGCCTATGCGAACCAGCTGCAGCAGGAGATCCGCGCGATCGAGGCGGAACGCGGATCGCCTTTGCGGATGGCAGAAGCGCGCGCGCTTGGCGTCGACCAGCGCGTGCTTGCCCGTCTCGTTCAAACCCGCGCGCTTGACCATGAAACGACGCGGATGGGCCTGTCCATCGGGGATGAGCGTCTGCGAGAAGAGTTGTTGAGCATACCGGCCTTCCGCGGCGTCGACGGCAACTTCGACCGTGAAGGATACCGCTTTTCACTGGAACAGGCCGGGCTAAGCGAAGCACGGTTCGAAGAAACATTGCGCGAGGATTCCGCGCGAGCGTTGTTGCAGGGCGCTGTCGTGTCGGGGATCGTCATGCCGGACGTCTATGCGAACACGCTTCTGGCCTATGCACGCGAAACCCGAAGCTTTACCTGGGCACGACTGGACGAAAGCGATCTCACCTCGGGAATCCCGGCACCGGATGAGGCAGCGCTGCAAGCCTATCATACAGAAAACATCAGTGATTATCAGCATCCTCGCACGAAGCGGATTGCTGCGGCCGTCCTGTTGCCCGATATGCTTTTGGACAGCATAGAGCTGGACGAAGAGGCCCTGCGCGCAGAGTACGATGCAAGGTCCGATGTATACAATCAACCTGAACGTCGCCTCGTTGAAAGACTTGTCTTTCTGGACGAAGCTGCCGCAGACAGCGCTCTGGCGCAGCTTGATGCAGGTGGCGCCACATTCGAAACGCTGGTCGAAGGCCGCGGACTGACACTGGCGGATGTGGATCTGGGCGATGTCACAGAGCTTGGTCTCGCCGACGCGGGCAGTGCCGTCTTTGCGGCGGATGTTGGCACGGTGATGGGTCCCCTTCCCACGGCTCTGGGTCCGGCGCTTTTTCGCGTGAACGGCATTCTACCGGCGCAGACCGTCACCTTCGAAGAGGCACAGGAAGAATTACGCCCTGCCATGGCGGCGGACCGGGCGCGCCGTCTTGTCGACACGCAAGCGCAAGGCTTTGATGACCTACTGGCTGGTGGGGCGACGCTGGAGGAACTGGCCGAAGAAACCGACATGGAGCTTCAAACCGTCGACTGGTTTGCCGGGCTCAGCGATGGCCTTGCCGCCTATCCCGATTTCCGGCAAGCCGCACAGGCCGTCACCGAAGATGATTTTCCGGAAATCGAAACGCTGGATGATGGCGGGATCTTCGCCATGCGCCTGGACGAAACACTTCCCGCGCGCCCTGCGCCTTTTGAAGATGTGCGCGATGACGTGTTGACTGACTGGCGCAATGCGCAGGTCGAGGCCGTTCTGGCCGAGCAGGCAGAAACGCTTGTTACACAGCTGTCCGATGGTGCGGACTTCGCGACGCTCGAACTGACCTCAACCGTCGAAGAAAACCTGGATCGGACCGCTTTTGTCGAAGGCACACCTGCCGGGTTCATGACACAGATTTTTGCCATGGAAGAAGGTGATGTGTCCCAATTGTCTGCCGATGGAATCCTCGTGATTATAAGGCTCGACAGCATCACAGCCGCCGACGAAAGCGAGGAAAACGTCGCCATCGGCGAACAGGTGACACAGCAGCTAAGCCAGTCACTTGCACGCGACCTGTTCACCATCTTCGCCAATGACACAACCCTGCGGGCAGGTCCGGAAATCGATCAGAGGGCGATTGATGCCGTCCACGTGAATTTCCCCTGATTTCATGGCTTTGATCCCCGAATATGATGCATTTGCGGCAGCCTATGAGGTGGGTCGCAATCAGGTGGTCTATACCCGTTTGGCTGCTGATCTCGACACGCCCGTGTCGCTTATGCTCAAGCTCGCCGGGGCGCAAAAAGACGCTTTCATGCTCGAATCCGTCACAGGCGGCGAGGTGCGCGGACGCTACTCCATCATTGGGATGAAACCGGATCTGGTGTGGCGCTGTCGGGGTGAGACATCTGCCATCAACCGCGCTGCGCGTTTTGACTCGGATGCGTTTGAAGAGATCGCGGGCAATCCGCTGGACACCCTCCGCGATCTGATCTCAGAAAGCCGGATCGAGCTGCCCGATGATCTGCCACAAGCGGCGGCCGGTCTCTTCGGGTATCTGGGTTATGACATGGTTCGGCTGGTGGAGTATTTGCCAGAGATGAACCCAGACCCCCTTGGTCTGCCCGATGCTTTGATGTTGCGGCCTTCGGTTGTCGCCGTTCTGGATGGCGTGAAGGGCGAGGTTGCGGTCGTGTCGCCTGCATGGGTCAGCGATGGTCAAACGGCGCGCGCAGCCTATGCGCAAGCAGCCGAACGAGTGATGGACGCCGTACGCGATCTGGAACGGGGCGTACCCTCTGAAACCCGCGATCTGGGTGAGGCGGAACCGCCAGGGGAACCGATCAGCAATTTCAGTCACGCGGCCTACCTGGCGGCGGTCGAAAAGGCCAAGGACTACATCAAGGCCGGCGACATCTTTCAGGTCGTGCCGGCCCAACGCTGGAGCCAGAGTTTTCGCCAGCCGCCCTTCGCGCTTTATCGCTCCCTTAGACGCACGAACCCTTCCCCCTTCATGTTCTATTTCAATTTTGGCGGATTTCAGGTGGTCGGTGCCAGCCCTGAAATCCTCGTCCGGGTGTTCGGGCGTGAGGTCACGATCCGGCCTATTGCAGGAACCCGTCCGCGGGGCGCTACCCCCGAAGAGGATCGGGCACTTGAGGTAGAATTGTTGAAGGATGAGAAGGAGTTGGCGGAGCATCTTATGCTCCTGGATCTCGGCCGCAACGATGTCGGGCGGGTCGCCAAGATCGGTACGGTGCGGCCCACCGAAGAGTTCATAGTCGAACGCTACAGCCACGTGATGCACATCGTTTCAAATGTCGTGGGTGAGTTGCACGAAGACAAGGACGCGCTGGACGCTTTCTTTGCCGGGATGCCTGCTGGCACTGTCTCTGGCGCGCCAAAGGTGCGAGCGATGGAGATCATCGACGAGTTGGAGCCCGAAAAGCGCGGCATCTATGGCGGCGGCGTCGGCTATTTCAGCGCTGGCGGTGACATGGACATGTGTATCGCCTTGCGCACGGCAGTGGTGAAGGATCGGACGCTGTACATCCAGGCGGGTGGCGGCGTTGTCTACGACAGTGATCCGCAGGCGGAATACATGGAGACCGTGCACAAGTCCAACGCAGTCCGCCGGGCCGCAGCAGACGCAGCACGATTTTCAGGAACGGGCAATCAGTAGGACCGTCCGCGCAACGGTTAAAGGCGGGATTCCAAGGATTTAAGCGGATCGCCCTCTCAACCCAATAAAACAAGCTCAATCGGCTGTCTGTTTTGCATCTGTATTTCGGAGGTGCGTATGTCGGCATATTTGGCTGGTCAATGGAGCGGACGGTGGGCTTCATTAAATTGGCGTAAACGGTGGTGATGGTTTGGCCACCGGCCTGCAAAATTAGGCTCATCGGAGGTGCGGGCTCAGAGTTTTTCGCAAATCCTACCATGGCCGTTTCGACGGATCCCTCATTTTCAGTGAAGGATCGAACCTCAGGTCTCGGCTTTCTTTTCCCAGCGGCCGCTTTCTTCGCTCCAATACTGCGCTGATGCGCCTGCGCCTTTCAGGTCTTTCCATTGGCCCCGCGCAACATTCAGGGCCGCCGGGTCATTGCCGTCGAAGAGGACGCACACCCGGTCAAATGCGCCGACCTCATCGGCTGTGACCTCTGCCCCATCGATGGACATAAGGCATTGTGCACCGTTGGGGGCATGCGGTTGGTCGGTCAGCAGGATTGGCTGGTCTGCGTCATGCTCTCCACCCGCGCGGCCATGGGCCAGAAAGCCGTCATCAGAGATCAGCCACAGCTTTTCTTCGAGCCAGTCTAGCCGCGCAGGGTCGCGCCCCCGCACGACCACCCGCCAACCTGCGCCACGTGACTTTTCCAGAAGCATCGCGAGCGTGTCCTCGAGCGGACGGCGCGTGAGGTGGTAGAAGAAGGCCGCACCCATCCTAGCCCGTCTCGTAAAGGTCCATCACCAGGCGGTTCAGCGCAGCCACCCCCCAGCCGGTCGCCCCCTTTGGCGCAAGCCTGGTGTCCGACTTCACCGAAGCCACACCAGCGATATCGAGATGGATCCAAGGCACATCGTCCTTGACGAACCGTTGAAGGAACTGCGCCGCGGTGATCGACCCAGCCGGACGACCACCAATATTTTTCATGTCCGCAATTCGGGATTTCAGCATGTCATCATAGGCCTTGCCAAGCGGCATGCGCCACGCGCCCTCGCCTTCGGTCGTTGCCGCTTTGAGGAAAGCATCGCAAAAGGTGTCGTTGTTAGAAAACACGCCTGCATTTTCGTGGCCCAGTCCAATGATGATGGCACCAGTAAGCGTAGCGAGGTCAATCATGCCAGCGGGTTCGTACTTGTCCTGCGCGTACCAAAGGATATCACAAAGGACGAGCCTGCCCTCCGCATCCGTATTGATGATCTCGACTGTGTCACCCTTCATCGATCTAACCACGTCTCCGGGGCGGGTCGCGTTTCCAGAGGGCATATTCTCAACCAGACCAACGATGCCAACCACATTGGCCTTGGCCTTGCGCAGAGCCAGCGCGCGCATGGTCCCCGCGACGGTGCCTGCGCCCCCCATATCCATGGTCATGTCTTCCATGCCAGCGGCAGGCTTGAGACTGATACCACCGGTGTCAAAGACCACGCCCTTGCCGAGCAGCGCCAACGGTGCATCGCCCTTTTTGCCGCCCATCCATTCCATCACGACGACCTTTGAAGGACTGTCTGAACCCTGACCCACCGACAAGAGCGTGCGCATCCCAAGCTCTTCCAGCGCGTCCTCTTCAAGCACGTCGACCTTGAGACCCAGCGAAGACATCTCGGCGAGGCGGTCGGCAAATTCGGTTGTGGTGAGGATGTTCGCAGGTTCATTGACCAAATCGCGGGTCATGTGGGCGCCATCGGCGATGGCCATCAGCGGGGCCGCCGCAGCCGCAACGTCTTCCGGTTTGCTTGCCATGAGGGTCACCTCACCCTTGGCGGGGTCGGCCTTTGTCTTGTGCGCGTTGAAGCGGTAGTCACGCATAGCGATACCAAAGGCCATGTCAGCGGCGCGGCGGGTGCTGCCTGTCAGGACCAGCATGTCATACTCTCCGCGCAGACGGCCCAGGGCGGCACCGGCCTTGCGGGCATCTGCCTGGCTCGGGCGGCGGTCGAGCTTGACGATATCCAGCGCCTCTGCGCTCAAACCGGCGGGAAATCCAAGACTGATCACCTCGCCCTGGCCCAGCTTTTCAAACCGGCTGCTATCGACCATTCGAGCCAGTGTACCGCGGGTCAGCCGGTTCACCCGGCGACCCGCCGGATCAAGCTTGCCTTCGGTATCGACAAGGATGGCGACGCGTCCCTCCTGCCCCGCTATCGCCTCGATATCGGTTTCGCCAAATCGGATCGAGGTCACGTTGGTCATGGTGCTCTCCTGTCTTGGATGTGGTCGCTGCCGGATACACCTAACGCGGCCGGAGGGAAGTGACCAGAAACGAGTTTTCCCCCGGCGCACCTTGGGCTAGTCTGCAAGGAATTACGAGCAGCTGCCACATATTCAGGGGACAAGGTTGGCGCGAATTGACCGCTATATGCTGTCGCAGATGTTGTGGCTTTTCGGTTTTTGCGCACTGGTCCTTGTGGCAATCTTCTGGATTAATCGGGGCGTTGTGCTGTTTGATCGATTGATCGGCGATGGCCAGACAGCGCTTGTTTTCCTTGAGTTTACGGCACTTAGCCTGCCGACGCTGATCGCACGCGTATTGCCGATCGCCGCGTTCTGCGCGAGCGTCTATGTAACGAACCGCCTGAACAATGAAAGCGAACTGACGGTCATGCTGGCAACCGGTGCATCGCCCTGGCGGTTGGCGCGACCCGTTTTTCTCTTTGGTCTGGTTGTGGCGAGTATGATGGCGATTCTTACAAACACGCTTGTGCCGACCGCGCAGGCGCAACTGACAGAGCGAGAGGCGGAGATTTCACGAAACCTCACCTCGCGCCTATTGACCGAAGGCACTTTCCTAAGCCCGACCGAGAATGTGACGTTTTATACCCGCGAAATCGGTGAAGATGGCGTGCTGCGCGATGTATTCCTTTCGGATCGTCGAAACCCGAGCGAGCGGGTGATGTATACGGCGGCCGAGGCCTATCTTCTGCGGGACGAAAACAGCACGACGCTGATTATGGTGGACGGGCTGGCGCAACGTTTGAGCGAGCCGGGCAAGCGGCTGTCGACCTCGACATTCCAGGATTTTTCGTTCGACATCTTGCCCATGATGGACAGTGCTGCAGGCGGTTTTGCTTCAATCCGGCATTTGCGGTCGCTTGCCTTTCTTGAGAATTGGGATGAGATTTCCGAGCAAACGGGCGCCAGCCGCGGCGCCATTGCCGAAGAGTTGCACAGCCGGTTCGCGCAGCCGCTTTTCTGCCTGGTCGTGGCCCTGGTCGGGTTTGCGACGCTGTTGGTCAGCGGCTATTCCCGTTTTGGGGTCTGGCGTGAAATCGCGATTGCTTTTGGACTTCTTCTGATCATCGACGGGATGCGCGGGGTGCTGATTGATTTCGTGTTGGAGGATGCGTGGCTTTGGCCGCTGATGTACATGCCCAGCCTGATTGGCCTGACGCTGGCGCTTGGCATGTTGGGCACTGCGGCAAGGCCGGGCTGGTGGCGGATCTGGCGGAGCGCACCTGCATGATCCTGCATCGCTACTTTGCGCGCCGCTTCCTGATGGCCTTCCTGCTGATCACTTCGGTGTTGTTCGGGCTGATCGTGCTGGTCGACCTGATCGAACAGACCCGCCGGTTTTCGGAGTTCGACATCACGATGGGTCAACGGCTGGGGCTGACGCTTTTGAACGTGCCTGCCTCGTTGAATGAAATCCTGCCGCTGATCATGATCCTGGCGACGGTGACGCTGTTTGTCAGTCTCGCACGATCATCCGAGTTGGTCGTTACCCGCGCGGCGGGGCGTTCGGCTATGCGAGCCCTGGTTGCACCGGTGCTGGTGGCGCTTTTGATCGGCGGGATGGCTGTATCGAGCCTGAACCCGATCGTTGCGGCAACCTCCAAACGCTATGCAATGCTGTCCGAAAGCTTCAGAACAGGGGGCGCGTCGGCTCTGGCGGTGTCGGAAGACGGGCTGTGGTTGCGCCAAGGCGGACCCGCGGGCCAAACGGTGATCCGGGCGGCGCGGTCCAATGCGGATGCCTCGGTGCTGTATGGCGTGACCTTCATTGCCTATGCCCCAAATGGTGGGCCCGTCCGCCGGATCGAGGCGGGAAGCGCCGCACTTGGACCGGAAGGCTGGTCATTGCGGGATGCGAAGGTCTGGCCCCTGGTCGCCGGCTTGAACCCAGAGACCAACGCTGTGCGCCATGATGCGCTGACACTCCCTTCGACCCTGACGCTGGAACGTATACGCGAAAGCCTGGGGACACCTTCCATCGTGTCCATCTGGGAATTGCCTGACTTCGTCCGGCAGCTCGAGATGGCCGGTTTTTCTTCGCGCCGCCATCAGGTCTGGTTTCAAGCGGAATTGGCGCGACCCTTTTTCCTCGTCGCTATGGTGCTGGTGGCGGCGGGTTTCACGATGCGGCACACCCGCTTCGGCGGCACGGGCATTGCCGTGCTGTCGGCTGTCCTGCTGGGCTTTGGCCTTTACTTTGTGCGCAGCTTTGCGCAGATCTTGGGGGAAAACGGTCAGATCCCTATCCTTCTGGCCGCTTGGGCGCCACCACTCGCTTCGATCTTCCTGGCGCTTGGCCTGCTGTTGCACGCGGAGGACGGCTAGGATCATGCGGCAGCTTCTCTGTGTTTTGATGCTCTGGTTGCCGTTGCCACATGACCTTGCCGCGCAAGAAGCACCAGAAGAAGACCGGCCTGCCATACTGATCGCCGACGAAATCGAGGTGACGCGCGACCGGGTTCTGGTAGCGCGCGGAAATGTGGAGGCATTTCAAGGTCAGACATATCTGCAGGCCGAAAGCGTCCGTTACGACCAGAACAGCGAACAACTGACAATCACCGGACCCATTGTGATCAATGACGGTGAGGGAGTGCGCATTCTCGCTGATGCGGCCCAGTTGGACCGAGACCTGCAAAACGGCCTGTTGAACGGCGCGCGGCTGGTGCTGAACGAACAATTGCAGCTTGCTTCGGTTGAGATGAATCGGGTGAACGGCCGCTATACGCAGCTTTACAAAACAGCGGTGACATCTTGCCGGATCTGCGGAAACGATCCACGCCCGCCCTTGTGGCAGATCCGGGCGAAGCGTGTCGTACATGATCAGGAAGAACAGCAAATTTATTTCGACGGTGCGCAATTCCGCATCCGCAGCGTGCCGATCTTCTACTTGCCGCGCCTGCGCCTGCCTGACCCGACGCTGGACCGTGCGACTGGGGTGCTTTTTCCCCGGCTGCGCACGACCTCGAACCTTGGGACGGGGCTGAAAGTGCCGTATTTCATCAAGCTGGGGGATCATAGGGATCTGACGCTGACACCCTATCTGTCGGGGCGCACGCGCACCCTAGAGTTCCGCTACCGTCAGGCCTTTCGACGCGGACGGATAGAATTCAACGGGGCTTACACCCGCGATGACGAACGCCCCGGCGAGACGCGCGGATATCTCTTCGGCTTTGGTCGCTTCGATCTGCGCAACGACTTCGTGTTGAATTTCGATCTAGAGACGACATCCGACGACGCCTATCTAAAGGATTACGGCTATTCCGAGAAAGACCGGCTCGACAGTGCAATCCAAATCAGCCGAGCGCGGCGCGATCAGTATATTTCGTTCGGAGCCACCAACTTCAAGACCCTGCGGGACAACGAGGAAAATGCCATCCTGCCAACAAATGTTCTGAACGCGATCTATGAGCAGCGGGTCTTTCCGCGGCAGATCGGGGGCGAGGTTCGACTTGCCCTGAACGCGCATTCGCATTTCAGGCGGTCCTCACTTCTGACCGATGGACCAGATTTCGACGACATTTCGGATGGTGCCGACATTGTACGGCTGAGTGCCGATCTGAGTTGGTTGCGCACCTTCACATTTGCCGGTGTGCGCGCCCACACTGAGCTTGGTGTGGCGATCGACGCGTTCGAGGTCAAGCAGGACCCGAACTTCCCCAATGCCGATGCAGGCACGTTCCCGCGTGCAGCGATCACCCTGCGCTATCCCTTGATGCGGCGCGAAGAAAACGGTGCGATGCAATATCTAGAGCCGGTTGTTCAGGCAGGCTGGACGGGCGGGTCTGCGCTGGATGTGCCGAACGAGGAAAGCACGCGCGTGGAATTCGACGAAGGCAATCTTCTGTCCCTGTCGCGTTTTCCGTCAGCAGACAGGCGTGAATTGGGGGCGGCCGTCGCCCTGGGCGTAAACTGGGCCCGGATCGCACCGGAGAGCTGGCAAGCAAACCTGACAATTGGGCAGGTCCTGCGCGACGAAGCCGATGACGACTTTACGACGACCTCCGGTCTGTCGGGCAGCACCACCGATTTCTTGGTCGCAGGTCAGATGAAGCTACAGAACGGTCTGGCGGTGTCGGCCCGCACGCTTTTCAACGAAAGCTTCGACTTTTCCAAGGCCGAGGTCCGCGGATCCTGGGCAACAAAGCGCGTCGATGTAGGCGGCAGCTACCTCTGGCTCGGAGCCGATCCCGAGGAAGAACGCGCCGACCGGACAAGTGAGTTGGCTCTGGCAGGCACGTTCGCTCTCGACCGGCATTGGGATGCAAGCGTCGATTGGCGCTATGACCTGGAAGACGGCAGGTCGGCCCGGGCTGGGCTTGGTGTGACCTACAATAACGAATGCGTCTCGGTGGGCCTTTCGGTGATCCGGCGCTATACGTCTTCGACAAGTCTTGAGCCCTCGACCGACTTAGGATTTACAGTGGCGCTCAAGGGCTTTGCTGTTAGTAACGGAACCGAAAAGTATCAAAGATCATGCGGGAATTAGGCAAGATGACACGGGCGGCTTTGACACACTGTTTCTTAGGGCTTTGCCTTGCGCTGATCATGGCGCTGCCAGGCACGGCGCAGGGTCTGTTCGATCCGGCCGCGCGGGTAAATGACAGCATCATCACCGAATTCGAGATCCAGCAGCGCGTTCGTCTCTTCCAGGTGTTGAACGCGCCGGGGGCTAGCCGGAAAAGCATTCTGGACGCGCTGATCGACGACCGGTTGCGCGTGGCAGAGGCACGCCGACTTGGCCTGACGCTGACCGATGAAGAGCTGATCGAAGCACAAACCGAGTTCGCCGCACGTGGGGATCTGGGCCTTGAAGAATTCCAGCAGGCGCTTGGGCGCGCAGGGGTAGAGCCCGAAACGCTGCGGGATTTCGTTTCGGTCAATGCGATCTGGCGGGAGTATATCCGGGCGCGCTATGGATCGCGCGTGCAAATAAGCGAACGAGAGATTGATCGGGCCCTTGCGGCGACGACCAACCCGACAGGCCTGCGGGTGCTTTTGTCAGAGATTATCATTCCTGCTCCGGCGCAGGGTCTGGCGCAAGCGCAGGCCAGAGCCGAACGTGCCTCACAGGCGGCAAGCTTCGCGGAGTTTGAATCTTTCGCACGGCAGTTTTCTGCATCGGGATCGCGCAATGCGGGCGGTCGGTTGCCATGGACACCGGTGAACCAACTGCCCCCAGGTTTGCGTTCGGTCATCCTTGGCCTCGCGCCGGGTGAAGTAACGGACCCACTGCCTATCCCGAACGCCATCGCTTTGTTCCAGCTGCGCGCGCTCGAGGAAACGAGCACTCCAACGCCCAGCTATGCCGCCATCGAATATGCCGCCTACTACATAGACGGAGGGCGGACCGAGCAGACACTGGCAGCCGCTAAACGATTGAAGACGCAAGTGGACGTGTGCGACGATCTTTACGGGGTAGCACAAGGTCAGCCGGAAGAGGTGCTGGAACGCGGCAGCCTGCCACCATCGGAGATCCCAGAGGATATTGCGATTGAACTTGCGAAGCTCGATCCCGGTGAAGTGTCAACAAACCTGACACGCGCAGATGGAAGGACACTCGTCTTTTTGATGCTTTGCGGTCGCACCGGCGTTGTCGAGGAAGATGTCGACCGGGGACAGATCGCCAATCAATTGCGCGGACAGCGTTTGCAGGGCTTCTCTGACAGCCTTCTGGAAGAGTTGCGGTCCGAGGCGCGGATCGTCCGATTCTGATGCCAGCCCCGCTGATCGTCAGCTGTGGCGACCCGGCAGGTATCGGACCAGAGATCGCGGCCAAGGCCTGGGATGCATTGCGCGACGTCATCCCGTTTGTGTGGCTTGGCGATCCGGCACATTTGCCGGTCGGCACGCCCTTCCAGGTGATCTCAGATATGGCGGATACCGCTGGCATGCGCGACGCGATGCCGGTCATGTCCATTCCCTTTGCGGCAGCGGCGGTTCCTGGCAAACCGGATTTGTCCAATGCGGAAGGCGTGATCGCGGCCATCCGTCGCGGGGTCGAACTGGTCCAGGTTGATGAGGCATCAGCCCTCTGCACGGCTCCCATCAACAAGAAGGTCCTGATTGACGGGGCAGGATTTCACTATCCTGGCCATACGGAATTCCTTGAGGCACTGACCGGGTCCGGGCGGGCTGTCATGATGCTTGCTTCCGACAGGCTGCGGGTGGTGCCGGCCACGATCCATATCGCCCTTGAAGATGTGCCAGAGGTCCTGACACCTGCGCTTCTGCGCGAAACGATCCAGATCACGGCGATTGATCTGACCCGCCGCTTTGGGATCGATGATCCGCGCATCGCGGTGGCAGGGCTGAACCCCCATGCGGGCGAAGGCGGAACCATGGGGCGACAGGAAGGCGACTGGATCGCGGGATTGATCGCAGACATGGCACGCGACGGCTTGAAGGTGACTGGGCCCTGGCCTGCCGACACCCTGTTTCACACCGAGGCGCGCAAGGGATACGACGCGGTCATTGCGATGTATCACGATCAGGCGCTGATACCGATCAAGACGCTGGATTTCGACAAGGGCGTCAATACCACGCTGGGCCTGCCTTTTATACGCACGTCGCCCGATCACGGGACGGCGTTCGATATCGCGGGGCGCGGTATTGCGAACCCGACAAGCATGATCGAAGCCTTGCGCATGGCCTGGAAGATGGCAGGGGGATGAGCACAATCGATGGCCTGCCCCCCCTGCGCGAGGTCATTGCCACGCATGGGCTTTCGGCAAAGAAATCGCTGGGGCAGAATTTCCTCTTGGATCTGAACCTGACCGCTAAGATCGCGCGGCAGGCCGGTGAACTGACGGGATGCGATGTGCTGGAGATTGGTCCGGGACCTGGCGGTTTGACACGCGGTCTTTTGGCGGAAGGAGCGCGCAAGGTGCTTGCAGTCGAAAAAGACCCGCGCTGCCTACCGGCTCTTCAGGAGATCGCTGCGGCCTATGGAGGGCGGCTGGAGGTGCTGCAGGGTGATGCGCTGGCCATCGATCCACTTGTCCATCTGGTACCTCCAATAAAGATCGCGGCAAACCTGCCCTACAATGTCGGGACGGAATTGCTGGTGCGCTGGCTGACCCCCCCTACTTGGCCGCCATTTTGGGAAACGCTTACATTGATGTTCCAGCGGGAAGTGGCGGAGCGTATTGTCGCCCGACCCGGATCAAAGGCCTACGGGCGGCTTGCCGTGCTGGCCCAATGGCGCGCGGAGGTGAGGATTGCCATGCAGTTGCCGCCAGACGCGTTTACCCCGCCTCCAAAGGTTTCGAGTGCTGTGGTGCATCTGGCCGCCCTGCCCGCACCAAGATTCGAGGCGGATGCGGCCGTCTTGTCACGTGTTGTCGCGGTCGCTTTCAACCAGCGGCGCAAGATGTTGCGAGCCTCTTTGCGAGGTCTAGCGCCGGACATCGAAGAACGGCTGAAGGCTGTCGGCATCCCACCGACCGAGCGGGCAGAACAGGTCGAATTGGAAGCGTTTTGCGCATTGGCCCGAGCCGTAGCGGCACCTTAGATCGTTACTCTGCCGCTTCTGGGGCGTTGTTGTCCGGCTGATCGGGCGTTTTATCGGTCTTTTCAGCCTTCGGCTTTCTGGTGGTGCGGGCGCGCGCTTGCTTGGGCTTCGGCTTGGGTTGACTTTCTGGCGTCTCCACAAGGCCACTGTCGCCATCGTCATCCACAATGCCCGTATCAACCACCACGTCCGGTTGGGGCGACTGGGTCGGGTCGGGCTGGGGCTGTGACTGCGGCTGTGAATCCTGTTCTTGTCGGGCAGCGCGGTCGCGATCGCGTTCGGCCTGACGTTCGCGGTTCTGACGCTCCTGCTCTTCCCGGCGGGCCTCGACCTCACGCTGCGCTTCGCTGAGCAGGCGCAAATAATGTTCTGCATGTTGCTGAAAGTTTTCAGCGGCGACCCGGTCATTGGACAATTGCGCGTCACGGGCAAGTTGATTGTATTTATCAATGATCTGCTGGGGTGTGCCGCGCACCTTGCCTTCTGGACCCGAGCTGTCGAAGACGCGATTGATAACGTTGCCGCCAGCATTCGAGCGGTTGCGGTTGCCCTTTGAGCGTGACCTTGATCTCGAAGATTTCATGAATTCAGTTCAGCTTTCGTGCAGTTTTTGCTGATCGCGGGGCACGCCATCAATTGCGTGCTGGCCCGTTATGCGATTGTTTCGGCTTGATCCGGGATGTGTCAGGGACCAACATACCGACCGGATAGTTCTGAATATGCATGCGATCCGGCTTTGAGCAAGGGCAAATGCGCGTTTTTATATATTTTGTGCAGTCTCTCGCGCCTTTTTGACACGGCTAGCGCAAACGAGCCTGCACAACGCGGTCGCGTCCGTCGAGATCGGGCAGCAGATCAAGACAGGTCCACCCGGCCTTTTTAAAGATCTCACAGACCACGGGGCCTCGCGTCCAACCGATTTCCACCAGCACCCGCCCACCAGGCACCAGATGCTTTTGCGCACCCGAGGCAATGACCTGGTAGGCAGACAGTCCGTCGCCCTCGTCGGTGAGTGCCATTCGGGGTTCGTGATCGCGCAACTCAGGTGCGACGCCGTGCATCTCATGAGCCGCAAGATATGGCGGGTTGGCCACGATCAAGTCGAACTGATCGGTGACGGCCGAAAACCAGTCAGATTGCAGAATTTCGGCGCGTGGGGCGACGCCATTCAAAACGGCATTGGCGCTGGCCTGCAGACAGGCGGCCGCGCTCATATCGACACCCGTTCCGGTGGCGCGGTCTCTTTCAGCCAAGAGCGTGACAAGAATGCAGCCAGATCCCGTGCCAAGATCCAGAAGATGTCCAAAGGGTTCGGCCAGCGCAGCCTCAATCAGCGTTTCGGTTTCTGGCCTTGGGTCAAGCACTTCGCTGCTGACCTTAAAGCTACGGCCATAAAACTCACGCTCTCCGATCAGGTGCGACACCGGTACACGCACCGCCCGAAGCGAGATCAGCTTTTCAAAGCGCTCCTCAATCTCAGGCGCGATATCTTCCGGGGCAATCAGCGTCACGCGGGCCGCATCAACTTGCGCCGCATGGGCCAGCAGAATCCGCGCATCACGCGCGGGATCGGGCACCCCTGCGGCCCGCAACCGGGCGGTCGCAGCCACCATGGCCTCGGCGGCCGTCACGCGCCCATCTCCGCAAGTTTGCGGGCTTGGTCATCGGCGGTCAGGGCATCGATCACCTCATCGAGATCACCCGCCATCACGGCATCAAGCTTGTAGAGCGTTAGGTTGATACGGTGATCCGTCATGCGTCCCTGCGGGAAGTTATAGGTGCGGATCCGTTCCGAACGATCTCCGGATCCCACCTGAGCAGCTCGGTCTGCACTGCGTTCGCTGTCGACACGACTGCGTTCCAGATCATAAAGTCGCGCGCGCAGGACTTGCATGGCAATCTCGCGGTTGCGGTGCTGGGATTTCTCGGAGCTGGTGACGACGATGCCCGAAGGTTCATGGGTGATGCGTACGGCAGAATCGGTCGTGTTGACGTGCTGGCCCCCAGCCCCCGAAGATCGCATCGTATCGATGCGCAGGTCGTTCGGATCGATATGAATGTCCACCTCTTCGGCTTCGGGCAGCACGGCGACGGTGGCCGCAGAGGTGTGAATACGACCTCCGCTTTCTGTCGCAGGCACCCGCTGGACACGGTGCACACCAGATTCGAATTTCAGCCGGGCGAAAACATTTGTTCCGGTGATGTGGGCCACCACCTCTTTGACACCGCCCAGTTCCGTCAGCTGTTCCTCGATGATCTCAAAGCGCCAGCCGTGTTCCTCGGCATAGCGTTGATACATGCGCAGCAGATCGCCCGCAAAAAGTGCGGCCTCGTCCCCGCCCGTGCCCGGTCGGATTTCCAGCATCGCAGGCTTTGCATCCGCTGCGTCCTTGGGCAAAAGCGCAAGTTGCAAAGCCGCTTCAGCCTCCGGAATGGCCGCCCTGATCGTCGGCAGTTCCTCTTGCGCGAGCGCGGCCATGTCGGGATCACCCAGCATCTCTTCAGCCTCTCCCAGATCGGCCAGAAGCTGTTGATAGGATCGGATCTGGTCCACCACAGGTTTTAGATCAGAATATTCCTTGGCCAGCGTTGCGATGTCCGCGCCAGCTGCGCCATCGGCCATTGCCGCTTCGAGAAATTCAAAACGCTCTGTTATTTGGCTCATACGCTCGGTTGGGATCATGAAGGTCGTTTGGTTGATGATTTGAATTTGGTCAAGGCCACCGCTTGTGGTAGCTTTTCTGCCATGTTTAGAGCAATCGCAATATTTCTCCTGTTGAATTCCGCGGTTTTTGCGGATGTTACGGGGCCCGGTGGCAAGACGGTGGAGTGTTATTGTACAGACAAGACGGGCAGCCGGATTGAGCTGGGCGAAACCATTTGCCTGCAGGTCGACGGGCGCATGTTCATGGCGCAATGCCAGATGTCACTGAATTCACCCATGTGGCGCGAGGTGCAGGAGGGCTGTCTCAGTTCATCGCTGGGCAGCGGCCACCAGTTTCTCCAATCGCGCGCGATTGACCCCAAAATCTGAACGGCCAAAGCGCAGGCGGGCATGCATGCGTATCTCTCCGTCCCGCAGTTCAACCGTCGTGAAATCGGGAAATCCGAAGACGAACGAACGGGTCATATAGGTGATCCGGCCGTCGTCCACCGACCCGGCGACAGGCGTGGTGCGCGGCAAGGCGCGGGCAGTTTCGTCGATGCGTGCCAGCGTCGCAGCGTCGGCTTCGACCACCCTGATGGCGCCGCCTTCGCGGTCTTCGTTCTGGGTCGCCTCCACTGGCTGATGCCACTTCGAAGGCTCTGTCGGGGCAAGTCGGAAGTAAAGCATCGCGCCCACGACAACGATTAGAAGAAGCCAGCCCAGCATGCTATTCCACCTCATTTTTTTCTTGTGCTCTGTCTATCGGGGGTCAGCGGTATGCGACCCCTGGAAAGACACATAAGAGTTCATAAAGAATATTCGCCCCCGTCAGCGCAGTATTGCCGGAAGGATCGTAGGGCGGTGAAACCTCGACCAGATCGCAGCCTACGATGTTGAGCCCTCGCAGCCCCCGGATCAATTGTAGAGCCTGGGGTGTAGTCAGTCCGCCAATCTCTGGCGTGCCGGTGCCGGGGGCATAAGCGGGATCAAGACTGTCAATGTCGAACGTGACATAGGTCGGCGTCTCTTGCCCGATGTCGCGACGGATCTCACCGCCGAGCGTATCCAGCGGGCGGTGCCATAAATCAGCTGCCAGCCACTGCTGAAAGCCCCAAGCGGCGGCCTCTTTGAAGTCATCCGCCGTGTAACCCGTACCGCGCAGGCCGATTTGATAGGTTTTCTGAGGGTTGATCAGCCCTTCTTCATGGGCACGGCGAAAGACAGTGCCATGTGTTTCCCGCTCGCCGAACATATGTTCATTGACGTCGGCATGGGCATCAACATGCACCAAGGCCAACGGCCCATGCTTTTCAGCGGCCGCGCGCAAGATGGGCAGTGTGATCGAATGGTCCCCCCCTATGGTCATCGGGCGCACGTCATGAGCAATGATCGCTTTGTAGCTGTCACGTATGATCGTCAGCGTGTCCGACAGCGAAAAGGTGTTGATCGCCATGTCACCTACATCCGCCACTTGAAGGGTGTCAAAAGGGGCGGCCCCTGTCTGGACGTTATAAGGCCGGATCATCGCGGATTCCGCGCGCACCTGCTTTGGCCCGAAGCGCGTGCCCGAGCGCCAGGATGTGCCGATATCCGTAGGAACACCGACAACGGCCACATCGAGCCCACCCAGATCGTTTGCCTGAGGCAAGCGCATGAAGGTGTTCGGCCCCGAAAAACGCGCGAGGTCATTACCGCTGATCGGTTGGTTCTTAGGCACCGTCACGCATCCTCCAGCCGAGAAGGCAGCAGATTTCAGTGGCGACATGGGCACCCGCGACGGCCGTGGCCCCGGTCGTGTCGAAGGGGGGTGATACCTCCACAACATCGCCGCCCATGATATTGATGCCAGCGAGGCCGCGCAGGATCGCAGCCGCTTGCCCGCTGGAAAGTCCGCCCCAAACCGGCGTGCCCGTGCCGGGGGCAAAGGCCGGATCCAGCCCGTCAATGTCAAAACTGAGATAGACAGGGTTTTGCCCAACGATCTCTTTGGCGCGCGAGACAACCATGTCAGGGCCGATCCTGTGCACCTCTGCTGCGTCGATGATATTGACGCCAAGAGTATCGGCGTTTGTTGTGCGGATGCCGATCTGAACAGAGGTTGCAGGATCCACGATGCCGGACTTCACCGCCTTGTAGAACATGGTGCCGTGGTCGATCCGCTCCATGTCGTCGTCCGGCCAGGTGTCAGTATGCGCGTCGATCTGGATGAGGCTCATGGGTCCATACTTTTCGGCATAGGCACGCAGGATTGGAAAGCTGATGTAATGATCACCTCCGAGCACTACGCTGGCGGCCCCTATTCCAAGAATGGATGATATATGCGCGGTAAGTGCCTGCGGGAATTCAGAAATCTTGGCGTAGTCGAAAGGCAGATCGCCGTAGTCCACGAGCACCCGCTCGCTCAGGACGTCAAAGGGCCAACCGTAGGGCGGATCGGGTGCCTGCAGACTAGAGGCTTCTCGGATCGCGCGGGGACCTAGGCGCGTGCCGGGGCGGTTCGTTACCGCCTGATCGAAGGGCACACCGGTGATGGCGATGTCCACGCCGGTCAGATCCTTGGTGTAGCGGCGGCGCAGAAAGGATGTTGCGCCTGCAAACGTCAACTCAAACGATGGGCCACGCGGATCATCGCGTGTAAAGGCGTGATCCATCTGGGTCTTGGCATCTTCCAGCGCCATCAGCGGGCGACGGGCTGCGCCGTCTCCACCAGACGCGCAAAGAATGAGGCACCGATGGGCCCGATCTCATCGTTGAAGTTGTATTCCGGGTGATGCAGCCCCGCCCCGGGCCCTGCGCCAAGAAACAGATAGGACCCGGGCCGCGCTTCGAGCATATAGGCGAAGTCTTCGGCCCCAGTGACCTTCTCCACGTCGTCCGTTACCGCAGCCGCCCCCACCAGATCCCGCGCCACATTGGCTGCAAAGGCGGTTTGTTTTGGCGTGTTCACCGTGGCCGGGTAGTGATCGACAAGGTCCAACCGAGCCTCCACACCATAAGCTGTCGCCTGCCCTTCGATGATTTCGGCCATCCGCTTTTTGACCATGTCCGCCACGTCTTTTTCGAAGGTGCGGATCGTCCCGTTAATCATCGCTGTCGACGGGATCACGTTATCGACTGTCCCGGTATGGATCTGAGTGACGGAAACGACCAGATCCTGCTGGGTATTGTGGTTTCGGCTGACGATGGTTTGGATCGCCTGGACCATACCGCAGGCAGCGACAACCGGATCTGCGGTGTCATGTGGCATCGCCCCATGCCCACCGCGACCATCAATATGCACCGTGAACGTGCCAACGGCTGCCATGATCGGACCGGGGGTCGTGAAAAACTGGCCAAACTCCAAACCCGGCACGTTGTGGATCGCGTAAACTTCGCCAATGTCGAAACGGTCCATAATCCCTTCCTCGACCATGACACCCGCGCCGCCACCATTTTCCTCGGCCGGTTGAAAGATCAGCGCGACCTTACCCTTGAAATTGCGGGTCTCTGCCAGGTACTTCGCAGCCCCAAGCAACATCGCCGTGTGTCCGTCATGGCCGCAGGCATGCATCTTCCCCTCGTGTTGGCTTTTGTAGTCGCGTTCCGTCAGTTCGGTGATGGGAAGCCCGTCGAAATCAGCACGCAGACCGATCGTCGGCCCCTCACCCTGTCCTTCGACAATGGCAACAAGACCGGTTTGGGCGATGCCTTCGTGAATTTCATCCACGCCGATCTCTTTCAGCCGCTCGGCGATGAAGGTCGCGGTTTTTGGGCAGTCAAAGCTCAGTTCCGGGATCTGATGCAGCGCTTGCCGCCACTTCGTGATCTCGGGGCCGAATTCGCCGATGCGGTTGATGATCGCCATGTCTGGACTCCTCTGCCGGGGATGCGTCACATGCCACTCAATCGAAAAACGAGGGGGGCTGCAATGGATGATCTGATCCACGATCGGGAGGCAGGCATCGAACGTCTGCTGGAAATCATGCAGCGCCTGCGCAATCCGCAGACGGGCTGCCCCTGGGATATCGAACAAACGTTTCAGACGATTGCACCATACACAATCGAGGAGGCCTACGAGGTCGCCGACGCCATCGAGCGCGGGAATTGGACAGAACTTGAGGGGGAGTTGGGGGATCTCTTGCTGCAAACGGTCTATCACACGGCGATTGGAGAAGAGGCCGGCCATTTTTCGTTCAAGTCCGTTGTGACCGCGATTTCCGACAAGATGGTTGCGCGACATCCCCATGTCTTTGGCGATGACACGCGCGAGAAATCTGCCGATCAGCAGACCTTGGATTGGGAGACGATCAAGGCCGCCGAGCGCGCTGGCAAAGCGCAGGGCGGCGCGCTCGACGGTGTTGCAACGAACCTGCCAGCGCTATTGCGCGCGGTAAAGCTGCAAAAGCGCGCGGCGCGGGTGGGCTTTGACTGGCCCTCGACCGATGAAGTGATCGATAAGATCGCTGAAGAAGCAGCCGAATTGGTCGAGGCACGAGATCGGCTGAGCCAGGACGAAATCACGGAAGAGTTTGGCGATCTGCTCTTTGTCATGGCAAACCTTGCGCGGCATCTGAAGATCGACCCGGAAGAGGCCTTGCGCAAAACCAACGCCAAATTCACGCGGCGCTTCGAGGCGGTCGAGGCACGACTGGCCGCACGCGGGAGGCAACCCGAGGAGAGTGATCTGGCGGAAATGGACGCGCTTTGGGATGCGGTGAAAGCCGATGAAAAGGCTAGTCAGGGTAGCAACTGACGCCCGATTTGCGGATGGGTGCAGTGTAGCTTCGACTGCGCGGGCCAGGTTCGTTCCATTGGCCAAAGTCTGGGCGACCATCTGCGACACGGTTGAAATCAAGGCTGACCGGGCCGCCGGATTTGCGCGGCCAGTCGCGGCAAGTGGTGACGAGCTGCTGTTCTAGCGACCAACGACCCGAGGTTAGAAAATCCTTGTACCCCGGCCATCCCGTCGATTGCGCCAGCCAGCAAAAATCCACGAGCCCCCGTTCCAGCACGAAGTCACAGACAAGCCCGCTGCCGTAGCCTCCTATCCGGTAACTTTGACCGGTCCGGGCCGTATGCTCGGCAAAGACAGCTGCGATCTGCTCGAAATAGGTACGTATGTAGGGCAGGATTGCCTCGGGCGGGGTCGCATTGGGCGGTGTCTGGAAGAACTCTGCGTAACGCGTCCGGTAGATCTCGTAGAACTCACGATGCTTGTCGAAGGGACCGCGTCCCATCCGCCCAGCCATCTCAGCGGCTTGCCCGCCTGAGATAGGCGCGCCTTTGTTGCGACCGTATTGCCAGCTTGCGCCTTTCAGCGCCTCATCCACACCATCGACCCCGAAATAGATCGCGCTGCCCGAAGGCTGGCCATTGGCAGCAGCAAGCTCCAGTGCCCGAGCGGCATCCTTGCGACCTCGGTCACCCTGCAAGAACGTCATGGGCCGGTCGTTATTGTGCTGGAACACCACGGCGACACTGAACCCGTTGCGGATCAGAAAGTCCGTCTCGGGCGGGGTGAGCGTTTTGCAGGGGATCGTCTCGTTCGGGTGGTCATAGTAGCGGATGATCGTCTGGATGCCGAGGCGGATCAGTTCAAATTCAGCCGGGAAACCATTGCGATCCCCAAGATCGGTGATCGGGGCGGAAAAGTCCGCCGCGCGAAACTCGGGATGCGGGGTGCATTCGGGTGCGGCCACGGCAGGAAGGCCAACACAGAAGAGCAGAAAGGCAAAAAGACGATGCATGAAATCGGTCCTGAAATTGACGCGTCCAGCATCCCCGGCCTGACCCGCACCGGTCAAGCGGGAAGTTGCCGGCGCGCGCCTGTTGGCACCGTCCCGGCCCCATGATACGCGAGCGCATCGCCGCAACATCGAAGGCCCCACATGCCCCCACGCAAGATCATCATCGATACCGATCCTGGACAGGATGACGCTGTTGCGATCCTTCTTGCACTGGCGAGCCCGGATGAGATTGAGGTTCTGGGCATCACCGCAGTCGCCGGGAATGTACCCCTGCATCTGACGGCGAAGAACGCCCGGATCGTCTGCGAATTGGCCGGAAGGCCAGACGTCAAAGTGTATGCGGGCTGTGACCGACCGCTCGATCGGGAACTGGTTACGGCAGAACATGTGCATGGCAAGACGGGGTTGGATGGCCCGGTTTTGCCGGATCCGACGATGCCGTTGCAAGACGCGCATGCGGTCGAATTCATCATTGAGACACTGCGAAATGAGCCAGGTGGAACGGTCACGCTGTGCCCGCTTGGACCGCTCACAAATATCGCCACAGCCCTGACCCGCGCGCCTGATATCGCAGACAAAATCCAGCAAATCGTGTTGATGGGCGGGGCCTATTTCGAAGTGGGCAACATCACACCTACGGCGGAGTTCAATATCTACGTCGATCCAAAAGCCGCTGATATCGTTATGAAAAGCGCCGTTGATATCGTTATTATGCCGCTGGATGTCACGCATAAGGCGCTCGTTACAAAGCCGCGCAACGATGCATTTCGGGCGCTTGGCAATGCCGCCGGTGTTGCAGCAGCCGAGATGACCGATTTCTTCGAACGTTTCGACAAGGAGAAATACGGCAGCGCCGGGGCGCCATTGCACGACCCTTGCGTGACGGCCTACCTGATCCGGTCAGAGATCTTTTCGGGCCGGACGGTGAACGTGGAGGTCGAGACGACCTCGAACCTGACGATGGGCATGACGGTCGCCGATTGGTGGGGTGTCACTGACCGAGCACCCAATGCAACCTTCATCGGGGATCTCGACGCGGACGCCTTCTTTGATCTGCTGACCGAAAGGCTGGGTCGGTTATGAGTGCGCAGCTTACCCTGGCCAAAGCCGAACACGCGGCCGTCCTGATGCCACTTGTCACGGCCTTTCATACTGAAGAAGGGTTGGAGACAACCGAGGAAAGCCGGGCAGCCGCCATCTCGCCGCTGCTCGAAGGCTCGCCCCTTGGGGTGGTCTACCTCGTCGGTCCGGCCAAAGCGCCCATCGGATACATTGTGATCTGCTTTGGTTGGTCCATCGAATTCGGCGGCATGGATGGTTTCGTGGACGAACTCTACATCCGGCCCGGCGTGCGCAAACGCGGGATCGCGGGTGAAGTGTTGCACAGCCTGCCGCTTGCCTTGGCAAAGGGAGGCCTGCGGGCCCTGCACCTGGAAGTCAGCACTGAAAACGATGCTGCCCAGCGTCTATATGCGCGCAGCGGATTTCGCCTGCGCGACAAGTATCAGTTGATGACCCGCCCGCTCTAGAGCGAGCGTACGACCAGTATCATCAGAAGGGTATAAAGCCCGATACCACCGCCGATCAGCCAGACGGCATAATTGCGCCCGATTGAGGCCTTTGCCATTTGCGTGGCCTGATACACAAGGTCCGGCCAAGTGTAGCTGACGAAATCGCCTTGGGTGAAAACAGCCTTGATGCGGCCCTGATCATCGACGACGGGCAGACGGCGGAACCGGTCATTCGACATAATCCGCAACCAGTCCACCACATCGTCGGTTTCCCTCGCCACGCGAGGATCGTGCGTCATGATCTGGGTCAGCTTGGTCGATTTGGGATCAAGCCCCTGATGCACGAGCTTGCGCATGATGTCCCGTTCGGTCATGACGCCGATCACCTTGTCGTCGGTGTCGACCACCACAACAGATCCGAAATTCTTGGCGCACATCGCGTCAACGGCTTCCGAGACCGTCGCATCCGGCGGAAAGGTCAGAGGTTTGGGCTTGTTGGTGAATTCAGGGCGGTCGCGAAGCTGCATCCCGACATAATTGGACGTGGCCATGGTTTTTCTCCATCCGAGTAGTAAGAGATAAACCATAGCGCGCGCGGCGGGATTCCAAGGGGATGCGCTGGTACCCCGATCCTCACCGGCCTATATCTGGGGCATGACACTGCACATCCCCTTCGACAATTCCTATGCCCGCCTGCCGCCGCAATTCTACACGCAATTGCCGCCGACGCCGGTGAGTGCGCCGCGGATCTTGGCCTTCAACGATGATCTCGCGCATGGCCTTGGGATCAGCGCAGCGGATGCGACTGACATTGCGGCGGTCTTCGCCGGCAACGCGGTACCTGAGGGGGCAACACCACTTGCCCAGCTTTATGCAGGCCATCAGTTTGGCAGCTTCAACCCGCAATTGGGTGATGGCCGTGCGATCCTTCTGGGCGAAGTGATCGGCACGGATGGCAACCGCCGCGACATCCAACTGAAGGGCTCTGGCCCTACGCCATATTCCCGCATGGGCGATGGCCGCGCCTGGCTTGGGCCTGTTCTGCGCGAATATGTGGTCAGCGAGGCGATGCACGCACTGGGCATCCCGACAACGCGGGCCCTCGCGGCAGTGGCGACAGGTGACACGGTCTACCGCGAGATGGGTGCGCTGCCCGGTGCCGTACTGACCCGTATCGCAGCAAGCCACCTGCGCGTGGGCACGTTCGAAGTGTTTGCCCATCGTGGCCAGATCGATGAACTGCGTACACTAACGCACTACGCCATCAAAAGACATTATCCGAACGCTGACGGACCATTGGGTCTGCTGGAAGCGGTCGCTGCGGCACAAGCGGAACTGATCCCGGCATGGATGTCGGTTGGGTTCATCCATGGCGTAATGAACACCGACAATTGCACGATCTCCGGTGAGACAATTGACTACGGCCCCTGCGCCTTCATGGACAACTATCATGAGGCGCGCGTTTTCAGCTCGATCGATCAGATTGGGCGCTATGCATTCGGCAACCAGGCCCGGATCGCCGTCTGGAACATGGCGCAATTCGCGACAGCACTAATACAGCAGATCGAGGACAGGGATGTGGCGGTCCAGGATGCCACAAAGATCGTCCATGCCATGCCGGCGCAATTGCAAGCGGCTTGGGTCAGGCGTTTCGGTCGCAAGATCGGACTGGAGGATGCAACTTCAGCGGACCAGCCTTTGATCGAAGCACTTCTGGCCCTGATGCAAGAGGATGGTGCGGATTTCACCAACACTTTCCGCGCACTGGGAACGGGGACTGCGCGAGATCACTTTGTTCAGCGCGACACCTTCGATGAATGGACTGCAAGATGGGCCAAGCGGCTTCAAAGCGAGGGCGCGCCAGAGGCGGTGATGGCCTCGGCAAACCCCGTCCTCATCCCGCGCAACCACCGGATCGAACAGATGATCGAGGCGGCTGTGGCGGGGGACATGGCACCTTTCGAGCGCATGATGGCAGCGGTGGCAAAACCCTTCGAAGTAAATCCGTCCTTCACCGATCTGCAACGTCCGCCGACCACCGACGAAATCGTACCCGCCACCTTCTGCGGCACCTGATGCGCCTCCTTTTTGCCTAAAGCGATAAAAACTGTGGCAAGATCGTCCTTGACTGATTCTGAAAGCGGGAGGTGTCAGAAGATGAGCCTGATGAGAACACTGGCAAAAGTCGCCATCGGTGTGGCCGTGGCCAAAGGGGCCAGCCGTATGATGAACCGCTCGGGCAGCTCGGGCAGCGGCGGCGGGCTTGGTGGGCTTCTGGGCGGTCTAAATGCCGGATCTCCCGGCACAGGTCAGCCTTACTCGGCGGGTGCGGGCGGCGGGGTGCAGGACATGCTGGGCGGTCTTCTCGGCGGGGCGGGTGCCGGCCAAGGTGGCGGCCTCGGCGGGCTTTTGGAAAGCCTCGGCGGCACGCAAGGTGGTGGCGGTGGTCTGCAAAACATGCTGGGCGGTCTTGCGGGTGTGGCGGGTGCAGGTGGCCTTCTGGGCGGCCTCACCGGACAGATGGGCAACCGCCCTGCCAGCAACAATGCAGATTTTGGCACGGTTCTGAATTCGGCTTTTGACGAGACGCCCGAACCCGAGATTGAACCGACCGCCGATCAGGAGGCCGCAGCCGCGCTGATGCTCAAGGCCATGATCCAGGCCGCGAAATCCGACGGAGAGCTGGACGACGCCGAACAGGAAAAACTGATCGGCCAATTGGGTGGCGATGTCGATCAGGAAGAGGCCGCCTTCGTTCAAGCTGAAATGCGCGCACCTGTCGATGTGGACGCGCTGGTGGGTCAGACGCCGCAAGGCATGGGTCCGCAGATCTATGCGGTGTCACTTCTGGCCATCGACCTAGACAGCGAAGCAGAAGCGCAATACCTGCACAAACTCGCCCGGGGTTTTGGGCTGGATGCAACACAAGTGAACGACATCCATGCCCAGCTTGGGGTGCCATCGCTTTACGCTTAACGCCGTTTGCGCGGGCGGCCGGGTTTGCCGCCCTGCCCGGTCGGCTTTGATCCAGGCCTTTGGCCAGGTCGTCCGCTGCGGCGCGATCGCCCCTTCGGTTTACCCCCAACCTCTTCGCTGGTCGGTGTCTCCCACGGACGCCCCGAGGCCACCTCCACCGCGGCTTTCATGGCCTTTTCGATGGCTTTCAAATACGGCATCTCATCAGGCGCGCAAAAGGCGATGGCTTCTCCGTCCTTGCCCGCCCGCGCGGTGCGCCCGATCCGGTGAACGTAGGCCTCTGGCACGTTGGGCAGTTCGTAGTTGTAGACGTGGTTCACATCCGGAATGTCGAGACCACGCGCCGCGACATCCGTGGCCACCAGGACCCGCAGATCGGAAGCTTTAAACGCCTTTATCGCGCGATCGCGGGCATTCTGACGTCTGTCCCCGTGGATTGCCTCGACCGCGAAGCCGGCCTTGTCGAGCGCTTTGGCCAGTTTTTCCGATCCCCATTTCGTTCGGGCAAAGACCAGCGCGCGGTCATCGCGGTGCTTGTCCAAAAGCTCGATCAGCAATGCGGTCTTTTCGGTCTTGGCAATGAAGTGCACGACCTGACGGATCTTATCCGCCGCTTTACCGGGCGGGGAGACTTCGATCCGGACAGGACTTTTGAGGAACGCCGCTGCAATCTCGTTCATCTGCTTGGGCATCGTCGCGGAGAAGAGCATCGTCTGGCGTTCTTCGCCGATCAGTTCGGCGACCTTGCGCAGCGCGTGAATGAAACCCAGATCCAGCATCTGGTCTGCCTCGTCCAGCACCAGAAAACGCGTCTGCTTTAGGTCCACCGCCCCACGGTCCACGAGATCCAGCAAGCGGCCGGGTGTGGCCACCAGCACATCCGTACCGCGCGCAAGGTTCTTGATCTGCGGGCCAATGCCGACGCCACCCACAACCCGTTGAATGAACAGCGATTTGCCAGCGAGCTTACCCAGAACTTCGGCGATCTGCGTGGCCAATTCACGGGTCGGCGCAAGGATCAGGCCGCGTGCTACTTTGGGCTTCTGTTTGCCGCGGCCTTCCAGCAATCGCGTGATCAAAGGCAGCCCGAAAGCCGCCGTTTTGCCTGTCCCGGTTTGCGCCAAACCCAGCACATCGCGTCCGTTCAGCGCATGCGGAACGGCCTGTTTCTGGATCGGTGTCGGTTCGGTCAGGCCAAGGTCTGGCAACCGCTTGGCCAACGGGTCGGGCAGGCCCATCATGTCAAAATCGCTCATGCCCCCCTCTGAACCTATGACTCGCCAGCGTCAACCGCAATTGCCCCTCGCGCCAAACCCCGCTAGAGGAACGCACATGACGAACGACCGGCGCACGATACTTGAACGATGCGAGGCAAAGGGCCTGCGTATGACCGGTCAGCGTCGGATTATCGCGAAAGTGCTGCAAGATGCAGAAGACCACCCGGATGTGGAGCAGCTATATGCCCGCGCCAGCGCTGTGGATGAGGCTATTTCTATTGCGACGGTTTATCGGACGGTGAAACTGTTCGAAGAGGCCAGGATCCTCGACAAACTGGAATTCGGTGACGGGCGTGCGCGCTACGAAGACGCGGAACGCGATCACCACGACCATCTGATCGATATTAACTCAGGCGAAGTTATTGAATTCGTTGACGAAGAGATCGAGGCTCTGCAGGAACGGATCGCTGCCAAACTGGGTTATGAACTGCGCGGCCATCGGCTGGAACTGTATGGGGTTCCGAAAAAGAAATGACCCCTGACAACTGGCCCCCGAGATGAGCCCAAATCTGCGTGGCGCCGGGCTGATGACCCTGGCGATGCTTTGCTTTGCAATAGAAGACGCGTTGATCAAGATGCTGTCAGGGGCGCTGCCTGTCGTTCAGATCATTGTGCTTCTGGGGATCGGTGGCGCCATTATCATGGCCGTGGCCTGTCGATTGCAACGCCAGCCTTTGCTCCCACCTGAACTGAAGACGCGGAGCGTTGTTATTCGCAATATTGGCGAGGTCATAGGCACGCTGGGCTTTGTAAGCGCCATCGCCCTGATCCCGCTTGCCACGGCGTCGGCGATCCTGCAAACCACGCCCTTGGTCGTTACTTTAGGGGCAGCCCTTTTTCTTGGTGAACAGGTAGGGTGGCGGCGATGGCTGGCCATTCTCGTCGGGCTTGCCGGGGTTCTTGTCATCATCCGGCCCGGAGCCACAGGCTTTGACTGGAACGCGCTTTTTGCCCTGCAGGGGGTTTTGGGCCTCGCCATTCGCGACGTCGCAACCCGGCGCGTCCCGGCGCGTCTTTCGGCACTTCAGCTCAGTTTTGTGGCGTTTTCGCTTTTGGTTCCCGCAGGCCTGATCGCCGCATTGGCGATGGGCACCCGGTTTGTCTTGCCAGGTTCGCAGGATTGGGTGCTGCTGGTCGGGGCGGCGATCGTCGGCGCGTTTTCCTACCGCTTCATTGTCTCTGCGATGCGCATTGGTGAGATCAGCTTTGTCACATCTTTCCGGTACACGCGGATGATCTTCGCCTTGGCCATAGGCGTCCTTGTCTTTGCGGAACGTCCCGATCAGCTGACGCTGATTGGCGCAGCCATCGTGATCGGCTCCGGCCTTTATACACTTTGGCGGGAAAGGCGAGTGATGTCGCAAACATCTGCCTAGCGTCTTCACCTATTCACACCGCGCCGCTATCAGGGCGTCAAAGCAGTTGAAGGAACCGTTTCCATGAGCATCATCGTCGACATCCATGCCCGCGAAATTCTGGACAGCCGCGGCAATCCCACTGTCGAGGTCGACGTCACGCTCGAAGACGGAACGATGGGCCGGGCCGCGGTGCCGTCTGGGGCATCAACCGGCGCCTATGAGGCCGTCGAAAAGCGCGATGGCGACAACGGGCGCTACATGGGCAAGGGCGTGCTGGAGGCCTGCGCCGCCGTGAATGGAGAAATTGCCGAGGCACTTCTGGGCGCAGACGTCACGGAACAGGTCGAAATCGACGCTGCGATGATCGAGCTGGATGGAACCGACAATAAAGGCCGCCTCGGTGCCAACGCGATCCTCGGTGTGTCGCTGGCCTGTGCGAAAGCCGGGGCAGACTTTACGAGCCAGCCTCTCTATCGCTATGTGGGCGGCACTTCGGCCCGCGTTCTGCCCGTTCCGATGATGAACATCATCAACGGGGGCGAGCATGCGGATAACCCGATCGACATACAGGAATTCATGATCATGCCGGTCTCTGCCGAGACGATCCGGGATGCCGTGCGCATGGGGGCCGAGGTTTTTCACACGTTGAAAAAGGAATTGTCCGCTGCCGGTCTTGCAACAGGTGTCGGCGATGAAGGGGGATTTGCCCCCAACATTTCCTCGACCCGCGATGCGCTCGATTTCATCCTTAAAAGCATCGAAAAAGCAGGCTACAAACCGGGCGACGATATCCATCTGGCGCTTGATTGCGCGGCGACAGAATACTTTAAAGATGGCAATTATGTGTTTGCTGGGGAAGAGAAAACGCTCAGCTCCGATGAGAATGCGGATTACCTATCGGCTTTGGTAAATGACTACCCGATCATTTCGATCGAAGACGGCATGAGCGAAGATGATTGGAACGGCTGGAAAGCCCTGACCGAAGCGCTTGGTGACAAATGCCAGTTGGTTGGTGACGATTTATTCGTGACCAACCCGGCCCGGCTGAACGACGGGATTGCAAAGGGTTGCGCAAACTCGATGTTGGTGAAGGTCAACCAGATCGGCAGCCTGACCGAGACGCTTCAGGCCGTCGAAATCGCGCATCGGGCCGGCTACACCAACGTGATGAGCCACCGGTCGGGCGAAACCGAAGATGCCACCATTGCCGATCTCGCTGTGGCGACGAATTGCGGTCAGATCAAGACTGGCTCACTTGCGCGCTCCGACCGTCTGGCCAAGTACAACCAGTTGATCCGCATTGAAGAATCGCTGGGGGCTGCCGCCGAATATGCTGGACGATCGATCCTGCGTTGATCAGTTCGTCGCGGCTGTCGGCACGCGGATCGCGCATGTGACGCCCGCCCAGAACCTGACCGGCATCACGGCGCAAGGCCTTTTGTCGGCGGCGATGCTTGCCCAGCGGGCCGGGATTGAGCCGGGCAGTATCACCATGCGGCAGAACCGGCTTGAGATCGGCACTACCCTTCTGACGCATCAGCGCCCGCTACTGCAGGGTGCGGCAGCGGCAGAGCGCATGCTGGAAGACCACAACATGTACAGTTGGGCCGCTCAACTGGACATGAGGGTGTTCTTCTGGCCCGAACGAAAGGGACATGCCTTCGCCAAAAGCATTGCCCGGGATGTGGAAGTGGCGGTGATCTGGCTGGATGCCGCGCGCTTTGCTGCTGCGCTCACCGACCATATTGACCTTGCGCCGATCAATACGGGCAACTTTTGCCGCAGTGGTGCGAAAGTGCGGCGCGGCGATTGGATCTACTCTCCACTGCGATCCGGGTTGCAGGCCTTTCGCAGCAACAGACAGATGCGTGGATTGAAGCAAAATACTGACATTGTGACAGAAATCTCGATCCGCAGCGTCATTTCACCGGGGCTGCTTCGTAGCATCCGCAGCGATTGATTGCGCTGACGGACGGTCGTAGACATGATCCATGAACCCTGACGACATCATCATCAAGCTAGGTCTGCAACCCCACCCGGAGGGTGGACACTATCGGCAGACATGGGTCGCGGACGGGCCCGGACGACCCTCGGGTACGTGCATCTACTTTCTTCTCGCCAAGGACGAACGCAGCCATTGGCACAAGGTCGATGCAACGGAGATTTGGCTGTATCACGCCGGCGCGCCGCTGGTTCTATCGATCAGCGCTGCGGAGACAGGACCGCGGAAGGATCATCTGCTGACCCCCGATCTTGAGACCGGCGCGCCACAAATCATTGTGCCCACCGGGCATTGGCAATCGGCGCAAAGCAGTGGCGAATGGACCTTGGTCAGCTGCACCGTCTCACCCGGCTTTCAGTTCGAAGGTTTCACGCTGGCCCCAGAGGGCTTTGAAATCCCCTAATCCTCGGCCTTTTCGGCCAGGGTCAGCCATTCATCTTCCGATGTGGCCAGTTTCTCCTGCCGCTCGGTTAGCGCCTCAGTCGCCTTGCGAAACTTCACCGGCTCGCGGTTAAAAAGATCCGGATCGGAAAGCAATTCTTCGAGCTTTCCGATTTCAACTGTGAGACGGTCGATTTCGGTTGGGAGCGCCTCCAGCCGGTGTTTCTCGGTGAAACTGAGGCCAGGTTTCACGGTGCTTTTGGTTTGTGGCTTTGGCAACGAACTCTTCGATCTAGGAGTCTTTTCATCGGCCTTGATGTGCGGCTTTTGCGTCTGATAGTCGGACCAACCACCTGCATAAACGGTTGCCTGCCCGTCCCCTTCCATAACAATCGTTGTGACCGCCACGCGGTCGAGGAAGTCGCGATCGTGGCTGACCAAAAGTACTGTCCCTTCGAACGCGCTGATCAGATCCTGCAACAGATCCAGTGTTTCCACGTCAAGATCGTTTGTCGGTTCGTCCAGTACCAGAAGGTTCGAAGTTTGCGCGAGGATACGCGCCAGCAACAGCCGCGCCTTTTCACCCCCCGACAGCGAACGCACCGGTGCGCGGGCCTGGGCTTCATCGAACAGAAAGTCCTTGAGATATCCTACCACGTGCCGGGGCTGACCACGCACCATCACCTGATCTGATTTGCCACTGACGCGCATGTCGGGATCTTGCGTGAGGCTGTCCCAAAGCGTGGCATCGGGATCAAGCTGCGCGCGGGTTTGATCAAAGATGGCGAGCGTCAGGTTGCTGCCAAGTGTCACGGTTCCCAAGTCCGGTTTTTCTTTACCGATCAGCATGTTGAGAAGCGTTGTCTTGCCCACACCGTTCGGTCCGACAAGTGCGATCCGGTCACCGCGCTTCACGGTCAGCGAAAACGGTTTGAGGATTGTCTTGTTGCCGAAGGCCTTGGTGATGCCCCGCGCTTCGATCACCTTTCGTCCAGACTTCGAGCCTGCTTCGAGCGACATGTCTGCGGTGCCCTGACGCTTGATCTGTGCCGCGCGCTCGGCACGCAGGGCGTGCAGCGCCCGGACCCGACCCTGGTTCCGCTTACGACGGGCTGAGATGCCCTCGACCGCCCAGCGGGCCTCGGCCTTGATCTTGCGGTTAAGCTTGTGGCGGGCGGTGTCTTCCTCTTCCCAGGTCGTGTCGCGCCACGCCTCAAACGCATCAAAGCCTTTGTCCTGACGACGCACAATTCCTCGGTCAATCCAAAGGGTTGCCCGTGCAAGTGCGCGGAGGAAGGCGCGGTCATGGCTGATGAGGACAAAGCCCGATCGGGTGGCACGCAATTCGCTTTCGAGCCAACCGATCGCCTCGATATCCAGATGGTTTGTCGGTTCGTCCAGCAGCATCAGATCGGGCTCTGACGCCATGAGACGGGCAAGAGCTGCGCGGCGGCGTTCGCCACCCGACGCTATGCCGACAGGGCGCGCCGGATCAAACTTCAGACCCTGGCCCGCCCGTTCGACGCGGTACATCTCGGACGTTTCCAGACCATCGATCGCGAAGTCACCAAGCGTGGAAAATCCGGTCAAGTCAGGATCTTGCTCCATGTACTTCACAGAGATACCGGGGCCCGCCACGATCTCACCGCGGTCGGGTTCGACCAGACCGGCCATGACCTTCATCAACGTCGACTTGCCCGAGCCGTTGCGCCCGACAAGCGCCAGACGATCGCCCGGTTGAACGATCAGGGACAGGTCATCGAAGACAGGATCGCCGCCAAAAGTCAGCGAGATCTCATTGACCTGCAAGAGAGGAACGCGCGCCATGGCCCTCCCGTAAATCGGAGGGCGCAGCACGTCAACGGCACCAGGCGAAACGGTTCAAAAAGACGCAAGTTCGAGGTCGGTATCACATCGGTATTGTGTCGGTAATTCATCGGTGCCGACATGTTTGTGGTCGCTTAACCCGACACAGCCCGCAATAGGCGTTTGCGCGTTGGTGGAATCGCCCCAATCTCGAGCCCGGTGAACACGTGAAGCGTATTCATCTGTCGGTCGACCACGGCGTGATCACTGACCCATCCGCCCATGACGAGGTAGGTGCGCAGCAATGGCGGCATTCGCAACATGGCCTTTTTGGCGTCGGGCTTGCGGCGCAGACGGGCGGCGAATTTGAAAACATCGGGCGCCTTGACCCGAGGCAACCAGCGTTTGGGCGCAAGATGCCGGTGCTTCAGCATGGCAAAGGCATCAAGATAGTCGGCTGTATCGATACCAGCGAAGGAGGAACAGCCAAACAGAAGCTGCACATCGTTTTCGTCGACATAAGCTGTCATCGCGCCCCAAGCGACGCGCAGGATATCCGGATCAGTCACGTCAGGATGTACGCAGAAGCGGCCCATTTCGACCATCTTGCCTTCGAAATCCCGCAGAGCGTCGAGATCATAGAACTGGGCCGAATAGCTGTTGGCGATGTCGGCCCCGGAAAGCGTGAGCATCCGAAAGCAGCAAACAAGGCGGTGACTGTCTGCTTCTTCGATCAGCATGTGAGTACAAAACGCGTCGAACGCATCGGCGTCACGCACTTCGTCAGTCGAAAAGCTGATGGCCCGCAATCGCTGGGCAGCCTCGATGTCGTGCCGCGTGTTCGCGCTACGCACGTTGTATCTGCCCTTCTTGAACAAAGTCATGTGCCCGTCCGCCGTCTGATTTATGAGGGCCCTACCACAATCGACATGACGATTGCGTAACGCGCCTAAGGTGACGTACCCGGCAAAGCATCAATACGACCGATATTCGTCAGAAGCTGACGCAGGAAGGTGCGGTTGTCGATGCCTGTATCCGTCACGCGCCGCGCGAGGGGGACGACTTGCCCGTCTTCGAGACCGAAGCGTTCGATGTTTGTAACGACACCGGCCTGATCAAAGCTGATCGCAAGCACCTGGCGCTCGACCTCTCTCGGCTCCATGAAGCCAAGGGTCCGCATGCGGCTGCGCACATAATAGTAACCGCTTTCGTTCAGAACGCCTGCAGATGAGGGTGAGCCGATCGTCTCCTCAACGGATGCGCGGGTGTCGATGCCTACGACGATTTCATCAAGCTGTTCCTGCGGTGGAATGTAGCCATGGTTCTGAAAGGTTGGCGAGCAGGCACCCATCGCCAGGACGACCAGGAAAGATCCCAGCGTTCGGCTGCGTGCGAGAATGCGCTTGCTCATGTGGCCCTTGCTCCTGTCGCGTCCGGCTTTTATCAGGCATTACTCAAGATATAGACCCTGTTCAAGAAACGAAAGGTCTGTTCCCATGCCCAAATTGCCTTCGGATACGGCCCTGCGGGTGCCGGATCTGTCCAGCGCTGCACCGACCGGATTTGATCTGCGCCCTGCACCGGAAAGCCTTGCAAATCTGGCCGAAACGCTGGGTGTTATCGGTTTGCGTAAAGTCCGATTTAGAGGGGACATCCGAGCAGAAGGCCAAGACGACTGGGTGCTGCGGGGAAAACTTGGCGCAAGCGTGATTCAGGCCTGCAGTGTCACGCTTGAGCCGGTAACGACGCGAATCGATACAGACGTGACCCGGCACTACACGCGCGATTTCCAAGAGATCGAAACGCCTGAGGCCGAGATGCCCGAAGACGATAGCGTCGAGCCACTGGGCCAATGGATTGATCCAGGTGCTGTTCTGCAAGAGGCGCTCAGCCTGAACCTGCCACTCTATCCGAGGGCAGAAGGTGCCGAACTAGGCGAAGCCATCTTCACAGAACCCGGTGAATTACCGATGCGGGACGAAGATGCGCGCCCTTTTGCTGGTCTTGCCGGGTTGCGGGACGCGTTGAAAAAGGAAGATTGAGGCCTGCAAAGTTTCCGCTTGCAAGATCAAGACTTTTGACTATTTTCCCGCGACCATCGAATTTAAGGTTGGACAGGCGTGCGACAGAGGCATAAACGCCACCAGACGCCCTTTCGCTGAACGACCGATAAGCAGGCCCGGATGCTCGGGCAAGACGCAACCCAGACCGCCCGCGTGCGGCAGCTAGAACGAAAGCCCGAAGCCATGGCTGTGCAACAGAATAAAGTGTCGAAATCGCGCCGCAACAACCGCCGCGCGCATGACCGACTGATCGCCTCAAACCCCAACGAATGCCCCAATTGTGGTGAGTTGAAGCGCCCGCATCACATCTGTGCGGCATGCGGTCACTACAACGACGCCGAAATCATCGCTCTGACCGAAGAGATTGATCTGGAAGACGACGCGGCCTGATTTCGGACGACGCAACAAACAGCAGGCGGCCTGCGCAAATGACGGCTGAGACCGATCAGACTGCATCGCTGGCCTTCCCGATCATTGTTTCTGTGGATGCCATGGGCGGGGATCAAGGCCCCGCCGCTGTTGTTTCTGGCTGCTCGAAATCAGCCAAAAAGAATCCACGGCTTGGATTCATTCTACACGGACCCCGTGACGAGCTGGAAAAGCTGATCCAGAGGCGCAAGCCACTGAAGGGACGTTGTGAAGTTCGGGATGCGGTCGAAGTCGTCAGTATGGACGACAAACCCAGCCAAGTTGTTCGCAGTGCCAAAGGCACGTCGATGTGGTCGGCCATCGAGACAGTGCGATCGGGCGAGGCAACTGTGGCCGTGTCCTGCGGCAATACCGGCGCGCTGATGGCGCTTTCCATGATCCGCTTGCGCAAACTGCCGGGGGTGAATCGCCCCGCCATCGCGGTTTTGTGGCCCAGTCGAAACGCACAGGGTTTTAACGTTATGCTGGATGTCGGGGCCGATATCAGGGCAGATGCGGATGATCTTCTGCGGTATGCGTTGATGGGTGCCTCTTACGCGCGCAACGGTCTGGAATTGCCGCGCCCCCGCATCGGGCTTTTGAATGTGGGCACTGAAGAACACAAGGGCCGGGCCGAGCTGAAAGAGGCCTATGATCTGATCGGCGCGCAGGCGGATGCGGCAGAGTTCGACTTTGTCGGATTTGTCGAAGGCAGTGATATACCGGGCGATGTGGCGGACGTTATCGTCACCGATGGCTTCACAGGCAATGTTGCGATCAAGACGGGCGAGGGCACGGCGAGCCTGATCGGTGATCTTCTGCGCGAGGCGTTTCGTTACACACCGCTGTCGCGGCTGGCCTCGATTCTGGCGCTGACTTCTCTGCGTCGGCTCAAAAAGCGGATTGATCCACGGCGGGTCAATGGCGGCGTATTTCTGGGCCTGAACGGAACGGTCGTCAAATCGCATGGGGCGGCAGATTCGACGGGCGTGTCGGCAGCGATCAAACTGGCCGCGCAACTGGCCGAGCAGAACTTCAACGACAAGCTGGCCGCGCGTGTCGCGGGCGCCGCGCCGCCTGCCATCGACGAGGCGCAGGCCTGATGCGCCGGGCCGTCGTAATCGGAGTGGGACACCACCTGCCTGACCGCATTGTCGAAAACGCGGAATTCGAAAAAACGCTCGACACATCGGACGAATGGATCCGCGCCCGGTCGGGCATCGAACGCAGGCATTTTGCATCCGATGGCGAGACGACTTCCTCTATGGCCTCGGCGGCGGCCAATGCGGCCCTGGCTCAGGCGAGCAAAGCCGCAGATGATGTCGACGCCATTGTACTGGCGACCTCGACGGCCGATCTGACATTTCCCTCAGCGGCCACGATGGTGCAGGATCAATTGGGCATGACACGCGGTTTTGCTTTTGATGTGCAGGCAGTGTGCGCGGGCTTTGTCTATGCCTTGGCCAATGCGAATGCGCTGATCGCTTCTGGTCAGGCGGAGCGGGTTCTGGTGATCGGGGCGGAGACGTTCAGCCGGATCATGGACTGGACCGACCGCAGTACATGTGTGCTCTTCGGCGATGGCGCCGGTGCTGTTCTACTGGAAGCACAGGAGGGTGACGGGACATCGCAGGATCGAGGCATTCTCTCCACCGATCTTAACTCGGACGGACGCCATCGCGACCTGCTTTATGTCGATGGCGGTGTGAGCACGGGGACCAGCGGGTATCTGCGGATGCAGGGCAACCAGGTCTTCCGCCATGCCGTCGAAAAGCTGGCGCAAACAGCCGAGACCGCGATGGAGCGAGCCGGCGTATCGGCGAGCGATGTCGATTGGATCGTTCCGCACCAGGCCAATATTCGGATCATACAGGGCACGGCCAAGAAGATGGATTTGCCTATGGAGCGCGTCGTGGTGACCGTACAGGATCACGGCAACACGTCGGCGGCGTCGATTCCCCTCGCACTGTCTGTCGGGGTCGAGCGCGGCCAGATCAAACGGGGTGACCTGATCGTGACCGAGGCTATCGGCGGAGGATTGGCCTGGGGCGCGGTTGTGATGCGCTGGTAAACGCGCAGGCACCGGCAAATCATACGCTCTGCAAGCCATTGATATTGACTCGGAAATTGGCCCGGACCTATTCTCAGCGGAATCAGGGGGACAAGATGAGCGAAAAGACATTGACGAGGATGGACCTCAGTGAGGCCGTCTTTCGCGAAGTGGGGTTGTCGCGCAACGAAAGCGCGCAACTGGTGGAAAGCGTGCTTGAGCACATGTCCGACGCCCTGGTGCGCGGAGAGCAGGTCAAGATCTCATCGTTTGGTACATTCTCGGTCCGAGACAAGTCGGCACGTGTGGGCCGAAACCCCAAAACGGGTGAAGAGGTTCCGATCAACCCGCGCCGCGTTCTGACCTTTCGACCGTCACACCTGATGAAGGATCGAGTTGCCAGCGGCAACAAGAAGTAGATGAGCAAATCACCCGAAGCCTTTCGCACGATCTCCGAAGTCGCAGATTGGCTGGGCGTTCAGGCCCATGTACTGCGTTTCTGGGAAAGCAAGTTTACACAGGTCAAACCGGTCAAACGGGCAGGCGGTCGGCGATATTATCGCCCAGCGGACATGCTGCTTCTTGGAGGTATCCGAAAGCTGCTTCATGATGATGGACTGACGATCAAAGGCGTTCAGAAGCTGCTGCGCGAGGAAGGCGTGGCGCACGTGGCGGATCTGTCACGCCCGCTGGATGATCTGACGACGGCGCAACTGGATGATGACCTGACGCCTGAAGCGGCAAAGGCCGACATCGACAGACCTGATGTGACATCAGCGGTGACAGAACCTGCCCCCGAACCCTCCGCCGAAGAAACGCCCGAGCCGGCGGTGGTGGAAACGGCTCCAAAAGACACATCAGAATCTGAGACAAAAGAGGCTGCATATCCTGTCGCGAATGAAAACCCACCAATGACGCAAGCCGCGTCCGAAGCCTCGGAACCGGCCGAGGATACGTCGCAGCCGGGCCTGCCATTCGGGGATCCCCTGCCAGAAGTTGCACCGCCCGCTACGGAAACGGGCTTGCCGTCGTTTCTGCACAGGCCGAGCCGTATGGCACAACCGATCGAAGCTGATCCCGCGCCCGTCGAAGAGTCGCCCCCCCCGGAGGAGGATGCAACCGCCGAGCCAACCGCGCGGCCCGCGATTGTCGATGTGCCCCACACGCCCGACGAGGCGGACTATGCGGCGGAGCCGTCGATCCTGTCGCGCGCGGGACGGGTTTCACGGATCTCGACACAGGATGCTGGGGCGGTGAAACCCTTGCTGGCACAACTGGCGGCTTTGCGCGATCAGATGGCAAGTGCGCATCAGGAAGATCGCGGGCGTTAAGATACACCTATGCGAATTCGTCCTTGCCCCCGGCTGGAATTCGGGTATGACGCTCAGCACGTCGGGCTATGGCGCAGCCTGGTAGCGCGTCCGTCTGGGGGACGGAAGGTCGCAGGTTCGAGTCCTGCTAGCCCGACCAAATTCTCGCTCTGCCTTGCACCACAACAGGGATGAGATGACCGGCGTATTTCCCAACCAGATGATCGAAGCGATGGTGGCAAGCGGCCGGATCGCTATCGATGCCCCGCTGGTCGAAGGCCAGGTACAACCCGCGAGCCTGGATTTGCGCTTGGGATCCGTGGCCTACAGGGTGCGGGCCTCGTTCCTTGCCGGACAGGGCGCAAAGGTCAGCGACCGGCTGGAAGAATTCGAGATGCACCGCATCGAGCTGTCACAAGGCGCGGTCCTCGAAAAAGGCTGTGTCTACGTGGTGCCTCTAATGGAAAGCCTGAAGCTGCCGGATGATGTGCAGGCGGTGGCAAACGCCAAATCGTCGACCGGTCGGCTGGACCTTCTGACGCGCACAATCACCGATGGCGGCACGGAATTTGACCGAATCCCGCAGGGCTATCACGGCCCGCTTTATGCGGAGATCTGCCCGAGGTCTTTTTCTGTGCTTGTGCGCCCGGGCATGCGGTTGAACCAGATCCGCTTTCGCAGCGGTCAAGCGGTGCTGGATGACGATACCCTGCGCGACCTGCACGCCAAGACATCTTTGGTGAATGTTGACGCGGTGATTGATGATGGCTTGGGCTTTTCAGTCGATCTGCGCTTGGCCGACACAACGCTCGTGGGATACCGCGCCAAGCCGCATACAGGTGTGATCGATCTGGATAGGATCGGGCAGTATGAGCCGGCCGAGTACTGGGAGGAGGTGCATTCGCAAAACGGGCGGATCATCCTCGATCCGGGGGCCTTTTACATTCTGGTCAGCCGCGAGGCGGTGCATATACCACCCAGATATGCCGCTGAGATGGCTCCCTATCTGGCAATGGTGGGTGAATTCCGCGTGCATTACGCAGGCTTTTTTGATCCCGGTTTTGGCCATGATGCTGCTGGCGGTGCCGGATCGCGCGGTGTTCTTGAAGTCCGCTGTCACGAGGCGCCCTTCGTTCTCGAGCACGGGCAGATCGTGGGCCGTTTGGTCTATGAGAAGATGGCCGAAGTTCCCACGCAGCTATATGGTGCGGGGATCGCCTCGAACTATCAGGGGCAGGGCCTAAAGCTGTCGAAGCATTTTCGAAGCGTGTAAGGCCCCTGCCCTAGTCGTCGTGTCGGCGCTTTTCAGCTTCGGCCTTACGGACCTTGGCGAGCTTCTTGAAACCCGTATTCATGCCCAGATGAATCACTTTGCGCATGAAGATGCGCAGGACCATATTGGCGATCTGATTGGGGTTCATGCCCATACCTCCTTTGTCGATGCTCCGGTCAGATATGCATCAGAGCCTGTTAATGCGAGGTCAATCCTCAAAAAGCTCGCTTTGACCTTCGATCGCTTCGTCTTCTTCCTCGGTCTCCGGGCCGGGCAAAGTGCCGGGAGGCGGACGGTTTTCCAGAAGGCCCGCCGCGCGCAGTTCCTTTAAGCCCGGCAGATCGCGCGCGTTTTCGAGCCCGAAGTGATCAAGGAAATTCTGAGTGACGACAAACGTCACCGGACGGCCAGGGGTCATCTTGCGGCGGCCGAAGCGGATCCACTCAAGTTCGATCAACTGATCGACAGTGCCCCGGCTGACGGACACGCCGCGGATCTCTTCGATCTCGGCGCGGGTCACGGGCTGATGATAGGCTACAATGGCAAGCGTTTCGATGGCTGCCCGGGACAGTTTGCGCGTCTCGACCGTTTCCTTTTGCATCAGAAAGCCAAGATCGGGCGCTGTACGCATGGCCCAAGCATCGCCCACCCGCACGATGCGCACCCCGCGCCCTTCATAGCGTCTGGTCAAATGCACCAATGCTTCCGCAGGATCGCAGCCATGGGGCATCCGCGCCTCAAGCTCTTTCACCGTGATGGCAGCGGCCGTCGCGAACAACACAGCCTCGACCATCCGTTCCTGTTCAGCCATCGGCGGAGCTTCAAACAGGCTTTCTTCTTGTTCTTCAGGCGTTTCGGTCACGTGACCCATCTTTCTTTCGCAGCTGGATCGGGGCGAAAGTCTCTGATTGCCGCATTTCCAGATGACCTTCCTTGACCAATTCAAGCGAGGCCGCAAAGGTTGATGCTGTCGCTGATCGTCTGCGAACCGGATCCATCTCCCAACCCTCGGGCAGATAGCTAAGGATATCCGTCCAGTCGCCTGCAAAACCGATCAGCCCGCGCATCCGGTCCAGCGCCTGTTCCATAGTAAAGACGCTGTCGCGATCCATCACGAACGGGCGGAATTCATCTCGGGTGCGTATCCGCGCATAACCCTGCATCAGGTCCAGCAGCGTTGCTGAGTATGTGACACGCCGAATGCGAGTTACGTCCTCCGCCTCACCTCGCGCAAAGAAATCGCGGCCAAGCTGATCTCGCGCCATGAGCCGGGCCGCCACGTCACGCATGGCTTGCAGGCGTTCAAGTTGAAAGGCCAGATGCGCGGCGAGATCCTCACCCGACGGGCCTTCCTCTTCTGGATCTGGGGGCAGCAGGAGACGCGATTTCAGGAAGGCGAGCCAGGCCGCCATGACAAGGTAGTCGGCCGCCAGTTCAAGGCGCAGTTCCTTGGCCTTTTCGACAAATGCGAGGTATTGGTGGGCGAGCTGCAGTACCGAGATCTTGCGCAGGTCAACCTTTTGCGTGCGCCCAAGTGTCAAAAGAAGATCAAGCGGGCCCTCAAAGCCATCGACATCTACGATCAGCGCCTCGGCGGCAAGCCGATCAGCAACCGAAACACGGTCTTCTTCGAAAGGGATTTCAGCCATGCACCTGTCCGCCGAGCAGCATCTCAAGTTCGGCGCTGAGGGCGGAAATGTCAATGTCATCGGGCGTTTTGCGCCGTGCCAGTGCAGCTACGGCACGGGCCTGGGCTGCGGTGCTCATCCGGCCCGCAGCAGCAGCGACCTCTTGGCGTTCGGACAGCGGCGCATTGCAATGAAGGATCACGTCACATCCGGCTTCAAGAGCGCGCGTGGTGATGTCGGACAACGATCCTGACAAAGCCTTCATACCAATGTCGTCGGTCATGATCAGACCTTCAAAGCCAATATCTTCACGGATCAGATTCATAACAGGTCCGGAAAGTGTAGCGGGGGCGCTGTCGTCGACATCCATCAGTCGGATATGGGCGGTCATGCCCAGTGGGAGATCGTTCAGAGCACGGAAGACAGCAAAGTCGGCAGCTTGCAGATCGGCCAAGGGCGCGTCGATCCGGGGCAGTTCGAAATGGCTGTCCTGTGTGGCGCGACCATGGCCGGGGATATGTTTAATGACAGGCAGAACCCCTCCGTCGAGATGGCCTTGAGCCCCTGCGCGAGCGAGCTTAGCTATCGTGGCAGGCTCTGTTCCATAGCAGCGGTTGCGCAGGAATGCATGCGTTTCAGCAAAGGCGATATCGGCCATTGGGGCGCAATTGCTGTCAATGCCGAGATCGCGAAGCTCTGCCGCGATGAGCAGATAGCGCAAGTACATCCCGCGCTCGCCCTCTTCGCCTGCTGCCGCCACGAAGTCCAGCGGTGCGGTCCATTGGCGGGCCATGGGCGGCACGATGCGTTGCACCCTACCCCCTTCCTGATCGATGGTGATCGGCGCCGCACGTCCCACCGCTTCGCGCATCTGATCGCACAGCGCACGCACCTGTTCAGGATTGTCGATGTTGCGGGCAAAAAGGATGAAGCCGAAAGGGTCTGCGTCACGAAAAAACGCAGCCTCATCGGCAGTCAGCGCCAGACCGTCGGCATCAAGGATCGTGGCGCCGAAACTCACCGGGTGACAACCGGAATGCATTCGGCTCCTTCGGCGAGCAGTGCAGAGCAGAAGCGGCGCGCGTCGCTCAGTGCTTCGAAACCGGCTGCGCGAAGGCGATAGAAGGTGCGCCCGCTGGTCTCAGCCTTTTGTACGACGCGGCCCTTGCCACTGAGATAGTCGGCGAACTTTGCATCCAATGAGCTCCACCTCTCGTGTGCCAGGTCGACCGTGTCGAAGGCACCAAGCTGAACCAGCCGGGTGCCGGCCGGTATCGTGTCAGCTGCGACGTCTTGTACGGTACGCGGCGCAGGCGGCGCGACGGTCCGAACAGAAGCGGGGCGCAAAAACGGACGCAGTGAACTTTTGAGGCCAGGCGCGTCAATGACATCCGCCGAGGTTGCACTGGCGAGGATCGGTTGAGTTTCTTCGGCAAGTTGCGCCACAAGTCGATCGATGTCCTGATCAAGTGAAGCGGAAACGTCCAGCGGTTGCGGCTGTTCAACGGGGGCGGCAGGTTCAGCGGTAGGTTGCAGATCCTCTTCGGTCAAATCCACAGGTGGCGGGGCCAGGACCACGGTTTCGGATGTCGTCTCGGCACTGCCATCTGCGGCCACTGCATTGACGGCCAGGCCCTGGTTCAGTGCAAGCTGCCCGCCTGGATCTTCGGGGCTCACCCGCATCTCGCCCTCTGCGGCGCGGACAACCGGAATACCGCTGACATCGCGGACCACCAGTTTGTAGCCCCAGACCGATATGCCGACGATTAGCGAAAGCGACATTATTGCGCCAAGCACGTTGGCAAACGAAGCCAGTCGGCCCGATCGCTGTTTTTCATAACCACCGTCGGGATCATCATACCCCGGCGCGCCCATGTTTTGGGTGTACTGCACGTCCGCCATTTTTGCCTCTTTGTCCGGCGGATGCGTTGCCCGCTAGATCATCTTGGAGTTGCCTGTGTGCCGGTGGCCGCGTTAACGCAGCTCTTGTTCCGGTGTTACGCCAAGAATACCAAGACCGGCCTGAATCACAAGCATCGTGGCACGGGCGAGCGCGATTTTTGCCTGCGAAATGGCACTGTCATCCTGCAGAAAGCGCAATTTCGGCAACTCATTGCCCTTGTTCCACAGAGCGTGGAAATCCCCAGCCAGTTCATAAAGGAAAAAGGCGATCCGATGTGGTTCGTTGTTGCGCGCCGCAATCTCGACCAGTCGCGGCCATTCGGACAGTTTGGCGGCGAGCGTTAGCTCGGCCTCGTGCGCAAGCATGGACAGATCGGCGGTTTGCAGCGTGGCATCATCGGCTGCGATGCTCTCATCCGCGGCCTTACGCAGGACAGAAGCCACCCGCGCATGTGCATATTGAACGTAGAAGACGGGATTGTCGCGCGATTGTTCGAGCACCCTGTCAAAATCGAAATCAAGCGGTGCGTCGTTTTTACGGGTCAGCATGTGAAACCGTGTGACGCCTGGGCCAACCTGATCGACCACGTCGCGCAGGGTCACGAAGGTGCCAGCTCGCTTGGACATCTTGAAAGGTTCCCCGTTCTTGAAAAGCTTCACGAGCTGCGTCAGCTTGATGTCAAGGGTTACATTGCCCTCTGACAGGGCAGAGACCGCCGCCTTCATCCGTTTGACATAGCCGCCATGATCCGCGCCAAACACATCAATAAGCGCGTCGAAACCTCTGGAAACCTTGTCATAATGATAGGCGATGTCAGGCGCGAAATAGGTCCAGGAGCCGTCGGATTTCTGCACAGGCCGGTCGACGTCATCGCCATGGTCAGTCGATCTGAACAGCGTCTGTTCGCGCGGCTCCCAGTCCTCGGGAACCTTGCCTTTCGGTGGTTCAAGCACGCCTTCGTAGATCAAGCCCTTGGAGCGCAGATCATCAATTGACGCCTCAATCTGACCTGTGCCGTAAAGCGATTTCTCAGAATAGAACACATCCATTTCGACGCCCAGTGCAGCCAGATCATCGCGGATCAACTGCATCATGGCTTTGGTGGCGAATTCGCGGATCTCGACAAGCCAGAATTGCTCGCCTTTGTCGACAAACGCATCGCCAACATTGTCTTTCAACGCCTGACCAACTGGGATCAGATAGTCGCCGGGATAGGTGCCGTCTTCAAATGCCACTTCCTGCCCATGGGCTTCCAGATAGCGCAGATAGACTGAGCGAGCGAGCACATCGACCTGCGCGCCACCATCGTTAATATAGTATTCGCGCGTCACATCGAAGCCTGCAAAATCCAGCAGGCTGGCCAGCGCATCCCCAAAGACGGCGCCACGCGTGTGGCCCACATGCAACGGGCCGGTCGGATTTGCAGACACGTATTCCACGTTAACACGTTTGCCCTGCCCCATCTCGGACCGACCAAAGCGCGCGCCTTGCTGAAGAACCGTCCCGACAACATCCCGCCAGACCGACGGATCAAGCCGCAGGTTCAAAAAGCCCGGACCTGCAACCTCGGCACTTGTAATGCGCGGATCACCGGCCAGTTTGGCTGCCAGCGCCTCGGCAATGTCGCGTGGTTTTTTTCCGGCAGGCTTTGCCAGCACCATCGCCGCGTTGGTCGCCATATCGCCATGCGCGGCATCTCGCGGTGGTTCGACCGTCACATTGCCCATCGCAAGGCCCGCTGGCAGCACGCCATCGGCCTGAAGCGTCTCAAGATCAGACAGCACACGGGCGCGGATATCAGCGAAAAGGTTCATTGTGTCATCCTGGATAGAGTGCGCGGGGTTTAGCAGATGATCGGGGCGCGTCAATTCAACCAAAAAGCCGCACATGTTCCTGAAGGGCGAAACGGTCCGTCATACCGGCGATATAGTCGGAGACGATGCGTGCGGTTCGGGTCTGATCACCGGCGGCTTCGACCACGGAAGGTGCCCAGCGTTTCGGCAGGTACTTTGTTTCATGCAGGTAGAGCGGAAAGAGATCATTTACGACCAGCGTCACCTCTTCGCGTTTCTCCATGACCTTGGGAGCGCGGTACATGTTGGTGAACAAAAATGATCTTATGTCCTGCAGGTCGGCCCACATTCCGGGGGAGAATTGAATGACGGCGCGGCCAAGCGCCCGGATATCTTCAACGCGCTGCGCACCACTATCGGCCAGGTGGCGGCGCGACGTGTCGATCACATCCGCCACCATCGCACCAAAGACGCGGCGCAGGGCTTCATGTCGGCGACGGACCGGGTCAAGGCCAGGATATCTTTCATCGACATCGCTGTATGCCGGACCGATGATCGGCAGTTGCGTGATCGCATCCTCAGTGAAAAGCCCGGCACGTAACCCGTCATGCAGATCGTGATTGTTATAGGCGATGTCATCGGACAGGGCCGCCACCTGTGCCTCGGCGCTGGCATGGGTGTTAAGCTCAAGATCGTGCTGGGCATCGTACTCTGCCAGCGCATAGGGCAGATCGCCGGTGACGGGCCCATTGTGCTTGGCAATGCCTTCGAGACTTTCCCAGGTCAGATTGAGCCCGTCGAAATCGGCGTAGTGGTTTTCGAGCTTTGTGACGATCTTGATCGCCTGCGCATTGTGATCAAAACCGCCATAGGGCGCCATCAGCGCAGCAAGAGCATCCTCGCCTGTGTGGCCGAAGGGCGGATGGCCGAGATCATGGGCCAGGGCGACGGCCTCAGTCAGTTCATCATTGAGGCCAAGGGCACCGGCGATGGTCCGGGCCACCTGAGCGACCTCGATCGAATGGGTCAGCCGCGTCCGGTAGTAGTCGCCCTCATGTTCGACGAAGACCTGCGTCTTGTGCTTCAGCCTGCGAAACGCGCTGGCATGAATGATCCTGTCCCGGTCACGCTGAAAACAAGACCGAAAGTGCGATTCGCCCTCCGGGATGCGCCGTCCCCTGACGCAGCCCGGATCCGAGGCATAGGGCGCGGGCATTTGCCTTGTCCTTGCCGGTTGTCATTGGGCCGCATATATTCGGCCTGCGTGGCGGTTGAAACCACGAATATTGCGATAAGTTCCGGAGAGATGTGATGCAGTTGCCTCCAAAGGTCACGCCCCGCGCGTTTGAAAGACTGGCTGAGATCGGAGCCGCCGGTCAGGGACAAGCGTTGCGCGTTGCGGTCGAAGGTGGGGGGTGTTCGGGCTTTCAGTACGAAATTGCGCTGGATGCACCACGTGAGGATGACCTCGTTCTCGAAGGTGGGGGCGAAAAGGTTCTGGTTGATCCGGTCAGCCTACCTTTCCTCCAGAACGCAGTGATCGACTTTTCCGAAGAGCTGATTGGGGCGCGATTCGTGATCGAAAACCCCAATGCCACGAGTTCCTGTGGCTGCGGGACGTCGTTTTCGATTTAGACCGCCAGTCTTGTTCTGGCGAAGCCTTCGAAAAATGCTTCAAAATGCGGCGTCGATGCCTCGACCGCACTGAGAATATGGCGACCGCTTTCATCTATCGATTTTTCGAGGATCGGACGCATGGTCGACCAATCGGGGCTGCGCGTACCTTCCATCTGCATCATTGTGGCCGAGATTGTGCGCAACGGACCGGCGCGACGTTCAGGTCGGTGGAAGGTTGTGCGATCTTCACTTAGCGCTCGACCGCGGACACGGTCGCCACGCAGGGCGGCCAACCAGAATGAGACCAAGTATTCGTGGTAGTCGTCGGCAAGCGGTGCGTGACTTTCGTCATCCGCACTGAACATGTCGAGATTGCGCAGAACCGCCTCTTCCCAAACCATATTGGGTGCCTCGCCCGCGAAGCGCAGCGCGATGCAAATTTCGGCAAGCAGATCCATGTTCTGATCCAGAAATGCGAGCACGCCTGCAAACTCAAGCGAGGTGATCGCGGCCGCGTCCAGTAGCGGGTCGCAACGGCCATATTCGCTTAGGTAGAACACGATGTGGGTCAGTTCATAAGCCGCTTTCTTATTTGGCAGCGCGAATGTTGCGGATCGACGCATGAAGGCGCGCAGTCGATCGTTGAGCCCTAGATCACTCGGTCCGCAAATGTTTCTACGGGCCAGAAGGCGCCGGGCCTCGGCGCGCTGCAGGTCGCTAAACTCGGCCTCTGGCAGACCTTCGCGGGCTACAAATTGGCAAAGCTTTTCTCCGCTGTTTTCCGGCAGACCCAAATCTTCCAGATCCAGGCACATCGACAGCAGGAACCGATAATATTGCGGCAAGAAGGCCAGCTTTTCTGGCAAACCGGCATAGAATTCCGCGTGAACACAAAGATCGGCCCGCTCAACGGCGCTGCCCGTGCATTCCAGAATGTTCAGAAGTTCTGCATTCTCTTTCAGCCAGAACACATCCTCGGCGTTGCGCCGACATTCCGCAAAGATCGGGAGCAGACGACCTGCTCTTTCGGGCAGGCTCTGACGGCGGTGCGGGACCGGCAGTGAAATGACGTTGTCGAACATGTGCGTCTCCTTGCGTCTAAAGCTGGCGATCCCGCGCCCGTGTCGTTACGAGCCGGACGAGAACAATTCGGTCCGATCACCGTCGTCTGTCGAAGCGGTTGTCGGCGCCGAGCCGGACGAGAACATTTGAACGCCATCGCCCAGGGTGGTCACATTCGCCATCGTCGGCGCAGAACCAGAGGAGAAGAGACCGGTCTCGTCGCCAGCTGTGGACACAGCGGTCATAACAGGTGCGGATCCTGACGAAAAAAGCTCTGTGGCGTCGCCATGCTGGGCGTCCGTCGAGGCAACAGGTGCAGAGCCCGACGAGAACATGGAAATGCCGTCGCCCGCGATCATGTCCGTAGTCGCGGAAATACTTCCGGATGAAAACATCTCTACAGCCTCACCGCCGTGCAAATCCGTGTTGATAACTTCGGTGATTGATGTCTGAATTTTGCGTTCTGCGCTCATGGAATGTCTCCTATTTCAAGCGTTGGTTGCGATGTGCAATTCCATGCCCGCAAAAGCTGATCCTGCAAGCAAAAATTTTACCAACCTATTGAAAACAAACACTTATCCACACTAACATCGATCATCAAACTTCACCGGACAAACGATTACTCAGGCGGGCCTAACCGATAAATTTTTTTTGTCCACACGCCCCGACAGCTGCGGTTTTTTCTGCGGATTCAACCGCAGGGTGGTGCAGCTTAAGAGCGAATCATGGTTAATGAATTCTCCCTAAAGCGGTTAACAAAGAGTTTACCTTGTACCAGATCATAGGTTCAGGCAGACCGGGAGGGCGTGGGAGGCCAGACATGAAAGTAGCAACATTCAACATCAACGGAATCAAGGCGCGGATCGAGGCTTTGCCCGCGTGGCTGGATGAGGCCCAACCGGATGTAGCACTGCTACAGGAAATCAAATCGATCGATGAGAATTTCCCGCGCGTGATTTTTGAAGAGCGCGGCTACAATGTCGAAACGCACGGGCAGAAATCTTTCAACGGGGTCGCAATCCTGTCTAAGCGCCCGCTCGAGGACGTAACACGCGGCTTGCCGGGCGACGATAGCGACGAGCAAGCGCGCTATGTCGAGGCGACGGTGATGGGGGATACAGAGGCCGTGCGAATCTGCGGGCTGTATCTGCCCAATGGCAACCCTGCCCCCGGCCCAAAATACGACTACAAACTGCGTTGGATGGAACGCTTGAAGGCGCGGGCCGAAACGCTTTTGCACGAAGAAGTGCCGTTCCTGATGGCGGGAGACTACAATATCATTCCGCAAGCCGAAGACGTGGCCAGGCCGGAGGTATGGCGCAAAGACGCCCTGTTTCGCATGGAAAGCCGCACGGCGTTCCGCAGGTTTTTGAACCTTGGTCTGACAGAGGCGTTTCGGGCACGCAATGCGGCGACGGGGCATTACTCGTTCTGGGACTATCAGGCGGGTGCCTGGAACCGGAATGATGGGATTCGGATCGATCATTTCCTGCTTTGCCCCACCTGCGCTGATCTGATGACCGATTGCGGAATCGACAAGGACGTCCGTGGGCGGGAAAAGCCTTCGGACCACGTGCCAGTCTGGGTGGATCTCGCCGCGTGAGGCTTGTCGTGACCTTCAGGCGGCGGATTTGGAGACTCCCGTCGCCGATGCCAAATCGGAGGCTGTCTGCGGCTTTGGCGGTGCAGGGCGGAAGCGCTGAAAGTACGCCTCAATTGTGCGAAAGCTAAGCTCTGCAATCCCATATGAAAGAGCGATGTAAGCCAGGAATGTTAGCCATTCCGGTGGATCTCCGGCGCGATCCGCGATCCGGTTGACAACATCGAGCGCGAGCAAGTGATAAAGGTAGATGCCATAGCTGACGGCACCAATGCGCATGACAGGGCCCCGCGTGAGCAAAGGGGTCAGAACATTCCGCTCAGCGACGACCAAGGCGATCAGCGTGTAGGCCATGACAAGGTGCAGGATCATGTTGGGCACGCCGCGCAGATCGGCGGGAAGTACATGCATCAATCCGAGGAGGACTACGAATCCCGCAAGAGGCGCCAAATACCAACCGGCAACAACACGCCCGACCGCGAAGCCGTCAGGCCGGTGCAGGAGGATCGCCACAAGCGAGCCAAGAATGATCGGCGCATAAGTGGCATTCGGCAGTTTGAACAGGAGCGGCCCGGCAGAAGGCGGCGTGTAGGGCGCAGTCCCGCTGATCACAAGCACGTTCAGTAGAATGAAGCCAACAGAGATCGGCACAAGCCAGCCTCGCGGCAGCAAGGTCAACAAGAGCGGCCAGAGCAGATAGTATTGCTCTTCCACCGCGAGGGACCAGGTTATGGTCAAAAGCGGAATGTCTTGGGTTAGGAAGTTCGACAGAAAGAGATAGTAATAGGGCAGGATTTCCAGAAACTGCGTCTGGCCCTTCAAGCCGATATAGTAGCCCGCCACACAGGTCACCACGAAGAAGTAGACCGGCACAATCCGGAGAATGCGGCGCAGATAGAAGTTGCGCATGGCGAGGCGACCCGTATCTGCGATTTCGCGGAGCAAAAGAGTCGTGATCAGAAAGCCGCTGAGAACGAAGAAAAAGTCGACCCCAAGAAAGCCGCGTTGCAAGATCGGCAGACCCGATGTGTCAATGGGGGCATTGTGATGCCAGAGCACCATCATGATGCAGACAAAGCGCAACCCGTCCAGATTACCGAAGTGCTTGCGGGCCCTGAATGCCGCAAAATCTGCTGATAGATGCTTTGTCATGCCATCACTCACCAATACAAAAGGACTTGAGCCACAAAAAAGCAGCCTGGAAATCTGACCTGCACAGTTCAATAATTCGCTGTGATGGGATCTGTTAACTGTTTCGTAACCTTCTGATCCAGAAAAGAATTCTATTGTTCGCGTTTTGAGAACAGACCACAATAATACCGTGAATTGTTCTGCAAGCTAAGCAAAAGCTGCCTGCTTCTTGCACACAGCAAACACTGACCTTTTGCAACTATAGAAGCGCAGGGGCTCTCAATTGGCGAGTGCATACAATCCGCAAAATTCCGGGTTGCAACAAGGTCGAGATCGTCAGGTTCGAACACGCACTCAAATCGCGTTCAGTCCAATGAAAAATGGCGCCCGAAGGCGCCATATCTGATCAATCGTCGCGGTGGACTTTTTCGCGCCGCTCATGGCGCTCTTGCGCCTCAAGGCTCATCGTGGCGATGGGTCTCGCGTCAAGACGCTTGAGCGAGATCGGCTCGCCCGTGACAGAGCAATACCCGTATTCACCTTCATCGATCCGGCGCAGGGCCGCATCAATCTTGGCAACCAGTTTGCGCTGGCGATCCCGCGTGCGCAGTTCCAAAGCGCGGTCAGTTTCCTCGCTTGCGCGGTCGGCCACGTCCGGAATGTTGCGTGTGCCGTCCTGCAACCCTTCGATCGTGTCGCGGCTGCCCGCCATTAGCTCTGATTTCCAATTCAGGAGCTTGCGGCGAAAATATTCAACCTGGCGGTCATTCATGAATGGTTCGTCCTCGGCCGGGCGGTAATCATCCGGCAGAAACACTTCCTGCTTCATTGGCTTCCCCTCAATTCGACTGGCGTCGGCCATCACTCGTATCCTACGTTGCTGCCCCACCAGTTCCCATGCCGCAGCGTCTATACCGGCCCACAGGGATTGTCACTACACAATCCCGCGCCAGTTTGGTTAAAAGCTGCCGATGGAATGCAGGGAAGAGCTATGAGATTTGAAGGCACTGACGCTTATGTGGCAACCGATGATCTGACGATTGCGGTCAACGCCGCCGTAACGCTGGAGAGGCCGCTGCTGGTCAAGGGTGAGCCCGGCACGGGCAAGACCGAGCTGGCCAAGCAGGTCGCGACAAGCCTCGGGCTGGAGATGATCGAGTGGAACATCAAATCGACCACGCGCGCGCAGCAAGGGCTTTATGAATATGACGCGGTCAGTCGACTAAGGGACAGCCAGCTGGGCGAAGAGCGTGTGCATGACGTCAAGAATTATATCAAAAAGGGCAAGCTTTGGCAGGCCTTCGAGGCCGACAAGAAGGTTGTTCTGCTGATAGACGAGATCGACAAGGCGGATATCGAATTCCCCAATGATCTCCTGCAAGAGCTTGATAAGATGGAGTTCTTTGTCTACGAAACCGATCAGACGATCAAGGCCAGGCAGCGGCCGATCGTCATCATTACCTCGAACAATGAAAAGGAATTGCCAGACGCATTCTTGCGGCGGTGCTTCTTCCACTACATCCGCTTCCCCGACATGGAAACGATGAAGCAGATCGTAGGCGTGCATCATCCGGGCATCAAAGAAAAGCTTTTGACAACCGCACTGACGCAGTTTTTCGAGATCCGCGACCAGCAAGGGCTGAAGAAAAAGCCGTCGACCTCAGAAGTGCTCGACTGGTTGAAGCTGCTGCTGGCCGAGGACATGAGTGCAGAAGATCTCAAGCGCGATGGGGCGACTGCCCTGCCAAAGCTTCACGGGGCGCTGCTGAAGAACGAACAGGACGTGCACCTTTTTGAGCGGCTGGCCTTCATGGCGCGCGGCCAACGGTGAGTGCCGCACTTTTGAGCGAAATTCTGGCATGCGAGCATGCCGTTTGGCAGGCACTGCAAGATGGCGATGCCGCGGCGGACAAGGCGGCCTTGGCCGCCGATTTTCTGGGGGTCTATCCGGACGGTTTTTCCGGGCGCACGGACCATATCGGGCAACTGGCCAATGGGCCTAGCATTGCGACCTTTGAGATATCGGATACGCATATTCGCCATGTGCCACCTGACCACGCCTTGCTCAGCTACCGGGCGGATTTTATCCGCGCCGGATCAGAGATATCTGAGGCGATGTATGTCTCATCCCTATGGCGGCGCTTTGACTCGGGCTGGATCAACGTGTTCAGCCAGGACACACCCGCCATGCTGATCTGAGGTTGGGACGCTGAAGTCCTGCTTCCCTTGGCATGCAAGAGCGGCTAGTGTCTCACTCAAGGATCCTCAGGAAGAGGACCATCAAAGAGGCAGGCAGGCCCAATGGCAGATCAAACCGCACTTCATGTGCGCCCTCTTCTTCCATCCGACCGTGCGCAATGGGATGTGCTTTGGCGTGACTATTTGGCATTTTATGAGACAGAGCGCCCTCAAGAGATCTTTGACACCTACTTTGAGCGTCTCTTGGGCGACGATCCGCAGGATTTCAATGCTTTGGTCGCCGCAGCGGATGGTCGCCTTCTGGGGTTAACGCATTTTCTCTTTCATCGGCACGGCTGGCGGAGAGAGAACGTTTGCTATCTTCAGGATCTCTACGCTGTGCCGAACGCCCGGGGGCAAGGGGTTGGGCGTGCCCTCATGGAAGCGGTCTACGCGGCGGCCGATGCAGCAGGAGCACCGGCAGTGTATTGGCTGACCCAAGATCACAACAGTGAGGCGCGCAAGCTTTACGACCGGATCGGCAAGCTTTCAGCGTTTATCAAGTACGATCGGGTCCCCACATGAGACGGCGTCTGGTGGCCTTGTTGTTGCTGGCACTGAGCGGCTGCGTTCCGGCAAGCCATGGCGATGTCGCCGCACGGGCCGATGCAGGGCCAAGCGCCCTGCCCCCGATGAAGATTTTTGCGTCACCGCAACCTGCTGCGCCAGCGATTTCCAACGCGGATCTGACACGCGACTTTCTGGATCTGATGTTCAAGCTGGAAAGTGGGCGGGATCTGCGGGTCTTCACACGGTTTGAAGGGCCCGTCAGCCTGCGCGTGACAGGAGATGTGCCGCCTTCGCTGCGGCCGGACTTATCGCGGCTGCTGGGTCGTCTGCGGCGCGAGGCAGGGATCAACATTCGGCAAACCAACGACCCGCGCGCAAACATCACCATCGAAGCGGTGTCGGGCGCGGCGATCCGGCGAAACCTACCCCAAGCAGCCTGTTTCGTTGTCCCGAACGTAAGCTCACTTGATGAGTATAACGGCGCGCGGCGCGCGGGCTTTACAAGTTGGGCGCGGTTGGAAACGCGCACCAAGCTTTCGATTTTCGTGCCGTCCGATGCCAGCCCGCAAGAGCTCCGCGATTGCCTGCACGAAGAGTTGGCACAGGCGCTCGGGCCCCTCAATGATCTCTACCGCCTACCGGATTCGGTGTTCAATGATGACAATGTCCATACGGTTCTGACGGGCTATGACATGCTGATCCTGCGCATCGCCTATTCGAGTGATTTGCGCAGTGGAATGACCCGGGGTGAAGTTGCGGCACGCCTGCCCGCCATCCTGCGCCGCCTCAATCCGGCGGGCGACGGGCAGCAGGCAAGCAATCTGAGCGAAACGCCTTCTTCCTGGCGGAAGGCGATTCATACAGCACTGGGGCCCGGCACGTCGCCAGCCGGGCGGCGTAATGCCGCGCAGCGCGCGCTCAACATCGCGGAACGGGCCGGTTGGCAGGATCATCGGCGCGCTTTTGCACACTACGCATTGGGGCGGATGCTGGCCCCGACCGACCCACAGGCCGCCAACCGCAATCTTGCGCAGGCCGACGCGCTTTATGCTCGCTTGCCCCGAACGGACTTGCACAGAGCTTATGTTGCCACGCAACTGGCGGCTTACAAGATCACGCAAGGCGATGCAGAGGCTGCGGAATTGCTCATCGCGCCGCATATCGCGACCGCCTCGCAATATGAAAACGCCACGCTTCTGTCGACGCTTCTGCTATTGCAGGCCGAAGCGCTGGATCTGCGCGGTCAGCGGGCCCAGGCACGCTCCGTCAGGCTGGACAGCCTCGGGTGGGCACGCTACGGCTATGGGCCTGATTGGGCGGTGCGCGCGAAGCTCGAAGAGGTCAGCGCGCTGAACCCAGCGAACGGATAAGGCGGCAGATATGATCGTGATCGGCGGCGCCCTTCTGGGGGCCATAATCGGAGCCATGACGGCCCGGCGGCGCAAGGGCAACACGCTGGACATGTTGCAATATGGTGCCGGCTACGGCCTGGCTTTTTCGGTGCTGGGCATGATCGCGACTGTCGTTCTGGACCGGATGGTCTGATGTTTCTGCCCTTCTTTGAAAGTCTTCGAAAGAACGACGTGCCGGTATCGCTGCGCGAATTCCTGACCTTTCTGGAGGGTATGAAATCGGGTTTGGCCACCTATGATGTCGAGGCGTTCTACTATCTGGCCCGCGTGTCGATGGTGAAAGATGAACGCAACATCGACAAATTCGATCGCGCCTTCGCGATGGCTTTCGAGGGACTGGAGCAGATCAGCCTTGATCAGGTACTCGAGGCAGTGAACATTCCAGGCGACTGGCTGGAGAAGATGGCCGAAAAGCATCTGTCCGAGGAAGAGCGTGCTGAGATCGAAGCGCTTGGTGGTTTCAACAAGCTTATGGAGACGTTGAAAAAGCGGCTTGAGGAGCAAAAAGGACGGCATCAGGGCGGCAACAAATGGGTCGGTACGGCAGGTACCTCGCCTTTTGGGGCTTACGGCTACAATCCCGAAGGCGTGCGCATCGGCCAGAAGGAGAGCCGCCACCAGAGGGCCGTCAAGGTTTGGGACAAACGCGAATTCAAGAACCTAGATGACACCGTCGAATTGGGCACACGCAACATCAAGGTCGCCCTCAAACGCTTGCGTCGCTGGGCGCGCGACGGCGCGAACGAAGAGCTTGACCTCAACGGAACGATCCGTGCCACTGCCGAACACGGCTATCTGGACGTTGTCACCCGACCTGAGCGGCGCAATGCGGTCAAGGTTGTCCTCTTTCTCGATGTGGGCGGCTCGATGGATCCACATGTCAAGATCGTGGAAGAGTTGTTTTCGGCCGCCAAATCCGAGTTCAAACATCTGGAATATTACTACTTCCACAATTGCCTTTATGAAGGCGTCTGGCGGGACAATCGCCGCCGCTGGGATGCGCAGACCCCAACCCAAGAAGTGCTGCGAACCTACGGGCCGGATTACAAGTGCATCTTCGTCGGGGATGCCAGTATGTCACCGTATGAAATCGCCTATCCCGGCGGAGCCAACGAGCATTGGAACCCGGAAGCAGGTCAGGTTTGGCTCGAACGCGCCTGTGATCAATGGGCCAGCCATCTGTGGATCAACCCAATCCCCGAAAAGTACTGGGGCTACACCCATTCAATCAAAATGATTCAGGAAATTTTTGGACCGGATCGCATGGTTCCGATGACCTTGGAGGGGCTTTCTCGCGGTATGCGAGAATTGACGCGATAATCCCGCCTATTTTCCTAAAAGTTGACCCAATTGTAACACAATTCAGGATCATATGCTCACTCAAGATCCAAGTACCTATTGTAGTGGTGAGTGATATGAAAAAGACGTTTGCAATCGCAGCAGCAATGTTTGCCCTCGCGGGCGGAGCTTCGGCATCGACGATTGACGCGACTTTCTGGGACGCATCGCGCGGGTTCGGAACGATCGATCAGGCGATCTCTTATGCCGAAACGAACGAGGCTACAGCTACGTTTACATCAACGGCCGTCGACTACCCGAATGCTGGTAAGGTGGTACGCAGCGGGCTGACAACAATCTCCGACTTCATAGGGGCGGATGTGTCCAGCCTCGTGGGTGACGGCTCGGCCACTCTGGGTGAGTCGGTCTTCCGCTTTTCGGGCAGACTGGCCTTGGCACCCGGCACTTACAACATCAGCGTTGGGTCGGATGATGGCTTCCGCCTGTTCTTCGGTGGTACAAACGTGGCCGAGCAGGTGCGCCCTCGCGCCTTCCGCCTGACCAATCGGACCGTTGAAGTCACAGGCAATACCGACTTCGTCCTCTATTACTACGAAAACTACGGTCGGACAGGCGTCGAATTCCGCGTGGACAACGACATTGTGGACACTGCCGATCTGGTACCGGTGCCGCTGCCTGCAGGTCTGCCCATGCTTCTGGCCGGTCTGTTGGGCCTCGGCTATGTGGCGCGCCGCCGCAAAACCTAATTGCCGGTTCTGCTTGCCAAAGTGCGTCCCGTTTCGGGGCGCCTTTTGCGTTTTGTGCACCCTTACGGCCCCAGAGCCGGGATTTGGATCAATACCGCTTGCCGCGTATGGCCCCGCGCCCCATATGCAATCTATGATCAAGTTGATGCCCATCCTGCTGGCCGTGATCTATGGCCTCGTCATGTACCGCTTTTCGGTTTGGCGGACGCGAAAAGAGCTTGATGAGCGCTCGACCGAATTGCTGGATCCGATGCTCAAAACACTGACGGATCGGATGGCGAATGCGCTGGATCTGCCGCGCATCCCTGTCAACATCTACGAGATTGATCCGGTCAATGGCCTTGCCGCGCCTGATGGGCGGATCTTCATAACGCGGGGCTTTTACAACAAGTTTCGTCAGGGCGAGGTCTCTGCCGATGAAATGGCCAGTGTGATCGCGCATGAATTGGGCCACGTGGCTTTGGGCCATTCGCGGCGCCGGATGATCGACTTTTCGGGGCAGAACGCCTTACGAATGACGCTGGGCATGATCCTTAGCCGGTTCATTCCCGGTTTGGGGGTTTGGGTCGCGAATGCACTCACGACATTGCTGGCCGCACGATTGTCGCGGGAAGATGAGTATGAGGCGGATGCCTATGCGGCAGCTCTGCTGACCAAAGCGGGCATCGGCATCGGTCCGCAAATCTCGTTGTTTCGCAAGCTGGAATCGCTGACCCAAAGCAATTTGGGGGCAGCTCCAGCTTGGCTTTTGAGCCACCCAAAGACGGAAAAGCGGATCGAGGCGCTGGAAAAGCTGGAGGCCCGCTGGATCGAAGCTTGACCCCACAAGGTGGACGCGACGCCCATCTACCCCGTCATGTGGCTTGATAAACTGCGGATACTTCAGCGCGGATAATCCGGGCGATTAAAGCGCAATCATCAATTGAGAAGGTCAACGGGACACGAAGATCGACGATCCCCGCCAACACCCTGTCGCTGGCCGGCATCGGAGCCGTCTGCGCGTATTGCCACGAATCGTAGCGGCTGGTGAAACCTGCCGGCTCCGGCGCGCCAAACCATTTGAGTTCGACCCCTCTTGAGCCACATCTTGCGATCACATCGCGTACACGATCCGCAACCCAATCAAGCAGCAGAAACTGGAAAGAGGATCCGACGATGCTTTCTTCGTGAGGGCGATGTGTCAGACGCAGACCCGGCGTGTCACGCAAGCCATCTTCAAGGACGGCGTAGCGTTCATTCCAACGCGCAACCTGCATATCGATATCGCGCAGTTGCGGACGCAGAATCGCGGCCCGCAGATTGTCCATCCGGCCAGACACATTGGGTGTCTGGTACTTGATCTGATCAAAGGCGTCGGCCGGCGGGGCCGCGAGATGCCGTTCAAACAGCATGTAAGAACCCGACAGCATGACCGCGCGCGCGGCGATTTCCGAATCATCTGTGACGAAAAACCCGCCCTCGCCCGAATTCATGTGCTTGTAAGTTTGGGTTGAATAACAGCCGATCACGCCATGGCGCCCCGACGGCACACCTCTCCAGGCCCCGCCCATGGTATGAGCGCAATCTTCGATCACCTGAATACCAGCGCCATCGCACATGGCGATCAGGCGATTCATGTCGCAGATGTGGCCGCGCATATGGCTCAAGAGCAGAACCTTGCCCTGATCCAATTTACTGCTCAGATCATCAAGATCGATAATCAAGTCTTCGGTCACGCCGACAAAGACGGGCACCGCACCAACAGACGCAATGGCCCCGGGCACTGGGGCCAGAGTGAATGCATTGGACAAAACCTTATCGCCTGGCTCAACACCAAGTGCGCGTAAGGCCGTCGCCATCGCATAGCCGCCAGATGCGACGGCCAGGCAGTACTTTGCCCCCAAGTAGGCTGCGAATTCCTGTTCCAGCAATGCTGTTTGAGAAATCTCGCTCGCCGCCGTGTTGTAGCGATGGAGCCGTCCGCTGCGCATCACTTCGAGTGCAGCCTCAATCCCTGCTTCCGGGATAGGTTCCTGCTGGGTGAAACTACCTTGAAAACGCTCAGTCATGTGTAACTTGTGCGTCGGGGTCCGCCAAGCGTCAAGCGGCGCGCGCTCTTTGTGACAAAGTCAAATTGGCGCATCCGCTTAGGCAATCAGTCGGGCCGCAATCGCAGGAAGATCCGCGAAATCATCAAGAAGAGCATCCGGTTGCAGGGCTGCCATATCCTCGCCGGAGGGTCCGAAGGTCACGAGGACCGACGGCACGCCCGCCGCCGCAGAGGTTTTGCGGTCAGTATCGCTGTCGCCGACCAGAAGCGCACGTTTTGGGTCTGCCCCTGCCCTGCGCGCTGCCTCAAACAAGGGTTTGGGATCGGGTTTGCGGGTCGGCAGGGTGTCGGCCCCAATAAGCGCCCCGAAGGCATTCCTGACACCCAGCCGTTGAAGCAAAGCATCGGCCAAACCTTCCGGTTTGTTGGTACAAATCGAAACGGCAAAGCCATCCGATTTCAGTGTTTCAACTGCCGCCATTGCCCCGGGATAAAGCCGGGTGTGGGTGTCTAGGGCTGCACCGTAGGCCTCAAGCAATACCGGATAATATGCGTCGATCAGGGTTGCGTCACCTTCGACGCGAGACAGACCCAGCCTCAACATAGACTTGCCACCTCGCAGCGCTGTGCCGGCATCGTCAGGACCCAGCAAATCACCGAACCCCATATCGCGAAAGCAATGGTTGGCGGCGGCGAGAAGATCACCGCTTGTGTCCGCGAGTGTCCCGTCGAGATCAAAAACCACTGCCCGCATCTGTCCTCCCTTCGCGTTTGTCCGCATGCCGGTGTTGCAACCCGCAACCTTCTTTGATCGCCGCGCGCCTTGCACTGTTGCGACAAGCGGATAAAACGAATTGAACGAGAACAAAAGAGACGAGAGATGAGCATTTCTCTGATCATCCTGGCCGCAGGCAAAGGCACACGGATGAATTCGGACCTTCCAAAGGTTCTACACCCGATCGGCGGTGCGCCGATGCTGCACCATGCGATGCAGTCCGGAGCAGCATTGTCGCCGGACAATATTGTGATTGTCGCAGGACATGGGGCAGATCAGGTCAGAAAGTCCGCCCTTGAGTATGACGAGACTGCCCAGATCGTGCTGCAACAGGACCAGCTGGGCACCGGACATGCCGTATACCAAGCCCGCGACACCCTGAAGGATGTCGACGGCAAGATCATTGTCCTATACGGAGATACGCCCTTCATCCGACAAGAAACGCTCGAAAAAATGGTCGCTGCCGAGAGCGATCTGGTTGTTTTGGGGTTTGAAGCGGCAGATCCAGCCAGATACGGACGGCTTATCCACGATGGCGACCGCCTTGATCGCATCGTAGAGTTCAAAGACGCTTCGGATGAAGAGCGCGCTGTAAACCTATGTAACTCTGGCGTTATGTCGGGGGATGCAAGGCTTATGCTAGACTTGGTCAAAGCACTTGGAAATGACAATGCCGCAGGCGAATACTATCTGACTGATCTGCCCGCCCTGGCCAAGGCGCGGGGGTTCACGACCTCGATCGTGATCTGTGACGAAGCTGAGACAATTGGCATAGACAGCCGCGTCGCCCTCGCCAAGGCCGAGACCATGTTTCAGACCAGCGCACGTACCGAATTGCTGGAAAATGGTGTGACATTGCAGGCCCCAGACAGCGTTTTCCTGTCGCTTGACACCCATATTGGACGCGACACGCTGATCGAACCGAATGTGATCTTCGGTCCGGGCGTGACCGTCGAAAGCGGAGCGACCATACGGGCCTTTTCGCATCTTGAAGGCTGCCACGTGGCACGCGGATCGGTCGTAGGACCCTATGCCCGTTTGCGCCCCGGTGCAGAACTGGCCGAAAACACCCGGATCGGCAACTTTGTCGAGATCAAGAACGCACAGATCAATGAAGGTGCGAAGGTCAATCATCTGTCTTACATCGGCGATGCGCATGTGGGCGAAGCCTCTAACATCGGGGCCGGTACGATCACTTGCAACTACGACGGGGTGATGAAGCATCACACGGATATCGGCGCGGGCGTCTTTGTCGGGTCGAATACCATGCTCGTGGCCCCGGTCAGTGTGGGTGACGGTGCCATGACGGCGAGCGGGTCGGTTATTACCTCGGACGTTGAACCGAACGCCTTGGCTATCGCGCGGGCACCGCAGGTAGAAAAGTCAGGTATGGCAAAGAAACTGATGGAAATGTTGCGTGCCAAGAAAGCCAGACGCAGCAGGGGGAACTGAGTTATGTGCGGTATAGTGGGCATTCTAGGCGATCATGAGGCGGCGCCGATCTTGGTGGAGGCGCTAAAAAGACTGGAATATCGCGGCTATGACAGTGCCGGGATAGCGACCGTGAATGACGGCCAGCTTGATCGCAGGCGGGCCGTTGGCAAGCTGGTTAACTTGTCCGACCGCCTTGTCCATCATCCCCTGCCAGGAAAAGCAGGGATTGGGCATACCCGATGGGCCACACATGGTGCACCGACCGAGCTCAACGCCCATCCACATCAGTCCGGACCAGTTGCCGTCGTTCACAACGGGATCATCGAAAACTTCCGCGATTTGCGGGGCGAACTCGAAGCGCACGGGATCAAACCCGAAACCGAGACCGACAGCGAGACGGTGGCCCTTATGACCTATCGCTACATGAATGAGGGGCTTTCCCCGATTGAAGCCGCGAACAAGACTGTAGATGCGCTTCACGGGGCCTTCGCATTGGCGTTTCTCTTTGACGGGCAGGAAGATCTGATTTTCGCCGCGCGCAAGGGCTCCCCCCTCGCGATCGGACACGGGGATGGCGAGATGTTTGTTGGATCCGACGCGATCGCCCTGGCACCGCTGACCGATCGCATCACCTATCTTGAAGAGGGCGATCGTGCGGTCGTGACCCGTCAAGGGGTCCAGATCCGCGATATCAATGGCACGCTTGCCAATCGCCCGGTGACCGAGATCCAGGCCGGGGCCGCGCAGATCGACAAGGCAGGCTACAAACACTTCATGGCGAAGGAAATCGCCGAGCAGCCACAGGTCCTGTCGCAAACCATAGCAGCTTATCTGACCGGGGATGGGCACATCGCCCTGCCCGATCCCGGCATTGATTTCACAGCTTTTGATCGAATTACGATGGTGGCCTGTGGCACGGCCTATATCGCCTGTCTGACGGCAAAGTACTGGTTTGAAAAGCTGGCGCGGATCCCGGTCGAGGTCGACGTCGCTTCGGAATTCCGGTATCGTGAACCACCTGTTCCGCCGCGCACCTTGGCGATCTTCGTCAGCCAATCAGGTGAGACAGCGGACACCCTGGCTGCTTTGCGCTACATGGCGGGCAAGGCTGGTCGCATCGTTTCATTGGTTAATGTTCCAACATCTTCCATCGCACGGGAAAGCGATCTGGCCCTGCCCATTCACGCAGGTGTTGAGGTCGCCGTTGCCTCAACGAAGGCATTTACATGCCAGTTGACCTTGTTTCTGCTACTGGCTCTACGCGCGGCGCACAATCGGGGCGAAATTGACAAGAGCACACTGGCCAGTCACCTCGAAGAGGTTCGAACCCTACCGGGTCTGGTGTCGTCGGGCCTTTCACAGGAGGCGGCCATCAAAGATGTCAGCCGTCTTCTAGCCGAGGCCCGAGATGTCCTGTTTCTTGGGCGCGGCATGATGTTCCCACTTGCCCTCGAAGGCGCGCTGAAACTGAAGGAAATCAGCTATATACACGCTGAAGCTTATGCTTCCGGCGAGCTAAAGCACGGACCGATCGCACTTGTGGAAAAGACGGTTCCTGTGATCGTAATGGCCCCACGTGACGCCCTTTTCGACAAAACAGTCAGCAATATGCAAGAGGTTATGGCGCGCGAAGGACAGGTCTTGCTGGTCTCGGATGCGGAGGGCATTGAGATTGCAGGCGACGGCATCTGGAGATACGTGGCGCTGCCCCCGGCGCCAGAGGTTCTTACGCCCATCCTCTATGCCATCCCTGCTCAACTTTTGGCCTATCATACGGCCGTTGCGAAAGGCACGGATGTGGATCAGCCGCGAAACCTTGCAAAGTCGGTGACGGTGGAATGACACCGGAGGCGGCGCTGTTGGCGATCCGCGCGGCGGGCGATGCCACGCGCGCCAAAGGGGCCAGGGCCTATCACAAGACAGGCCGCGAATTCCTGGGCACGCCCAACCCGGTTCTCAACGAACTGGCAAAGACGTGGCGGCGATGCCTTGACGTGCCTGAACGGGTAGGTTTGGCCGACGCCCTTTGGCGCACTGACATTCACGAAGCCCGGATCGCGGCAGCAAAGCTTTTGACGCAGGCACGTCTGCGCCCCAATGACGCGCCCGCCTGGCGACTGATCTCTTCTTGGGCGCCTGATTTTGACAGTTGGGCCATTGCCGATCACGCCTGTATGGCCGGACAGAAGCGGTTGGTGGCAGACCCAAGACGGCTGGATGAGGTGGAGATCTGGACAAAATCAGACCACATGTGGCGTCGCCGCGCCGCGCTTGTCATCACCCTGCCTTGGACAAAACAGAACCACCCCAAAACTGCCGATCTTGCCATCCGGCAGCGCGTGCTCGGCTGGGCTGCCGATTATGTGGGCGATCACACATGGTTCATCCAGAAGGCAATCGCTTGGTGGCTCCGGGATCTCAGCAAACACGACCCGTCCGCGACCCGGGATTTTCTGCAGGCACATGCAGAAAAAATGAGACCCTTCGCCCGCAAAGAGGCCGCCAGACATCTCTGACCCGAACTGTGGCAATCATGGAGTTTGAGGGGGGCAGCGTCTCTTCAAGCCCGTATGACCCGGAGGGCAGCAAACGTCAGATGCGGTCGCGGCCCGCGCCTTTGGATCAACCTTCCGCAAAGACTTCGATCTCGAGAAGATCCGTTGGTGATGCACCGATCGCCTGAATGGCCGAAAGGGAAATCCGGCTGCCGCTCGACTCAGCCCCTTCGATCGGCTGAAGCGTCACATTCGCTGACTGCCCCGTCGTGGCGTAGACAATTCGCCCGGGCCGTTCCGCCGAGACGAGAGGCGTTTTGAGCCACAGGCCCTGCTCGGACGGGCTGCCAAGCGATGCAATCGTCTGACCAAGCGAGCCCGAGTCAGGCGCGTTTTGCTCAGCCTGGGTGGGCTCTAGCGGCGTTTCCTCCACTTCGGCTGCTTCCGGTAAAACGGTCTCCGCCTCCGATATAGGCGCATCCGCGCGATCACTGCCCACACCAACCCGTTCCAGGATCGCGCACCCGCTTAAGATCAACACGACCCCAACACACATGAAAGATATTCGCATGATCCGAAAATGCCTCTCCCAAGACTTTGGTGCAATCCCCCTTGCGAGCCTTGCTTCAGGGGCTTAGCAATTAACCTATGACAGAACAGCTCGTTGATCCCTTCCAACGTGCGATCTCGTATCTGCGCGTATCGGTCACTGACCGGTGCGATTTCCGATGCGTCTATTGCATGTCCGAAAACATGACCTTCCTGCCAAAGAAAGAGCTTCTGACGCTGGAAGAGCTTGACCGCATGTGTTCAACCTTTATTCGCCTCGGCGTGCAAAAGTTGCGGATCACGGGCGGTGAACCGCTTGTACGCCGTGACATCATGACATTCTTCCGCAGTATGGGCCGCCATCTTGAAAGCGGTGCACTGAAGGAACTGACGCTGACGACAAATGGCAGCCAGCTTGAGCGCTTTGCAGGCGATCTGGCGTCGGCTGGTGTGCGGCGCGTCAACGTGTCTCTCGACACGCTGGACGACGCCAAGTTCGCCGACATCACCCGCTGGGGGCGGTTACCCCAAGTGCTGAGGGGCATTGATGCTGCGCAAAAGGCCGGTCTGCGGGTGAAATTGAATGCGGTTGCTCTGAAAGGCTTCAACGAAAACGAATTGCCGAAAATCACCGAATGGTGTGCTGAACGAGACATGGACCTGACGTGGATCGAGGTCATGCCAATGGGTGATATCGGCAATGAAGACCGGCTTGATCAATATTGGTCCCTCAAGGATGTGCGCGCCCGCTATGAAGAACACTATACGGTCAGCGACCTTGCGGAACGGACAGGCGGACCCGCCCGCTATATCCGACTTGAGGAAACGAAGCAGAAAATCGGTTTCATCACCCCGCTCAGCCACAATTTCTGCGAAAGCTGCAACCGGGTTAGGATCACCTGTACGGGCGAGATCTATCTTTGCCTTGGTCAGGAAGACAGTGCCGATCTGCGCGCGCCCTTACGGGCACATCCACGCGATGACGGCCCACTGGAAGATGCCATTCGCGGGGCCATCGCCCTGAAACCGAAGGGTCATGACTTCGACTATTCGCGCCAACGCCTTGACGGGCAGATGCCCCGCCACATGAGCCATACCGGCGGCTGATGACGGCCCTTCTGCGGCTCTATAAGGCGGTCTCGGCCGTCGCCCTGCCCTTTGCCGCCCGACGCCAGCTTGCCCGCATCCGGGGAGCAGGCTTTTCCGCTTACCGGGCACATGAGCGCCTTGGGCATGCGACGGCCGAACGTCCATTGGGCAAGCTCATATGGTTGCATGGCGCGTCGGTCGGCGAAGCCAAGTCGACGTTGCAACTTATCCCGCGACTGATCTCGCAAGGCGCTCAGGTTGTTCTGACCTCTGGTACGGCCACGTCGGCACAGGCTGTAGCTGACCGCCTGCCCGAGGGCGTTATCCACCAATTCGCCCCGCTTGATGGCGCAGGTCCCATGCGGCGCTTCCTCGATCATTGGCGTCCGGATCTTTGCGTTCTGATCGAATCCGAATTGTGGCCAATCTTGCTAACCCAAACGGCCGAGCGCGGCATCCCGGTCGCCCTTTTGAATGCGCGTCTGTCGGATGACAGTGCCAAGGGCTGGAAAAGATTTCCAGGAACGGCGCAACATGTAATGCGCGGGATACGCTATGCGCATGCCCAAGACGTGCGCACCCGGAACCACCTGCGTGATCTGGGGCTTGATTTCGCGCGGCACGGTCTGAACCTGAAATCGGTGCAAGGGCCCCCGCTGATCAAGAGTGAGACGTTGCAAGCCGCACGCGACGCAATCGGTCAACGTGCGCTTTGGGTGGCCGCCTCCACACATCCCGGAGAAGAAGAGATCGTGCTTGCGGCACATCGAATGCTGCGCAAAAGTCTCCCTGATCTGCTTTTGATCCTTGTGCCGCGTCACCCTGAACGCGCTGACGACATCGCCAAGCTGATTGACCTGCCATTCAGTACGCGCAGCACCGGTGCACCTTTGAACGAAACGAGCGCGGTCTATCTTGCCGACACAATGGGTGAAACGGATCTTTGGTATGCGCTTTCACCAATCGTCTTTCTCGGCGGCTCGCTCACCCCCGTTGGCGGGCACACCCCTTTCGAGCCTGCGGCAGCCGGATGCGCTATCCTGCACGGCCCGCTCTATGCGAATTTCGCCGAGGTCTATCGGGCCTTTCAAACAGCCGGGGCAAGTCTTGAGATTGAGGACACAAACAGCCTGGCAAAAGAGGTCGGTCGCCTGCTGGAGCATCCTTCCAAAGCCCAAAGCCTTGCCATGGCAGCAGAACCTCTTGCGCAAGCTGGGCTGGACGGCCTTGACCGGATCGCGTCTGATCTGTTGGGCTTGATTCATGACTGACTTGCGCAATATTCGCGTGATCGCCCCCAATTTCAAACGGCGCTTGTCAGGCGTTACGGCGACAGTCATTCGACTGGTACCTCTGCAGGCTCAAAAGATCGCCATCTGCGCCTGCGCACCCGAAATGCCGGACCACGTGCCAAACGTACATTGGTTGCGCCTTTTGACGATGTCGCGAGGCGTCCGCGTGTGGCACGCCCGCCGCAATGTCGAGATGATCGCTGGTCTGGCGCTCAAAAGGATATTGGGCAAAAAACTCAAACTGCTTTTCACATCCGCGTCCCAGCGACATCACACGGGACTGACCAAGTGGCTCATCGCGCAGATGGACGACATCATTGCAACATCGGCAAAAAGTGCGGCCTATCTTGACCGTCCCTCCCATGTCATTCACCACGGGATCGATTGTGACACGTTCCGACCCGCAGAGGACAAGACCAAGCTGCGGGACGATCTGGATCTTCCAGGTGGTTTGCTCATCGGCTGTTTCGGGCGCATCAGGGCATCGAAGGGCACAGACATCTTTGTGGATGCCATGCTGCATCTCTTGCCCGCCATCCCTGATGCCAAGGCCCTGATCATGGGCCGTGCCACCGAGAAAGATCAGCGCTTCCTCGCCGATCTGCAAGCAAAAATCCATGAAGCCGACCTGCAAGACCGCATTCGCTTTCTGGCAGAAGTGCCCGTCTGGGAAACGCCGCAATTCTATCGGGCGCTCGATCTCTACGTCGCACCACAAAGGTGGGAAGGCTTCGGCCTCACTCCATTGGAGGCAATGGCCTGCGGCGTTCCTGTTATCGCCACACGCGTGGGCGCCTTCGATGAACTGATCGTGGACGGAAAGACCGGAGCGCTCGTACCGCCGAAAGATGTCAAGTCCATGGTTGCCGCGATCCAAGTTGTGCTGTCCGACAAATCAAAACTGCATGCCTGGTCGATCGCCGCCCGTAACCATATGGACACCCATTTCCGCATTGAAGGTGAGGCCAATGCATTGATCCGCATCTACGAAGATCTGTTGGGTCTTTCACCGTCCTGAGGGTCCCCTGACTTGCTCTTGGTGATCCACTTCAAAAGCGCTCCCGGATGGGAGCGCAAAACATCATGTGCGCCGCAGGCGCTCCTTTTGGCAGAAATTCAAGCCAGCTGAAGCCAGGTCGCCACATCCGGGGTCGTCGGCCGGAAGTAGGCAACGATCCGTGCTCCGTGCCCCCCCGCCCAAGGCGCCACGCCGTGCAAAAGCATCGGATGTAACAGCACCGCCTCCCCGGGCTCCAGGGGCACTTTCCGACGCGGGCAGGTCTCAAAGCAGATCTTGCGGGCAGCAACATAGGCCTCAGTCACGTCCACCTCGGCAAGCGGTCCGATTGAATTTGAAAGCGCCTCTTGGAACGCCCCAGACATCACCGCATGGCTGCCTTCCCAGACCGTCAGTGGGGCCGATCCGGCCTGCAAGCCGATGCCCAAGATGAACAGATGCGGCTCTTTCACGAACCGCCGTTTCGGCGTCCCCACACCCAGAACGCCGTCCACATGCGCCGCGAAGCGAACCCGTCGATATCCGAAGGCCGCATCTGTCTCTCCCTCGCGGGGTCGCGGATAGCCGGGAAAAACACCCGACACCTGCGCCGGATGCAGATCGGGCCAGCCAAATCGATCGCGCGCGGCCTTCACCGCCGCTCCGGATAACGCTTCAGAGCCGCCAACGGCCCCCCTCACGTCATTCGACAAGGCGTCCAAACCCACAAACCAGGTCTCTTCGCACACATACCAACTGGCATTCGCAGGATCATGCATCGCATGCAATGCTGCCGGATGCGCGTGCGACACCCACACCGTTGTTGCCGCCTCTGCTGGAAACCAAGCCCAACCCGATTGTTCAAAATCAGTGTTGGACGGTATGTACGTCGGGCCGCTGGTCAACCCGCATGCCTTTCTGGATGCGCGATCATAACCAATGCCGCCTCGACAAGCTCAGGGCCTGCCGCACGAGAGGCAGCACCCTCCGACAACATACGCCGCCAGGCGCGCGCGCCCGGACGTCCCGCAAAGAGCCCCAGCATGTGCCGCGTGATCTGATGCAGCCGCCCCCCTGCAACCAGATGCGCTTCGATGTATGGCAGCATCGCGCGCGCCACATCCTCCGCCAACTTGTCGGGCCCATGGCCAAAAATCCTTCGATCTGCGGTCGCCAATAGATCCGCGGGCTGATGATAGGCGGCGCGCCCGATCATCACACCATCCAGACCACCGTCAAGGAATTGCGCGGCCTGATCCAGAGAGCTTATCCCGCCGTTAATCGATATGTGAAGATTGGGAAAAAGCTCTTTCATCGCCCGAACCAGATCATAGTTAAGCGGAGGGACGTCTCGGTTTTCTTTTGGGCTAAGGCCGTGAAGCCACGCCTTGCGCGCATGGATGATGACCCGTTCGCACCCGGCCCCCACGATCTGCGCCAAAAACTCCGGCAGGACCGTTTCTGGTACTTGTTCATCCACGCCGATCCGGCATTTGACAGTTACGGGGACGTCGACCGCATTCTGCATCGCCTTTACGCAATCGGCCACAAGTGCGGGTTGCCGCATCAAGACCGCACCAAATGTGCCCGATTGCACCCTGTCCGAAGGGCATCCCACATTCAGATTTATCTCGTCATAGCCAGCCGTCGCCCCCAAGCGCGCAGCTGATGCAAGCTCTCGCGGATTCGAGCCCCCAAGCTGCAAGGCAACCGGATGCTCTTCTTTATTGAAGTCCAGCAAGTGCAGCGCGCCACCCCGCACCAAGGCGGGTGCCGTGATCATTTCGGTGTAGAGCAAAGCCTCACGCGACAACAGTCTGTGCAAATAGCGGCAATGCCTATCTGTCCAGTCCATCATAGGGGCACAGGATAATCTAGCGTGTTGATTTATCTTCATTTTTTTGTATCTTCAAACTGCTGACGGCGGATGCTGCTAAGCTGGAATACGCCCCAATATCCCCGAATTTGCCCCTCTACGACGATTCATTGCACACACAGCGCACACGAAAATGGCCTCCATCACCAAGCTCACCTCTGGCGCCTACCGAGTCCAGATCAGACGAAAGGGCCGCTACGCGAGCGAGACGTTCCTCCGCCGCGACG